>Ga0194060_10003356_pt1 | contig 11319 bp, 12 predicted proteins | sample SepL225m_MetaG_FD_163427 | JGI IMG/M metagenome (GOLD analysis project Ga0194060, IMG submission 163427) | Anoxic zone freshwater microbial communities from boreal shield lake in IISD Experimental Lakes Area, Ontario, Canada - Sep2016-L222-5m | ecosystem: Environmental > Aquatic > Freshwater >... | reverse complement strand
TTCCGCGCTGATCGCGACGCCGCCCTGGACTCCTACCAGCAGGCGCTCACCCTCTTCCGCCAGGTGGGTTCAAGCGTGGGCGAGGCCAACGTCCGAAAGGCCATCGGGGATGTCTTGCAGTTCCGCAAGCAGATGGACGCCGCCCTGGACTCCTACCAGCAGGCGCTCACCCTCTTCCGCCAGGTGGGTTCAAGCGTGGGCGAGGCCAACGTCCTGGCAACCCAGGGCCAGATGGTATTGATCAGCGGCGATCAGCCAGAGGCAGACCATCTTCTTGCCCAGGCTATCACGATCTACGAGGCTATCGGAGATCGCTACAGTGTCCCGGCTCAGATCGGCAACTTCGGATGGGCTTTGCTCCGCGAAGGTCGTCACAATGATGCTCGTCCTTACTTCTTGCGCGCCGCCGTTTTTTTTGCAGCGATGGGTCTCGATGATTACGCCGAGCGCCACCGCCAAGCAGCAGAAACAACCGACGCGACGCTCTCCCCGGAGCAACAGATCGCCCAGATCACCTCGCAGGCCGATGATGCGGTTGCCGCCGCCCTCGCGGACAGCGATGATGCACCGCGTACCGCGCTCCGTGCTCGCCTCGCGAAGATTGCGCAGCAGGCCGAGGACGGTGAGACTGACGGTTCTCCTTATCTCGCTCTCGCCGCCCGCCTACGTGTCCTCATAGCCCAGCTTGAGTCATACGATTCGATAGAACATCCTAATCTTCGCCAATGGGCCAAGCAGAAGATGAATTCCTTGAAGCGGATATTTAGAAAATAGTACTCCTACATCACGCTGATCTTCACATGCGGGACAAGGACAGTGCCGAGAAACTCACCGTCACCGCGACCGCGCTCTCGACCACGATCTCAACTGCGCTAAAATCTCAGCTCGACTCAACGCTAAAAGCGCACTACCGCACAAGGCACGCGCTCATCCCCGTCGCCCCGCCCGTAAACGGGCGGGCGAGGATCGACGAATCTCGCTGAAGCGAGATCGTATAGCCCGCTTCAGCGGGCGTCATCCTAGCCGAGGGCTTCAGCCCGACGGCGGGTGGTGCTTACCAAGAAAGATCTGGATACGCTTGGGGTTTACCTCACCAGCACCGACCTACTCCTCGACTGCCTCGACCTCGCCGCAATCGAGGATCGCCAAGCGGTGCTAAATCCAATACTTTTCAGATAAGCCGTCAGATGCCGTCCACGAATAGGTCACGAATACGCGAATAAGGCTCTGCACCGGGCTATTCGTGTATTCGTGACCTATTCGTGGACGGCGAATCATGGCTTTATCCGAAAAGTATTGGTGCGGGATCGCCTGCTGGTACCGCCGGAGATGTCGCTGGATTGACGGGGCGCACGTGAACGGCTAGGATCACGGAGCGTCTAGGTCACGGTAGACGCGAAAATGGGCGATAGACGCAAACACGAAGGCCCGCGTCACCGTGCTATCATGCGCTGGGAGATCAGCACAGAGGAGGTTCGTCCATGCTCACTGCGTATATTCACGCCGCAATGCGCCGCGCCACCTATGAGATCCTTGAGGACAATGAGGGTTTCTACGGTGAGATTCCGGGTCTTCAGGGTGTGTTGGGAAGTGCAGCGACGCTAGAGGGGTGCCGCGAAGATCTTCAGGAGGCACTGGAAGGCTGGCTGCTGCTCGGGCTGCGCCTTGGCCACACCATCCCGCCCGTCGAAGGAATTGATCTGATGGCATCACTTCAGCAGGAGGCTGCCTGATGCCGCCCTACGGCCCGGTGTCCCGGGCAACCCTGATCCGTGGATTGCGCGCCCTCGGCTTCGCTGGCCCCATCCCCGGCGGCAATCATATGTATATGGTGCGTGAACAACTGCGCGTGACGATCCCAAATCCGCACCAGGGCGACATCAGCGTCGGACTCCTCGCACGCATCCTCCGTCAGGCCGGTGTCTCCCGCGAGGAATGGGAGTCGGCCTTCTGATTGCAGATTGCAGATTGTAGATTGTAGATTGTGGTATGTCTGACTCCTCCGACAACTTCTCCCGCGACCCCTTGACCGTCGGCGAGCTGATTACGCTTGAAGAGGCCGCCGAATACAGTGGGCTATCGAAACATTCTTTAAGTACCTATATTCGTAACAGTCGCCTCAAAGCAAGAAAAATGGGCAACTTGTGGGTAACAACCAAAGCTGCTATAGATATGTATCTTGCATCTCGGGATATCGAGAGCATCCCCCAGAAACGCCGTAATTCCTCTTGACGTATCCGAAATATCGGATAATATAGTACTTGAAATGACGATGCCCGGCAGGTGCTAAGAACACCGACCAGGCATCTATCCTCACCACCTGGATCTAGCAGGCGGTGCGGCTGGGCCGCATAGTAGCACACTATCCGGCACCCTCCAGCGGCACCCCGTCCCCGCGTCCCACGCGGCAGGCGTTTGAGGTGCTGTTTTCGCGTCTGGCGCCTTGTCATTTCTGCGCTGGCCAGCGCTGGAGGTCGCCGTGTCCCTCGCGGCCCATTCCCCGTGCCCGCCGCTGCGGCCTCCGGTATGGAGGTTCGTCGCCGTGCGTCAGCTTTCCCTATTCACCCCGTCCGTTCAACCAGAAACAGATCCTGCCGCATCCGCAGGACTCGGCCCATCGGCAATCCATAATCCACAATCCGCAATCTGCAATCCGCAATCCGCAATCTCCCCCCCCGCCCTCGCTTCCCTGCTCGCCTACGACCCGCCCGCCGCTGCGGTGGTTCTCGCCGCCCTCAATGACGCCCAGCGCCTGGCCCAGGCCCGCGCTCAATCGCGTCTGCCCACCCGCCAGGGTACCGCCGCCGACCCCGCCGCTCTTCTCGATGAATGGGCTTCCCTCATCCGCGCCGCCGCCGATTGCGCGCCGCCGCTTGCTCCGTGTGACAAGAAGACCTCAGAGGACTGCGTGACGTTTGCGGTAGTGCCTGTTTAGCGTCGAGTGACGAAGGAGATAATGATGATTCCACCGATTGCGATGGACGCGATGGATCGGCAGATGGTCGGGAGCGGCACGCCGGATCGAACCGCCGAGCGCATGCGCCAGCTCCGGGAGTTCCGCCAGCGCCACCGGGGCATGGGTATGTTCTACCGCCTGCTCGATGTCCCCTACGGCATTGAGATGGCGACCGATGACGTGGCCCGCTTCACGCGGGCGCAAGCGGTCTGGTGGGCGTTGGCCTTCGACGCGGCCCTGACGCTGTTCTTTGGCCTGCTGTGGTTACGCTACGACCTGCTCTCCACCTGGCACGCGATGGACCCCATTGCGACCAGCCTGACGAACGCCGCCCTGCCCATCCTGGTCTGGCTGAAGCTGCCGCCCGAGGTCGTGGCCTTCCTGTCCAGCGCGCTCGCCATCCTCGTCCGCACCATCGCCGCGCTGCTGCCCTCGCTGATTCAGTTCCGCATGCCCTACGACGCCTCGCGTCACGACGCAATGTGGCTGGCGCTCTGGCTTTCGATCATCTTCGACATGGGCACCGATAGCGTGGACATCCGCACCGATGTGGGCGCTTGGTGCGGCTGGCTCATCACCGCCGCGACCAACGCCGCTCCAATGGTCTGGCTCAGCCTGATCGGGCTGGGCGTGCTGCTGCTCTTCCTGCGCGGGCGCCAGAGGCCACTCTGGTTGGGCCTCGTCACGGTGGCGGTCGCGTGCCTGGGCTGGGGGCAGGCGGGCAACGTTGTCTACTGGGCCAACGTCGCGCTCTGGACGGTCTTCGCCTCGTTCGCGGCGCAGTCCATCTTTTTCATCTATCTCGCCAAAGTGCTGATGCTCCTGGCGAAGGGCCGGGCGCTCGCCGCCGCAGGCGTGTAGTGCAGCAGACGATGATGCGAACGCACGAAGGGACATCGTGTTGACGCAAAGGGGTTTGTGATCTGACGCAAAGGCGCAAGGGCGCAAAGGTTTTTACCGAGCTTTGCGTCTTTGCGTCTTTGCGTCAAACCTTCCCGATTCCCTCGTTGCCGAAAGGAAGACCACCCCATGACCCAGCAACGCCGCCCGACCGCCGAGCCGCGTACCCCCTTCGCCGGGTTCGATGAATCCGAGCGACAGCCCCTTGCCCGCGTCGCCCCTGCCGCCCCACGTCAGGGTTGGCAGGGGCAGGCCCGCCCTCGCCAGGCACCCGCCGCTCCCGTCCCTGCCGAGCCGGTGGTCGGCGGGGAGATGCAGCTCAGCTTCGGTATGATCGTCGTCTCTCTGCCCGTGGCCTTCAGCTTCGGGCAGATGCTCATTGATAAGAACCTCAACGCCCTGCCGCACATGGTCGGCTGGACGGCGCTGGTGTTGGCGTACCAGGGCATCACCGCGCCGGGCGTGGCCCGTGGCTTCCTCGACTGGACGGGCGATGCCGTCGCTCTGGGGCCGGAGTTGCGCGAGCGCCTGGGCATCCCCGAGGCACTGCCCAGGGTGGCAGATCGCCCGCGTACACGGGGCATCGTCGGCTGGACGGACGGACTGGTTGCCGATGTGCGCAACCTGCGTGCCGCCGTCGCTGCCCGTCGCGGCGAGGTGATCGAGGGCGTGCTGGCATTGGACGCCCCGAATGCTCTGATGAGCCGGGCGGGTGCGTTTGCTTGGCCCGCCCGCGCCGGGTGGGACGAGGCCGATGGCGCAGCGGTGGACGCGCTTGACGATGCCGATGCACCGCCCGACATCGGCTTGCCCGTGGTACGGCTGGAAGACATCGCCACCCTCGATAATCTGTGGGTCGTCGGCCCCAAGAACAGTGGCAAGACCACGGTGTTACGGCGGTTATTAGAACTGCGGCGAGGCACGCACTGGGCGCTCGATCCCCACAATACCCCCGGCAAATGGCCGAGTTGCACCGTCGTCGGCGGCGGGATGGACTTTGACGCCATCAACCTTCAGCTCGATAAAGCCTACGGCTGGATGCGCAGGCGCTACCAGAACATGGACAAAGGCACCGTCACCGAGGCCCAATGCAGCGCTGCTCGTCGCACGCTGGTGGGCGACGAGTGGCGGGCCATTCGCAGTGCCTTACCCGGCTCGAAGGGCGTGCCCTCTGCCGCTGCACGCCTGCTCGACATCCTCAGCCAGGGCCGCAAGGCGGGCATCTGCGCACTGGCCGCGTCGCACCTCGACACCGCCGAGGGCATGGGCATCTCCGGCGAGAAGGACATGCTCAAGTGCTTCGACATGATCATCTATCTGGGGGCCATGGCGACCAAGTATGTACCCACAGCGGCCCGCATGGCACGGCCCGCCGTCGTCTACGATCCTGTGTACGAGGTATGGGCACAACTGATCATCGCGCTGCCGACGCCGCCCGGTGTGGATGTGCGAGAGGACGATGAGGAGGAGGCGCCTGAAGCAGCGCCCACACCCGATCCATCGCCCGCCGTAGCGTCCACCGCAGCGCCGCCGAGCTACAAGGAGTTGTCCACTGCCCACGAGCCAGCCCTGATGGACGACCTGCTCACTGGGTTGCTGGCTGGCGTGGGCACGCCGCCCGACCCCGCGTTCGCCCCTGACCTCTCGGCGGTCAGCCCTACGCGGGCAGCGCGGCTGGCCGCGATCCTGGAGCGGCAGGCCGCAGCCCCGGCGGCAGCCTCCGCGCCGGTCGCCATAGTCGCACCCGTTGCCCCTGCCGTTGGGGTCGCCCCGGCCTCCGCTGATGCGCCCGCTATCGCTCTCGCCCAGGATGGCCCACCCTCCACAACGAACCAGCGCGTGGCGGTGGATCAGCCGGGCGGCGGCAAGGTCTACGTCTATGTCAACCAGCAGGTCGGGAGGGCCACGTCCGCCCGTCAGCGCCGTGAAGGGGCACTTGCCACCCGTGATCGCCGCCGCCGTCTGGGTCGGATCGCCTACTACACGCAGGCGGCAACGAACGGAATCCCGTTCACACGAGCCTACCAGAACGCCCCACCAGAGATTGGTAAGGGCAATTCCAACGAGATGCACGCGGTCTATCAGACCGCCAAAGCAAAGAGGGGGAATAGCTCGTCCTGATACGGAGATAGAGCACGTGACCGTATCATAGCGACCGTGTGCAGGTATGATATGGTCGAATCTCGTATCTCCGCATCAGGACGATGAGATACGGCGATGACAACCGTAGCCAACCTCGACTCCACGCGATACCTCCGATATGCAATACCGCAGAAATAACCCAGTCACACATGTCACGCTTCGCTCCGCTCCGCGTGACATGTGTGACTGGGTTACTTAAAAAGATCTGCTTCCCTCACCGCCGGTCAACCGCCGCCCGGATCGTGGCCACCGCATGCTCGATCATGTCTAGCGCCCGCGTAACATCCCCGCTTGTGGGGACGCGGGTGGAGTCGTGGGCTACCACCTCCATAGTGGCAGCGACTTCCCGCAGGATGCTGACCAGTTTCTCATGGGGGAGTACATCGCTCGAATCACCGGTGCCGCCGAATATCTCATCGGCGGACGACCCCGGATAATCCGGGTTATCCACATATTTGTGAGAATTTTCACTGCTCTGAAAGTCGCGCCGCGCCCGCCGGACATCGGCCACTCTCGGGGGTATGGGAGCCTCTAGCAGCCTTGTAAAGACCTCCGACGGCGTCGAGGATTTTGCCAGTTCGCTGGCGACGGTCTGGTTCAGCCAGCCGCTCCGGATCTTCTCGGCAAATTCCGGGTGCTGCCTCGCCCGCAGGTGGATGTTGATTTGCGCCTCCGCTTGGTCGTGGCTCGTGCCCGTCACCTGCAAAAACAAATACCATTGACCCTCTTCCGCTTGGTCGCGGGCATCACTCAGATAACGGCAGGCGTCCAGTAGCGCCTCTCCCACGCGCCGCCGTGACCCGACGTAGCGCAGGGCCAGCTCGCGCATCTTTGGCACGAGATTGGCAGCCTCTGGCGGCAGCAGTGCTTCCTCAGCCCCTCCCACCGGCTGTGCGGTGGAAAGCTCGTAGGACGGCGAGCGTGGGCTGATCACCTGCTCACGTGGGCGCTGGAGCTGATCGACGGAGAATCCCTTTTTAGCCATGTCGGGCGATGACCTCCTGTGTCAGTTGGGCATACGCCTGTGCGCTGCTACTCCCCGGCGCGTAGATCTGGATCGGCTGCCCTGCGGCGGGTGCCTCGACCAACTTCACATTGAAGGGGATGACCGTCTCGTACACCAGATCGCCGTACTGCTGGCGCGCCGCCTGGTCAACGGCGATGTTCACCGAGGTGCGCTTGTCCACCATCGTCATGACGATCCCGCCGATATGCAGGCCGGGGTGCAGTTGCTGCACCAACCCCACCGTTTCCTCTAGGTGCGCCATCGCGTGCAGTGCGAAGACGTGGGCCTGGAGCGGCACCAGCACCGCATCAGCGGCAGCCAGCGTGTTCAGCGTCAGCAGGCCCAGCGAGGGCGGCGAGTCGATCAGGATGTAGTCGTAGTTATGCCGCGCTGTATTCAGCGCCCGCCTCAGTAGCAGTTCGCGTCCCACGTGCCCAGCCAGTACCAGCTCGGCCCGCGCCAGCCCCAGCGTCGCCGGAATCAAGTCAACGCCGTGATCTGTCGTCAGTGTCACACCCCCGAGACCTCGCGCCGGATCCAGCAGCACATCATAGATCGTGCGTTCCACGCTGATGGGATCGATTCCTGCCGCCTGAGTCAGGTTGCTCTGCGCATCCATATCAACCAGCAGTACCCGCCGCCCCAGACGCCCAAGCTCTACTCCGAGCGAGAGCGTGGTCGTCGTCTTGCCAACCCCGCCCTTCTGCATTGCTATTGCCAGCACGGTCATGGGGTGTTCCTCTCGTCGGTTTCACGTCGGCGACCAGGGCGCGGCGGGGCGAGTGTACGAGCGACCGCGAGCCGCTCCACGTTCTCTTCGCTGATGACCAGCGGTGCGTTGGGGTGATCACCGAGTGGTTGCGCCTCCAGAAGACCTGCTGCGACGAGGCGACGAACCTGGCGCTGCGTAATCCCTAGCCGCTGGGCGGCCTGTCGTGTCCCGATCACAAATCGCGCTCCTACTAATTGCGTCCTGAATGGGACATAGTGTAGCTGATGTGGCGACAAGCTGCAAATCCCATCGGTTGATCGCCGATACGTTTACATCACCAGCATCGCGATCAGCAAACGCAATCACCAGAGCAAGAGCGCCGCGCCCCCCCCCTCATTCGTTCCTTCGTTCACTCGTTCATTCGTTCATTCGTTCCCCATTCGTTCCCCATTCGTTATCCCAACGCCAGCATCCGCAGCACCACGACGATCACAACCACCACGATGACCGGCAGCAGGCAACCGGATCCACCCTGCTCCCGTGTCGGCTCAGCCACCACGTAGATGATCTGCGGCGGCACCGACCGCGTGGGCAGCAGCGCCCGCAGCATGGCGAGGCCAACGAGTGCGAGCAGGCCGTAGACAATCAGGGTTTCCATCGTGGTATCCTCTCCGGTGTGCGCTGTTTCTTCCTGATGCTAGTACACGACACATGGGCGCGGGAGTGTTGACCCGCTAGTGCGGAAGTTTCCCTATCCGCCCTGCGGAACCTTCCGCAGCCGAACGGGGAGATCTCCCATTGGCAGTGACGTAGGCTGGTCAGAAGTAGGACACCAATCTGTAGGGAGAAACCGCCGATGACCACCCCGAACCGCAGTGAGACCTTTGGCCGTCTACTCAAAGCCGGTATTGCCAGCATCGCCAACTGTGAAGGCAAGACCGCCCCGGTGGTCGAGGACGATCTCGGTACGCAGATCGGCGTCGCTGGCAAGACCATCCAGCGCTACAAAGCAGGGAACCTCCCACCCGATCCGCGCACCGTCCAGATCCTCGCCGAAGTGTGTGTGAAGCGGGGCATGATGGGCCGCGAGTGGCTGGAGGCATTCCTGCACCACGCCCGCTACCCCTTTGCGGACAAGCTCCTTGACCAACTCCGTCCCCTCGGCCCTATCCGCCCACGCCCGCCCCGTGTCTACGAGAACCTGCCCGCTCCCACCTACAGCCAGTTTGTGAACCGCCCCCAGGCGTTCGCGGAGGTCGCCGACGGACTTCAGCAGCGCAGCGCCGCCGTGCTGATCGTCGGGATGGGCGGTAACGGAAAGACCAGTTTGGCCCGCGAGGTAGCCGCGTGCTGCCTACGAGATAACGACGAGACGCCCCGATTTGATTCCGTTGTATGGGTCAGCGATAAAGACCGGCCCGGTACGACTAACCTCAGTACGGTGCTAGACGAGATTGCCCGCACCCTCGACTATCCCGGATTCACGCAGTTCGATCACGATGAGAAACGCCGCGAGGTCGAGCAACTTCTCAAGCGTCAGCGCGTGCTACTTGTCGTCGATAACTTTGAGACGATCAGCGATGGGGCGCTGCTTACTTGGCTGTTGCGTCTGCCTGAGCCGAGCAAGGCGCTGCTCACCAGCCGCGAATACCGCCGTGAGTTTCGCCGCAGCGGGTGGCCGGTCGAGCTGCGTGGGATGAGCGAGAGCGAGATCCGAACGCTCATTGATCAGCGGCTACGGCAACTGAGGATCGAGAAGTTGGTTGGAAGCCTGGAACAACTGGAGCCACTGATCATGGCTACCGGCGGGAACCCAAAAGCGATTGAGATGACCCTGGGCCTGGTCAAGCACGAGCGACGCCCGCTCGAGCAGGTCGTGGACGACCTCTACGCCGCACGGGGAGAGTTGTTTGATGATCTCTTTGCCCGCGCATGGGCATTGCTTGATGAAGCATCACGGCGACTATTGCTGGTGGCAACCTTCTTCCCCGCCAGCGCCAGCGGCGAGGCACTGAGCGCAACGGCAGACGTACAGGGCTTTGCCTTTGATCGGGCCGTTGAACGGCTGTCCGACTTGGCACTGCTCGATGTGCAGCAGGTTGATTTACGCAGCCCGCCGCGCTATATCTTGCACCCACTGGTACGTGCGTTTGCCGGAGCGAAGCTGGCCGAGCAACCGGGGTTTGAGGAGGGGGCGAGGGAGCGGTGGATCACATGGTACGTACAATTGGTGGCGAGGGTTGGCTATTGTGGTAAGAACTTACAGCGACTAGAGCTTCTTGATCCAGAGATTGACACTGTCCATACGGTGCTTGAATGGATTAGTCAGCATGTGCGCTCTGGTAATGTGCTGAACGTAGCGCGCGTGCATAACGTGTTGGATTTAGCGAAAGACAGTAGTTATTACCATTATGTACGAGGATTATGGGGGCGAGCGATCAGTATTTATCGCCAGCGTATTGAGAGCGCTCGCCAGCTTGGCGACAGTGGAGAGGAGGTTAGAGGATTAGCGGCCTGCGTGCAAGTCCTAAGCTTACAGAACAATATTGATGCTGCGGCCATATACCTTCCTCGACTTGAGCAGCTTTTAGCAATCCCTGACTTACCCAAAATCTCACGTTTGGAAAGCCATCGCGCTCTGGCACATTACTGGATGAATGCCGGAGACTTAGAGCGCGCAGTTCAAATGTTCGGAAGCTCTGTGCAACCCGCTAATCTTTACTCCGACGATGATCGCATCTACAATCTGCGGTGGATTGCGCTATGTCGTTACGATCAAGGAATGCTGATGGAGGCGCGACACTGCTTCCAGGAGGCTCTAGAAGGTGCGGTACAACTAGGTTATCAGCGAGGAATCTCCTTTTCCCAGGTGTACCTTGCACGGATCCTCTTAGAACAAGGAGACCTTGTGACAGCAGAGGATCTGCTTAGGCATACGCGTATTGCGGTTACAGAGTATCAGGATCGGCTGGGTGTAGCATCTGTTCACTATGTGACATCTCGCCTCCACACCCTGCGCGGCGACCTCCCCGCCGCCCGCGCATCTCTCGCCGAGGCCATTGACCTCTTCGAGCGTCTAGGCATGCGCCGCGAACTCGTCGAGGCCCGCGCCGATTTGGCGAGGCTGGAGGCACCCGCAGAACCTGCCCCCGAAGACGAATAGGCAATACCGCAAAACTCGCCCTGTCATGTCATGCTGAGCGAAGCGAAGCATCTATGCCGACCGCCTGGAAGACCTTTCGCTGCGCTCAGGGTGACATGTGTGACAGGGTGACTTTTGCTCTATCGCCCAAATAGGCTATCGGCTATCGGCTATCGGCTATCGGCTATCAGCGCGTCCGGGGCGTAGACATTACCGCCGCCGCTCAAAGTAGTGGCCCAGCGCCAGCGAGATCAGCGGCACCAGCAGCGGCAGCAGTCGCTCCAGGTTCACCGTGCCCGGCGCGACCAGTGCCACCAGCAGCAGCGTGGCAACCAGCGCGAGCAGTGCGACGACTAGGTTATAGCGGGCCACGTCGCGAGGGATGCGGGGCGGGCGATTGTCCGTTTGGCGGCGCATAGCGGGCTTCCTTTCCTGCGGTGGTAGCTCGGCCTGGTGCCAGT
>Ga0194060_10003353_pt1 | contig 11322 bp, 14 predicted proteins | sample SepL225m_MetaG_FD_163427 | JGI IMG/M metagenome (GOLD analysis project Ga0194060, IMG submission 163427) | Anoxic zone freshwater microbial communities from boreal shield lake in IISD Experimental Lakes Area, Ontario, Canada - Sep2016-L222-5m | ecosystem: Environmental > Aquatic > Freshwater >... | reverse complement strand
TGGTATAGTTGGCGGTATAAAAACATTATGGCAATTACAAAAAATGCAAAAAGAGGTGTCAGAGTAAGTGAGAGAAAGAGAGTCGTTAATGACAAACTTCGTCGCACTATGAAAGAAGCAGTGAAAACTGTTCGTAAAGACGTATTAGCAAAGGATTTAAAAGCTACTAAAGTAGACCTTTCTCTTGCTTTTAAGGCTCTTGATAAGGCAGCTAAAAGAGGGACAATTAAGAAAGGGCAAGCTAATCGAAAGAAATCAAGATTAGCAAAAGCTGTAGCTAAAGTTTCTAAAAAATAGTAAGCAAATTAAAAAAAGCACCGTAAGGTGCTTTTTGGTTTTTACTGAACACTTAAACGAGTTTTTATACAAGAAACAACAGAGGTATATCTTTTAGTTTGCTGATATGTTTTTTCTGTTATGTTTGAGCAACTTAATAAAGTTTTTATAGTGGCAGTTTGTTTTGTACTAGTTGTTTGTATTTTTGCTAAATCTAAAGCCGCTGCGTCATTCTTTTTAATAAGACTAGAATGATCTAAATAAAAACCGACAGAAACACCGATAAGTAAAACACTAAGTAGGGCTATTGTTGTTTTCATAATATTTAATATATTTAGTATACAACATAGTTTTTTAAAAATGGGGGAGTAAGACACAGGTAAGCAGAGAGGGAAGAGGGAAATGTAGACTGGCAGGAATCTCCGACAAGTAAATTTTTGTCGTCACAAAAATTTCTCGCCGGCCGCCCCTCGCGGTTTTGCTTGCTAGCAAAACATTGCTGCGGCCATTCGATTCCTGACGTACGTGACGCAGGTCACGTACTCCAAGGGCACAAATACAAAAAGCGCCATCAATTGATGGGGCTTTTTGTATTTGTGCTCTTGCTCGGTCTCGGAATTACAGATGTGAGACCTTGTAAGGGTTACCAGAGAAGATTTGTGAGGTGCAATTGAAGCACCTAGGTCATATTAAAATTTAATTATTTTAGCACCCCTTCGTTGCATCTCTTTAAAAACTTCCTTCACCCCATTCAGATGGTTTTCAGTAAATTTATCATCTGGTACAAAAATTTCAAAATGTAACAAAGTAAAGCCACAGATGAACAATTTTGTAAGAGAGTCAGGAGAAAGAAAAACAACACTCTCTCCTTTATTTGCAAAACCCTCTTCAAATTTTTTGATAACTTCTGAATCTTCAGAACCATTAATTACAGTAATGGTGGGATTTTCATATTGAGGTAAAGCAAAGGAGTGAATTATAGAGTTTCTAAATTTATAAATCCGTTCTGGGTTTAATCGTTTAATATAAGAATGTTCTACATAGGTAGTGTTATTTTTCACAAAACAATACTTTTCTAAAAATTCTATTATCTGCCTAGAGTTACCATGACCAAGATTATAAAAGTTATTATAAATACTAGAAAATATCTCGAGTAAAGAGAAAGATATTAGTAGTTTTATCCTTACAAGATTTTTATCTGATTCTAATAATGTTTGAGCACGAACAAACTCATCAAACATTTCCCCTAAAGAAATATCTACTTCTTTACAAACTTGTCTATACTCTTTAAGTTTTTTCATTTGTGAACATTATATTAATTTCTGTACTATTGTGTTAAGTGACGTTGTTACATGGGGACAAAATGCTTTCATTGTTTATATCTCATTAACATTGATTACAATATTTACATTTACTCATAACGATAATTCTACTCCTATTTTGTGTAAAATAGAAACAAGGAGTAGAATATAAATATATGAAAATAATTACAAAATTTAGTGTTGTCTCTTTGCTTATTTTAGGTTTAGTGCCATCAACTTCAGCCTCCATTGATAAAAATTTAAAATATGGACAGAGAGATAAAGAAGTTACTGAATTACAAGAATTTCTTATTGACGCTGGTTTCCTTAAAACAACCCCGTCTAATTACTTTGGACTACTTACGCTTAAAGCAGTAAAGACATACCAAAAAACTGTCGATGTTTCTCCTACTGGGTACGTTGGTTTGCTAACTCGTCAGAAGATTAACGATTCTATTGCTTCAGATGTAGCAAGTTCGAATCAAGCTGAAATTCAAGAAACAGGTACAATAGCTGTGCAAAATACAAACAAAGAAAAAATAAGTGTGACAACGAATCAAGTTGTAGACATTTGTAAAAACATAGAAGGAATACAGACAGCCATTCCTACAGGAATGGTACTTGATTCTACCGGAAAATGCTTTACATCAACACAGTCAAGTAACACAGAAACAAAAGTATGCATGTCTGGTAAGATTGTGTCTAAAAATGATGATTGTACAAAAGTATGTTCAGATGGAGAAATTGTATTAGAAAATTTAACATGTAGAACTACAGCACCTACAAATACGAATATATCCCAGCAAACAAATTATCAGACACAGACAACTGGTCAAAATAATTCACAAACACAACAAAACCAGACAACATCTAACACTCCACCAAAACTAATATCAACAGTTATTGGCGGTGTTGGACCAGGTATTTGGGATAATGGAAATGGACATAGTAACTGCAATAATTGTATTTATTTACAATTTGATAAACCCGTATATGTAACCTTTTCTTATTTTGATGCTACAAATCTTCTCCAGCCGACTATTGCTGGTAGTGAAAAAGGTAAAATATGGCAAGAGTTTGGAGACTCTCAATCAAAACAAACAGTAACAAGTTCGGTTTTAAGTTCTCGTCATGTATTTAAATTTTATTCTAGTGGAGATGATTCCCAGGTACAAGATTATCCTTCTGACCAATCAAGTAAATCACAGATTACTGAAATTAATCTTAATAAAGCAAGAAAATATTATTGGAGCATTAGTGCTAAAGATACAAATGGAAATAGTTATGTTTTGCAAAGTAATACTGAAACTGCCTTTCCTTCATCTTGGAATGATAATCATTACGTTGGAATTTATGAAACTGCTTCACTAGTTCGTACTCCAGGTTTTGTAGAAAAAACAATACCTTCAAATACAACTAATGTAAAAATTGGCTCTTTTACATTACAAGGAGGTTTTCCTGGTTATCTAGCATCACAATCACCAACTTACATTATTCAAAATGTTTCTGTAAAATTAACTTATAATGGTTTACTTACTAACGTTTCCAATCTTACACTTAAAAATGGTTCTGATGTGATAGGTACTCCGTTAGCAAATGTATCCAACAATGCTACTTTTAGCCCTGCTAATAATGAAACCTCACGAGTACAAAGCAACTCATTAAAAGTTTTTGATATTTATGCTGATATAGGAAATGTAACAGGTACTGCGCAAACCGATATGACAGTTAATCTTTTAGAGAGTCAACATCTTTATAACGTTTCTGCTAATGGTGTCACTATTACAGCAGTAACCGGCACTCCATAATTAGAAAGTCCTGTGTTAAACAAAAAAAGCAGTACTACGAAGTACTGCTTTTTTTGTTAGACTATTGTTATTTTGAAGCCATCAAAAACCTAGTGTTTAGGCCTTTCGGTCTATCTCACTATCATGTGCCCTCGGCAGGAAGTTCGGTCACCACTTTGGTATTTTATTTCATAACTTTGTTATTCATAAAACACTCAAAGTCTCGACCCCGAGAAAAACCGACAAAATTATAAAAGAAAAATATTTGAATTCAATTTTTCTTTTATAATTCCGTAGACCGGTTTTTCGTTCGATTCCGCACGAAAGATGTTTAGACATCTTTCTCTCGGGCACAGAATAGTAAAAGACCGAGAGGTTCCTCGGTCTTTTACTATTCTGTGCCCTTGGCAGGAATCGAACCTGCATCGCGAGTACCGCAAACTCGAATTCTATCCATTGAACTACAAGAGCATATTATTTCAAATACTAAGCGGAGGAGGTGAGATTCGAACTCACGGTCCGATTACTCAGACTCTTGTTTTCAAGACAAGTGCATTAGACCACTCTGCCACTCCTCCGCTTAGTATTTGAAGATTTTCACTTATATGATTAAGGTAAAACCGTTGCGATACTATAACACATTTCTATTGTTTTTTAAAGGGCTAGCGGTATAATTAAATTATGACTAAAAAACTTTGGTTTAGAGCAAAGACATATGGATGGGGCTGGATACCTTGTTCTTGGGAGGGATGGCTAGTTGTCATAGCTTCAATTATTCTTATTATTTTCTATTCTACACAGCTAGATAAAAATTCTCCACAGATTCCTTATTTGTTCTTCCTTAGAATAGCTGCTATTACTATTGTGATTATTTTTATCTGTTATAAAAAAGGAGAAAAGCCAGGATGGAGATGGGGGAATAGATAGGTTAAAGGTTTTAGTTTGTAGGTTGTAGAAATGTAAAACATTTCTTGTATTTGTTGCCTACTCTAAATTAATTTTTTTGGTATACTACCCCTATGAAATATTTGTGGATTGAATCAATAAAATTAAAAGTAAAGAAATTTAAAGTAGCTACTCAGATTGTTTTAGTTATAGTTATATTTTTTGTAGGATGTTTAAGTGGCTATTTTTATGAACACTCTAAATATAATAATTTTTTTAAAGAATTCCGGACTCTTCGAGAGAATTCTTCAAAATATTCGTTGATTAACCCCCTCATTGGTAATATTACCCCACCGGCAACCGAGGTTGGTATTTATTCTGACATAAAAGACGAAGTTGAGTCTTATCTTAAAGAAGAAGAAGATGCAGGTGAACTTTACGGGTATTCTTTCTATTTTAGAGATTTAAATTCTGGTTTATGGTTTGGTTCTAATGAGTCTTTAGCTTTTTTTCCAGCCAGTCTTTTTAAATTACCTGTTGCTATTGCTGCATATAAAGAAGGGGAGGATGATCATTCTTTTTTAGAAAAAAAGTTTGTTTATACAGAAGCACTTTTTAGACAAAATAAAGAACTAACTTCAAATTCAGATTCTGATCTTGTCATTGGTGATTCTTATTCCGTAAAAGATTTAGTAGAAAAAATGTTGGTCAATTCTGACAATGGAGCAAAAGATTTACTTCTTACAGCTGTAAATGGTGACTATATAAATAAAATTTTTGAAACAGCTTCTTTAGTTGATCCGGAATTAATGAAAACGTTTGACATCTCTTCTCTTAGGTATGCTCTCTTTTTAAGAATTTTATATGGTTCCTCTTATCTTAATGAGGAACACTCACAGCTTATTATGGAAATGCTCTCTAAGAGTACATTTAAAGACGGTCTAGTTTCTGGAATACCAGCAGATGTTCCAATAGCCCATAAATTTGGGGCTTATCAATTTCAAGAAAAAATAAACGACAAAGATGTTGTAGTTCAACAACTACATGATTGTGGAGTTATTTACCACAAGACAGATCCTTATATTGTTTGTTTTATGACAAAAGGAAAAAATTCCGAGGATCTTTTTAGGATTTTTTCTAAAGTCTCATCTATTATTTATAATTATCAAGATAAGGCTGGAGACTAACTGTAGTATAATAATATGATGAAATATTTAGGAATTGATTATGGTTCTAAAAAGGTTGGCTTTGCTCAGTCAGATGATGATGGTCGTCTTGCTTTTCCTTTAATGATTTCTCCAAACGATAAATCTCTTTTGAAAGATACAGTTGAGCTTGTAAGAGAAATGAAAATAAGTGTAGTTGTAGTTGGTGAAAGTGTTGACGGGAAAGGAAAACCAAATGCTATAGCAAAAGAGGCTCGTAAATTTGCACTAGAGATAGAAAATGCAATTGATGTAAAAGTAGTCTTTGAAAAAGAATGGTATTCAACAGTTGAAGCTCGTAAACAGCCAGGAAAGGAAGGAAATCATGAAGTTGATGACCAAGCAGCAGCTATTGTTCTTCAGAGGTATTTAGATAAAGTAAATGGGCCAAGTATTGTAGATGAAGAAGAATTAAATGAAGACGATGAGGAAGAAAGCACAGTAGAAGAAACGTGGTAGGTTTTGATAGTAAATAGCAGAAAGCAAGTAGTAATTAGGGGAATACGAATGCGGAGCAACCAAAGGTTGCTCCGCATTCCATTTTTACTATTTGCTAATTACTATAATTATTTGCTACTATAAAATTTATGAATGAAACAGAAAACAAAGAAGCAGAGACTTTAGTAAAGAATTACGCCACTATAGATGATTTTCAGAAAATTGAGATTAAAGTTGGTACTGTTATATCAGCTGTTCCAGTAGAAGGGGCGGATAAATTATATATATTAGAGGTAGACTTAAATGAAGAAAAATACAGACAGATTCTTTCTGGAATTCGTGAATATGTACAACCTGAAGATTTAATCGGAAAACAATTTCCTTTTGTGACTAACCTTGCACCACGCATGCTTCGTGGACATGAATCACAAGGAATGATTTTAGCAGGGAGTGATGATAGTGGTTTAGCCCTATTAAACCCAACCAAACTACTTGCGAACGGAACACGTTTAAGATAATTTACAAAATGATACAAAAATTAGCACTTTGGACTGAATCATTTGCAAAACATAAACATGCGGAGTTTTATTTATTTGGTGTCGCTTTTACAGAGTCATCTTTCTTTCTAGTTCCACCAGACGTACTTATTATTGCAATGCTCTCCCACGGGCTTAAGGTTTCATGGGTTCGTATTGCTAGTATTTCGACTGTTGGCTCAGTTTTAGGTGGTATATTTGGATATTGTATTGGAATTTTCTTTTATGCATACATTGGGGCACCACTTGTGAAACTTTATGGATTAGAAACCGAACTGGTGTATGTTGGTACACAGTTTAATCAGCATGCTTTTCTTTCTATTTTAATTGCTGCATTCACTCCTATTCCTTATAAAGTTTTTACAATTGGAGCTGGATTGTTTTCTCTTAATTTAATTACTTTCATTTCTGCTTCTATTGTGGGACGCGGGGCTAGATTTTTCCTTGTGGCATTTTTTACAAATAAATATGGAGTTAAAGCAAAAGAATTTATTTTGAAAAAAGCAGATAAAGTATTACTTGTCGTAGGTATTCTTATTTTTGTAGCAATATATTTTTTCACCAAGTAGGTATTTTGAATTTGTATCCACTAGTAACTACAACCTAAAAACTATAAACTACCCGTATGACTCATCACATTTGTATTCAAGATGACTATATAACTTTTGATGGAGAGGTTATTCCTTTTGGAAAAAATGATATTGAAAAAGAAAATACAAAAGTAATTAATGAAGTATTAGAAATGGTTGTTTATAAAATAGGGGATGGAGCAGTAATTGTTTGTGGTACTGGAGATGCAAAGATAATGCTTGGGAGAAAACTAGAAGATAGATTGAAGCGACAGGTAAATTATGAAGAATAAACAAAGAATATTAGCCGCTGAAATACTGAGGCCAGCAGGCCGAATGTATTAAAAAGAGTGGTTGGGTATGAATAGGTAATGCGCGCTTGTCGGGCGCGCATAGTTGGACAATATTGGGCGACTAGAAGTCGTGGCCTGGGTTTGCTTTCCCAGTAGGTTCTGGTTCTGGGAAATCAGATTCATTTTGAAGAGAAAGGTTTGTTAAGATTTTTCTAATTGTTAACTTTCTTTCTCTTCGACTAGATTTAGGAGAGCGAAAAGAATCATGAATCAATGGTCTTTCGTAAACAGATATTTCTGTATTACGATCCTCTTGCCATGTTTCCGACATAAAACCTCCAGTTGGTTAGTGAGCTTACTTTTATATTTTATTCTTATTTTGAGGGATGTAAAGAGGGGCTAGTTTCTTAAATATTCAAGAATTTCGTTTTCGTGCGAAACGGCATATTGATAACCTTGGTCGAATGATTTTTCTAATATTTGTTTTGAACTGCTTAATAAATGAGAGGCAATATTTTTTGGAGAAATTGTTAAAATATTTTTTTGTATTTCTTTTTCTAATCTAAAATCCTCAGGAAGTGCTGGGTTTAAAAATTCCGAGACAGTCTTTAGAAAGTGATTATTTTCCCGTATATCTATATAAAGTATTTTTTCATCGAGTGCGACTTTATTATCAACCATAAGACTTAGCATAGAAAATCTTTGATCACTATATAAGTCACCATTGATTAAAATTTTCTTACCATAAACTATTGGCATAGCTTTTGTTGCCTTAAGTATATTAAAGTTTATGTTTTCATTTGAAAAATAATCCATTTTTTGTCTCGTAATGTTAAAACAGGCTACGGTTACTTTTATCTGTGAATTTTTTAAAGCAATAAAGTCCATAGGTTCTTTTTTAGTAAGAACTTCATCAACTAAAAAATCTATATCAATTATTTTTTTGAATCTAAAAAAATTAATAAATCTATTGCCAGAGAGATGCTCAACCCAAATTCTTTTTATTCTGTCTGATTGACCTGTCGCTATATAGACAGCATTACCAGCGCTACCACTTGTTGTTAATATTGTTTTTGGTAATAAATCAATGTCGTGTAGTCCAACCAAAAATCCTCCAGACCAAGAACAACGCATTCCACCACCGGTGAGGACTATGGAGAAGGAGGGTGGGAGTTAGTCATATAAAAGTGTTTTTATTTTAACAAGAGGGGGAGGGAAATGCTAATTTGGGGAGGCAGGAATCTCCGACAACTAAATTTATCGTCCTAATAGAATACGAATCGGCAGGAATCGGTCACAAAACTACCTCGCTTTGCTCGAAGTAGTTTCGCGACCCCGTATTCGATTCCTGCACGAAAGCCAAGAAGTTGGCTTTCTCGGGGGCACAGATAGCAAAAACCCAGTTCACTTTGAACTGGGTTTTTGCTATCTGTGCCCCCGGCAGGAATCGAACCTGCAATAACGGCTTAGAAGTCCGCAGTTATATCCATTTAACTACAGGGGCGTGAACTATATACTAGCAGAAAATTTTGAAATGGGCGACTTTAACAAGACTCCATACACATAAGGGTCGGTCACAAATTTGGTATTTTATTTAATAGAGGAGGGGTCGGTCACGAAACTACCTCGCTTCGCTCGAAGTAGTTTCGCGACCCCTATTCGACCCCTCACGTAAGCCAAGCAGTTGGCTTACTTATCTCCCACAAATACTAAAAATCACCATCTAAAGATAGTGATTTTTAGTATTTGTGGGAGATAGAGGGGTCGAACCTCTGACCTGATGAGTGTAAATCAACTGCTCTACCAACTGAGCTAATCTCCCTAATATGTGTTATAGTAACCCATATTATGGATTTCCGCAAGATATATGAAGACAACCACACTTTAGTCATAGATAAGACTATTGGCATAATGGTACACCCAGACGAGAGACAGGATGAAAAGACTATCTCCGACTGGTTTAAAGAAAACTACAATGTTTTAGGTGTAGGTGAACTTTCACGTGAAGGAATAGTCCACAGACTTGATCGCAACACTACAGGGGTATTAATTCTTGCAAAAGATAAAATTGCTTATACCTCTTACAAGAAACAATTCAAAGATCATACAGCTAGAAAAGTTTATAGAGCTATAGTCGAAGGTAATTTAAAAAATGATACAGGAATGATATCAGCACCACTAGCTCGAGCTAAAAGTGATTTTCGTAGACGTACAATTGTTGATATGTTTTCAGGAGATCAAAGAGGGGAAGAACGTGAAGCTATTACTCGTTATAAAGTTCTTGCTCGTTCAAAAACAGAAGACGGCAGATCTTTTACTTATGTAGAATGTTATCCATTAACTGGGCGCACACATCAAATTCGTGCACATTTTAGAGGTATTCGTCATCCTATCATTGGGGACGATTTGTATGGTTCTGAAATCGGAAAAGACTTAGCTCCTCGCTCGATGCTTCACGCCTACTCTTTAACCATAGATATTCCAGGAGAAAAGGAGGGGAAAGTAACAAAAACCTTTATATCAGATATTCCCGAGGATATGGAAATTACATTAAAAAAGCTGTTGCTTATATAGATTTTTTGTGTTAAAATACCCCCACTTAGATTACTACATAGAATCTTGTAAGAAATTATGAAAACAACTATTAAGTTAACACCTGTTGATATTGAAAGCCGTAAAGGACTTGATTTCGCGTCTGGAGACGTTGTTCGCGTATGGAACAAAATTAAAGAAGCCGATGGAAAGACAAGGCTTCAGGCTTTTGAAGGTATGGTACTTGCTCGTAAGCATGGTACTGAAATGGGTGCGACTTTTACAATTCGTAAAGTAGCATCTGGCGTAGGTGTTGAACGTGTATTTCCACTTTACTCTGTAATGATTGATAAGATTGAACTCGTTCGTCACGCTAAGACTCGTAGAAGTAAGCTTTACTATGTTCGTGATAAGGCGCTTCGAGATGTTCGTAGAAAGTTAAAGAAAGATGTTAAAGTTGTAAAGAAAGGAAGCACAACTACAACTGAGGCAGTAGTAGAAGAAACTGTAGAGGAGGGAACAATTTAGAAGATAAAACCTGCGTAATGCAGGTTTTGTTTTTTGTTAATAATTAGGTAGACGCTATCACCTTGAGGGAATATACTTATTATATATGGTTAAGAAACAAGAGGTAGTTATTGCAAAAAAGAGGGGACCGAAACCAAAAGGAAAAGTTGATATAAAATGGTCTCCCAATTTTGCCTATGCAATAGGACTAATTGCGACGGATGGATGTCTTTATAACAATGGGAGACATATAAGTCTTACATCTTTAGATGTTGAGCAACTTGTTAATTTTAACAAAGCTCTTAATATTAAAGTTAAGATAAGTACAAAAAAAGGAATAAATGATAAGCTGTGTACCCATATTCAGTTTAGTGACGTCCTTTTTTATCAATTCCTAATTTCTATTGGGATTACCCCAGCAAAATCAAAAACAATAGGTGTAATAAAATTTCCTAAAAAATATTTCTTTGATTTTCTTCGTGGATGTTTTGACGGAGATGGCTCCTTTTATTCTTATTATGATAAAAGATGGAAAAGTAGCTTTATGTTTTACCTCACTTTTGCTTCAGCAAGTGTAGAATTTATAAAATGGATTCGTTCTGAGTTGAAGGAAAAAATTGGTGTAGAGGGTCATATCTCTAGTGCTAAAAATTATTCAACATTACAACTTCGATATGCAAAAAAAGAGAGCATGGAAATAATTAAGAAGATGTACTATAATAACAAAGTTCTTTATTTATCTAGAAAAAGAAAAAAAATAGAGAAAGCTCTTAAAATTTAGGAATATGCCCAAGTGGCGGAATTGGTATACGCGTGCGATTGAGGTTCGCATGTCTTACGACGTGGAGGTTCAAGTCCTCTCTTGGGCACCCATTAGTACATTTTGATTTTCCAACATATCAAAAGGTGCATTTAGTGTTAGTTTGTAAGGCTTTTTGTTCAAACAAAAAAAGTTCAAGAAGATTTTTGACATAATGTAGTCCAAATCCTTCA
>Ga0194060_10003352_pt1 | contig 11323 bp, 11 predicted proteins | sample SepL225m_MetaG_FD_163427 | JGI IMG/M metagenome (GOLD analysis project Ga0194060, IMG submission 163427) | Anoxic zone freshwater microbial communities from boreal shield lake in IISD Experimental Lakes Area, Ontario, Canada - Sep2016-L222-5m | ecosystem: Environmental > Aquatic > Freshwater >... | reverse complement strand
GCTTGATACGGGTCATCAGCGGCATATGGCCAGGCAGAATACCCAGCTCACCTGCTTCGCCCGGCAGGACGACGAACTCCGCCAAGCCGGAGAAAATCAACTCCTCGGCGCTAACGACGTCCACATGAATAGTCATTGCCATTTCTTACCTCTTTTCCAGTCGAGCATAAAACCGCAGTCCATCCGGTTTTACTGCAAGGTCTTGGCTTTCTCAAATACTTCCTCGATCGCTCCGACCATGTAGAAAGCCTGCTCGGGAATGCTGTCGCACTCGCCGTCGACAATCATCTTGAAGCCCTTGATGGTGTCGGCCAGCGGCACGATCTTGCCTGGCGTACCGGTGAACACTTCGGCGACGTTGAACGGCTGCGACAAGAAACGCTGAATCTTGCGCGCACGGGTCACGGCCAGTTTGTCTTCCGGCGCCAGTTCGTCCATGCCCAGAATCGCGATAATGTCGCGCAATTCCTTGTAGCGCTGCAGATTCGACTGGACGCGGCGGGCGACGCTGTAGTGCTCTTCGCCAACGACGAGCGGATCGAGCTGGCGCGAGGTGGAGTCGAGCGGATCGACCGCCGGGTAGATGCCCAGCGAGGCGATGTCGCGCGACAGCACAACGGTGGCGTCGAGGTGGAGGAAAGTCGTTGCCGGCGACGGATCGGTCAAGTCATCGGCAGGCACATACACAGCCTGAATCGAGGTGATCGAACCGACCTTGGTCGAGGTAATGCGCTCTTGCAGACGACCCATTTCATCAGCCAGTGTGGGCTGATAACCCACGGCGGAAGGCATGCGACCGAGCAGGGCGGAGACTTCGCAACCGGCCAGCGTGTAGCGGTAAATATTGTCGATGAACAGAAGGATGTCTTTGCCTTCGTCGCGGAACTTCTCGGCCATGGTGAGGCCGGTCAGCGCCACGCGTAAACGATTGCCAGGAGGCTCGTTCATCTGGCCGAACACCATCGCGACCTTGTCCAGAACCTTCGACTCTTCCATTTCATGGTAGAAGTCGTTGCCCTCGCGAGTACGCTCACCAACACCTGCGAACACCGAGTAGCCGCCGTAGGACTTGGCGATGTTGTTGATCAGCTCCATCATGTTCACCGTCTTGCCAACACCGGCGCCGCCGAACAGACCGACCTTGCCGCCCTTGGCGAACGGGCACATCAGGTCGATAACCTTGATTCCGGTGGGCAACAGCTCCGTCGAAGGCGACAGTTCGTCGAACTTGGGCGCATGTGCATGAATCGGACGCAGCTCATCGTAGGGGATCGGGCCGGCCTCGTCGATCGGGCGACCCAGCACATCCATGATCCGGCCCAGCGTACCTGACCCTACCGGCACCGAAACAGCAGCACCCGTCGGCTTGACCGACATGCCACGGCGTAGACCGTCGGAAGATCCGAGCGCAATGGTGCGCACGATGCCATCGCCAAGCTGCTGCTGGACTTCAAACGTCAGACCGGCTTCGGCGTTACCGGAATCGGCCTCGTCGAGAGTCAGCGCTTCATATACCTTGGGCATGGCCTCGCGGGGGAACTTGATGTCCACCACGGCGCCAATACACTGAACGATGTTTCCGTTGCTCATGGTTGTTTCCTTAATGTAAATCTGCGAAATTCAGTCAACACGCTACTCAGCAGGCCATTAGCCTGCAATTGCCGCAGCACCACCAACGATCTCGGAGATCTCTTTGGTAATCGCTGCCTGACGCGCCTTGTTGTAAACCAGCTGCAATTCCTTGATGACGCTGCCTGCGTTGTCGGTGGCCGCCTTCATCGCCACCATACGCGCCGACTGCTCGGAGGCCATGTTCTCGGCTACTCCCTGATAAATCAGGGCCTCGACATAGCGCACCAGCAACTCGTCAATCACCGTTTGCGCGTCCGGTTCGTAGAGGTAGTCCCAGTCGCGCTCAGGCGTGCCCATACGCTCGCCCGACAACGGCAACAGGGGCTCAATGACTGGCTCCTGCTTCATGGTATTGACGAAACGGGTATAGGCGATATGCACGGCATCCAGCTCGCCGGCCTGGAAGGCATCGATCATGACCTTCATCGGCCCGATCAGTTTTTCCAGATGCGGCGTGTCGCCCAGATGGGTGATATGGGATACCACGTTGGCGCCGAGACGCTGCATGAACCCCAAGCCCTTGTTGCCGATGCACGTCACACGAATGTCCGTGGCACCAGCGGTCTCCCACTGGCGCATGGTATTCATCGCCTGGCGCAGAATATTCGTGTTCAGTCCACCGCAGAGGCCCTTGTCCGTGGTCACCACAATCAGGCCTACACGTTTAGCCACATCGACCTTGGTCCGGCTAAGGAAAGCGTGGCGATACTCGGTCACATTGGCCTGGGAAAGATTCGCCGCCAGGCGACGGATCTTCTCGCTATAGGGACGTGCGGCCCGCATCCGCTCCTGCGCCTTGCGCATCTTGGATGCGGCCACCATCTCCATGGCCTTGGTGATCTTGCGCGTGTTCTGGACGCTCTTGATCTTGCTGCGGATCTCTTGACTGCCTGCCATGATCGCCCTTTGTTAACTGTTCGTCAGCGCTTCGCGATCAGGCCCAGGATTTCTTGAACTCGGTGACCGCAGCCTTCAATTGAGCCTCGGCGTCCTTGTCCAGATCCTTGGTCGTCTCGATCTTGTTCAGCAGATCTGCGTATTTCTGATGCATATGCTGGTGGAGGTCGGTTTCGAACGGAAGGATGCGAGTCACGTCGATGTCGTCCATGAAACCTTCGTTGGACGCGTACAGCGTCACGGCCATTTCAGCGACCGACAAGGGCGCGTACTGCAACTGCTTCATCAACTCGGTCACCCGACGGCCACGCTCAAGCTGCTTGCGGGTGGCTTCGTCAAGATCGGAGGCGAACTGCGCAAAAGCGGCCAGTTCGCGATACTGGGCCAGCGCCAGACGCACACCGCCGCCGAGTTTCTTGATCGCCTTGGTCTGCGCCGCACCGCCAACGCGGGACACCGAGACACCGGCGTTCATGGCCGGACGGATACCGGCGTTGAACAAGTCGGTTTCCAGGAAGATCTGGCCGTCGGTAATCGAAATCACGTTGGTCGGAACGAAGGCGGAGACGTCACCGGCCTGGGTTTCGATAATGGGCAGAGCGGTCAGTGAACCGGTTTTGCCCTTGACTTCGCCGTTGGTCAGCTTTTCCACCCAGGCTTCGGACACGCGAGCAGCGCGCTCGAGCAGACGCGAGTGCAGATAGAACACGTCGCCGGGATAGGCTTCACGGCCGGGCGGACGGCGCAGCAACAGGGAAATCTGGCGATAGGCCCAGGCCTGCTTGGTCAAGTCGTCATAAATGATCAGTGCATCCATGCCGCGGTCGCGGAAATACTCGCCCATGGAACAGCCGGTGTAAGGTGCAATGAACTGCGTTGCAGCGGAGTCGGAAGCGGTCGCTGCGACCACGATGGTGTATTCCATCGCGCCGTGCTCGGTCAGTTTGCGCACTACGTTGGCGACGGTCGAAGCCTTCTGGCCGATCGCGACGTAGATGCAGAACATGTTCTGCCCCTTCTGGTTGATGATGGCATCAACCGCCACCGCCGTCTTGCCGGTCTGGCGGTCGCCGATGATCAACTCGCGCTGGCCACGCCCTACGGGAACCATCGAGTCGACAGCCTTGAGCCCGGTTTGCACCGGCTGCGACACCGACTTGCGCCAGATGACGCCCGGCGCGACCTTTTCGATCTTGTCGCTGAGCTTGGCATTGATCGGGCCCTTGCCATCAATCGGCTCACCGAGGGCGTTGACCACGCGTCCGAGCAACTCGGGGCCAACGGGCACCTCGAGAATGCGGCCGGTACACTTGACGGTATCGCCTTCGGAAATGTGCTCATAGTCACCCAGGACCACGGCGCCGACGGAGTCGCGCTCCAGGTTCAAGGCGAGACCAAAGGTGTTGCCGGGAAACTCCAGCATTTCGCCCTGCATCACGTCGGTCAAACCATGTATGCGGCATATCCCGTCAGTGACCGAAACCACGGTACCCTCATTACGGGCGGTGGCGGCCAACTGCATGTTTTGGATCCGGCTCTTGATCAGGTCGCTGATTTCGGATGGATTGAGGTTCATGGAATTACTCCTAGTTCTTTAGCGCGGTGGCCATGGCAGCGAGCTTGCCGCGGACCGAGGCATCAATTACTTCATCGCCGACGGCTATGCGCACGCCACCGATAAGTTCGGCATCGACCTTGACGGTCGCCTGGATCTTGCACCCGAACTTGCGTTCGAGGTCGACCACTAGAGTCTTCAGGGTCGCTTCATCGAGGACAAAGGCCGAGGTGATCTCGGCATCCTTGACACCCTCATGACCATGCTTGAGCTGATTGAACAACTCGCTGATCTCGGGCAGAACGATGAGGCGGTCATTGTCGGCCAGCACGCTGACGAAATTCTGCTGATCCGCCGACAAGGCGAGCTTCGCGTCTGAGGTGGCCACATCAAGGCAGAGTTTCGCCAACTGGACCGGGCTCAGGCGCGGATTGCCGATACATTCTTCCATTTCCGGACGAGCCGCCACAGCGGACAGCCGTGAAAGCACGTCGGACCATGCCGCTAGCGTATTCCCGCTCTTGGCCAGCTGGAACGCGGCCTCGGCATAGGGACGCGCAAGGGTGACGTTTTCGGCCATGGCGGATTACAGCTCCGACTTGAGTTGCGTCAGCAACTCGGCATGGGCCTGGGCGTTGATTTCCTTGCGCAGAATGCGCTCGGCACCAGCGACCGCAAGAATAGCCACGTGCTCGCGCAAGGCTTCCTTGGCGCGCTGCGAAGCGGCACCCGCCTCACCCTCGGCAGCCTCACGGGCAGCATTGACGATACGAGCGCCTTCGGCACGCGCGTCTTCGATCAGCTGCGCCACCTGCCTCTCGGCACCACTGCGAAACTCGGCTGCGGACTCGCGCGCCTTGCGCAGCTCCTCGGAGGCTTTCTTTTCTGCGTGGGAAAGATCAGCCCTGGCTTTGTCTGCTGCCGCAAGCCCGTCAGCTATCTTGCCCGCGCGCTCATCGAGTGCCTTCATGATGGGCGGCCACACGAACTTCATCGTGAACCACGCCAAAATTAGGAACACAACCAGCTGGGAAAACAGCGTTGCGTTCAGATTCACGGTAATCGCTCCTTAAGCGTTAGGGAAGACGATTACTTGGGAAGGCTGGAGAGAAACGGATTGGCAGTGGTGTACCACAGCGCAATACCGGTACCGATAATGAAGGCGGCATCAATCAGACCAACCAGAAGGAACATCTTGGTTTGCAGCGTGTTCATCAGTTCCGGCTGACGTGCGGAAGCTTCGAGGAAGCGGCTACCCATGATGCCGATGCCGATACACGCGCCAGCAGCGCCAAGACCGATGATAAGACCGGCGGCAAGAGCAACAAAACCAACCATTTGTTCCATGACAACTCCTTTAGTAACAGATTTGAGGTGGTAAAGATTGAAGCGGACAATTAATGAGTTTCGTGCGCTTGGCCGATATATACCAGCGTCAGCATCATGAAGATGAAAGCTTGCAACGTGATGATCAGGATGTGGAAAATAGCCCAGACGGTTCCAGCAAAAACACCGCCCAACCATAACAAGCCACTGCCAAAGGTGCCAACCCAGGCAGCACTCATCAGGGCGATCAGCATGAATATCAGCTCTCCGGCATACATGTTGCCGAACAGTCGCATACCGTGTGACACGGTTTTGGCGACGAACTCGATCATCTGCATGGCGAAATTGATCGGGTAAAGTACCGGATGATCGCCGAAGGGCGCGGTAAACAATTCATGGATCCAGCCGCCAAGACCTTTGATTTTAACGCTGTAATAAAGACAAAGGATCAGAACACCGAGCGACATGCCTAGCGTGGCATTGAGGTCGGCGGTAGGCACCACGCGCATGTAAGCGTGGCTGGAATCGTGACCAGCCACCCCGAACATCCACGCCCAGATTTTCGGCAGCAGATCGACCGGCAACAAGTCCATCGCATTCATAAAGAAGATCCAGACAAACACCGTCAGCGCCACGGGTGCGATGAAAGTGCGGTCGCCATGCACAATCGACTTGGATTGCGACTCAACCATTTCAATCAGGATTTCGACAGCGGCCTGAAATCGGCCCGGCACGCCGGAGGTTGCTTTTGCGGCAGCGCGCGCAAGAATAAAGACGGCCAACAGCCCGAGCGAAATGGACCAGAACAGTGTGTCGAGATGGAATACCGTCCAATCAACCAGAGCCGCCTGTTTATGGCCTAGGCTGTTCAGGTGCGTCAGATGATGAACGATGTATTCCGATGCGTTTGGTGCGTGCTCGGCTGCCATGGTCAGTCAGGCCTTATCAATATCACTAACAGATTCGCTTTTAGCGCAACGACTATACCGGCCAGCAACGCCAGCCAGTGCAAGTCTCGATACGCCCCCGCCATGATCACGAGCAACGCCAGCGTTGCCGCAATCTTTATTAATTCACCAACAAAAAAACCTGCTACCGACGCCCTGCCGCTTCGTGCTGCCGCCCAAAGACTCAAGGCGAAAAGCAGATTTGGAACCACTATCGCCACACCACCCAATCCTGCCGACACCGCAGCATGCGGGCCCACCCAAATCCATGCCAGCCCAGCAACGAACAATGTGCCAACGCTTTGATGAAACACAGCCCTAAACATCTATAAGACCAGGCCGCTTCCAAAAGCCCACGAATATAGGCCATTGATCATAGGTTGTCAAATATTTTATGTTGCAGCGCGCCATTGAGGTTATCGCCAACGCTGCTAACGTCCGTCGAGGCAATTAAGGAGACTCGCCGAACCTTGCCAACAGACCATCCAGCTGATCAAGGCTGGCAAAACGTATCGTCAGACTACCTCCGCCCTTGCGATTCGTGCTGATCTTGACTGTGGCCCCGAGACGATCGGACAGTTCCTCCTCCAACCGCAGAAGATCACGATCCAGCTTCTTGTCACCGCCTTTTTTAGCGACCGGGTTCAGTTCCCTCGCCACCAAACGCTCAGTCTCGCGCACAGAAAAGCCCTTGTCCGCAACCAGAGCGGCAATACGGCCCTGGTCCGTCTTGGACAGCGGCAACAAAGCTCTGGCATGGCCCATCTCGATGTCACCGGCCATCAACATGTCCTGCGCCGGCTTTGCCAACTGCAACAGACGCAACAAATTGGTAGCCGCTGAACGCGAGCGACCGACAGCATCGGCAGCATCCTGATGGGTCATCTGGAATTCGTCGATCAAACGCTGTATGCCCGCCGCCTCCTCCAAGGGATTCAGATCTTCGCGCTGAATATTTTCGATCAGCGACATCGCCAGTGCCGCATCGTCGGGGATTTCTCGGATCAGCACTGGCACGTCGACCAGACCGGCGATTTGGGCCGCACGCCAGCGGCGCTCACCCGCGATAATCTCGTAGCGTCCGCTAGCAACCGGTCGCACCGAGATCGGCTGGATTAGACCCTGGGCCTTGATTGAAGCTGCCAGCTCCTCAAGCGAACCGGGATCCATGCGCGTTCGTGGCTGGTACTTTCCCGGCTGCAGGTCGCCCACCGCAAGCATTTCCTGGCGTTGGATCTCGGAAGTATTATTGGCGGCCAAGAGGGCATCAAGTCCGCGACCAAGGCCTTTTTGTTTCGGGGGATTCACGACTTCTCCTTCCAGGAATTGACACGATCAATCATTTCAACCGCAAAGGCCATGTAGGCCTGCGCACCTTTAGCCGCCTTGTCAAAGAGAACGCCAGGCACGCCATAGCTCGGGGCTTCGGCGAGGCGAACGTTCCGGGGCACAAGAGTCTTGAATACCTTGTCACCAAAATGGTCTTCCAGCTGCTTCGAGACCTGAGTCGACAATGTATTCCTGGGGTCGTACATGACCCGCAGCAAGCCAATGATCTTGAGGTCGCGGTTCAGGTTGGCATGCACCTTCTTTATGGTATTCACCAAGTCTGACAAGCCTTCGAGCGCGTAGTACTCGCACTGCATCGGAATAATTACACCATGGGCCGCACATAACCCGTTAAGAGTCAGCATTGACAGCGATGGCGGGCAATCAATCAATACGAAGTCATAATCTGCCTTATGTGCAACCAATGCAGCCTTGAGACGCGTTTCACGCATCTCAAGATCCACCAGTTCGACTTCTGCTCCAGCCAGATCGCGGTTAGCCGGCAAAACGTCGAACTTGCCGGAAGGTGACATCACCCGCACATCTTCGAGCGTCGCCAGTTGAAGCAATACCTGATAAACGGATAAGCTGAGATCGCGCTTGTCGATTCCGCAACCCATGGTGGCGTTACCCTGAGGATCGAGGTCCACCAACAAAGTACGCTTGCCGTTAGCGGTCAGTGCGGCGGCCAAGTTCACGGCGGTAGTAGTTTTAGCTACTCCACCCTTTTGATTGGCTATTGCAAATATGTGCATCGTCAGACTCTCTCAAGAACAATCAGGTGGCGCTGTGCATCCAGCCCCGGAACACTCAGCCTGGCGCGATCAAGCACCACCCAGCTAGTCGGCAAATGGCTTACTTCGTCTTCTGGGGCCAAACCCTTCATGGCGTAGAGCCTGCCATTCTGAGCTGGCAAGTGGCCAGCGAGATTCACGAATGTGGCCAGGTCAGCGAAGGCTCGGGAAATAACGGCATCGAATAGCCCACCCGGCATTTCTTCAACGCGCCCGCTGACAACAGCAATATTGGACAGGCCAAGCTCAATCTTCGCCTGCCGCTGGAAAGCAGACTTCTTTTCGACCGCCTCGATCAGCGTCATGCCGAGATCCGGTCGAACGATCGCCAGCGGAATTCCTGGCAGCCCGGCACCGCTACCGACATCCGCCCAACGCCGTCCCGCCAGGGCCGACTCCTGCAAAGCCGGCAAAATGGAGAGTGAATCGAGCAGATGCTGGGTAACCATTTCGCTCTCCTCGCGGATCGCCGTCAGGTTATAGGTACGGTTCCATTTCTTCAGCAGCGCTACATAACCAAGCAGCTTGGACTGCATTAACATAGACAAGTCAAGCCTCATTAAAGCGAGGCCATCTCGCAACTGGTCGGCTAGACTCATGCCGCCTTGCGCCGTTTAAGATGCACAAGCAACAGGGAGATTGCCGCCGGAGTCATGCCTTGCAGCCGCGACGCCTGACCCAAGGTCTGCGGCCGCACCTGGGCAAGCTTTTGCCGCACCTCGAATGACAAGCCATGAACCTCGGCGTAGTCAATATCGCCTGGCAGGGGTAGCGTTTCGTGGGCCAGACTCTTTTCGACTTCATCTTTTTGCCGCTCGATATAACCCTGATACTTGGCCTGTATCTCGACTTGCTCAATTACTTCCGGAGCTGCAACCAGCTCACCCGCGCCGGGCAAGGTTAACAAACTGGCGTAGCTGACATCAGGTCGACGCAGCAAATCGAATAGCCGGTATTCACGCTCCATCGGTTGACCCAAGACGCGCAGCGCGTCGTCCTCAGACAATTGGCGTGGATTGACCCAAGTAGTCTTCAGGCGCTCCGCTTCCAAGGCCACGGCGTCACGCTTCCGGTTGAAAGTATCCCAACGCCGATCATCCACCAAACCCAGTTCGCGTCCTATTTCAGTCAAGCGCAAATCAGCGTTGTCCTCGCGCAACGACAAACGGTATTCGGCACGACTGGTAAACATCCGATACGGCTCGGACACCCCGCGCGTGATCAAGTCGTCTACCAGGACGCCAAGGTAGGCTTGATCCCGACGCGGCGACCACACTGGCAACTGCTTTGCATTGCGGGCTGCGTTGATGCCGGCCAACAGTCCTTGTGCGGCAGCCTCCTCATAGCCTGTCGTCCCGTTGATCTGTCCTGCAAAAAACAGCCCTGCAATCGATTTAGTTTCCAAGCTATCCTTGAGATTGCGTGGATCGAAATAGTCGTATTCGATGGCGTAGCCAGGGCGCGTAATGTGAGCATTCTCGAGTCCCCGTATGGAGCGCACCAAGGCCAGTTGAATATCGAAGGGCAAACTTGTTGATACGCCCTGCGGATATATTTCGTGGGTATGGAGGCCCTCCGGCTCAAGAAATATCTGATGGCTGTCCTTGCTTGCAAACCGATGAATCTTGTCTTCGATCGACGGACAGTAGCGTGGCCCGACACCCTCTATGACGCCGGTAAACATCGGCGAACGATCCAGGCCCGAACGGATGATGTCATGGGTGCGCGAATTGGTATGAGTAATCCAGCAGGAAACCTGACGGGGATGCTGAGAGCGTGCGCCCATGAAAGAGAACACCGGCACCGGGCTATCTCCAGACTGTTCCTGTAGCAAAGTAAAATCAATGCTGCGTCCGTCGACACGGGGCGGCGTCCCTGTCTTGAGTCGGCCAACCGGCAGGCGCATCTCCTTCAGGCGCTCAGCCAATGAGATCGCCGAGGGGTCGCCAAACCGCCCCGCCCGGTAGTTCGCGAGTCCGACATGAACCAGACCATTCAGAAAAGTACCGGCAGTCAGTACCACGGCTGGCGCCTCAAAGTGGATACCCAACTGCGTTACCACACCCATGACACGGTCACCGCTGATGATCAGATCGTCCACTGCCTGTTGAAACAAGGCCAGATTCGGCTGATTTTCAAGGCGACTACGAATGGCCTGCTTATAGAGCTGGCGATCAGCCTGAGCCCGAGTAGCACGTACCGCCGGCCCCTTGGAAGCATTTAGTATGCGGAACTGTATGCCGGCTTCGTCAGTAGCCGCCGCCATCGCACCACCGAGAGCGTCAACTTCCTTAACCAGATGCCCCTTGCCAATTCCGCCAATTGAAGGATTGCAGGACATGGCTCCAAGGGTCTCAATATTATGCGTCAGCAGAAGAGTTCGCGCACCGAAACGAGCAGCTGCCAAAGCCGCCTCTGTACCCGCATGGCCACCACCAATCACAATCACATCGTACGAGGTACTGAATTGCACAACTTGAGGCCCAGAAGAAAACCGAGTTTCATAGAAGGCCGAGACTCACCTCGGTGAGGGTAGCCCGGAACCAAAAAGAGGCGCAATCATACGCCTCTCGCTTCAAAAGCGCCGCCTCATCGACGGCCAACTTAAGCTTTATCTACTGCAAGCAAAAGCAGCCAAAAACACAATCGCCATGTTTCACGTGAAACCAACGGAACCGTGTTTCACGTGAAACACACCGCTAATGCCTGGCTTCCAGATCGCAAGCAGGACCAACGAGTACTTAATAATAATAAAACCCGGCCAGCCCATCAGGCGTATATGTCATATCCTAGTTTGGCTATCAATCCTGACGCCACCAGGATAAATACCCATCGCACGAAAC
>Ga0194060_10003350_pt1 | contig 11324 bp, 4 predicted proteins | sample SepL225m_MetaG_FD_163427 | JGI IMG/M metagenome (GOLD analysis project Ga0194060, IMG submission 163427) | Anoxic zone freshwater microbial communities from boreal shield lake in IISD Experimental Lakes Area, Ontario, Canada - Sep2016-L222-5m | ecosystem: Environmental > Aquatic > Freshwater >... | reverse complement strand
CCTCACCAATATCTTCCTCACTTTCCGCGTGTTGATCAGCCTGGACAGTTGAGCACTCGAGTTCAACGGTAAATGTAAAGGTGCTCCCATGACCCGGTCGGCTTACAACCTCAATTCGGCTTCCCATCAACTCCAGCAGGCGACTTACAATTGAGAGCCCAAGCCCTGTGCCGCCATAGTTGCGACTGACAGAACTGTCCGCCTGGGTAAAAGGTGTAAATATATGCTCAAGCTGATTCTTGCCCATGCCGATCCCGGTATCGGTAACCGAAAACGTCAGGGCGACATGGTCAGGTTTTGGTACTTGCAGAGCCTGTGAAACGGATATAACAATTCTTCCTTTTTCGGTAAATTTGATGGCGTTTCCAACCAGATTATTGAGGATCTGTCCAAGCCGGAGCGGGTCTCCGATCAAAAAGACAGGAGTATCCTGAGACTTGGAGAATGATAATTCCAGATTTTTTTCTTCCGCTTTGACTGATACAACATCTCTTACAGCGTTTAACAGCTTATTCAAGTCGAAGTTTACAGCTTCAAGCTCCATCTCGCCAGCTTCGATTTTTGAAAAATCGAGGATATCGTTGAGTATGCCAAGCAACGAATTAGCTGCGCTGCGAAGCCTCGTAATATAGGTATGCTGTTGCGGATTTAGATCCGTCTGCATGACTAGATAGGCCATGCCGGTAATGGCATTCATCGGAGTGCGGATCTCGTGCGACATGTTAGCCAGAAATTCACTCTTGGCGCGACTGGCAGCCTCGGCGCTCTCTTTGGCATCGCGCAACGCCTGAAGTTTTTCTTTCTCTATCTGTTTGAGTTCTGTGACATCTTCAGAGATACCGAGCAGGAACTCCGGTTCTCCGGCGGAGTCAAAGAGCGGCACCTTCTTGGTGTGAATGGTACGCATCCCCTTGTGTAGAGTCTGCAGCTCTTCTTCCGGAATATCCACAATTTCCATCAAGCGCAGGACCATACGGTCTTTTTCAGTGAAGAAGTCAGCCTGCTCCCTAGGGAAAAAATCGTAGTCGTTTTTTCCCAGCAACTCTTCCCTGGAATAGCCGAGCAGGTTCTCCCCCGCTTTGTTTAAGCGAACAAACCGGAGCTCTTTGGTATCTTTCAAGAAAATCATGTCCGGAATATTCTCGATGATCATATCGAGGAGGTTGCTGATTCTGTGCAGTTCTTCTTCCGCTGTTTTGCGCTCGGTCAGGTCGAAAAACTGTACAAGAAGATGTTTCTCGCCATTAAGCTGTATTGGCTGGATGCGGCAATCAACCCATACCTTCTTGCCAAACGTAGATACGACGTTAATCTCTTTCTGCATCCGCATAGAATGTTCAAGTGCGGTCAGGCAGTCGTCTAGTAATCCTGATCTTTGCCAGGAGCCAATGCTGTGAAAATCCTGGTTCAACAAGGATTCGCGCGTTGTTCCAACGAGGACGGCGTAAGCCTCATTGGCCAGAACACACTTGCCGTTGGCGGCGTACACCCCCATCGACAGCGGTGAATTGAGCAGTATGCTTTCGTTAAACTTATTCAGCTCCTTAAGCCGCTCTTCAGCCAGCTCACGTTTTTTGACCTCATTACGCAAGCGGAAATTCCAAAAAATAATCATCAGGAGCAGGATAACGCCAACAGTGCCATAACGAAGCACAGTTTTGAAATTCACACCCGTATCGACGCGCAGATTTGTCCAGTGGTCATTTATTCTGCCGCGTTCTTCTTCCGAAATTGAAGCCAGAACTTTTGTCAGGATGCTGTGCAGTTCCGGATGCTGCCTACTGACAGCCATGCTCTGATGGGATAAATACTGGGTCTGCCCAACAATACGGAGAGTCAAAAGACCTGTCTCCCTGATGGCGCGGCTTGCCAGCAGCGCGTCCCCGATATAAGCGTCCACTTCTCCGTTGGCAGCCAGGTGCAGGGCGTCGCGCACATTATTTGCTTCCACCCGCTTGATATCCGGGTAATCACGAGCCAGCAAATCATGCAGGAAATAACCTTTTTCGATAGCTACGCGCTTGCCGTGCATATTATTCAGGGTGCCTATGTAATTGGCATTTTCCGCGGTAACAATGACCGTTGGGGCGGAAAAAAACGGCGGCAAAAAGGTCAGGAATTCTGCTCGCTGCGGGGTGTTTACCGCGCTGGACAGCATATCCACTTTGCCCTGCTTCGCCATCTCCATAACCTCTGCCCATGACTTGTCCTTGATAACTTCAAGCTTGATGCCGAGGCGTTTCTCAACCAAAGCGATGTAATCAGCCGCCAGTCCCTTGTAATTTCCGTTTTTATCGACTGACTCATATGGCGGGAAGTCGCGGTCTATGCCGACCTTCAGCACCGGATGCCCCTTCAGCCATGATTTTTCGGCATCGGTCATGGCAATTGCAGGATCAGCATTGACAATTCCCTGAATATCCTCGACGTAGCGCCGTTTGATCCGCAGCCTCTCCTCAGTTGAGATCTGTCGCAACCCCTTGTTAAGAATGCTGACCAGCTCCGGCCAATCCTTGCGTATGGCAAAGGCTGTATTGATATTCTCAGGCAATGCCATGACCGGCTTGAAATGCTGGACGCCATCTCGTTTCAACTGATATTCAGTAGTGAAGGCGCCGATAAAACCGTCCACTTCGCCCGAGAGTACCGCATCAAATTTCTCCTTGATCGTCGTCCTTGGAATGGCTGTCACACCGGGGTAGGACTCAAGCGCATTTTTTTCCCAGAGGTTGCCGTTTTGATAGATGATCCGCTTGTTGGGCAGATCGCCAGCCGAACGGAACTTCTCCGAAGCATCTTTCCTGAAGTAAATGAACTTCCTGAAGGATCCGTAAGGTTCCGTAATATAAGCGTAAACTTCTCGTTCCTTATTGAAGGATGCTGAAGAAAGCCCGTCGATGCCGCGATCTTTCAGCTTTTGATCCAGCTCTTTCCACTTGCCTAACTCGAAGGTGATTCTGGTGCCGAGCATCGCATTCAGGCGCGCCACCGTATCGCCATCGACGCCGGAAAAACTGCCGTCCGGATTGCGCAGGATCAGAGGTTCCCACTCCTTATCGATGCCCAGTACGATTTTGGGGTGCGCCTTGATCCAGGCGCTCTCTTGCGGCGTCAACGCAACAGAAGGCACAGTGGCTGCCTGGGCTGCCTTGAGTGGACTGCTGGTCATACTTATGCACAGAACCAGGCAGATAATGATTCGCTTAATCATGTAGGCACCTCTTGGTACTACAGATGAACATGTTCAATGCAATACCTGCGCAAATGCTCTGCCATCTTGCGGTCTTCGTTGATGATATGCTCAAGAAACCAGCTTTGCAGCTCACTCTGCATTTCGCTGATCAGCTCTCGCGTGATGATCTTCTGTCTCTTCAGTTTATTCACATAGTTGATGTAATAGGAATGCTCTTTAAGGTGTTCGTCAAAACTGTCGTAGCCGGTCTGTATCATAAGCTTCTCTTCCAGAGCAAAATGATCGAACACATAGTCGAACAAAAAATTTATCGTGTCAGCGACCTGAACGCTGTTGGGCATAGCGGAAGTATTCAGAACCTTAGATATTCTGTTGATAAGCTCTTTGTGCTGAATATCGATAATGTCATTGCCGGTAACAAGTTCTTCCTTCCAGATTACTCGCGTTCCGTTCATAATTCCCCCTAATATTAACATTGAGTGATTTCAGTGCGGCTAAAAGCATCTCTTAGCCCCTCACCCGGCCTTCGGCCCCGAAGGGGCGGATGAGGGGAATTTTCCCCCCTCCGTATCCATTTCTTTAATACCGTCATCAGTCGCTCCGGTACTATCGGCTTTGCAACATGATCATTCATCCCGATATTCACACATTTCTGAATTTCATCAACCATGGCATGGGCCGTCATTGCGATAATAGGCAATTCCCCGTGCCGCTCATCCAGGCGGATCAACCGCGTCGCCTCATAGCCGTCCATTACCGGCATTTGTAAATCCATGAGTACAGCATCATAATCAATATGCCTGTTATTCAGTACTTCCACCGCTTCCTGCCCGTTAACCGCAATATGCACCTGCATACCGGCACTCTCAAGTATCTCGCGAGCCACCATCTGGTTGATATGATGATCTTCCACCAATAATATCTTGGCCCCGTTCAACATTGCCACGGCAGTTCCTTTCCGGGGCTCTGCCATGGAGCTTTGCAATTGTCCGGTATCAGGTAGCGCCATTGCCTCAACAATTGTGTTGTAGATGGCAGAGGGTACAACAGGTTTTGTCAGGTAACCCTGAACACCAACCTGTTCCGCTTTCTGCTTGATCTCTTCCCTGCCGAAGGCTGTTACCATCACAATAACCGGAATCTCAGACAGGTGCTCATCGTGCCTGATCCTTGATGCGGTCTCAAGCCCGTCCATCCCCGGCGGCATCTTCCAGTCCATGAGAACCACTCTGTATGGCTGATTATTTGCTGCTGCTCGCTCAAGCTCTAGGATGGCCCGCTCCCCTGATTCAACGGAAAATACATTGAATGAGCAAGCCGTCAGCGTTTCAACTAGAATCTCCCTGGCATTCGCATTATCATCAACAACCAGCACACGCATGCCAAGAATGTCGACCGGAGGGAGAATGCAGCATGGGGCACTTTCTGGTTGTAGTCCGAAACGGATGGTGAAGGCAAAGGTGCTGCCGATGCCGGGTGCGCTCTCAACCTGCATCTCCCCGCCCATCATCTCCACAAGGTTCTTGCTGATTGCCAGTCCAAGTCCGGTGCCACCATATTTTCTCGTGGTGGAGCCGTCTGCCTGGGTGAAAGGCTGAAAAAGCTTCTGCAGCGTATCTTCAGACATGCCGATGCCGGTATCTTGCACCACGAAACGGATATTCACCTCTTGCTCGTCGCTGTTGGCTACTTCCACGGCAACGACGATTTCCCCTTTTTCGGTGAACTTGACCGCGTTGCTCATGAGGTTGATCAGTATCTGTCCAAGACGCAGCGGATCACCTGTCAGGGTGCGAGGCAGATCGTGGGCGATCGAAAACATCACCTCCAGATTATGTTCCTCCGCCTGTGACGATACGATGGATCCCACATGATCCAGAACGTCGCTTAAATTGAAGGGAACAGCCTCAATGTCCAGCTTGTGCGATTCTATCTTGGAGAAGTCGAGGATGTCGTTGATAACGCCCAGCAGTGAGTTGCCGGCGGAATGTATTTTGGTCAGATAATCGTGCTGTTTGGGATTCAGCCCGGTCTGCAGCAGCAGGTGGCTCAAACCGATAATGGCGTTCATTGGTGTTCTTATCTCATGGCTCATGTTGGCCAGAAACTCCGATTTGGCGCGGTTGGCGGATTCGGCAGCCAGTTCGGCCTTCTTGGCGTGACTGATATCTGTAATCAGGACATAGAAGCCGATAACCTTGCAGTTATCGAGGTCGGGGATATAGCTGGCCTGGGAGTAGCGGACGTCTCTGCCATCCGGCGCCGGAATAGCACGCTCAAAAAATTGAGCCTCGCCACGCAAGGCTCCCTCTATATATGGCAGATTAAGCTGATAGCGTTCTTCACCTATTACCTCGCGGATATGCTTGCCCGACATTGTTCCGGGATCAATTCCGAACCAGCCGTGGTACGCATAGTTGCCGAAGCGGCAACGAAGGTCATGGTTCCAGTAGCCGATCATGGCCGGCATGTTGTCAAGCACCGACTTCATATCCCGCTCACGCTGCTGAAGTTGCTGATATGTCCGTTTGAGATCCGAAATATCAATGTGGGCGACAACAGCACCCCCGCTTTCCAACCGGAGCGGTTCAGCCTTCATCATGAACCAGCGTTGTGTTATTGGCGAGTGACAAGGATATTCCAGCGAAAACGAATCTGTCTTACCGGCAAGCACAGCACTGATGCCATCATGGGCTTCCCGTGCCTCATCGGAATAATCGCCTGAACTCTCCCGACAGACTTCAAGGTAACTGGTTCCCACTGCGCAGCGACGGGGAAGCTTACCGTCTGCCGTGCGATTGCACTCGGCAAAGTTTTTCCAGGCATCGTTGACGGATACAATGACTCCGTCCTGATCAAGTATTGCGATATGCGAGTGAAATGAATCCATCAAAGCCCTGTTGTATTCTGCCGTTCTGGCTAGCTCGGCGCCGCGTTGCAACATTCTCCAGGTTATGAATATGCCTGTTGAAGATAACAGCAGATACAACGATAACTGTAAGCCTAAACTGAACATCCAGTGTGCAAGCACCTCATCCAGATTACGGCTGGCGGCCACGATCAAATGTTTATCAACGCGAAGATCTTTCGAAGAGTTGGTAATATAGGCAAACACACGGTTATCTGAGGTTGTGGCGCTTTTACCGCTCTGGATGGAAGCTGACTTCCCTTCTTGTATGTGGCGATACAAGAGAGAGCCCGGTTTCATAAGATTCCGACCGACAATTGAATTCTTGCCGTCCGGTATTGCTGTGAAAACAGTGCCATCGGAATGAATCAGCGCTATCCGGTTGTCAGGGGCGAAGATTGTGGATTTGAGCAGGGTCTGAAAATATTCCTGTGAGAGAGATGCAGTAATGACACCTCTGAATTCGCCCGGTTTTCCTGTAATCGGCTTTGTAATACTCAGTATATAAGGGCCGAGAACTGACTTGAACGGTTGCGACAGAAAAAGAATATTTCTGTCTGGTGCTTTCTGGACAGTGATGAAATAATCCCGCTTGCTGAAGTCCAGCCCGACAAGTTCTTCTCTGCTAGAGTGGAGGCAGCGCCCCAGTTCATCAATAACTAGGAGAGAACGAACACCAGGCATACGGTCGCATTGCCCTTTTAAAAAATTGTCAAACTGCTGGGGGGGAATATCGTTAATCTCATGCCTGATATTTTCCAGAGCAAGACTTACGGTTAACAGATTCGCTGTAAGATTCTCGTCAACAACTCGTGCCTGAGCCATCAGGCGATCTTCGATGAGACCTACTACCTGCCGGTAGTCCGCAATACACCTAATGCCCAACAGCACTCCCATGATTGCAATGGTTGAGAGTACTATTACCCATACACGCCTTTTTCGAGATTTATAGGTTTTCATGGTTGCATCTCTACGGCAGGAGTCACCTGTCTATACAGCAGCGATTTCTGCCACCCCCCTTTGCCCTGTATAATGCCCTGTCAGCGCGAACGAGAAGGTCATCGCCATTTTCATCCGCCTGCAATTCGGATAACCCGACGCTTATGGTTACTGACCAGCCGATTTCTAAAAACTTCAATTGCTCGATATCCATGCGCATTCTTTCCGCAACCTGGGCTGCATTGTCTATTCCTGTCTCAGGCAGCAGCAAGACAAATTCCTCGCCGCCAAAACGGCCAAGCAGGTCACAGTCGCGCAGGCCTGACTTCAGGCTTTCTGCAATAGCCACAATCACCACATCACCGACAGCATGCCCGCAGGTGTCGTTAATTTTTTTAAAGTGGTCAATATCGAAGAATGCCAGCGTCAGCGGTCTGCCGTACCGGTGGGAGCGGAGCACTTCCTCCTCAAGGCGCTTCATCAGCATTCGGCGGTTGCCGGCGCCGGTCAGCGGGTCAGTCAACATAAGCTGTTCAAGGTATTCGGTACGACTGGCAACCTGTTTTTCCAGATCCATGCTTGACTGAGTGATAAGCTCCTCAGCCTGCTTCAGGCTGGAGATATCTGTGGCTGAGGCGATGAATCCCAAAAATGCGCCGTAAGAGTCGATGCGCGGCAGGATTTTCTCCAGAAACCAGTGATAATTGCCGCTGTAATGGCGCAATCTGTATTCCGCTTCGACAGGTTTTGGGTCAGCAATTACGGAACTGATTTTTGCGAGATACTGATCCCGGTCATCCGGGTGAATAAGGCTGGTCCAGTTCAGGTTTTGTTCCGGGTCATCCATGGCGCTGACAAAAATGTTCCAGGCTCGATTGAAGAAACCACGGGTACCGGAGGCATCTGCAACCCAGATCAGTACCGGAGTGTGATCTGATATCAGCCGGAAGCGCCGCTCTGTTTCGGTAAGCGCTCCGAGCAGCATCCTCTCCACCGGGGAAATTTCAACCAGCAGTTGCTCCTCATGCCAGGCAATGCCAACACCCTGTTTCAATGCTTGAACATACTTCATATCCGAGCCTAGAATGTGGGAAATCAGCCAGGTGGTAAGGAATTCCAGAATTTGCTGCGAGGTATCATCCTGCTGCAAATCTGTGCGAAACGCCAGCGAATGAGCCTTTTCAACAAAACTCCGATGGGCATTCTGATGGCGCAGTTTTTCCTCCTCATCCAGCGAAGATGCAAATATGATCTTCTCTTCGCCATTGAAATGCATCTCGGAGTATTCCGTCAGCCGGTTTATCAGCCCCTGTACGTCCGGCAGACGAGCCCCCTCAACAATCGCCGCAGCCAGCTCGTTGATCATGTCCACAAGTTTTCTGTGCTGCTGATCAATTTCCGGAATGCCGACTTCAAAGCTTTTGTTCCAGTAGAAAAATTGCATAGTCTTGCTACCTCCTACCTGCCGGTTAAGTAAAAATTCGGACGTACCACGCTCGGACGCTTACTTTATGTGATTATAAAAGCGGATACAATAGAACAAATGACTGACAACATCATGTCAGAACAGAATACAAAAAAATGATGCCTGTAAAATAAAGTTTGTGTATGCTGTACGACAATTATTTCAGCAGGTTCGGCTGGCAAAAAAAATATTTTGTGGTTATGGAAATGGCTTTGAATAAAACAGTAAAACTGGAATCGCTCCTGAAGATTCTCCGACTGCTTGACAAGAGGGTTGCTCTGACGCCTGCGCAACTGGCCGAACTGCTGGGGGTGACCGCTATGGATACTTGAAATAAGCGCGGCATATATGCCTGAATCACGAAAACTGCTCGAATTTACACGGGGCTGTCAACTAAAGTGTGTAAATGTTTTTTCAGTTACAAAATCTTCTGTATTGCCTCTTTTAGTGCTGACAATTTGTAAGGTTTCTGTATAAATCCCGCCAATCCCTTACCCATAAATTTCTGGGTGACCTCATGTTCGCTGAATCCGCTACACATAATTACCTTAACATCTGGCTTAATCTGCCTGAGTTCCCGGAAACACTGCTCGCCGTCCATGTGTGGCATAGTGAGATCGAGGATCACGAAAGATATGTCAGGGGCAGTTTTGAAAATTTCGACAGCTTCCCTGCCGTCATTAGCAGTGATGGTTGTGAAACCAAATTCCTGAAGCATTTCTTTACCCATGCCCCGCACGGTTTCTTCATCGTCCACCAATAGTACCGTTCCGCTCCCCTTCCAATTACCCTCGTAACCTACGTGGTTAAAAATATTGGCTGGTTTGCCTGATGCTGGTAGGAGTATCTTGAAGCTGGTACCTTTACCTAGATCGCTATGAACCTTAATAGCTCCTTTGTGCCCCCTTACAATACCGAGTACGGCAGCCATTCCCAGACCTCGCCCGGTAAACTTGGTGGTGAAGAAGGGGTCGAATAGTTTTGCAAGAGTATGCTTATCCATACCACAACCTGTGTCGGCAATCTCGAGATAGACGTAGAGGCCTTGATTAAGGTTTACATCAAGCCAAACATCTTTCAAATAGTCCTTGTTACAGTCCATGCAGCCTGTGGTAACGGCAATTACGCCACTTTTATCGCCGATTGCCTCCGAGGCATTAATAATTAAGTTCATGATTATCTGGCGTATCTGAGTGGTGTCTGCTTCCACAGAGGGAAGATCCGGAATCAGATTGAGTCGCAATACAGCCTTCTTGGAAATAGAGACTTCAAGCATGTGCATCATATCTTCGAGAAGCAGGTTCAGATTGATATTTTCAATCACGAACTTCCCTTTACCGGAGTAGGCCAACATCTGTTTGGCAAGATCGGCGGCTCTGGCGGCGGCTTCCTCAATCCTATGCAGGTTATCCACGCCAGGTGATTCCTTGTTTATGCGAAGCAATGCTAATTCGGCGTTGCCGATTATTGACGTCAAAATATTGTTAAAGTCGTGGGCGATGCCGCCTGCCAGAACCCCCAAACTCTCAAGTTTCTGGGCGTGGAGCAGTTGTTGTTCAAGTTTCATCTGTTCTGCTGCTATACGCTTGCGTTCGTCAACATTTCTGACAACTCCCATGATTGCGGGGCTGCCATTATAGTTGATGCAACTTGCATGAATTTCAACGTGGAATTGTGAATTGTCTTTACGGCGGTGCTCCGTTTCAAATGTCATAGATTTTATTTCAATCAAGTTCTTAAAAAACTCTTTAACCTTTTCGGGTTCTTGGTATCCAGCATCAAGGTCAGTGATCTGTTTGGTGAGCAGTTCTTCGTATGTGAACCCAAGCTCATTACAGGCCTGATGATTAGCATTCAGTATTTTTCCAAACATGTCTGAAATGTAGATCGGATCAGCTGCATTTTGAAACAGGTCTCTAAAAAGCTGCTCGTTTTTAATCCTTTCAATTACTTCACGTTCCAGTTGTTTGTTTTTATCATGCAGTAAATCCTCTGTCAGTTTTCTGGCGCTCTCTTTTTCAGCAAGTGACTCGGTCATAGCATCAAAAGATTTTGCAAGTTGTCCAATTTCATCGTTTTGATGGGTTATTCCGATTCTTGCTGAAAGGTTACCACCTTCAACCTCCCTTATCGTTGAGGTTAATTTTTCGATTGGTTGAATAAATGATGCTTTTGCCAGGAAATTGGATAAGAGATATGAAACAAATAGTGCCAGTAATGAGATGCCTAGAATAAGGCCAACAAATTTATAGATTTTTGAGATGACAAATTCGTTCGGCACAGAAACCCTGATGTATAGGAATGGCGGGTCACTGGGGCTAAGACGTAATCGCTGAAAACCAAATACTCGCTTTAAACCATCCTGGGCGGTATCGATGAAAACTCCGTTATCCTGATCACCTGTTACCTGCTTCCATAACTGGGGTACATCAGGAGTGCCCTTTTTCATACTATCCATCTCAGGGTATCGGTAAAGTCTGATGCCCTTGTGGTCGAGCAAGCACAATACAGAGTCTTTAGGAAAATTCTGTGTATCAAACTGACTTTTCAGACGAGTGAGATCGAGAGCGGCATAAAGGACAAATTTGGGATTTCCAGATGAGTCGAGTATCGGCAGAGCATAATGAATTGTTGGTTTTCCCACGGCCCTGCTGACAGTGTACTCTCCGGAGCTGAATTTCTTTGTTCTTATAGCATCTTGAAAGTATTTTCTGTCGTTGACCTTGTAGCGAATAGGCAAAGGTTGCAATACACCTGTTGCTATTACATTTCCCACTGGATCCGCCACACCGATGTTCAAGTTTGTAGGACTCTGCACA
>Ga0194060_10003348_pt1 | contig 11330 bp, 9 predicted proteins | sample SepL225m_MetaG_FD_163427 | JGI IMG/M metagenome (GOLD analysis project Ga0194060, IMG submission 163427) | Anoxic zone freshwater microbial communities from boreal shield lake in IISD Experimental Lakes Area, Ontario, Canada - Sep2016-L222-5m | ecosystem: Environmental > Aquatic > Freshwater >... | reverse complement strand
ATTTCTCGCAGCCACGAGACTGCCTGAATCTCGGAATAGTCGCTTGGAAGTTTTTCGACAAGGCGTTTGGCTAGATTGGGCGAAAATCCAGCCGCTAAGACACGATCCAGGACCACATTTTGAGCAGGCTTGAGTTGCTTGCTGCTAGTCCATAATAAGGCGTCTAGTTTTTTATAGAACCCATTTTTCATTTCCCGGATTTCGTCAATAATCTTTTCGATACCGGTTGCGGGTTGCTGCGCGTCTGCGGCAACCGACATCTGACCTCTTGATGTTCGTTTGCTATTCGTATCTGGTTCGCCTTGCTTGGCGATGATCTCGACGCGGCCATTGACAATTTTGTTCGAGATGATTTCGGCTTCTTCACCAAATTCATTTTTAATCTGGTTTAAGGCTTCACGAGGACTGGAGGCGTAAAATTTCTTTGTCATCATGCTGAATTACCTATCAAGTGTGTGACGCGGATCGAACGGGTAGATGGAAGTTCATCGTGAGAGAGCACTCTTAAATTTGGCGTCACTCTTCTTAAGAATCGCGCAAGGGCCATTCGAATGGCCGCAGGTACGATCAGCACAGGTGAATGTCCAAGTTGTTCTTGTTTTGTAGTGGCCTGTTCTGCCTGTTGGGCTAATGTTTGAGCCAGGCCCGGTTCAATCCCGGTGCCGTTTGTATTTTGCAACAGTGTTTGGGTCAAAATCCGCTCTAGATTTTGCTCAAGCGTAATGACAGCCATCTCTTGTGATTCAGGAAATAGGGTTTGCGCGATTGAACGTGAAAGTTTCAATCTCACTTTTTCAGTTAAGACATCGGTATCTTGAACCTGAGGTGCATACTCAGAAATGGCTTCGACGATCGTGCGCATATCTTGAATTGGTACACCTTCTACAAGCAGATTTTCTAGAATCCTTTGAAGCGGACCAATCCCAATCACTTTTGGCACAAAATCTTCTGCAAGTTTGGGAGACTTCATTGCAAGTAAATCGAGTAAATGTTGTACCTCTTGCCGGCCTAGCAGTTCAGAGGCGTGCATACCTAGGATATGGTTCAAGTGCGTTGCGATCACGGTGCCCGCGTCGACGACGGTGTAGCCCATGCCCTGTGCGCGGTCTCGCTGCTCGTCGGTAATCCAAACTGCGGGTAAGCCAAAGGCGGGATCGGTCGTCGGGGGGCCTTGAAGTTGTCCGGTTACCATGCCTGGATTAATTGCCAAATAATTTCCGTACTGAGACTCACCCCGACCAAGTTCGACACCTCGAATTTTGATGACATACTCGACAGGTTTGAGTTCGAGGTTGTCGGCGATATGAACCGAAGGTGGTAGAAAGCCAACCGTTTGGGCAAATTTTTTGCGTAAGCCTTTGATCTTTTTAAGCAGATCACCATCGCGATTTAGATCAACCAAGGGAATCAGGCGATAGCCAACCTCCACGCTGACGGTGTCAACGCCTTGCACATCATTCCAAGATGCTTCCGCGGTGTCATCTTCTTTGGTTTGGGCCTTCTCCTGCAACTCGCTTTCGGCAACCTTTTGCGTTTGTGTGGTGAGCAGATAGCCAATGCCGGCAGCAATTCCGGCAAAGCCCAGAAAGGCCACGTTTGGCATGCCAGGGATCAAACCCATTGCGCCAACAATGCCGGCAGTCACGAAGAGTATCTTGGGATTTTTGAACAACTGTCCGGTCAACTGCGTACCGATGTCTTGGCTGTTTGCAACGCGCGAGACGACAATACCGGCTGCAACCGAGATGATCAAGGATGGTATTTGTGCAACGAGACCGTCGCCAATGGCGAGTAAGGTGTAGTTTTTGGCAGCAGTTGAAAAGCTTAGATCGTGCTGCAACATCCCGACGATTAAGCCACCAACGATGTTGATGATCGTGATTAAGATCCCGGCAACTGCGTCACCACGGACATACTTACTGGCACCGTCCATCGCACCATAAAACTCAGCTTCTTGGCTGACCTCTTGACGGCGTTTACGCGCATCGTCTTGATTAATCAGACCAGAATTTAAGTCGGCGTCGATGGCCATCTGCTTACCAGGCATTGCATCCAAGGTGAACCGGGCGCCAACCTCGGCAATTCGTCCTGCGCCTTTGGTCACAACAGTGAAGTTAATGATTGTTAGGATCACAAAGACGACGATTCCGACAGTGTAGTTTCCGCCAATCAAGAAATGACCGAAGGCTTCAATCACCTTTCCGGCAGCGCCTGGGCCAGTATGGCCTTCGGCGAGCACGACTCGTGTCGAGGCAACGTTCAACGATAGACGCAAGAGCGTAGTGACCAGTAGAACGGTTGGAAAGGAAATAAAGTCTAGGGGTTTGGTGGTCTGCAAACCAATCATTAAGACCATGATTGATAAGGCAATATTGAAGGTAAACAATAAATCAAGTGCAAAAGCTGGCAATGGCAACATCATCATTGCCAGTAACAAGATAATAATTAGCGGCCCCGAAACCGCTTTTGAATCAAATCGTGCAAAAAAGGCTAATAACGAAGGGTTCATTGCAGACTAGTCCTGGCAAATGAGGTGGCAACCGGATCTAGTTCATCTGGAACGAAAATATCAGTGGGTTCCTTGGGGTAGGGGCCACTGGCTGCGGTGAAGCTGCGAACCTGAAAGACGTAGGCTAAAACTTCTGCCACGGCCGAATAGAGTTGGTGGGGGATTTCGTCACTGACCTCTGTGTTTGCGTATAACGCACGTGCGAGTTTGGGCGACTCGATCACGAGCACCTTGTGTTTCTTAGCAATCTCTCGGATTTTGAACGCGACTTCATCCAAGCCCTTGGCAACGACCGTTGGCGCGCGCATATCGCCTTCCATGTAACGGATAGCCACTGAGTAATGAGACGGGTTTGTGATGACGACATCGGCTGTTGGAATCGCCGTCATCATGCGGCGCCTTGCCATTTCTCTCTGCTGTTGCCTTAAGCGCGCCTTGATCTCCGGGTTTCCGTTGGATTCTTTCGCCTCTTGTTTAACTTCCTCTTTTGTCATCCGTAATTTCTTTTTATAGCTAAACAATTGATACGGTGCGTCAATCAAAGCAATGAGTCCGAGTGAGCTGACGGCCCAAATAAAAGCCATCAATAAGTAGTGATGGGTACTGGTGATGCCGCGTTCTACCGTGAGCGATGAGAGTGTCAGCAGCGTCGGAAATATATTCCAGATGACCAAAAAGCTGACTGTTCCAACGAGCAGGGTCTTACCCACGGCTTTCAAAAGCTCTACTAGGGCGTTGACTGAGAACATATTTGCCAAGCCAGTCAGTGGATTGAAGCGATTCACGTTCGGAACGATTGACTTTAACGTCAGGCTCCAGCCACCAATCAAGATGGGGCTTGCAAGCGCAATGGCGATTAGAAGTGCCATGAATGGTAGAAAACTTAATAACAAGTCGGCGATTTCCGACTGCATGCTCTCTAGCGGCAGTGTGTCGACAAAGGCCATTTCTCGAGTAAAGCTCAAGCTATCTGAGAGCATGCGCATCAGACTTTTGCCGAGCAAGTCACCAAACGCAGTAAAGCCTGCGGCCGCAGCAAGAAGTACGGCGCAGGTCGCTAATTCTCTTGATCGTGGTACGTCACCTTCTTCGCGTGCTTTTTCAAGTCGCGATTCGGAAGGGTCTTCGGTTTTCTCTAAATCACTTTCTTCGGCCACCCTAGTCTCCAAGGATGTAGCTGTTTAACGAACACAGCGTCTAGTGTGCACGTTTAAAGCAAAACAGCATCTAAAGAATAGGAGTATTAAGACCCCTTTTTTATTAAAGTTTTTGAAAAAAAAGCCGAAGAGAATCGCAATCAGGGCAAAACGTGCTTAATATCCCAAGCTGGCGAGTAACGCGTCAACTTCACTTTGCGTGCGAACGACCTCGCTTTCGCTCTTTACTTTTTTATTCTTCCTAAGATTTTTAAGCATCTGAGCTTGACCGCTGATTCCTAGCTCTGTATTTGCAGTCGAAAACTCGATTAAAACTTGCGTGAGTTGCCGCTCGAGCTGTTCAATTAACAGCATCATTTTCTGAACCATTTGTCCCGTTAGGTCTTGAAAATCCTGAGCCATCATAATGCGCAGCAAAAGGGCCTTCGTCTCTAAGCTCGTGGCCTGGGTGGCGCGACTGAGGGTTAAGGTGTCTTCAGCAAAACGCGTGACCTCGGGGTCTAAATTTTTCTTTGTCAGAAAAAAATGTGTCCCTTGCTCTGCCTGCTGGGCTTGTAGTAGCAGAGTATCTTGCAGCGGGATCCCGCGTTCAATTGCAGTGAGCACAATGTCGGCTGATTCGTCTGTTAACTTTGACACGTATGACAGGCGATCTTGCGCCTCAGGTATCTCGTTGCAAAAAGCTTCGAGTGCTCGATCGAAGCCAAGCTCGCGTAGGCTGTCGTGCAGGACGCGCGTGATTTTTCCGACTCGATCTAAAATCTCGGTCTGTTGTTCGTTTTTGTTTGATTGCTCAGAGTGTTCACTTGACTTCAAGATATCAAATTCATTTTGCGCGTTGTGTGTAGGTACCGACATTATTGATTTCCTCGCGACTTTTGTTCAAATATTGTCGTAACCTTTTCCGATAGCGTCAGTGAGGTAAAAGGTTTCACAACATAACCATTTGCTCCGGCTTGAGCCGCCGCCACAATATTCTCTTTTTTTGCCTCGGCCGTCACCATGAGAACTGGAATGTGTTTGGTTTCGGCTTTGGCTCGAACCGCCGTCAGTAATGAAAGTCCATCCATCACGGGCATATTCCAATCACAGATAATAAAATCGAAGTCAGTTACGGTAAGTTTATTCTGTGCGACTAAGCCGTTTTCAGCCTCTTCAACATAGAGATAGCCAATCTGTTTAAGGATAGTACGTATGATTCTTCTCATTGACGTAAAGTCGTCAACGACTAAGAACTTTGCGTCTGGAAATAGGACATTTGATTGATTCATTCGGAGGGCTTAAAGAGTTAAAACAGAGACCAGTCATTTTCAGCTATTGGCTTACTGGCAGAGGCGGTGTTATTTTTTTCTGAGAGTTGGCTTGAGTATAACGAAGATGCATTGACCGCAGCAACTGATGGGTTCCGCTCAAGTAGATCATCATTTGCGACCAGCTTAAACGGCAAAATTTTATCGGAAGGCGATTGGTTCTTTGGAGAGCCGCCTAACGATCGTTCTAACGCTTGTGCTTGTTGATTTAGATTGTTTGATACCTCAGCTTGATGATTAAGCAGCAAGGTTTGTTGATGACTATGGCCTTCCATCTGCTCGCGCGCAACTGCAAGTTCAGACAGGCCTTGAACAGAAGCGCGTGCGACATCAGCGCTTGCTTGCGTGAGGGTTTTAACTTGATCGGCATGGCTAAGCAAATCTTTTCTTGTCTTGGATGCCTGAGACAGGTTTTCATTCGCGGTGATCACATTTGTGTCGGTTTCGAGAATGAGTGCGCGAATAGAGTGCGTTTGCGCCATGGCGCGCTCTGCCAAATGGCGAACTTCGCCACCAATCGCAGAAATGCCCCTGCCTTCATCGCCTATTCTTGCGGCTTCGATTGCGATATTAAATGCGAGCATATCGCCTTGTAAGGCAATATTTTCAATGATGGCAAGCTGTGCACTGACCTGTTGTGTGTTTTTTTGAATGAAGTCTATTGCGTTAGCAATCGACTCTAACTGCTTTTGCTCATCGTGAGTCGTTGAGATCAGGGCGGCGCACACCTTTTCGCCATCCCGCAGGTGATCTGGAAGTCGTTGTATATTTTGCAACAAAGCGATCGTTTGTACGCCCGCATAGTGCAGCTCAGAGTGTCGTGCCTTGTTCAGTTTTAGATGTAGGTCGTGATTGTTCTTGAGCGTCTGAACGGTCTGTGAAACATCTTCGCTCAGCGATAGCGCGCGCGCTACGGTTTCTGCAAACTGCGCAGCCATGTCAATGGCATCATCTGTAGCTTGTTGAACTGTACTTTTGGCCACCGCTGTCGGTGTACTTGGTTGCTGTGCCGGTACCACCGGGGTTGAATTGAGCGCCGCCACCTTTGCTTCTACATGTCGCAAAACCACGTGATCAAGCATATCGTTGATCAGCCCAAGTGTCTCGCGACTTTCTGCATGATGGGCACGAAGACTCACTCGCGCTTGCAGGTCGTCGGCCAGAATACGTTCGTGAACCTGTTTGACGTCGATAAATAAACGAATGAGAGTTTCAGGAAATACCGTCAGTGCCGTTTTAACGTTTGCCAGGAATGGTTGTTTTGAGAGTATCTCAGTGCCTAGCCGCGATTTAAAAAGCTGATCGACCAATGCGCCAACCTCTTCAGGCGGCGCCCCTAGAATCTTATTTAGTGCAAATTTTATTTCAATACCCATCCAAATCAACAAGACCATCACAATAACGAGCGAGGCAAGCGTTCCCCAAAGCATATTTTCATAATTCTCGACGCTACTTTGATATTGCGCCTGGCTTATTTTTGTCTTGGCGATTTGCCGATTAGTGAGGCTATCGATGTCTTTAAGAATCGTTTCTAGTCCTAAGCTCGCTCTTGAAAAACGACGGGCAAGATCGTCTGTTGTGAGTAACTGCGCCGAGTTGCTGGCCACTTGCAACTGAGGTCTGAAGACCTCTTGATAGGTTCGACCGATTGCGTCATATAGCGACTTTTCTTCAGCGGTTTGTAAGGTTTTAGGTAACACGGCTAAAAGGCTATTGATACTTTGAAACTTCTTTTCAATCTGAATCGAGAAGTTGTTGAGCAGCGCTGCGGATAATTGCTGTGTTTTCGAGCTGGCTTCCTGCTGAATGATTTGATCAGTTGAAGCCAGGTTTTCGAAGGCGTAGAGACTTTGCGATAGCAAGGCAACAATATTCGTGAGCACTTGAGGGGAATAAGCCGTCGCATCGTAATTAGTTTTGATGAGTCGATTCGCAACGTAAAGTGAGATAAAGCTCATCCCTGTCACAAGAGTCAACGCAATGAGCGAGACCGCAATCAATAATCTTAAGCGAGTAGTAATTGTCAGAGCATTCATGGTTTTATGCGGCCTGCGCAGAGCTGTGATTGAGTTTATTCATCGCGCAGGCCATCGACTTTAGCTAAATCATCGTGCGTGATTAATTTCTCTAAATCCAGCACTACCAAAAGATTCTCGTCTACCTTGATCAATCCAGAGGAGTAATGAAGGCAGGTCATTGCACTTTCGTGTTGAACGGGCATGTTGATCAGAGATTTGTTTGTCGTGATGACTTCAGTGACACCATCGATCTCAATCCCAAATTGTCTTTCATGGGCATTTAAAATAATGATATTTTTTGGACAATGACCGTCATTTTTAACAAGACCAAATTTGATAGCAAGATCAATCATTTGGATTTTATTTCCACGTACGGTAATGACTTGATTAATCAAGTTGTTGGTGTCTACTAAAGGGTAGATATTTTCATAGCCGTGAATTTCTTCAACTTTTAAAATATCCAACCCAAAAATCACTTCATTGAATAAAAAAGTTAAAAGCTCTATGGACTGTGACGCTGGACTCGATGTCGAAGGATCGACGTGCGCTTGACTTGACCTGTTCAAGACTGAATCTCCTGAGCGCTCTCTGTCTGAAATTTGTCATTCAAAGACTTGGTTGGAATGCTGATGACGAACTTTGCGCCCTGTCCGAGTACTGACTCGATTTGTATCCGACCTTTCAGGCTCTCGATTCTCTGTTTGACAATATCCAAACCGACTCCGCGGCCTGAAATATCTGTGACAGACTGAGCGGTTGTTAAGCCCGGGGCAAAGATCAAGTTCCAGATCTCGTGATCTGCAGCAGTTTCAGGAATCGGTATATTTTTATTTTTGGCGGCCTGCAAGATTTTTTGTCGATCAAGACCTGCGCCGTCATCTGCCAGCTCAATGATCAGTTGATCCTGCTCATATTCGGCACATAAGCTAATGTTGCCATATTCAGATTTATTGAATTGACGGCGCACATCAGGCGGCTCGATACCGTGGTCAATGCAATTTCTGATCAGCTGGATAAGTGGAACGTGTAATTGTTCAATGATGAACTTATCAACGAAAAGTTCCCCGCCCGCAATGTGCAGCCCAACTTTTTTTTCAAGACGCGTTGCCAGGTTCTGAGTTAACGCTGGGAGCTTAGAAAACAGATGATCTAAAGATAAATTGCTCATCTGAGCGGCCAATTGGCTGAGTCGTTGAATATGAGACCCAAACGACTTCATATGATCTGCATTTAAAACTTGAATCCCATCTATCGCAATTTTAGTTTGGATCACAGATAACTGATCAACCAAATTTCTCAGATCAATCAATTGGCCGACGGTGACGCGAACCGTTTGTTTGAGGTGCGGGTTTATTTCGATCGATGCTGGTGGATTTGACTGTGGCCCGGTATCCGAGGGCGTATGTTCAGCCAGCGTTTCGCTTAGCAAGGTGATCGCGATGTCCTTACGTGACACGTAAAATCCACAGACTAGCGCGATCGTTTCGTGGGTCTCTGTGGTCAGAAGTTCAAAGCAACCAACCGCAGCTTGTTGAAGAGTCGTATTTTTTAAAGCACCTAGAACGGTGAGGCTATCGGCGACGTGTTCAATATCTCTTTGCGTGGCATTAAAGAGCTCAATCTGGTATCTATTTTTAGGCGTCTGCGTCGTAGATTGCGCTGGCGCAGTCGAGGACAATTCGCCTGGCGCAACGTTGCGTTTTTTCAGCTCGGCAAGCAAGATGTCCAATTTGAGTATGACTTGGTTGTTCTGTGCTTGACTCGGTGTCTCTGCCAAGCGGTAAATGTTCAGATGGGCGCTAATTTCGTCGATTGATTGTTGCAGCGCTGTCACATGGAAGTCTTTGAGCGCGTGGGATTCCGCCGTAATTGCTCGAATATAGTCGAGGGTATTTTCGAAGTGATGTGTGACGGCAGCAAGGTCCGTGATCCCGAGTGCTGCAGATGTCCCCGTAATCGAATGAATGGCTCTAAATACTCGAGAGATCAGATTGAGATCTGGAGTTGCGGGGTTGAATAGTTGTAGAGAGCGTTGAGTCTCGATGAGACTTTCGAGAGACTCTTCTATAAAGTATTCGTGAGTTGATGTGAAATCTATTGACATGAATTCGCTTGGGGGTGGTCAGCAATTTGGCACCACGACGGATCGGCGACAAGCATTTTTTTAGAGTACAGCGCGGTTGGGGGATTCAATTCTAAGAATAGAATGGGTAATGACTTCAATTCTTTTTAGTCATGCTGCGAGGGTGTCGTTGGTTAGCGGGTTATCTGGGGAAGGGCAATGGCCGGGGCATCGTTCGCGTTGGATGGGCTAGGGTTGTTCCCTATGTTGGATGCATCAATTGGCGCCTGTGTTTTAGTGTCTTCCCGCTCAATAATCGGTCGCGGTTCGGCCCCGACTGGGGCTGCAGGATTCCCAGTTTGGGATGCCGCCTCCTCCGCGTTTTGCTGATCTTCAAGACCTTGCAAAAGAGATTCGGCTTCGGTTGCCTCGATAATTGATAGCATCTTTTGATCGCCTCTGACTCGGGCTTCAGCTTTCATGTTCATGACGATAATAGCGATGCGCCGATTGACTGGGTTGAGTGGATTGTCTTTGTCAACTGGTACAGCCGATCCCATGCCGTCAATCTGTAGTACTTTATCCGGATCCATCTCGCCATTGATGAGCTCTCGTCTTGCGGCGTTCGCACGTTCAGCCGACAGCTCCCAATTGCCGTAGGCCTTATTCGCTGCGTTAAAAGGTAAAGCATCGGTGTGACCCGAAATCTTTATTTTGTTTGGCACGCTATTGATCATCGGGCCCATCGCTCTGAGAATAACCTTGGCATAGGGTTCTAGTTCTGCTTTTGCTACTGAAAACATCGCTCGATTTTTTTCGTCAACGATTTGAATACGCAGACCATCGGTATCAATGTCGATCATGATTTGGTTTTTGAATTGACTCAGATTCGGGTTCGACTCGATCATTTGCTTGAGTTGCTGCTCAAGTCCTTTTAAGCGATCTATCTCGTTTTTTTTGAGAAATTCATAATCCGAAACATCTGGCTTTTTTCTTGGAACCCTGGGATTGACCGTTTTTTTGGTTGGAATATCTTCAACGACCCTGTCCTGGCCAACCTTAGTGGTGAGTGTGCGACCGCCACCAACCAAAATACTGTTGCTTGCGCCCGCGCCGCTTCCGCCTTGCATCGCCACCTTCAGGGGAGTTTTGAAATATTCAGCAATACCCGAGAGATCACCGGCAGATTGAGAGCCGAGCAGCCACATTAATAAGAAAAACGCCATCATTGCGGTGACGAAATCGGCGTAGGCAATTTTCCAGGCGCCACCATGATGGCCTCCGGCTACCTTTTTTATTTTCTTGACAACAATGGGCGACTGGATGTCTTCAGCCATATTGCGCTCGAGTGTTCATGAGATTAGAGCAAAACACTATTTCTGTTTGGTCAGTTTGATATGCTCTTCAAGCTCTAGAAATCCTGGGCGCTCGGTGGAGTTCAATACTTTGCGTCCGAATTCAATTGCAATGACTGGTGCGTAGCCTTGAAGGTGCGCGAGCAAGATGACCTTCACCGTTTGATAAAACTTGGTGGATTCATTGAGTTTCTGCTCTAACAGCCCAGACAACGGGCCAACAAATCCATAGGCCAACAAAATACCGAGAAATGTTCCCACCAACGCGTGAGCAATTAAGATGCCTAGCTCGGCAGGAGGTAAGCCAACCGACTCCATTGTGTGCACCACACCCATTACTGCCGCGACGATACCAAATGCAGGTAATCCATCCCCCACTTTTGCCACACAATGTACCGGGGCGTGTCCTTCAGTATGGTGAGTTTCAATTTCGATATCCATCAGATTTTCGAGTTGATAGGCGTTTAAGCTGCCAGACAGCATGAGCCTTAGATAGTCGGAAATGAAGTCCATCAAATGATGATCCTTGAGCAAGTTCGGATATTTTGAAACAATCGCACTTGCTTCTGGATCTTCAATATCTTTTTCGATTGCGATCAAGCCTTCCTTGCGAACTTTTGCAAGGATCTCGAACATCATGCCTAAAAGGTTCAAATAAAGATTTTTTGAGTATTTTGAACTTTGAAACAGAGAGGGAAAGGCCGCAGCGGTTGCCTTGATTGTTTTTAGATCGTTGCCAACAAATAAAGCGCCCAAGGCGCCCCCACCGATCATCAGCAGTTCGAGCGGTTGAAACAGGGCGGCCAGATGACCCCCTGCCATGGCAAAGCCACCAAAAACACTGGCACAAACGATGACATAACCGATGATGACAAACACGTTGCGCCCTTAAATAGAATAATTGTCCATCCTGTGATGC
>Ga0194060_10003347_pt1 | contig 11332 bp, 8 predicted proteins | sample SepL225m_MetaG_FD_163427 | JGI IMG/M metagenome (GOLD analysis project Ga0194060, IMG submission 163427) | Anoxic zone freshwater microbial communities from boreal shield lake in IISD Experimental Lakes Area, Ontario, Canada - Sep2016-L222-5m | ecosystem: Environmental > Aquatic > Freshwater >... | reverse complement strand
CCCCGCGCCCAAGTTCTGCGACCCATTGGTCACAGTTGCTGCGACTGGTCTGGACAAGGTTGTAAACCCGCTGGGCGCTGGCCGGCAAGTCCCGACCCGGTGCCGTCATTGGAAGCGGTTGCCCGATACCTGCCATTGGGCGAACCAAATTCCGAAAACCGGACATTTCAGTTAAACAGAACTACGATCTGCTGCCAATGACCCTGAGCGTCCAACTTGTTCACATGACCATCGCTTCGAGGCGGAAAACACCTGCAGCCGCTCGAATTTCTTTCATGAGACCATGACCTGGAAGCGTCTTGGTCTCTATCGTCACAAGACCGACTTGTGCCAACTGGTCTACATCACGTTTGACAGCGCTGCGATCGCGATGCAGTCGCCCCGCGATGACTGTGATTGAGCCCGGTTCACCTTTAACACTGCGGAACACGTCAAGTCGACTGGCAGTCAGCAGGCGCAGGAGATCGGCAGGATCTTCAAAGCTGACAGTGCGTTCCTCTGGTATCGGTTGACCAGCGTCTGCCAATCGTGCCAACGCCTTCCCCCTGCGAAAAAAATCTTGTTCGTTACCTGCTTTAAGGGTGACATTTTTCATGCTGTTCTCCTGAGTGCAGCCCAATCGGTCTGGAACTGCCCTTCTATATCGTCAAAACTCGTGAATTCAACCGCAACCACAACACCGAAATAGTGCCGGTGGTGATGCCCATGTTGGTTGTCATAACCCACCACGCGCCCGTTATCACCTGCATGCAGTGCATGGTTGATGTACGCAAGGTTGTAACGAGTCACCTGACCTTGCGCATCAACCCAAATTTCACGTCGAAGCTGACCATTCCCACGCTTTTGTGTGATGTGGTGCGTATCGTCAACAATTTTTCGATCAGCCATGACATATATTATCATGGCTGTCTCTCGGGCATGTGTTGATTTGACGAGTGACTGGTCTCTCTGACTGCCTGAGCGGGCGAAGAAATTATCAAGATCCCAGGCCGCCGACTCCAGCAGACTGCGCCCTGGCATCCAAGCCAAATCCGAACGGATCGACGTGCGCGCCAGCTACCTTGTTAAACAATTGCTGCAGGAAGCTGCTCATGCTGCTCACAAAAATGGGCCAGTTCGCAAACTGGCAGCGTCGGATGCGGCGCAAGCAATAAGGAGATCGCGCGTGAACACGGCATCGTCGAGACCACGGTCAAGATCCACGTGCAGCACATCCTGCGCAAACTCGACGTCAGCTCACGCGTTCACGCCGCCGTCATCGCTACCGAACACGGACTGGCTTAAACACAAGCCACTACCCGCGGCATTGCCCCCGAAGTGACATTGCCTCCCGAAGTGACATTGCCTCCCGCAGTGTCATTGCCTCCCGCAGTGTCATTGCCTCCCGAAGTGTCATTGCGGGCGCCGACCCGCAATCCAGGGTACGCGTAGCACTGGATCCCGGATCAGGTCCGGGATGACAAGCTTGGGTCCGGGATGACAATCTGGGGGGCGGGCAACCGCCCCCTTTTCTTTGGAGACATGCATGGTTGAAAAAGTCATTGCCACGCTAGCGGCGCTTGAACTGGTGGCCTTCCTGAAAACCAAGCACGGCGACCAGTTGATGTTTCACCAATCCGGCGGCTGCTGCGACAACAGCGCGGCCAATTGCTACTTGCCCGGTGAGATCACGATGGGCGCCGGCGACGTCTACCTGGGCGAAATCGGCGGCTGTCCCTTCTACATCGGGCGCGCGCAGTACGAATACTGGAAACACACGCAGTTGATCATCGATGTGATCGAGGGCCATGGTGGAACTTTCTCGCTCGAAGGGCCCGAAGGCAAGGCCTTTCACACACGCTCGCGCGTCTTTTCCGCCGCCGAAATGGCCGAACTGCAAATCGAGCCGGAAGGCACGCCGCCGCGCTGAAGATCAAGCGTTGAAAGGCTCTGAACATCTGGTTTACCCGAATATCGGTGGCCGGCAGGTCCTGTATGCTTTGCGCCACTGGAGAATCGCAAATCGAGCGGTCCACGCAAGTCGGGAGTGGAATGAGTTGCTATGCGTTCCATCCATACCGGAGACAGCTACATGGTTTTGCCTTTCGAAAACGCCAGCCGCAACGCCAAGGCGCTGCCCTTGGCCTATCGGGACCATGGCCTGGCGGCGCGGGTCGACGCGCCCAAGCCCTTCATTCTTGAATCACACGCCCGCTGCGAATACCTGGGCTTGAAACCCTATGAGTCCTGCGACTACTCGGCGATGATTGCAGCGGATTTCCAGATCGCGCTGGAGCGCAACGCGCGCTTGATCGCCCAAGCCGGTTCGGTACTGGCGATGCTGGGCAAATCGGTAGCCGATTTTGGCAGCATGATTGTGCTGACCGATGGCACGGGAACCATTTTACGCACGCAGTCGCAGAGCATTTTCACCGAGCAGGCCGAGAAGGTGGCGCTACGCCCGGGTGTCAGTTGGGCCGAATCGGCCAAGGGCACCAACGCCGTCGGCACGGCGCTGGTGCTGGAGACCGACGTCTACGTGCACGGCGAAGAACACTACCTCGAAGCCAACCACATTCTGAGTTGCGCGGCCTCACCCATCCTGGACCATTCGGGCAATGTGATCGGCATACTCGATGCATCGGGCGACAGGCGATCCTTTCACCCGCACACGGCGGCACTGGTGGAGATGTGCGCGCGCACGATCGAGAACAACTGGTTCCGTGACAAGTTTCGCCAGACCTTGCAACTGCACTTCCACAGCATGGCGGAACTCATCGGCACGGCTGAGGAAGGTGTTCTGGCATTCAGCGAGGATGGCCAGGTGCTGGGCGCAAACCGCGAAGGCCTCAAGATCCTCGAAACCCATGCGTCGACTCTGCGCATCAAGGGTCTGAGTCTGCTCTTCGGCATAGGCTTTGGCGAGCTCATGGACCGGCTGCGCCACTCTGCCATCACACCGCTCAAACTGCACCTGGTCAACGGCAAGGAAATCTTCGTCCGGGCCAGCTGGAACGAGTCGTCAGCCTTCGCGGGCGTGGCCAACAGCGTGTTCACACAAGCCCAACCGGAACGCATTGCATCCGCCGCGGTTACGACCCGTGCCAACGGCGCAGCCGCCAGCTGCAAGATCAATTATCCGCTCGATGAACTCGATGTCGGCGATGCCCAGGTGCGCGCCGTGGCGCAGAAGGTGCGCCAGGTTATCGACAAGGATATTTCGATCCTGATCGTGGGCGAAACCGGCACCGGCAAGGAGTTGCTGGCCAATGCCATTCACCAGTTCAGTCGGCGCCGCGGCCAGCCCTTTGTCGCCATCAACTGCGCCTCCATTCCGGAGCAACTGATCGAATCGGAGTTGTTCGGCTACGAAGAGGGCGCTTTTACCGGCGCCAAGCGCAAAGGCGACGGTGGCAAGCTGCTGCAGGCCAATGGTGGCACGCTGTTCCTCGATGAAATCGGCGACATGCCGCTGTCGCTGCAGGCACGGCTGCTGCGGGTGCTACAGGAGCGCAAGGTGGTAGCGCTGGGCGGCACCCGTTCCAGCGATATCGACATCAACCTGATTTGCGCAACGCACCGCAACCTGCGTGAACTGATGGAGCAAAAGATCTTTCGCGACGATCTGTACTACCGCATCAACGGCCTGTCCGTCAAGCTGCCGCCCCTGCGTGATCGCACCGATGTGGCGGCCTTGTGCCAAAAGATTTTGCGCGAGTTGTCGCCACAGCGAGCGCTCAGCATTGCGCCAACGCTGATGGAATCGTTTCTGCGCTATTCCTGGCCCGGCAATCTGCGCCAGTTGAGCAACGTTCTCAAAACCGCCGCCGCCATGACCCGGGACAGCCAACAAATCGGCACGGCGCATCTGGCCGACGATTTTCTCGAAGACCTCGCAGCGTTTGACCGACAAGCCGCGTCCAAGATGCAAGCACCCGCCGCCGCCCCTTCAGCAGCGGCACCGGCGCATGCACCACGCCCCGGGGAGTTCAGCAACGGCTGGGATCTGTCCAATCTGACCGCGTCAAAGTCAGCCTCGGTGAACAGCCTGGAACAGATCGAGATGAAGACCATCATGCGCGTGCTCGACGCCTGCGCCGGCAATGTGTCGCTGGCGTCCAAGCAGCTCAACATCAGCCGCAACACGATTTACCGCAAACTCAACCGCGGCACCTAGCGCGTCGCCGGCTCCAGTGCGTAGCGCAGGCTGAGCCAAATCGCGCGCGGTGCGCCGGGAGCGTAAAAGGTCGATTGCAGCAATGGATAGCCATCGGCCGCCGAGCCACCCAGCGGGCGGGCCACGAAGTTGCCACGGGCATCAAAACCGGTCGCACCGAGTTGCGCCGCCGTGTTGTAGCGTGCATCGAACAGGTTGTTGATCTGCGCCGTCACTTGCCACCGCGGTGTCACGCTGTAGCGCGCCATCAGATCGAAAACCGCATAGCCGTCGCTGCGCCCCGAGCCCAGGTAATTGATGCCATCAGCCTGGTGCGCGTTGTTCTCGTTGCCGCGCGCAAACGACGAGGCAACGGCTGTCATGCCTGCGCTCAGGGCAAAACTTGACGACACGCTGTAGTCGGCGTGAAGCTTGAGCAGTTGCCGCGGTATCAGGGGTATCTGGTCGCCGGGGCGGATGGCAATGGTTCCCTCCATCCCGGGCGTGCCGGCGGTAGCGGCGTCGTTGCTGCTGTTGCCGGTGCCGCCCACGGTTTCGGCGCTTTGGTAGGTGGCAGCCAGCCAGGTGTATTGCGCACCCAGGTTGAGCGCACCGAGTTTGCCGGAGAGACCGAGTTCAAACCCCTGGCGCCGCGTCTTGCCAAAATTCCTGAAGTAACCAAAACCCGCCTGGTTGTCGGCCACAAACAGAATGTCATCCCGATTCTCGGCGCTGAAGACGCCCGCATTCCATTGCAGATTGCCAACAGCCGTTCCGCGCAGACCGGCCTCCATGGTGCGTGTGACGACCTGATTGAGCGGCGGATCGCCCGCCATGGCATTGGGCAGCTTGCAGGGCTGATCCGGATTGGCGCAGCCGAGTTCAATCGCCGTCGGTGCGCGGCTGCTCTGGCTGTAGCCGGCATAGGCATTGAGCGTTCGGCTCGGACTGAAGGTGACGCCGATGGCGGGATTGAAGCGAGCAAAGCGATGCTCGCCGCTGAGCGAGGCGCTGTCGCTGGCCTCATGCAGCAGGTCGCGGTTCTCAACCGTGCTGCGGTTGTAGCGGCCTGACAGCGTCAGGTGCAGATTCTTCTGCAGAGACAGCGTGTCACTGGCGTAGACACTCCAGGTCCGGATGCGCCCGCTCAGGTCCACCCGCGTATCAAAGGGCACGCCATCAAGCGTGCCCGCGCTCAGGCCATCTGCAATCGCATTCACGGCCGTAACGCTGTGGTCCGGGTTCAGATAAGCCAGTTGCGTCGACTGCACAAAACTGACACGGCTGGCATCAAGACCAGCGCCCGCCACAAAGCGGTTACGCGCACCCGCCAGTTCCCCCAATACCGTGAGTTGCCCGGAGAGTCCGTAGTTCTGCTGTGTGCTGCGGGTCCGGTTGATCAGACCGTTGCAATTCTCCACCGCCTGACCCGCGTCAACTGCTTCCAGGCAGCGCAGCGAGGGAAACACGGTGTTCGATGCGTCTTCGCCGCTCTGGTACAGATCCTGACTCAGCGCGGCCTCGTTGATGTCGCCATTGAACGTTGCGCTGTTGATGTCGCGGTAGTAGGCAACACCGGAAAACTGCAGGGCATCACTGAACGCGTGGCTGGCCGCCAGGCTCAGCAGCGTCGAGCGGTTCTGCGTCACATCCGGCTTGGTGTAGACGCTGCTGTGGTCAAGCGCCAGCAAGCGCTGTTCCTGCAAACCGTTGCCGCTGAGCTGGTTGTCCGCGTGCGCGAGTGTCAGCTTCAGGCCGGTGGCGCCATCGTGCCAGCCCAGCTTGCTGAAGACCTGGCGCACATCCGAAGGTGAATCCTGGCGCCAACCTTCTTCCCGAAACAGGTTGGCGTTGAGGTACCAATCGAGTCCCTGCGCGTTGGCGCCGCCATGCTCGAACTCGACGCTGCGCCGCGCATTGCTGCCCCATGTGGCCTGCAGCGTGGTGCCCGGATCATCGCTGCCATCCTTGGTTTGTACCGACAGGGCGCCGCCCAGGGTGTTGAGGCCGAACAGCGGATTGGAGCCCGGCATCAAGGTCATGCTGGCAATGGCCGAGCGCGGAATCAGGTCCCAACTCACGACGTCGCCAAAGGGCTGGTTCATGCGCACGCCGTCCATGTAGACCGACAGGCCCTGCGGCGTTCCCAGCAGCGGCGAGGCGGTGTAGCCCCGGTAGCTCACGTCCATCTGAAACGGGTTGCCCTGCATTTCATTGACGTGGACGCTGCCCAGACGCCGGTTCATGAAGTCCCCAAGGTCAAGCGCGCCGCTGCGCTCGACATCGCGGCTGCTGGCGCTTTGCACCGGTGCTGCAATCTCGTTGCGCGGCTGGCCCATGCCCGGCAGCGGTGTGCTGGCAATGATTTCCACCGGCGGCAGAACCTGCGCCAACTGTGCACTCGCATGCAGACTCGTCGCCGCCATGAGCGCCAGCGTCAGTGTGGTCGGTTTACGTGGATGATTGATGTTTCCGAATCTCATGAAATCGCAGAATTAAAACAGGTGCAACATTGTCATCGCGTCCCCGGATGGTCATTGCGGGCCCCGACCCGCAATCCATGCTACGTGTGACACTTTTCTAATCCAACGCAGGAAGCGCGCCAAGTTCAAGTTAGTGTGACCTGAACCCTTGATGGCACACAACTTGCGCCTGCAACGGCGGGGTTGTTGCTGACTGCAGGAAGTGTTCAAAAACTTGGCACCGATGTTCCGTTTAGAAAAAGCGAGAGCCAAGTCGCGCGGGTTTACCCGAACGGATGCATCTGGATCGGCGGTCAGCGTCATCCCTGAGAGTGAATGGATCCTTAACACAATCATCAATGGAGACACGCATGAAAAATTTGAATGCACTGGCCGTCAGCATCTCGGTGCTGGGCGCCGTAGCCACCTATCTCGCGCTCGGGCCACTTGGCGGGGTTTACCTGATCTGGGCCGCCTTCGTGGCCTGGGGCGCGTTCTTTGCACTCGGCGCTGACATGGCGGCACTGCAGAAAGTTATCGTCTGTGGCATCTTTGGCGCGCTGGTGGCCTGGGTCGTGGCCGTGGTGATCCTGGCCGTACCGCTGGCCGGTGCACTGGGCTTGCCGCTGTGGGCTGCCATTGTTGTTGGCTTGGGTGTGGTCGTTGTGGTACTGGCCGCCAACGTGCCAGCATTGGCCACCATTCCGGCTACCGTGTTCGGCTTTGCCGCGAGCTTTGCCTTTTTGCTGCAAACGCCGGACGTGCTCAAGCTTGAAGTACTGCTCTCGGCCAGCCTGAAAAACTCGCTGGTCGTTATCTCCCTGTCGCTGATCATCGGCTCGCTCTTCGGTCTGATCTCGGCCCGCTGGGGTGCTGCCATGACCAAGGAGTGATTGAGCGCTACTCTGCAAGGTGAATCAACCCGTGGCGTAACGCCAGCAGCGTCATCTCGGCCTGGTTGCCCAGGCCGAGCTTTTGCTTGATGTTGTAGAGGTGGGTTCCAACCGTCGAGTTCGATAACTTGAGGGTCTCGGAAATCTGCGCCACCGACTGTCCGCGCGCGAGTTGGACAAAAACTTCAAATTCACGCGCCGAAAGTTTCTCAACCGGCCCCTTGTCACCACCGATGGCTTGCAGGGCGATACGTTGCGCGATCTTGGCATCGACGTAGCGCTCGCCCTTGGCCAGTGCACGAATGGCATCGATCAGCACCTCGGGCGCGCTGCGTTTGGACAAATAGCCCATGGCGCCGGCCTGCAAGGCCCGCATCGGATGGCTGATGTCATCGTGCGCCGACAAGGCCAGAATGCGCAAGCGGCTGTCCTTGGCCGTCAGGCGCTTGATCGCCTCGATGCCGCCCATGCCGGCCATGGCGATGTCCATCACCACCACATCGGGCGCCGCCGCCTCGCAGGTCTGGCAGGCCGCTTCACCGCTGTCGGCTTCGGCCACCACTTCGATGTCGTCGCAGGCCTGCAGCAGCAGTTTGAAACCGACGCGCACCACCGCATGGTCATCGACCAGCATGACTTTTAATTTAGACATCGTTCTTCTTGGTGAGCGGCAGGCTGACTTCAATGCGCACGCCGCTGGGCTCAACCTGGTGCAAGGCAAAGCTGCCACCCAGGGCCTGCGCGCGCTCACGCATGCCCGACAGACCGTAATGCCCTTGCGTTTGAAACTGCATGACCCGGCCCCTGCCGTCGTCGCTCACCGCCAGCAGCAAGGATTGGTTTGACACCGACAGCAGCACGTCAATGCGCGTCGCCTGCGCATGGCGCAGCGCGTTGTTGACGGCCTCCTGCACGATCCGAAAGACGGCGGTGGCCTGTTCGCCATCCAGCGTGTCAAGCGCATCTGGCAGTTTCGCGTTGACGACCAGATCCGGGTGATGCAACTGACACTCGCCCAGCAGATCGCGCAGCGCATCCTGCAAGCCAAACCGGTCCAGCGCCAGAGGGCGCAGTTTGGAAATCAAACGGTGCATGCCGTCATAAATCTGATCGGCGCAGTCCATCACCAGGCGCGCCGATTGTTCGATGCCCGGATCCGTGCCGGCGGCGCGCCGTGCAATCACCAGAGCGACGCTCTTGATGGCGGTCACCTGCTGTCCCAACTCATCGTGCAACTCGCGCGAGATGGCGCCGCGCTCCTGTTCGATGCGGTTCTGAATGGTCTGCGTGAGTTCGCGGTTTTCGGCCAGCGCCAGCGCTGCCGCACGGGCCTGGCGCTTGGCCTCGATGCTGTCCTGCACCGATTGCGCCATGTGGTTAAAGGCAGCGCCAATCTGGCGCCCTTCGCTTCCGGACAAATCGGTCAGGCGCGTGCTGTAGTCGCCAGCTGCCATCTCGCGCAAGCCGCTGACGATCTTGTGCAAAGGCTTCAGAGCCCGGCCCATCACGGCGTAGATCAGTGCATTGCCCAGAAAAAAGCCGGCCAGCACCATCCACAGCATCGGGCGCAGGTCATCCCAACCATCGAGCACCGCGCGCGAGGCGTCGGCCCGCAGCATCAGTCGCCCGGTGGGCAAGCGGATCTCCTGCGGCTGCAGCGGTGGCGAGACGATGCGGGCGTACCAAAGCGGCGCCTCGCGCCCAACCTTGTAAACCGAGGGCGGCGAACTGAAAATAAGATTGTTCTGGTCATCGCGCAACTCGACTTCGTTGGCCCGAATGCGACCGACCTGGCCCAGAAATTCGGCCATGCCGGCCAACCCGCTGGTGCCGTACACCCACTGCATGCGCGAGAGCAACTGCGTCGCCACCACATTGGCGCCCAGCACCTCGTCATGCACACTGCGCCGCGTGTTGTCGATCTGCAAACCAATGAGCACGGACGCAAACACCGCCATCAAGGCGGTGATGATCAAATTGACCTGAAGGCGAAGACTCATGGCTATTTCGTTTGTCAAAATTTGCTGTCCCGAAGCAGGACGCTTGCAGGGCCAAGCAAGCGATTGATCATACCGAGCAACGTCCCGCGCCAAGACAGGCGCTGGCAGCGGCACGGCGTCGGCCCAACAATTCATGAAAATCATGAGGACCGGTTCAGGCATTTCCTGATGTGAGCGGCGCCAGCGCAGCCTAGACTGGCCTCCTCTTTCAAGGATCTGCACCATGTCCATTTTTCGCCGGCGGTTGCCTGCAAGCCACCTGCCCAGCACGCTGGTTCTGGCCCTGTTCGCGCCACTGGCAGGCGCGGCCGACCTGAGCCCGGTGGTGGTGACCGCCACGCGCGTTGATCAGTCCGCCTTCGATTTGCCGGTCTCGATTGACAGCCTGAGCAAGGAGCAATTGCAGGACGGTCGCCTGCAGATCAATCTGGCGGAATCGATGGGTCGCATTCCCGGCATCGTGGTCAACAACCGGAACTATCTGGCCGGCGATACGCAGATTTCGTCGCGTGGCTTTGGTGCGCGTGCGGGCTTTGGTGTGCGCGGTCTGCGCCTGTATTCCGACGGCATTCCGGCCACCATGCCCGACGGCCAGGGCCAGGTCTCGCACTTTGACCTTGGGTCGGCAGCGCGGCTGGAAGTTCTGCGCGGACCTTTTTCCGTGCTCTACGGCAGCTCATCGGGTGGCGTGATTTCGGTCTTTACCGAGGACGGTGAGCCCGGCAACAAGATTGAGCCTTCCGTCGCGTTTGGCAGTTACGGCAGCCGGCGTCTGGGCACCAAGGCCTCGGGCGACACCGGCAGTCTCAACTATGTCTTCGATGTTTCCTCCTACACCACCGACGGTTACCGCGACCACAGCGCCGGCAAGCGCGAACTGCAAAACGGCAAGCTGCGCTGGAATCCGGATGCCGACTCATCCGTCACCCTGGTTCTCAACGCGGTGGACATGCCCGATCTTCAGGATCCGCTGGGCCTTGATCGGCGCAGCTATGAGGCCAACCCGAAGCAGGCTCTGGCCGGTGCCTACAGCTACAACACGCGCAAGAGCAGCGACCAGCAGCAGGTCGGACTCGCCTACGAAGGCCGCATCAGCGCTGACAGCACGCTGAACTCGACGCTCTATCTCGGGCAGCGCAAGAACATCACGTTCCAGTCAATTCCCGCGGCGTCACAAACACCCGACACCAGCCCGGGCGGTGTCTCCGCGCTGGCGCGTGAATATTGGGGCATCGACCTGCGCTGGACCCACAAGGGCCAACTGGCGCAGGCACCGCTGACCTTCAGTGCCGGTCTCAACTACGACAATCTCGACGAGGCGCGCAAGGGTTATCTGAACTTCATCGGCAGCCAATTGGGCGTTCTGGGTGCGCTACGCCGTGACGAAGACAACCAGCTCTACAACTTCGACCAGTACCTGCAAGCGCAATGGGAGCCGAGCAAGGCCTGGCTGCTGATGGCCGGGCTGCGGCGCAACGCGGTCCAGTTCTCGTCAAAAGACAAATACATTGCCGGCACCAATCTTGACGACAGCGGCAGCGTCAACTTCTCCGACACCACGCCGGTGCTGGGTGCAACCTGGCGCGCCAATGATGGGCTCAACGTCTATGCCACGTTTGGCAAGGGCTTCGAGACGCCTACCATGAACGAGCTGGCCTACCGCAACGCTGCGCCCGGCATGAACCTGGGTCTGCAGGCGGCCAAAAGCAACAACCTTGAAGTCGGCGTCAAAACCATTCTGGGCAAGAAGACCCTGTTCAACGTGGCCTTGTTCGAGGTGCGTACCGAAAACGAAATCGTCGTTGACACCAGCCTTTTTGGGCGAACCTATTACCGAAATGG
>Ga0194060_10003346_pt1 | contig 11335 bp, 8 predicted proteins | sample SepL225m_MetaG_FD_163427 | JGI IMG/M metagenome (GOLD analysis project Ga0194060, IMG submission 163427) | Anoxic zone freshwater microbial communities from boreal shield lake in IISD Experimental Lakes Area, Ontario, Canada - Sep2016-L222-5m | ecosystem: Environmental > Aquatic > Freshwater >... | reverse complement strand
GGATTATTGACAGACGGATGACGTTTGATGAATACTTAAATGACGCGGGAATAAAGAAGATACATCTGGATGTATATCATGCGGCGGCAATAAATCTTTAGATATTTTAATTGTTGTCAAATAGTTATATAAAAGTCGCCCGGTTGAGCGGCTTTTTTTATTTTATACACTGTTGAAAATTTACTTCGCAACCGGCTTAAAACCATCGGGGATCCTGCCTAATCTTAACTCTTCGCTTAATCTCCCGGCTTTGTACATATCCTGAATAGCTTCTGCCATTCCTTCAGAGTCAACGCTTAAACAGCGGCTGGCTTCGGCTGTAAAAATAAACCGGGCTGGCAGGCTTTCGATATTTCCGTCAAAAGCAAGTCCTACAATTTCAAGGTTCTTATTTACGACAGGGCTACCTGAATTACCTCCGACAATATCATTTGTTGAAACGAAGCACATTGGAGTTTCAAGATTAAAATCTGCAGGCGGGTTTTTCCATCTTTCAGGCAAATCCCACGGAGCTTTCTTGTCGAATGAATAATACCTGTCATAAAGTCCATAAAAAGTAACCTTAGCCGGAGCTTTTGTGCCATTGTATTCATAACCGGAGACAACTCCGTCCGCGATTCTCAATGTAAAAGTTGCGTCAGGAGGGATTGATGTGCCGAATACATCGAAAAGAGCCTGGCCAAGCAGCTGGATATTCACGTCTTCTTTAGTTGTTATCTCTTTAACTGTTGATCTTAGTCCGGCAGCTTTGTCGGCAGTCCTGTTGACAAAGAAAATAAACGGGTCATCAGAGTTAATTATTTCCTGTCCGGTTTTTTGTATGAATACCTCTGCAGATTCTTTTGTAGAAAGAGCTGAATGACTTAAAGCGTACTGAACCGCTTCCGCGCCCTTCTTTCCGCCGAATAATTTTTGAACAAGTTCATTATCCTGTCCCAGGCTGTTGATTAAGTTATCCGCATAGCTCTTGAATATTTTGTCTGTGATATCCTTATCAAAGCTTTTTGGATAAAGATATTCAATCTTAACATCAGCCATTGTACCTGCTTTGGCGTTCGTAAGAATATCCCTTGCAATACCAAAATAAGCCGGCGATGTTTCAGATACTTCGTATAAAGAAAGTTCCTTTGAATACTTGCGGACTTCATTTCTTGATGTAGCGATTTCATCCCAGACCCTGTTATATTTAGCTTTCAGTTCCGGTCTGGCGCTGACCTTCGCCCTGAAGTTCTGTTCAAAATCCTTTTTACGTTTGATAAGCACAGGGTCATTTAGTCCCTTCAGAATACCGTTATACACTTTCTGTGAGTTTGAAAGAGAGAATAAGCGGTCAGCATATTTAGATTCCTTCTCCGGATGTTCCTTAATGATCTGAGAATATTCAACAACCATAGCATTTAAGGAAGTAAGTTTGGCAGGGACCGTAATATCCCTTTGATATTCGAGCTGTGCCACAGTATTTAAGCGGTTAGTGTTGCCAGGGTTTCCGATAACAAAAACCGGTTCACCTTCCGAAGCTCCTTTCAGGCTCCATTTATAGAAGTTATCTGATTTAAGCGGGTTTCCTTTTTCATCATATACTCTAAAGAAAGTACAGTCAAGGTTGTAGCGCGGATACGTAAAGTTATCATAATCGCCGCCGAAGAAGCCTGCCTGATTTTCAGGAGCAAAAACGAGGCGCACATCGTTGTATCTCTTATAGCCATAAAGAGAATATTCACCGCCGTTATAAAGAGTAATAACCGAGGTTTGGAGTCCGGTCTCTGTTTTATATTTTTCTTCAATTTCTTTTATTCTGGTGGCTTTGTTGCCGAGTTTTTCCTGATCTGTCTCGCCGGCATTTATAGCATCCTGAATATCTTTAGTAACATCCTTAATCAGCACAAGCTGATCAACAAAAAGCCCTGGTACCGGTCTTTCATCAGCCGGAGTCTGCGCCCAGAACCCGGTTTTATGAAGGTCTTCGCCCTCATTTGTTACCTGAGTTACGCTTACACGTCCGCAATGATGGTTAGTCATAACAAGTCCGTCTTCGCTGACAAACGAAGCTGAGCAATAGCCGGCAAATCTTAACGCAGATTTCCTTGCCTTATCAAACCATTCGCCCGAAGGAGCGAATCCATAGGCTTCTCTGAAATATTCAACCGGAGGATTGTCAAATGTCCACATTTTACCGGTATCAAACCTCTGAGCCTTTATCGTGTCAGGGTTAACTCCATAGATAGTAGAGTCTTTAGAGCTTACCCGCGTGCCTGTTGAACAGCCGGAAAAAAAAACGAAAACCAGCAGACAAGTACTAAAAGCTTTTGCATTGGGAACATTGAGCATAAGGGGTCCTTGATTAAAAATTATTAATTTCAAACATACAAAGATAACCATTCTGTCTCGTAATTCAATCCGGTTTCGAAAAACAGAGATCCCGATATTTTCAGATACAGGAGGATTTATCTTTCCCGGCATGTTTATTTTTTTTGTCCGGGAAGTTTCTTCTAACTTAAAAAAGGCTTATTTTTAATTGTTTTATTATTAAACCATAAATTTTAAATCAGGAGATATAATGGATAGAATTCCATGCTTTAAAGCTTACGATATCAGAGGCAAAATCGGCTCTGAATTAAACAAGGAGCTTGCTTACAATATTGGGCGGGCTTATACAAAATTACTCGGGCTTAAAACCATAGTCATCGGTCATGATATAAGGAGCAGTTCTGAAGAACTTTCAGAAGCTCTTGTAGCGGGACTTACCGACAGCGGTGTCAATGTAATTGATATCGGACTTTGCGGCACCGAGATGATATACTTCGCGACTCCGTTTTTAGATTGTGATGGCGGTATTATGATTACAGCAAGTCATAATCCTCCGGAATATAACGGAATGAAGTTTGTGAAAAGAGGGTCGGTTCCGGTCGGGTATGATTCGGGCTTAAATCAGGTTGAAAAGCTAATCCTTGCAAAAAATTTTATTCCCGTAAGCGATAAAAAAGGGAGCATTACAAATAAAGATATTATGCAGGAATTTATTAACAATCTTAAAAAGTTCTATGATAAAGATAAAATCAAACCGTTAAGCGTAGTTGTAAACGGAGGCAATGGCTGCGTTGGTCCCGCTCTTGATGCAATTGAACCGGACTTGCCGGTTAAGATGATAAAAGTATTTACCAATCCGGACGGCAGTTTCCCGAACGGAGTGCCTAATCCACTGCTCATTGAAAACAGACAACCCACGCTTGAGGCGGTACTAGAAAACAGAGCAGATCTTGGCGTTGCGTGGGACGGAGATTATGACAGGTGCTTTTTCTTTGATGAAAAGGGAAATTTTATTGAAGGATATTATATAGTTGGTCTGCTTGCCAAATCTATTCTTAAGAAAAACCCCGGAGAAAAAATAGTTCATGACCCGCGCCTCGTCTGGAATACGGTTGAGATAGTTAACCAAAACGGCGGCATTGCCGTACAGTCTGTAAGCGGTCATGCTTACGTTAAGGAGAAGATGCGCGAAGTCAACGCGATTTATGGTGGCGAAATGTCAGCTCATCATTACTTCCGCGATAATTCTTACTCGGACAGTGGTATGATCCCATTTCTTCTTGTAATGCAGTTAATCTCAGAGGAAGATAAGCCACTTTCGCAGCTTGTTGAAGAAATGGTTAAAGATTATCCATGTTCAGGCGAAATTAATACTACAACTGAAGACCCTGCGGCAAAAATAAAGCAGCTTGACTCCCTTTATACCGGCGGAAAGAGGGAATATGTGGATGGTCTTAGCGTTGAATATGCCGACTGGAGATTTAATGTCAGAATGTCTAACACCGAGCCTGTTCTCCGCCTGAATGTGGAAAGCAGGCATAGCATAAAGCTCATGGAAGAGAAGACCGAAGAACTGCTAAAAGTAATCCGTTAATATATTTTTAAAAAATTATAAATCTACGGAACCAGCAGATATTTTATGCATCTAATAATCTAAATAATGAAAAAACTGGAGACTGGAATGGGGTATGACAACAAAAAGGATATTGATATAAACAAAATACTTCACAATAAGCTGAAAGGAATCTCGATTGATGCGATAGAAGCAGGTATCTCGAAGGCTGTCAGCGAACTGGTAGGCGAAGATTATAAGTGTAGCATCAATAACATTAAGTTCTCGATGTTCAGCGGAGCCGAACTTAATCTTAAGGTTGAGTTGTCGCTGAAGTCTGATGAAGATCAAATTTGATATTTCTTAAACTGTGAGTTTAGAGCGGTAAGTCCGGAATGATTTACCGCTCTTTTTTATAGAATCTCTTTCAGGGCTGATACAACGGAGTCAATTTCCTCTTTAGTGTTATAGAAGTGAGGCGAAAACCTTACTACATCCCCTCTGACCGCGCCAATGATATTCCGTTGTTTTAATTTCTCGTAAATCTCTTCAGCTTTATCCGAATGAAAACTTACAATACCGGACAAAATTTCCCTTTCTCCACCTTTTAGTATTGGAGTTATCCCGCTCTCAGAAAGCTTGTTAATAAAATACTCTGAATTATCAAGTATGGTTTTTTCGATATTATCATGCCCCATGGATTCCATAAAGCCGAGCGTTACGTTAAGAGCGGCAATGCCAATTGCATTTACTGTACCGTTCTGAAACCGCGTCGCGTCCTCTCTTAGTGCAAGCTTATAATCAAGCAGATTCCACGCATCCTCAACCGAAGTCCAGCCAACGAATTTTGGGTTAAGCTTCTCCTGAAGCTCTTTTGCAACAAAGATAAACGCCAGTCCCTGCATCGACATGAGCCACTTCTGAGTTCCTGAGGCAAGAAAGTCGATTTTCATTCTTTCAACATCTTCTCTCATTGCTCCCAAAGCCTGAATTGAATCAACGCAAAAGATAATGCCTTTACTGCGACACAGTTCGCCTATCCTTGCAATGTCCGACCGGTAACCGGAAAGAAACTGGACATGGCTGATTGAAATCAGTCTCGTCTTTGGAGTAACAGCTTTTTCAATATCCTCAAATTTTATGATCCCATTACCCGACTTAACAAAATCTGCCTCAACGCCATATTGTTTAAGATTCAGGAAGGGATAAATATTTGAAGGAAATTCTATATCATTTAGAATAAGCCTGTCGCCTGACTTCCAGTCAACTGCCTGAGCCAGCACATTCAGCCCGTTCGATGTATTATCGACAAAAGCCAGCCTGTCCGGAGTTGTATTAATAAGCGAAGCCAGTCTGTTCTTCGCACTATTTACAATTTTCAGAAATGAAAAATAGTTTTCTATTTCTGTTTCGCTTCTTACATACAAATAATTATGAAGCTCATCGACCACAAGACTGGAAAGAGGGCTAATCGTTGCATGGTTCATGTATATCCTGCCTGATTTAAGGTAAGGATAATAGTTCCCTGATTCTGATATTTTCAAAGGTACTCCTTTCTAAAGAAGATGCTGTTTTCTCCCTGAGAGGAAATGGCATAAAATTAAAACATAATCACATAAAATGTATGGATGCCGGATTTAGTCAAAGAAATCATGTGCCCGTGCTGTTAGTAATCATGTTAGGCAAAATTCATTCTAGTTGGGTTCCGGACCGATAAATATCGGTTATTAACCCAAAAATATAGGTTCGGAGCTGATAATTATGGGTTAAGAACCCAAAATTATCCAGACTGTGATTCTGATGATTTAGCCAGAATGAAATGAATCATTTAATCATAGTTCTGACATTTTTGCATAACATGAGTTAGTTAATCTTCTACTTTTGCCCTAAGCGAATCCCAAATCATGTAAGCGCAGATAATAGCAAACATCATAATAGCAACAAGCTCGGCTGAATTGGATTCAACCCATTCTTTGTTAACAAGGTCAATTCCTTTATAACGCATAATGGCGCTGACAACACCCATCAAAGCTCCGCCCGCGATAAAGCCTGAAGCAATGAGCGTTCCTCTTTCCCTTCTTGCATTATTCGTAGCTTCGTTTTTACTTCTTGTTGAAACAAAATGGGAAATAAGTCCGCCAGCTAAAAGCGGAGTATTAAGTTCAAGCGGGATATACATTCCGAGAGCAAAGGCAAGCGCGGGGACTTTAAGCATGGTCAGTATTAAAGCCATAGCCGCTCCGGCAATATAAAGCATCCAGGGCGCAGGCTGGTTTGACATAAGCGGTTTTATAACAGCAGCCATCGCGTTTGCCTGCGGAGCTACAAGACTTGAATTAGGACCAAATCCATAAGTCTGGTTAAGTACTAATATAACCCAGCCAACGGTTGCAGAAGCTACGACTGTACCTAAGAATTTCCAGGACTCCTGCTTATATGGTGAAGTTCCGAGCCAGTATCCAATTTTAAGATCGGTGATAAATCCGCCCGCCATTGATAACGCGGTACAAACCACGCCACCTATGATTAATGCCGAAGCCATACCTGCTTCACCTGTAAGACCTACTGATACAAGTACAATCGATGATAAAATCAAAGTCATAAGCGTCATACCGGAAACAGGGTTTGTGCCGACAATAGCGATAGCGTTAGCAGCCACGGTAGTAAAGAGGAAAGAGATAATTAGAACAATCAAGAGTCCGACCAAAGCATGTGTAATATTTCCAACCACGCCAAAAAGGAAGAAAGTAAATACCATAACAGCCGTAACCAGTATGCCGATAACAATTATCATCATAGGTAAGTCGCGCTGTGTTCTAAGCTTTGACTTATTTTCCGACTTGCCACCAAAGATTTCCTTGATGGCAAGTGAGAATGCCGATACAATTATTTTCGATGAACGAATAATGCCGATAACTCCCGCCATTGCAATCCCGCCAATACCAATATGGCGTACATACGAACTGAATAACTGTTCCGGAGCCATGTCCTTTATGAGAAGAGTTACATTTACGCCGATTGGAACGTTAAGAGTCTGACCGATGAACGAAACAACCGGAATCATCACATACCAGGAGACAAATGAACCTGCCGCGATAATGGCTGTATATTTAAGACCAGTTATATAACCTAAGCCCATAACTGCAGCGCCAACATTCATGCGGAAGACAAGTTTGTAATTATCCGCAAGCTTCTGCCCGGCTTCAATTACTCTTGTTGTAAATACTTCGCTCCACCAGCCGAATGTACCTATGATAAAATCATAAAGTCCGCCGATAATGCCACTCATTACAAGTATGAGTGCCTGTCCGCCCCCTTTTTCACCAGCCACTAAAACTTCTGTTGTAGCAGTAGCTTCAGGGAATGGGAACTTGCCGTGCATTTCGCCGACAAAATATTTCCTGAATGGAATTAGAAACAGTATGCCAAGGAATCCGCCAAAGAGCGAGGCAAAGAATATCTGAAAGAACCGGACATGAAGATTAAGTATATATAATGCGGGAATAGTAAAGATTGCACCTGCAACAATTACGCCCGAGCTTGCTCCTATCGACTGTATGATTACATTTTCGCCTAAAGCGTTCTTTCTTCTTAACGCCGTAGATAAACCTACCGCAATAATGGCAATTGGAATAGTAGCCTCAAATACCTGCCCGATCTTAAGTCCAAGGTAAGCCGCGGCGGCAGAGAATATGACCGACATTATAATTCCCATGATTACCGAATAAACCGTAGCCTCAGGATAAGACTTCGAGGGGGACATGACAGGGATATATTCTTCGCCTGATTTTAATTCTGTATAAGCATTTGCAGGTAATCCGCCATTTGTTTTGGGTGCGTGCACATCACTCATATTAAATACTCTCCTCTTTTAACAAAATTGATAATTCCAATTAGCCGTTAATTTTCCTTCGCTTCAGAAATAACAAGCCTGGTTATTTGATCCGAAAAATTAAAGAATTAACACTTTAAAGAAAAGAAATAAGTTAGATATAATGGGGGAATGCCGGATAGCCGGATTATTGATTAACTTTACCTGGAAAGATGAGTGTCATGGTAGTCCCCTGTTTGGGTTTGGTGTCAACCCTGAGTTCTCCGCCCATCATGCGTGTAAGATTATATGCGATAGTAAGACCAAGTCCTGCGCCTTCGTATTGTCTGGTATGCCCTTCGTCTTCCTGAGTAAACGGCTCGAACATGCGCGTCAGGTTCTCCTGTTGTATGCCTCTGCCGGTGTCTTTAATATTTATTATAATGGAATTATTTTCAAATCTTGTTTGGAGCAGAATACTGCCATTGACATCCGTATATTTAATGGCATTATCAACCAGTACAGTAATAATCTTATCAAGTTTATGTATGTCAGTATTAACCAGCAGTTCATCATCCTCGATATCGATGTCAAATGACATAGTCTTATCTACTGCCATGTTCATCATCTTATGGTAAACAGATTCTAAAATGTAGCTAACCTTATGCAGAGACATGTCAAACTCTGTTTCTCCCGACTGAATCAAAGATACTTCAAGTATATTGTCAACGAAACTCAACAAACGGTTAAACCCTTCTTTAAGATAGGGGAAAAGCTCAATGGCGGATTCCACGCTACCAGACTTTACATCATCTTCTATCAGTTCCGAATAGCCGACAATTGCATTTAATGGCGTGCGAATCTCATGAGACATATTCGCAAGGAACGAACTCTTCAGCTTATTTATATGAGTCTCTTTCTGATATGCCTTCCTTAAGCGCTCCTCGTTTAAGATTTGCTCGGTTATATCCTTAAGACTTATAATAAATATCCTCGACTTTTCATGGGAATCATCCGTATAGGTAATCAAACCAAGATATTCCCTTTCTATTATATAGTTCTTATACCTGAACTCCTGAGAAGGACTCTTTGTCTTAATAATACTATCTATAGCCTGAGTAAAAATCATCAAAAAATGTTTGTCAAATACATCCTCGATATTTTTCTCCAATACCTTTTCGCGCTTTAGGCTAAAGACTTCATAGAAATTGTCATTGGCGTTTTCAAAATAGAGGGAGCCACTTTCGCTCCTTACAATAAGCAACAGGTCTGATATATTATTAATGATAGACTTTTGACGTTCTTCAGATCGTTTAATAATCCTGCTGTTAAGAATATAATTTGTAATATCGTTTGCCGTTATAATAAAATTGACAGACTCTTTATCCGCTATCTTAACCGGGGTAATCTTAAGCTCCTTGAACCAGAGACTGCCATCTTCATTTGCGCCTGAGAAGACCCGCACACACTTTTCCAGGTTCTTCATCTTCTGCTTTATGACCACAATCTCAGCAGGGTCAATAAGAAGCTGAACCGTATCGGCAAAATGTTTATTATAAATAAACTCAATTGTTGTATTAAGAAGCTGCTCAAATGATTTTGTGGAGTACCTAATGAGTCCTTCTCCGTTGGTTATAATGACTGGGATATTGCCATACTCGAGAGCGTTATGCAACGTATTGATCTCGCTTTCTAATCTTTGGCGGTCTGCAAGTGAACTAAAAATAAAGACAAAATATTCTACTTTGCCCACATAAATTCGCTCTATCTCAACGAAATAGTTTGTAAATACCTGCTTTTCGATGTTACTATAGAAAAGGTCGAAGTGGAAACTGGCATATTTACTGCCGGCGAGGCCTTCAATTAAAGTTATAAGGTTTGGTTCAGACTCAAATTCGGCAAAACTATGGTCTTCCTTTAAGTGAAAAATATTTTCAAACGATCGGTTTACATAAACAATCTTCCCGGAAGCATCGGCAATGACCATCGACTTTGTATCTGGGAATTCCTCAAGCGATTTAAAAGCTTCAAGTGTCTCAAAGCGCTTTGGAACGGTTTCCGAATATTGGACTTTACTGTCCATGGAATTATTTATCATTCAGTAAAACTTTTATTTTTTCGATTATTACAGGCTCTTTATAGTCTTCAGGAAATATTACTTTCTGAGGAATACTTCCAGGCACAAGTTTATCAACTAGCGAAAAAAAACCTACGTTAATATATTCAAATTCTTTGATAATATTGTCATTTATTTCATCAAGCAGACTTATTAAAAATATATTATCAGACTTATTCATTTCACCTGCTGTCCCGAACTCTATAATGCGACCAAACAATATCCCGAGTGAGGTTAGCTCTAATGGATTCAGTTCGTTATTAAGATATGGTGTCTGTTTTTTTGCTGAAACTGTCAGCATAATTCTTTCATTTTTCCCACGGTCCGTAGTATCCATGGAAATATCATACTGTTGCCTTGACATCGAAAGGAAACTTAAGAAATCCAACTCGGTATGAAACTCAAAACCCGAAGCAATAAAGACCAAAGCAATCTTTTCCTTACCATTAAGGTTAATTTCCTTAAGTTGCCAGTATATTCTCGACATAAAATTAACCGCCGGAGAAAAAAAAATAGAATCATGAGACAAAAAATCATCGTGAGACAATCCTTTAAACTTTTTTCCGATGCCAGAATATACATTGTTTTTAAGTTTAAGATTTGAGCTGACTTGTGCAATTTTATCAAGCATAATGACTCCTCCTAATATATTATCGTACAAAGCAATACTGAACAGGCGCATTAACTCCTTCCGGGAAACCGCTGATTTGTCTCTCCCCGCAATGCGGACATATTACTTTCCGTGACTGATATTCTGTTACTGTCAAACGAGGTTGTGGCAGTTCGAATACCTGACGTTTCTCTGATAATTCACTTTCTGATTCCCTTAAATCGCCACCGCATTTTGAACAGTCGCATAAAGACTGAACTATAACTGTATCAGGATTCGTTATTTGTCTTAATGTGTTGCCGTTATGACCTGTCTGACCACCCTTTATCCCATTTTGAGACCTGGGCAATGCCGGTTTTTTCTTACAGCCATCTGTGGAGGGTGGTTTACTGCTATTGTGAGAACTGAAATTTAAGCGGGACTCAGGGGTACTTTATTCTCTCTGACAGTAACTTGTTTTGTTTCTTTAATTCATTATTCTCACTAAGCAACTGCTCATTAACTTTTCTTAATTCTTCTATTATTTCAGTCAGTATCTCAGTCATTACAAACTCATTAAACTATTATGCATGTTTAAGTCTTTTTTTTATGTCCTGACACAAAATATAACGTGTAATTTTAATTAGCAGGCATTATCTTATTGTTTTTCAATATTTGTTTCCCGATTTGTAATTTTTGACCTAAATAGTTACACATTTTTTTATTTATGCTGAGTAGTTACTAAAAATAGAACATTATTCTACAAATGGAGCAACGTGGTTTATAGTCCGACATCTGTAATTTGATGCAAAAATGCTATGCTGATGTTTATTCCTCAGGTTAACACATATACGATGAATAAGATACAATATTATTAACCTTACAGCATCGAACCGGCAACCACTCCGGCATTATAACTTCAAAGAAATAGAATCAGAATGGAGGCGATAATCCCTCCGG
>Ga0194060_10003345_pt1 | contig 11337 bp, 9 predicted proteins | sample SepL225m_MetaG_FD_163427 | JGI IMG/M metagenome (GOLD analysis project Ga0194060, IMG submission 163427) | Anoxic zone freshwater microbial communities from boreal shield lake in IISD Experimental Lakes Area, Ontario, Canada - Sep2016-L222-5m | ecosystem: Environmental > Aquatic > Freshwater >... | reverse complement strand
GCTGCAAGCCGCCAATACTCAGCTCAAGGCGCTGGCCGTCAGCGCCCCGGCCGGGGTCAGAAAAGGGGCACAACTGCCGGTGAGCTTCGGAATCGAAGACGCCCTGCTCCTGCCCGCTGCCGGGGAGGGGAGGGCATGAAAAGAAGCACCGCCATTTTTCTCATTCTGGTCGCCGGTTTTTTGGGCATCTTCCTATTCTATCCGCTCTTGTATGTGCTGCGGGAAGCATTTTTCTCCTCCGGCCATTTCTCCACGGCCTATTTTCGCCATATTTTTGCCAACCCGGCCAGCCGCACGGCCATGATGAACAGCTGCTGGCTGGCGCTGGCGACCACCCTCGTCACTGCCGTTGTGGCCATGCCGCTGGCTCTGCTGACGACCCGCTTCAGCTTCCCCGGCAAAACGTTGTTGACGGGCCTCCTGCTCGTACCGATAATCATGCCGCCCTTTGTCGGCGCCATCGGCATGCGCCAATTGCTGGCCCGCTTCGGTTCGATCAACCTCCTGCTGATGCAGGGCGGACTGATTGCAGCGCCCATCGACTGGTTGGGCGACGCCCGCTTCTGGGGCGTGGTCGTCGTGGAGGCTTTGCATCTCTATCCGATTTTTTACCTGAACGCGGCGGCAGCCCTGGCGAATATCGACCCCTCTTTGGAGGAGGCGGCCTTGAATTTGGGATCAGGCCGCTTCCGTACGTTCGGACGCGTGACCCTGCCGCTCATTATGCCCGGTCTTTTTGCCGGCGCAATCCTGGTGGCGCTGTGGGCCTTTACGGACCTCGGCACGCCGCTGATTTTCGAATACCGCAACGTCATGTCCGTACAGATATTCGACCGGGCCACCGATCTGGCCGACAATCCGGAAGGCCATGCCCTGGTGGTGCTGATGCTCGTCATTACGACGGCGATATTTTTGACCAGCAAGAAATTATTCGGGATGCACGGCTATGAAACCGTGGGCAAAGGCAGTGCCGGCGCGACAGAGAAAACATTGGGGCTCGTGCTGGGACCACTGGCCATGCTCGTCGTGGCCGGCGTGGTTTTGATTGCCTGCCTGCCCCATATTGCCGTCATTCTGACCTCCCTCCAGGGAAAATGGTTCATGACGGTTCTGCCGGAGAGCGTTACCTTCGGGCACTATGAAAAAGCGCTTGGGCACAACCTGACGTTGCCGAGCATCAAAAACAGCATCCTGCTCAGCGCCGTCAGTACGGTATTCGATATTATCCTCGGAGTGGCGATTGCCTATCTTTTAGCGCGCCGCAAATTTCGGGGCGCCAACCTGCTGGATGGAGCCGTCATGCTGCCGCTGGCAATTCCGGGGATCGTGCTGGCCTTCGGCTACCTGGCTTGTTTCGCGGGTACGGCGCTCGATCCGCGGATCAACCCCATGCCGCTCTTGGCGATCGCCTATTCCGTCCGGCGCCTGCCCTACATGGTGCGGACGGCCTACAGCGGCTTCCTTCAGATCAGCCCGGCGCTCGAAGAAGCGGCGATCAACCTCGGCGCCGGCCTGTTCCGGACGGTGCGGAAGATTACCCTGCCCCTCGTAAGCGCCAACATTGTGGCGGGCGCTATTCTGGTGTTTTCCTTCGCCATGCTGGAAGTGAGCGAAAGCCTGATCCTGGCCGTAAAAGAGCAGTACTTCCCCATCACCAAAGCGATCTATCAATTGATGGGACGGATTGAAGACGGCGCCTTCATGGCGAGTGCGCTGGGAGTCTGGAGCATGGCCCTGCTGGCAATTTCCCTGCTGATCGCCGGTCTTCTCCTGGGCCGCAAGATGGGTCAGCTGTTCCGGGTTTGAGCCGCGGTCTTGGGTTGAAGTAGAAAAATGCGGTGTAGACGCTTATGCGTACCGGTTAACGTTAAATTCCGGCGCGCGCATCACGAATTCTTGGAGAATAGTTGTTTCATGAGTTTTTGGTAGTATTCGAGGCGTTCGCCGAGCGCCGGATCTAGAGGGGTAATCTCTTCGGAATTGACAATCCTGGATTTCAGGCCTTTCCGGGCGGGAACGTTTCCCAACTGAACCATCAACTCCTGGCCTTCCTGAGAAAGAAAAAAATCAATAAAAAGCTTGCCGGCACTGGGGTGCGGGGCACGATTCACCAGGGCAATGGGATGAAGATCGCCAAAATAGGGCTTTATCCGTGCCCATTCGACAGGCGCTCCCTTGACTTTCTCTTTCTCCACAAGATTAGCATTAACAGAGACGGCCATTGCTACCTCGCCGGCAGCCGTCAAAATAATGTTTAAGGTGCCTCCATCCCGGTAGATGGGGTTTTGCCTGGCAAGGGCTTCCAGATATTTAAGAGCTGCCTCTCTCCCCATGATCTGCATCAGCGCCTCCGCCCACATGTAATTATTGGGGTTAATGCCGATCTTTCCTTTCCAGCGGGGCTTTAACAGATCCTGGTAGGAAGTCGGCGCCTCAGTTGCGGGCACTAGGCGGGTATTGTACACCACGGAGTGAACGGTCGGATAAACGTCCGTCCAGAACCCCTCCTTGTCTTTAAAGCCGTCAGCATAGAATCTTCTCTCCGGAGAGACGTATTTATCCAGGAGGCCGACTTTCTGGATCATATGCATGGCATCGCCCTTACAGGTAATGACATCGGCGCTGGTTTTCTTCGCCCGTTGTTCCGTCAGCATGCGGTTGAAGATCTGTGTGTTGCTCAGACGGATGAGTTCCACCTTAATAAAGGGATATTTTTTTTGGAACCGATCGACAAACGTCATGGCGTCTTGCAAGACAAAGGATGTGTAGAACACGACTTTGCCCTCTTTCTGCGCTTCATTCCTGAGCTCAGACATTCTGCTGTCATCCGGCGCAGCGGTTAGGGGCGTTGTGGGAGCAAGGAAAATAAAAGCCAGTGCCAACAAAAAACACATCAGGGTTTTTTGTTTCTGTCCGGTTGTTTTCTGCAGCATGGGAACCATCCTTTCGTTGCTTGTACGGTAGCAACCAATAGCACCCTTTCCAGGAATAATCACGTTTAAAAAAAGAGCTTGTATGCTACGGCAAAGCCTCGGGTTTAGCCGGCTCGCAAGCCGCCCCGGTCGGTTTGTTGGCTTCGCTATTCGTCGTTTCAGCGGCTGATTTCCCGGCATCTTCAGGGTGCCAGCCACGATCGCGACCGACGGTTTCTCTGATCAGCAATCCCACGAGCAGCGCAACCGACAGGGACGATAAGCCGACGATGCTGAACGCGCCAACGTAACCAAAGGCCGCACCGACTAACGCGAACACCGTCGGGCTGAGCTGGTTACCCGTCTCTGCGACGAAACGCCATACCGCTATCCACTGGCCTCTGCCCCTGGCCGGCGCCAGGTCAGATCCCATCACCTGCATATTGCCGCCCGTGATGCCCTGAGAGAACGTGACGCACAGATAGGCAGCCACGAAGATGGTGAACGGCAGGTGGAAGAGCGCAGTCGCCGTCATAAAGATCATTGCCAGGAAGAGCAGCGAGAAACCGGGCACAATGGTTTGTTTCCGCCCCCATTTATCCATGACGTAGCCTGTCGTGAACCCCAGCGGCAGCTGCAGGAAACTGTTTGCCGACGCCATGAGGCCGATGGTTTGTGCTCCGGCGCCGTACTGATAAGCGGCATAGAGATTCAGCAGGCCTCCCCGATTGACGCCGCGAGTGAAGTTGGCCATAAATTGCGCCGTGAAGAAAGCCAGCATCTGCGGGTTCGCCATGTCGCGGAATACCTCCCGCCAAGGAACTTTCTCGATCTTTCGTCCCTGTCCTGCCGCCCGGGTCCGTTCCGGGTCTGTTTCTTTCGCCAGGCGGAAGCTCGGGATGATCGCGAGGACGCAAAAGGCCGCGTGGAACAAGAAGGGCACCCGAATATTCCAGTAGGCAGCAATGAAACCGCCCACCGCCGGGCTGAACAGTCCGCTGAAGGTTGAGACCTGAGACATCCAGGTGATCATCCGTCCCCGCTCGCGATCCTTGCCCGTGTCGGTAATCATTGCCAGGCGAGCTAGTTGCCACATCGCTTGCGCAGCGCCGTTGAAGAATCGACAGACCAGCAGGATCGTGAAGGTGGGTGCGAAAGCAGTCATGATCGCAGTAACTGCCGTAAGCAGCGGCCCTGCAAGGAGGACTGGACGTCGGCCATAGCGGTCGATCATGTAGCCGATAGGAACGGTCGCAACCCATCCGCCGATGCCGTTCAGGATGACTACGAGCGTAGCAGTACCGAAGCTGATCCCGAAAGATTTGGCGTAGACGGGCAGCACCGGAGTCGCGATACCCTCCCCCAGCGATATGGCTATCGCCGGCAGATAGAGGGAGAGGAACAGCTCCTTGGACATGACATTGAGCTTTGTTGTATTGCCGGCGCCCTGACCAGTAGTGCCCTTTGCATCAGCTTCGCGGTCTCCCATAGTTCCTACTCAAGCTTGAGTGTAAAATAAAAACAGGTACCTTCGCCGACTTTGCTTTCCGCCCAGACCCTCCCTCCATGAGCTTCAATGATGTGTTTCACGATGGCTAAGCCCAACCCCGTCCCCCTTTTTTGATCGTAGCAGGTAAATTCCTCGAATATAGTAGCCAGGTTATTCTCATGAATGCCGGGACCGGTGTCGCTTACGGAAACCTCAATCTCTCCCGGTACTGAACATGCGGCAATGGTAACCAAACCGCCTTCAGGGGTGAACTTAACTGCATTCCCCACCAGGTTGAGCAGTACATCGTGCATTCGGTCCCCATCCATTCTGGCCCGGGGGAGATTTGCCGGCGCCTGCTTTTCCAAATGGATCTTTTTCACCTCTGCAGACAACGCAAACTCGGATATTACTTGATCTATCAGTGGCGCTATACTGCCCTGTTCAAAGCTATAGGTCATCATACCGGCTTTCATCCTGGTCAGATCCAAAATGGAATTTACCAGCTTGGTCATCCGGTTGTTCTCGGCATTGATGATGGTTAACAGTCGTTCCTGTTTTTCTGTGATAGATCCTCCCACACCCTCGAGAAGCAGGGTCGTTCCCTCCTTCACGGTGGTAAGCGGTGTTCTCATTTCATGGGATATCATGGAAAAGAAGTTGTTCTTCAATTTATTTAGTTCAGTCAGCTTCTCGCACATTATATTGTATGCTTCGTTGAGTTCATTAATTTCTGGAGGAGCTGATGATATGGCAAGGTCACATTCAAATTTACCTGTCTGAATCGCTCTGATTTTTCTCACCAAATTCATGAGCGGATGGGTAATGCTGCGGGTAATGAAGAAGGAGAGCAGAGTGGCTCCCAGAAAACTCATCAGCAATGAGAAGATTGCCACTCTGCGGGCTGAGGTTCTCGCCTGATTCACCATTTCTGTTTTATGATTAACATCCTCAAGGGAGTAATCTTCCATTATTTCCGCTTCCTGCAATATGGCGTCGAGGGCCTTTCCTTTCAAGGTTTTGTACCTGTTCTTGTCATAGGAGCGGTTGTTGTTGATATCTTGTAACTCACTATTGATCAGCATTTGATAATTCCGATGGTATGTCTTTATTTTTTCTAAGGCTATTTTTCTGTCGGGCGCAAGGGGAATAGAACTCAGTTCGTTAAGACATATCTCGAAATCATTTTTAGCTGAAAGGTAGCTTTCGTAGTGAACCGGCTCCCGGGTAAGAAAATATTGCTGCTCATGTTCTCGTTCGGAATAAATTAAGTCTTCAATCATTTTTGTGGTTTCGATTAAGAGCTTGTCCATATTGTAGCTGTTGAGCAGGATGGTGTTGGGCTGCGTGAGGGTAACAATGGCAAATATATTGGATAGGCTCAGGAGAACTAATACCACGAGAGAACTGGCTGTTGATCGGGAAAAAAGTCCAAATTTCATACACTACCTTTATCTGTGCCGGGGAAGCTCTTCTGGGTGCCGACCATTCCGTTCGACGGTTACAATTTATAGGGGAAGCAGGAGAGTGCCTTTGGTAAGACATTTTTTTCTAGCTTGAGGGTATAAGAAAGTTCGGTTTTTATGTCAATTATTTTTTTAACAATTATATGAGGCATTGCCGGAGGGAGGATTTTTCATTGGCATTGCCGGAGCTAATCTGTTAATGAAATACCCTGATTTTGAAAGAGGGAAGCTGGCAACATGAGGGTGCTCGGTCTTGATTATGGAGAAAAGAGGATAGGAGTTGCGGTTTGTGATGAACTGGGCATGACAGCTCAGGGGCTGGGTGTGATTGTAAGGAAGAATAAGCAACGGGATTTGGCCGCCATCGCTGATTACGTGAAAACTTACGGCGTAGAGAAGATTGTCATTGGTTATCCCCTGCGCCTCGATGGTACGGCCGGCATCCAGTGCGAGAAGGTCGATCGTTTTATCCATGCCCTGGCTTCCCTTTTTCCCCTTCCCATCATCCGATGGGACGAGACGCTGACAACCAAGGATGCCGAAGAAATCCTCCGGATCGCCAATGTCCGGGCGAAGAAGAGAAAAGCCGTGGTTGATAAAATAGCTGCGGGCATGATTCTTCAAGGCTACCTTGATGCGTCTGCTAACTGAATAAGGATAGATGAAGATAATTCATATAACAAGAAAGAAAAGATTATCCATCTTTTTTTTCCTGCTTCTCATACCCCTTTTTTCTTATCTGACCCTGCTCAATTATGCCGCAAGCCCCCTGGGTGAAAGCGCTGTTCCGCACACAATTGATATTCCCAAGGGAACAAGCTTCAGCAGGATTGTGGATATCCTTGATGAGGCCGGGTTGGTAAGGCACCGGCTCCTTTTTTACCTGCTGGCTTTTTCACAGCATGCCGCCGGCCACATCAGGGCTGGCGAATATGAGCTGGCCAATTCCATGACACCGCTGGAAATTATCAAAAAAATGGTCCGCGGAGAAATCAAGGGCTACCTCATCACGTTTCCGGAAGATTTGACGCTCAAGGAATTTGCGACCCGGCTTGCATCACAGAAACTCGTGGATGAAAATACTTTTATGCGTCTTGCCGCCGATCGGGAGTTTCTGGCCACGCTCGGCATCGAGGCCCCCAGCCTGGAAGGCTTCCTGTATCCGGATACCTACCTGTTCGACCGGTCTATGGAAACAAGGGAGATCATCAGGATAATGCTTTCCCAATTCTGGAGAAAAGTTACTCCGAAAATGCAGAACCGGGCCCGGGAATTAGGATTTACTCTCTCAGATGTTGTCACCCTGGCCTCCATGATCGGGAAGGAATCGGGGAATACAGCGGAAAAACCGCTGATATCGGCGGTTTTCCATAACCGGTTAAAAAAGGGAATGAAGCTGCAGAGCGATCCCACCGCAGTGTATGATTTGATTAATTTCAAAGGGACCATCAGCAGGAAGGACCTCCAAAATAACACTCCGCACAACACTTACCACATCAGTGGATTGCCGCCTGGCCCGATTGCCAATCCCGGGATTGATTCTCTCCAGGCTGCCCTCTATCCGGCGGCGGTGGATTATCTCTATTTTGTTTCCCGGAAAGACGGCACACACCAGTTCTCGGAAAATTATACCGCTCACAACGAGGCAATCTCCAGGTATCAGAGCAGGAAAGAAAAAGAGTAGCATCAAGAATCTCGGCAATAACACCCTTCCCCTAACGGGCATTAGTCTCTAACTCACTAAAACAGTTACAGTAAAGATTAAAAAATTTTCCTTGACAAACGGGATATCACTCTCTATAGTCGCCTCAAAGTGGAGGAAAGTGGTTTTTTGTGGAGGAATGTCCGTGTCCCTTTTCCGTGGTCAATATTACCATACCATCGATGATAAGGGGAGGATCATCTTTCCCGCCCGGTTGCGCGAAGTCTTTGCCGATAATTACGATGGCCGCATGGTTATTACCAACTGGGACGGATATCTGATGGTTTTTCCCTATGATGAATGGCGGGTGATCGAAGAGAAGGTCAGCCAGCAATCTCTGCTGAAGAAGGAGGTGCGCGCTTTCCAGCGTTTTTTCATGTCCGGCGCCGTTGATTGCACCTTTGACGGTCAAGGGAGAGTCCTGATTCCACCCAGCTTGAGGGAATACGCGCAGCTGGAAAAAGATATTGTCCTGGCCGGTATGCTGAAAGTAATTGAGATCTGGAGCAAGGATCGCTTCGAAGGCGAGATACAGAAAGCGGCCGACAATTCGGAAAGCTTCGGCGAGTATATGACAAATCTGGGCATTTAGCATGAGGAAATGAGATTTCACGAACCCGTCATGATCAAGGAAGTTGTGGAGTCCCTCCGTTGCAGAACGGGAGGCATCTACGTTGACGGTACGGTGGGCGGTGGTGGGCATGCGGGTGAGATCCTGGCACAGTCGGCGCCCGAGGGCCTGCTGATCGGCATTGACCGGGACGAGGAGGCCCTCGGGGAAGCGGAACAACATCTCAGAAGTTTTGGCGGCCGGAAGATTCTCGTCAAAGGCAACTTTGTGGACATCGCCACAATCCTGGCGGGGTTAAAGATAAAATCCGTGGATGGGATCCTTCTGGACTTGGGTGTTTCTTCGCACCAATTGGAGGAGGCAAGGCGTGGTTTCAGCTTCACGCAGGAGGGACCCCTTGATATGCGGATGGACCGTGATCAGGGTGTTTCCGCCGGCGATCTGGTCAACAATCTTGCGGAAAGTGAGTTGGCAACCATCATAAGCGAGTATGGCGAGGAGAGGATGGCCGGAAGAATAGCCAGGGCTATCGTAAGGAAACGGTCCGTAGCGCCCATTACGACGACTACCGAATTGGCCGCTGTTGTGCGTCAGGCGATGCCGGCAGTTTACGGCCCGCAAAGAATCCACCCGGCCACGAGAACCTTTCAGGCCATCAGGATTGCCGTTAACGATGAATTGCTCGATCTTCCCCGGGCCATCCGCAGTGGCTTAGCAGTCCTTAACGGCGGCGGCCGGTTTTCCATTATTGCTTTCCATTCGTTGGAAGATCGAATGGTGAAAAATGAGTTTCGTCAGGGGGAAGGACCGTGCAGCTGTCCTCCCCGTTTGCCGGTATGCGTTTGTCAGCGGCAGGCCGTACTGAGGGTGCTGACAAAAAAACCTTTGCGTCCCGGTCCGGAGGAATTAGCCCGTAATCCCCGGGCGCGGAGTGCCAGATTGAGGACAGTGGAGAGGATTTGAGCATGGCGACGGCAGCGCATACCATAGATAACGTACAGGACGGCAGTAGATTGGTTTTCGGGCTGAAGCAGGTTCCTTTTTTCCTGGTGATCTGTGCCGTGATGCTGTTGTCCCTCTTTTACGTCTGGCCCCATATCCGTATGACGGAGCTGGAATATCAGATTGCCGAGGAAATGGGTAACCGGCAGCGGCTTCTGGAGGAACGGGAAAAACTAAAAATCGAATATGCCACATTAAAATCGCCCCAGCGTATTGAAACTCTGGCGAGAGAAAAGTTGCAGATGACTTACCCCGAAAGAGATCAGCTGGTTAACTTGAAGTCCCCATAAAGGGGATAAGTAAGTTAGTGAATTTGCAAAAAAAGCAAATTCTCGTTTACTAATAGCAGCCAATGGAACGGTTTTACCTATCCGGCAATAGTGGTCGAAATATGGACATTGCATCAAAAAAATGGTTGAACTTCAGAACTTTTTTCTTGCTGATGCTGTTTGTGCTGCTCTTTGTCGGGTTGGTATCAAGGGCGTTTCAATTGCAGATTCTTTCGGCTAAGTACCTGCAAACATTGGCTAAGAAACAGCATAAGAAAGTGCTGCTGCTGCAACCGGAGCGGGGCGTTATCTACGATCGCAACGGCGCCAAGCTGGCGGCAAGTTTGCTGGCTGGTTCCGTTTTCGCCGATCCGTCAAAGATAAACGATCCACGGGAAACGGCGGAAAAAATTTCTACCCTCCTCAACATTGATAAAAAGGCCACGCTGGAAAAAATATCCCACGCCAAGAGTTTCTGCTGGTTGGCCAGAAAGATTCCACCCGCTATCGCTGAAGCCGTGGAAGCAGCCAATATCCAGGGTATCTTTATTGTCAAAGAGGCCAAGCGTTTTTATCCCAACGGCACGTTGGCCGGCCATCTGCTTGGATTTGTGGGATTGGACGACACGGGACTGGAAGGGCTCGAAATCGGGTTTGAGGAGTATCTGAAAGGCAACCCCGTCAAGGTGACCTGGTCACAGGATGCCAAAAGGAAGAAACTGTATGCCCCCAGCGGGGATGCTCCCGATGTCCAGGGCGACAGCGCCAATCTTATTCTGACGATAGACGGCCGTATCCAGCATCTCGCGGAGGTGCAGCTCAGAGAAGCAGTGAGGGATAAAGGCGCCAAGGGAGGCGTGGTCATTGTCATGGACACCCGCACGGGCGAAATATTGGCAATGGCCAATGAAATGGGGTTCGATCCGAATACGTTTTCCGCCTCTCACGCCGGCGCGGGGAAAAACAAGGCTATTACCGATTGTTTTGATCCGGGGTCGACGTTTAAGCCTTTTACCGTGGCCGGCGCGATCGAGGAAGGCGCAGTCACTGAAACAGACCGTATTAATTGCGAAAACGGAAATTATAAAGTGGCGGACCGGGTGATCCACGAAGCAAAGCGGTCCCGCCACGGCATCCTCACCGTTCATGATGTGATCAAATACTCCAGCAATATCGGCGCGGCAAAAATAGGCGAGAAACTGGGCAAAGAGAAATTTTACGAATATATTACCAAATTCGGGTTCGGTCTGAAAACGGGGATCGACCTCCCCGGAGAGTCGCCGGGGCTCCTCCGCCCGGTACAAAAGTGGACCAAGGTTGATGCAACCACTATCGCCTTTGGTCAGGGCGTGTCGGTCACCCCTATCCAGTTGATTGCCGCCCTGTCGGCCATCGCTAATGACGGCGTACTGATGAAGCCATTTGTGGTGCGGGCGATTGTGGATAAGCGGGGAGAGATAATCAGGGCCTACCGCCCCACCGTTGTGAGGCGGGTGATCTCCTCCTCAACGGCAAAACGGGTCACCGCCATCATGAAAGATGTGGTGGGAGCGGAAGACGGAACGGGGAAAAATGCCCGTATCGCCAATATGGAGGTGGCGGGGAAGACAGGCACGGCACAGAAGTTTGATTTTGTCCGGCATATCTATTCTTCTCAGCGGGTGCGGACATCTTTCATGGGATTCTTTCCTGCCGACAAACCCCAACTGGCCATTCTGGTGATGCTCGATGAACCGCAACGGGGCATGTGGGGCGGCGTAGCCGCAGCACCCGTTTTTAAAAATATCGGCGAGCAGATCCTGACCTGCTTCCGCAGTCCCCTGAGGGAAAACACCCTTCCGCTGCCCACGGAAGAACTGAAAGCAACGGGTCTCCAACTGGTATCTGCCCGCTCCGAGGTAATGGGGACGGTATCAGGGGGGACGG
>Ga0194060_10003344_pt1 | contig 11337 bp, 7 predicted proteins | sample SepL225m_MetaG_FD_163427 | JGI IMG/M metagenome (GOLD analysis project Ga0194060, IMG submission 163427) | Anoxic zone freshwater microbial communities from boreal shield lake in IISD Experimental Lakes Area, Ontario, Canada - Sep2016-L222-5m | ecosystem: Environmental > Aquatic > Freshwater >... | reverse complement strand
ATAGTGACGCTTTTACGCTTATTGGTAATTGCGTAATCAATCGCGGAGCGAATTAAACGCTCTGTACCTTGTTGTGACACAGGCTTAACACCAATACCAGAGGTTTCAGGAAAACGGATTTTTGCGTATTGCTTGGGGAAATTTTCTTGTAATAAGCGCAGGAATAACACCGCGTCAGCACTGCCTTGTTCAAACTCCACACCCGCATAAATGTCTTCGGTATTTTCACGAAAAATCACCATATCAACTGATTCTGGTTTTTTCACAGGTGAAGGCACACCATTAAACCAACGTACAGGACGCAAACACACATACATATCCAGTTTTTGCCGCAATGCCACGTTTAATGAACTAATGCCGCCACCGATAGGCGTGGTCAATGGCCCTTTAATCGACACTAAATAATCTCGACACGCATCCACCGTGGCATCAGGCAACCAAGTATTCAATAACTCAAAGGCTTTGCCTCCTGCATAGACTTCCAGCCACTGAATTTGTCGCTGTCCTGAATAGGCTTTTGCAACCGCCGCATTCAAAACCCGCACTGTCGCTCGCCATATATCAGCCCCTGTACCATCGCCTTCGATATAGGGAACAATTGGATGGTTAGGCACGATTAACTTACCGTCTTGTAAGCTGATTGGACTGCCATTTACTGGGGGAATAACATTAGTCATCTATAACTCCTGAGTTGATTTACTGGGTTACTATCATTGTAAGTTTTTAGCAAAAAGCTGGCGCGTATAAGTTTCTCAAGCTTCCGAACTCTTGAACACATTGTATGTTAAACCGATTTAATCCACTACCAACAATAGCCAGTTCTATCAGCAAATAATGCGTATTCTAGCTTTTAAATTTTCTGGTGTTTGCATAGAATGGCAATTGCTATAGATACTGAGGCAAAAAAATCGTACTATTTACACTTAAATCATCATTGTGAAACTTTAAACGCACATGACTCCTAGCAAAGACTTTTTTAACCAAGCCAATCAGCTCATTGCTGCGGGGCGATTTATCGATAACAAAGGCTGGGTTCCTGCAACCAGTGGCAATCTCTCAGCACGGCTATCAGATGGTACTATTGCTATCACTGTTTCGGGTAAGAATAAAGGATGCTTGCAACTAGATGATATTATGCTGATTGATGAAAGAGGTAATTCCTTGGATGGTAAAAAACCTTCCGCAGAAACCCTGCTACACACCGCATTATACAAACGTTTTCCCGATATTCGATGTATCTTGCATCCGCATTCTCTCAATGCCACACTGATTTCAAAGACTTTTAAAGTCGCTTGTGTACTAGAAAATTATGAATTACTCAAAGCACTTTGTGGCATTACCACTCATGAAGCGAGAGTGGTTGTGCCTATTTTTCCCAATGACCAAAATATTCCCCGCTTAGCGGCAGAAATAGAACGACACATGGATCAATGCGCACGCGGTTATGGGTATTTAATTGCTGGACACGGATTGTATGCGTGGGGAGCCTCAGTACAAGAAACATTACGCCACCTTGAAGTATTAGATTTTTTATTTGAATGTGAACTACGATTACAACACGGAGCTAAAAATTAATGAGTGTATTAACTATCTATCCTGAAATGCAACCCCAACACAGTGTACGTTACACTGATTTTGATACCATCCAAAGTCATCTGTACAGTTTAGGTGTGCAGTTTGAGCATTGGGATGCGACTTATTCATTAGCAACAGATGCCGATCAAAATACCATACTGGAGGTTTATCGTGAGCCTATTAATGAGTTGAAACAAAAACACTACTTTCAATCAATCGATGTTATTAATATCAAATCAGATCATCCTGAAAAAGACATCATTAGAAAAAAATTTCTAGCCGAACACTTTCATGATGATTTTGAAATACGCTTTTTTATTGAAGGTCGTGGCTTATTTTATCTCCATGTGGGCGGTAAAGTGTATGTCGTGTTATGTGAAAAAGGTGATTTAATCAGTGTCCCCGCTAATACCAAACACTGGTTTGATATGGGCGAAAACCCCAATTTTACCTGTATACGGCTATTTACCACACCTTATGGTTGGGTTGCTAATTTTACTGGTGATCCTATCGCCAACACCTTTCCAACTCTGGATCAATTTGTTGCCGAGTTATCATGATTAAAGCCGTCATCACTGATATAGAAGGCACAACTACCTCGTTATCGTTCGTTAAAAATATATTATTTCCATACTCCCGCGCTCACATAGCTGATTTCGCACGCAATCATGCACACGAATTGTCTGTTAACGCATTGTTGGAAGAGGTATGCCAAGTAGTCGGTGAACAATTGACGACTGAGCAGATTATTACTCAACTCTTAAACTGGATAGATCAAGATAAAAAAGTGACTCCATTAAAATCATTACAAGGTTTACACTGGGAAGCGGGCTATCAAAAAGGCGATTTTGTAGGTCATTTATATCAAGATGCAGCAGAAAATCTTAAAAAATGGCATTCTCAAAGTTTGGCGTTGTATGTTTATTCATCGGGTTCAGTCCATGCCCAAAAATTATTATTTGCGCATACTGATTTTGGTGATTTAACCCTGTTATTTTCGGGTTATTTTGATACCCATATCGGCGGAAAACAACAAACCTCGTCGTATAGCTATATCGCCGAAAACATTGGTTTACCCGCTGAGCAACTGTTATTTTTATCGGATATAAGTGAAGAGTTGAATGCTGCCAAAGCCGCAGGCTTTGCAACCATTCAACTGGTCAGAGACACGCCACTTGATACACAAGCGGCACATACGCAGGTCGCTAGCTTTGATGACATTAGCATTTAATGAAGAATAAAGCATCGAGCATAGCCGCTCGATGCTTTACCATGAAGCTATTCAATCACCTTAGGCACTAAATACAAGCCATCTTCCACACGCGGCGCGACGCTTTGATACAACTCGCGTTGATTGGTTTCTGTTACCACATCTTCCCGCAGCAACTGTACCGCATCCAGCGGATTTGATAACGGTAACACGCCATCGGTATTGACCGCATTCATAAGAGCGACTAAATCTAAAATATCGCTAATGGTATGTGTGTAACCTTCTAAGCGTTCCTCAGGAATAGCTAAACGCGCCAAATGCGCGACTTTCACAACTTCTGCTTGTCTGATAGACATGATTAAACTCCACTAAACTGGCTGGGTGATTGTCTATGCCAATCGGTCACTTGTTGATACTGATGCGCCACATTGAGCAGTTTGGCTTCATTAAAATAATCGCCAATAATTTGCAAACCGACAGGTAAATTATCACTGAAACCCACAGGAATCGACACCGCAGGAACGCCTGCCAAACTAATTGGCAAGGTGTAAATATCACCTAAATACATGGCAATCGGATCATCGGATTTTTCGCCGATTTTAAATGCTGTGGTTGGTGTCACAGGTCCCATTAATACATCGACCTCATTAAACGCAGCAACAAAATCATTTTTGATTAAGCGGCGAATTTTTTGCGCTTTCAAATAATAAGCATCGTAATAACCCGAAGACAGCGCGTAAGTGCCAATGACAATACGGCGTTTTACTTCATCACCAAAGCCTTCCCAACGACTACGCTCATACAAGTCTTGTAAATTTTTTGGATCATTGCACGAATAACCAAAACGCACACCATCAAACCGCGCTAAATTCGCTGATGCTTCCGCAGGGGCAATCACATAATAGGCGGCGACTGATAAATGACTATTGGGCAAACTGACTTCTTTAACAGTCGCGCCTAATTGAGTAAATTTCTGCACGGCTTCATTAATGACTTTCGCCACGTCAGCATCTAAACCCTCAGCAAAAAATTCTTTTGGAATACCGATACGCAAACCAGCTAGTGAATCATTTAACGTTTCGCTGTAATCGGGTACGGGCATCATGGCACTGGTGGAATCTTTACCATCAAAACCGCTAATCGCGTGTAACACCAACGCCATATCCTCTGCCGATCGCGCCATTACCCCACATTGATCCAAACTGGAGGCAAACGCCGTCATGCCGTAGCGAGAAATCCGCCCATACGTTGGTTTAATACTGCTAATGCCGCAATAAGAGGCAGGTTGTCGTACTGAACCGCCCGTATCACTGCCGAGAGAATACGGTGCTAAACCCGCCGCGACTGCTGCTGCTGAACCGCCAGAACTCCCTCCAGGTACGCGAGTTATATCCCAAGGATTCGCCACCGCGCCGTAAAAACTATTTTCATTCGATGAACCCATAGCAAATTCATCCATATTCACTTTACCCAGCAATACCGCCCCCGCATGGTTTAATTTATCGTAAACCGTGGCATCATAAGGCGAAATAAAATTACTGAGCATTTTTGACCCGCACGAAGTCAGTATGCCTTTAGTACAGAATAAATCTTTCAACGCATAAGGCACACCTGCCAACGGATGATTCAATTCACCGCTTCTAATTTTATTGTCGATTGCAATCGCCTGTGTCCGTGCTTGGTCTTGCACCACAGTGATATAGGCATTGAGTTGTGGATCGTATTTTTCAATACGCTGTAGAAAAATCTCCACTAGCTCCATCACTGAAATGTCGCCATTGACAATTTTGTGATGAAGTTCTTTGCTAGTGAGTGTACTCAAATCGCCTTGAGTCGCTACGGTCATGATGGTTGTTCTCCTTGATTAAAATGTAGATTGAGTTGAGATCAAAACCCAACAAAAAACAGTAATAACGTCACGATTTTTTAAATGCACTGAAAAATCTCTGCTAGTGACTGCTGCATTCTTGAAAATTCATGTGTTAATGTTGCCAACTGATCATTATAAATCACTTTTCAAGCATTGAAGCCCTCAGAGTTGGCAGACAAATTACTTCCATTCTTAGCTACTTTCTTTTCAGCAACAGCACACAGCATTAATATCAGGCTTTCCATTCAAATATTTGCATATTATATAACGCGGTCGCTCACTTTTTTGGACAGCAGGACTGTGTGATTGTCAAACGCGTTCAGAATATGCGCTACATTACTTCAATGTCCGTTTCTCTGTCCTGAATCTGATCACGGGGCATAACAGACCGCACTCCTCTCCCGACCACCCATTTCTTTCTTTAAAAAAAATTATATTTTTCAATCAGTTAATTGCCAATGGGTATTTTATATATCTATTTTATACCCAATAATACCCCATTCTAAGTTCTTGTCTATTTCACTTTCTTAAAGGACAATAATGCGCAAGGTGTGAAATACCTTTAAGCAAATGTGTATTTTTAATCCACGCGTTTTATAGCCGCACTCAACGTTCATATTGAACGAACGATTTGTGCAGTTTGCTTATACCTGACGTTACACACGAACAGTGCTTAACCTCAGAAAATAATATAGGTAAGCGGATTAGCATAAGTTTTTTAACATTCTACTTAAAAGACTTTTGGGTGACTATTTACCTATTCTTAACTGGGAGATAAATATGTTTACTATACGAAAATTAATGGGAATATTGGACGGAAATACCCTTAAAAAGGTATGTGTTCCTTTTATTCCAATAGCAATGGGCTTAACGTTACTGGGGACACCTGTAGCATTTGCCGATAATGCCGTCAACTTGAAAGTGCTTGTCATTACGACAGGCAATACAGCGACAGGCGATCCAAATATAGGACTCTCTTATATCAAGCCCATCCTTGATGAAATGGGGGTACGATACGATGTGCTGAATTCTGCCACCCAGAGTTTAACGACCGCAACCTTGAGTCCTAACAGTTGCACCGTGGGGACGGCTGGTTGCGTGGGTAATTATAATGGCGTTATTCTGACTGATACTGACCTAGCTGGAAATTTCACACCGTCAGAATGGGGTATTCTGCACGCTTACGAAACAAACTTTCACGTCCGTGAAGCAGTGTTGTCAGGCTATCCTGGATGGTATGGAACCTATAGAGACACGGCTGATCTGAATGCGAATAATGTCTATCTGGATTATGGTCTTGCTACTACGGCTACTAATCCAGTTGCACCCTACAATGCCACATGGACAATTCCTACACCTGCTACTAATACAGGGATAAATGGCGCAGATAACAAGACGGTTTTTGAATATGTTAATACAGCCAACCCGCTGCTGATTACCGATTTTTCCTTCGCGGCGACCCCTAGAAATGATAATCAAGGTCCACGAGACGGCACAATACCAAAAGTTATCCAGCTACTGAATACACCAAAGGGCGAAGCATTAGTATCGATTATTCAATATTATAAAACACCCGCACCCGCTCTGCCTGTGCGTGAGGTGTTGCTGTCAAGTCTTAATAATGCTTGGTTTCTAACTCATTCACAGGTGCTGGGCTATGAATTTGTTAACTGGGTCACTCAAGGGGTGTTTGTTGGTGGACGTTACGTTTATATGTCCAATCATTTAGATGATTTGTTTCTTGAGAACGAGCTGTGGGATGTTACTTCTAAGAAAACCAATCCGCTGCTTCTTTATCGCTTAAACAGTGCTGATATTAGCAACGCAGTGAGCAAACAAGCTGCTTTTCGTGCCGCACATCCAACGGCTGGCAGTACTTTCATGCTGGATTTTGCATTCAACGGTGCGGGTGCAGTGGTTGATCCATTGGCAACAACGCTGGTGACTAACAAAACGGATGATTTGGTGGCCGCAGTGATCGCCAATAAATCGCAGTTTCGCTTTATCAATCACACCTTTAGTCATGCGGATATGGACAATGTACCTATACCAGCTAATCCCAACTGTGATTATCCAACTTTAAGTACTACTGCTCTCATTCAGGCGGAAATCACTAAAAACCGTACTATCTGGACGCAACTGGGTCTTCCTGATCAAGCCAACAACAATCGAGTTTTAGTAAGTGGCAATCACTCTGGTTTGAGGGATCGCAAGTGTACTGATTATCCCGAACTCCATCCAGCGATGGCTAATGTTCAAGATGATGACGTACCGTTTATAACAGGTGCTAATCCGCTATTTGTAACAGCCGCCGCGAACGCAGGTGTGGACTATATTGCCTCTGACACCTCACAAATCAACCAAGCTATTGAACAGCACTTTACTGTCAGTAACAAGAAAGTGGCTCTTACTACCAACAATACGGCTCGCACCATGTCGCCACGCTTCCCAACCAATATTTTTTATAATGCGATCAGCCCAGATGTCTTAGTTAGTGAGTACAACTATATCTTTAACGAACGATTTAGAACTCTTGGTCAGGATCCCTGCACTGTAGCGGGGGCTATTTGTACACCTCGGAATTACCAAGAAATTCGTGATGCCGAAGCTACCGCCGCAGTACAGCACATGCTGAGCTTTAAAAAGTATCCCCATTTTTTCCATCAGGGGAATGTTGCCAAATATGACGCTGCGGGCAATACGCTTCAATTTGACTGGTTGGATTCAGTTTTTACCGCCTACGAAAAGCTATTTAAACTCCCAGTAAAGAATGACCCTTATTACCTGATTGGCGACAAGACTAAAGACAGCCTTACTGCCAAATCCGCAACTATTAAAGCAGTATGGAATCGTTCGACCAATCAAGTCACTCTGTCAGCAAACAAGACGATACCCAATCTTCTGGTTACGGGGGTTACGGGCGGAGATATCTACGGTGGGCAGTACATCAGACAAATTAGCGTCACTACGATACCGAAGACATTTACGGTCAATCAATTATTGACTCAATAGGTCACTAACCGCTTTGGGAATTTTACAGTAAACAAATTTTAAGAGGGTATCAAAATGATAACTTATAAGCACTCGCTTTGGTCTACACCCACTCTGTTAATCGTCGCTGTCATGGTTGCAGTCGGCGCGGGTGTGCCAACACCAACAATAGCGGCACCAGCTGCCGCCACACCTAAGGTTGATCAGAAAGTTAAAATCCAAAAAGAGGAAGAGAAAAGATTAAAAAAGCAGGATAAGTCGTACATCCAACACGCAAAAGCATTGGCAGATCAGTATGCAGCTACGGCAAAACTTGTTGCAAGTCGGGGTGGTGATAATAGGGCATTGCTTGATGCCGCCGCTTATTTCGAAAGCGAGGCAAAATAAATCACGCACTTTTGCCTCGTTGAACATTAAGTTTCATGCAGGAGTAATTTTAGAATTGCGACAAGCAAATCTCTAAAGCTAGGACAGAGAAGAGGGCGTGATGGAGAAAAAAGCCCTCTTTTTTGTCCATTCACGTTTGCTACATGATGGCACAGTACAGTGTGATGTTGATATGCACTGGAATAGGTAAGAATTAAAGGATCGAATTGCTACGCCCAAAACAATATTTGTAAGTTGGAAATTGTAACTTCGAGATAGTGATGACTTAATGATCATTAAGATTCCAATGAAGAAACAAAAAAGATTGGTTGGAACAAAAATAATTTTTCTGTTTGGTACAGCATTGATAGCTATATTTGTGCTGTTGTTTCATAAGGAGGATCGCTTGAAAACAATGTTTAACCTAATACCAGCAGATCGTATTTCAGTGCAGTATCTGCAATTGTTGGTAAATGCTGATCCTGAGGATGCCTCATTACGTTTGGCACTTGCCCAGCAATATGCTCAGATAGGCAGTGTTAATGAAGCAAACAGGGTACTTGAGCCTTTATTGAATCAGCAGGGACGGGAAGCCATTGAAGCCAGACTTCTATCGTTGGAGCTGAATACAAAATTGTATTATGACAAGGCTGCTACCGATACCTCCAGAGAAAATGATCTTGTTGCCCTCAGAAAAAAAATAGCTTTTATTGCCAATGAGCTAGTACCTGTTGAGTTGTTTCCTACGGTTATTCAACGGAGCTTGGAGCTGGGACGACCAGACCTCGCGGCAAAACTTTATGAGTATTGGGCTAACATTAATAACGAAGATCACTTTGATCGCTTAAAAGAGGCGGGACGCTGGTATGTTGCCGCAGGAGTACCCTTACAGGCAGCAGAAATTTATCATAAAGCCTACAAGGAAGCCGATGATATTGAGCTAGCCAAGCAATTCGCATTACTGGCAATCAATGCGTTACGCGCTGCGGATAAAGGATCGCTCGCGCTGACCTCTATGAAGGAATATCTACAACGATTTCCAAATGATGCGGTGCTTTTAGACGAAGCCATCGTGTTAGCTCTCGCTACCAATGACCCTAAACAAGCTCTTGAATGGGGTAACTTGCGCCTAGCATTAGATCCGAATAATCCTGAACAACTAAGCAAGCAAGTCGATTTAGCGTTAGCTGCTGGAAATCTTGAGGTTGCTTGGTCACTTTGTGAACGCTTGCTGATACTAAAACCGAAAGATCGTCATATTCACGAACGCGCAGCACAAATTGCCGAATGGACAGGTAAACCAGCGTCAGCTTTAGATCAGTGGGTTTGGTTGGTTAGGCAGGATAAGACAAATAATGCGGCGATAAATAATGCGCTTCGTTTGGCTAAAGCACTTTACGCAGGAAAAACAACGATAGAAATGTTGACGATACTGTCAAAAACCCGCGTGCTTACCGATGATGAATTTAACGATTTGATAACTGCCTTCAATAATGCCAGTGACTCGGCTGAGTTAATCCATTTTTTGCAAAGCTATTTGATTAAATATCCCACTAAAAAGGCGACGTGGGAAACACTTGCACACGCCCAAGAAAATGCAGGGCAGTTATCAAAGGCAATCGTTACTTGGCAGTCTATCGGTTCACATTTTGACCACCCCATTCAAGCCGTCATACATCAAGTTGAATTGCTGTGGCGTATTAATCAAACAGAAAAAGCGTTTGCCTTATTATTGTCGAACCAAAAATTGGCAATGGCTAACGATACTGAATTTTGGCAACTCTACGCTGATTTAAGTTGGGAGCTTGAACAATCCGATGATTCACTGTTGGCATACAGAACACTCTGGAAATCAGAGGCGGCGAATACTTTAACGGCGGAGCGGTTAATTCAACTATTGAAAGAAAAGGCACAGGCTCAGGATGCGATTGCTGTCGCTTGTGAAGCTTATCAGCGACTAAAACAACCCCGCTGGTTATTGCTGGCAATGGATACAGCCATTCAGTTTGGCTTATGGGACGATTTAAGACCGCTATTGCAAACGGCGGATGCTGATAAGCAACAATTTCAGCAGCTAGAAATGTATTGGCTCACGCTCGCTCAATTAAACAATCATGATCGGCAGCCGCAACAGGTATTAGCGGACTATCAACAGGCATTGGCTATTAATCCTGCGTCCATGATCGCCAGAGAAGGTGTGTTGTGGACATTAATGGATCAACACGATAATCAACGTCTCGCCAGTTTCCTTCAACTCTGGCAACAAGATGCAATGACAGCTCCATCTTTATGGGGTGTCTATGGTCTAGGGCTGAGTAAATTGGGGAAAAATGAGCAAGCATTACCTTGGTTTGAGCGTAAGACTAAGCTGAATCATGATGACTACCTTTGGTTGCTCTCCTATGCTGATGCCTTGGATAAAGCCAATCATGTCGATGCTGGTTTACTGCTTCGTCAGTATGTGCTACTTAAATTGAGGGCTACGTTGAGCAATAAAAACAAGAAGGAAACCGCGACGTTATTGCAACCCGCCTACCTAGCATTATTTCGCACTATGGAAGGGGCAGATTTTGAAGAAAAAATCCTGCAAAATTTTTCGACAAAAGGAATGGAAGATCCAATAGTACGCGAACTGGTCATTGCGTCCTATTTATCCCAAGAAAATTTCTCTGCTGCCCGTTTCTGGCTATTACGCGCCCACGCCGCTCGGTTGCAAACACCGATTGGACAACGACTTGCGTTAGCACTAGCCGATAACGATCAAGCCTCCTTAGTCGATATTCTTAACAAGGAAAGTGAAAAACTAACGCCGCTTGAGCGTGTTGAACCACTGAATCGACTCAATAGAACCGATGAGGCGTTGGCGATACTGGATAATTATTTACAAACGGCTGACGATATTGGCACAAGTCAGGCTGGTCTTTATCGGTATCGGAATGAACTGGCTGTCCAGCAAAGTTCCCAATTTGATCTGGGATGGGGTATGAGAAGCCTCGGTACCCTCGATATTAATCAAAGCCAAGCACGCTACACACAGCCTTTATCAAAAAATTCCTTGGTGTTCCAATTAAGACACAATTATCTGAATAGTACCGATAAAGAGTTCTTGCTGCCCGCAAATAATGAAATTGACTTATCTACTGAAGGCAAATATTTATTTCAGTCAGGGTCTAAATTACAAGTTAATTTAGGTACTAACCTGCAAAGTCAACAATCGCTTGTGTATGGCTCAACGAGTTTTACATCCAAACTAACTAATTTTTTGGATGCAAATATTAGAGTGGGTATTCATGAACTCAGCACTGAAACAGCGGCTCTGCGTGCC
>Ga0194060_10003343_pt1 | contig 11341 bp, 10 predicted proteins | sample SepL225m_MetaG_FD_163427 | JGI IMG/M metagenome (GOLD analysis project Ga0194060, IMG submission 163427) | Anoxic zone freshwater microbial communities from boreal shield lake in IISD Experimental Lakes Area, Ontario, Canada - Sep2016-L222-5m | ecosystem: Environmental > Aquatic > Freshwater >... | reverse complement strand
CGCCAGAAGCGGTCGAGTAATTGCCGTCTGTTCCACCGGTGAGGAAGAGATCCGTTCACGAGTTGAGACAACCATTGAAGTTCCGCATCTTGATGAAGATCTCGATCCGTTGCTGCTGTCGGTGCCGCTACAGCTACTGGCGTACCACATTGCCGTATTGAAGGGGACCGATGTCGATCAGCCTAGGAATCTCGCCAAGAGTGTTACGGTGGAGTAATTCCATCCCATCTACGTCAGGTCTGTTCCAGCACCGGCATTCTTCATAGTAGATTCTGAAGTATTAACAGGGGCTTTGGCTTATGGCAAAAGGTGTAACTAGCTTTGATAATTGATAAAAAATCAAAAAGAATGATGTCTTTTCTGGCACGATTCATCTTCCCCACCGTGATTACCATCATCCTTTTTCTAACGGCAATTTTTTTGATAATTGTTCCGATAATTGAAAAAAACAATATTGACAGAAAACGGGAGATGATACGCGAGCTTACCACCTCGGCGTGGAATATTTTTGTAAAACTAGAACATGATGCGCAGAAAGGGCGGTTCTCCAGGGAAGAGGCGCAACGTCAGGCCATTGAGCAGATACAGAACATCCGTTATGGCCGTGAAATGAAAGATTATTTCTGGATACACGATATGCATCCCCGTATGGTGGTTCATCCGTATCGCCCTGACCTGAACGGCAAAGATCTCTCCAGTTTTGCGGATTCGGAAGGGAAACAGATTTTTGCCGAGATGGTAAAACTTGTTGAAACTAAAGGTGATGGCTATGTTGAATACACCTGGCAGTGGAAGGACGAAGGAAAAAGAATACTTCCGAAAATTTCATATGTGAAAGGTTTCGCTCCCTGGGGATGGATCATCGGCACCGGAGTTTACCTTGATGATGTTAAGGAAGAAATAGCGTCAATCACCAACAGTCTTGTTCAGATATCTCTCCTTATTCTTCTGTTTATCTCGCTACTCCTCTTCTATATCGACTCTCAGAGTTATGCGGCACTGAAAAAGCAGCAACTCGCCGAGATAGCGCTACGCGAATCTGAAGAGAAATATCGAACGCTTGTCGAAGCCGCATCAGAAGGAATGTTTATGGTTTTGGAGGGTTCACTGATGTACGTGAACCAGACGATTTCAGATATGCTCGGATACTCAAAAAATGAACTCTCAGGCATGAAAACGGAGGAAATATTCACCTGGCTGGAAAATTCACCGGCAAATGAATGTCTACAGGAACTCTTGGCGGGGAGGCCTGTGCCGGAACGATTTGAAGCCCATCTGGAGGCGGTAAGCGGCAGAAGATTTGATGTGACCATCTCAGCGACGCAGATTTCTCTAGGGGGCAAGAGCGGCTTTATGGCTGTGGTCTCTGATATTACAACCAGGAAAAAAGTTGAAGTTGAGATTAGCGCAAGCGAAGAAAAATTCAGGACTATGGTCAATAACCTGAACGTCGGTTTTTTCAGGATGACCACGGGAACGGATAGCCGATTTATTGAAGTCAACAGTGCGCTGGTGAATCTACTTGGGTATAATTCAAGAGAAAGCCTTCTGGCGGAGCCTGTTCCTGGTATATTTTCTGATTCGGAGGAGTATACGAACCTGGCCGGAAAAGCAGAAGAGGGCGAGCTAAGGCGTGAAGTTATAAAGATCAGAAAAAAAGACGGTTCCCTCTTTTCTGCATCAATATGGGGAGCCAGCATATTTAATGATGATGGGGAAATTCAATTCTTCGATGGAATCATGGAGAATGTCTCTGATTTATTTGTCAGAGAAGAGGCGAGCAGAAGGGCGCTTTCCGAGCTGCAATCCACCGTGCTCTTCTATAGCCAACATCTTCAAAATATTCAAGAAACAGAACAGATAAATGGTACTCGTAATTACTCCCCTTCAATTCTGTTGCGGGAAATCGACAGCGCCCGGACGCCTGACGAGATTATAAAGTTGAGCACAATTCAGCCGTATCTCATCGCGACTCTTATCGAGAGTGGTGCAAAACCTCAGAGCATAAACAGCCTGACGACTTCAATCAACGATGCCATAAGGAAGAAGTTTATCGAGTTTGCCATAGATCAGCTTGGTACGCCGCCCGCCAATTTTGCATTCATGGTATTTGGCAGTGAGGGGCGTGAGGAGCAAACTCTACACTCCGATCAGGATAATGCCATCGTGTATGAAGACATTTCACCTGAAAGGGAAGATTCAGTGCGGGAATACTTCCTTGCAATGGGAAAGGTAGTCTGTAGCTGGCTCAATGAAGCGGGATATGTTTTCTGCAAAGGGAATAACATGGCAATGAATCCTGAATTATGTCAGCCGAGCTCTGTATGGAAAAAGTATTTTGGCACTTGGGTTTTTTCGGCAACCGGAGAGGATTTGCTGCGGACAAAAATTTTCTTTGATTACCGCTACGCTTTTGGCGACGAATCGCTTGTGAACGGATTGAAGGAGCACCTTAACAGAGTCGTCGCCGAAAACTTCAGATTTCTTCAAATCCTTGCCAGAGATATGCTTAATATGGAGCCGCCGATCGGGCGTTTCGGGAAATTTATTGTTGAGACGTCCGGTGAGAACCGTGGAGGGCTGGATATCAAGAAAGCAATGGTGCCGATTGTTGATTTTGCCAGGATTTATGCGCTCAAACACGAAATTAATGCTGCCAACACCATAAAAAGACTTGATGCGCTTCGAGAACTGAAAATTCTTACGGATCTGATTCATCAGGAGATGGTTCAGGCGTATAGTTTTCTCATGCAGATGCGGCTTAACATACAGGCGTATGCTGTTTCAAGCGGAAATAAACAGCCTGATAACATGATCTTTCCCAAAAAGCTCACGTCAATCGAGCAGCATCTTCTCAAGGAAATCTTCAATCAGACAAAAAACTATCAGACCAGGCTCAGCTATGACTTTACCGGCCAGCCGGGGGATGTTTAATTGATAACTCCGCATAAATCATTTCCCTGGCAGACGTTTACACTTCGTGTGGTGGTGCCGACGCTACTGACGATCGTTCTTTTTACGTCGGTCTTTATGTATGTTTTCATTCCGACGATACGAAACAACAGCATGGAAAGAAAAAAGGAGATGATCAAGGCACTGACAACTACGGCCTGGAGCGTTCTTGCAAAGTACCATAATGAAGAACAGGAAGGCAAAATAACTCGCGAACAAGCTCAAAAATTTGCTATTGAGCAGATAAAAAACATGCATTACGGTCAGGAATTTAAGGATTACTTTTGGATCAACGACATGACACCACGGATGATTGTGCATCCGTACCGCAGCGACTTAAATGGCAAGGATGTGAGCAATTACACCGATCTCGACGGCAGGAAGGTCTTTCAGGAAATTGTCAATGTTGTAACAGAATCAGGGGCCGGTTTTATAAGCTACAAGTGGCAGGAAAACGACAACTCCTCGAACATTACACCAAAAATATCATATGTGAGGGAGTTTGTGCCCTGGAAATGGGTCGTTGGTACAGGCATATATGTTGAAGATGTCGAAAACGAAATATCCAAATTGGTACAGAACGGGATGGTGTCTGCTTTTGTAATCTGCATATTCAATTTTCTGATTCTTGTCTGTATAATTACGGTCAGTTATACAACTCACAAAAAGGAGAGAGAAGCAGCAGTTGAGCTGGAAACCATGAAATCTTCACTGGCATTATCTGAGAAGATGGCCTCTCTCGGCAAGTTGTCTGCCATGGTGGCCCATGAAATAAACAATCCCCTGTCAGGCATATTGTCATATGCAAAGCTGTCAAGCAGATACCTGGTAAAAGAGGAACTTACTGAATCAACAATTAACACGGTAGTAGGCAATCTCTCGGTCATTGCAGGCGAGGCGAAGCGCTGCGGTGAAATCGTCAAAAACCTACTGCTCTTTGCCAAGCAGACCCAGGCTAATGTCCGCCATGTTCACCTTAATGAGGTTGTTACGTTAAGTACCAAAATTATTGACCACAGTGCAAAAATGAAAGAGCTGGAATTGATTGCCGAACTTGACTCAGGGGACGATGATGTCTGCTGTGATCCCGGAACGATTCAACAGATTCTCGTTTCGCTGATTGTGAATGCCATGGAATCCTCCGTTCCAGGGAGTCGGATTGTGGTGCGGACAGACTACTCGGGCAGTGACAAGGTTCTGATAAAAGTTATCGATTATGGACATGGCATAGCTGAGAATGATCTCCCCTTCATTTTTGATCCTTTCTTCTCGACAAAAGAGAATAACAGCAGTCTTGGCCTTGGGCTTTCTGCTGTCTACGGTATTGTACAGCAGCATTCAGGTACCATAGATGTCGAATCAAAACTTAACGAGGGTACTACATTTACTATTTCCCTCCCTCGTGAGTATAAAGAAAATACAACTAAATAGGCGGTTATAACAGATGAAACCTTCGGACATAAAAATATTGATTGTAGATGACGAAGCCTCAATTCGCGATGCGCTCAGCCAATGGTTTGAGTTGGATGGCTACACCGTCAGCTCGGCTGAAGATGCAAATGCCGCACTTCTCAAGCTTCAGCAGGGGCCGTGGGATATTGTCATGCTTGATATCAAGATGCCCGGTGTAGATGGGCTGGAGTTGCAGAGAAGAATCAAAAAAATCGATAAGAACATTATTACCATCATGATAACCGCTTTTGCCTCTGTCGAAACAAGTATTCAGGCGCTGAAAGAGGGAGCTTTTGATTATATCGTCAAACCTGTTGATCCTGATGATATGAGTCATCTGATTCGCAATGCCGTGGAGCAGCGTAGGCTTATGCACGAAAACAATCAGCTTCGTCAGCATATTGACGATATCTCTTTCTCAGATGAAATTATCGGGGAGAGCCCTGAAATAAAAAAAGTATTGGAGAAGGTGTTTGAAGTATCCCAGACCGATGCGACGGTGATCATCAAGGGAGAAAACGGTTCGGGAAAGGAGCTCATCGCCAGGGCAATCCATAGCCAGAGCAACAGGAAGTATTTCCCGATTATTACTATTAACTGCGGGGCCTACTCTGATGGCTTGCTGGAGAGTGAACTGTTCGGCCACGAGAAGGGTGCATTTCCAGGCGCATTGTACCGGCGTCAAGGCAGGCTCGAAATGGCGGACAAGGGTACCATATTTCTCGATGAAATAGGGCAGATCAGCGAAAAAATGCAGGCCGACATCCTGAGAGTTCTGGATACAAGACAGTTCAGCCGTCTTGGCGGCGATAAGAAAATTGATGTGAATTTCCGCATCATCTGCTCAACTACTCACGACCTTGAGCGCGCGGTTCAGGAGGGGAGTTTCCGTGAAGACCTCTATTACCGGCTGAACGTTGTGACTATTTTTATTCCGCCGCTGAGAGAGCGCACGCTTGACATACCTGCTCTGGCGCGTTCCTTCATCAAGAAATATTCGCAGTCTATGAACAAGAATGTTCTTGATATCTCACAAAAGACACTTGATATGCTGGTGGAGTATAACTGGCCCGGAAACATCCGGGAACTGCGCAATGTCATCGAGCGAGCCATGGTCGTTGCCAGGGGCAATCTTATTGAACTGGATGATCTCTCTTTCTTTTTCCCGGTAGTTGAAAGCGATGCCAGAGAAACTACTCTGCCGTCACTGGATGAAGTGGAAAAAATTCATATACAGAAAGTTCTGGAGCTTACTAACGGCAATATAGCCCAGGCTGCCAGTATTCTCAAGGTAAGCAGGCTGACCATGTATAATAAAATTGAAAAATATCAACTGAAAAAAAGTAAAAACGATATGCCGCACTAATTATGTCTTTTATCTACATTCAGCCGATAAAAACCGATCATTCCCCTTGGATTGAAGAGCTGGAAAAAAGTGTGTATGCCGTTTTCGGTTATCATACAAAAGTGGCGAATCTTGATATCGATCTTGAAAACGCATTTGACAAGGCACGACAGCAGTATAACTCTTCCAGTATTCTGCTGCAGATAATTTCCAGGCCACCGGTTGATGCCGAAAAAGTACTGGGTGTGGTAAATGTCGATCTGTTCATTCCGGTACTTACCTTCGTATTCGGTGAAGCTCAGTTGCGAGGAATCGGCTCTGTAATAGCGTTACATCGCCTGAACAATAAATTCTACGGCCTCGCAGAAGATGGGGAGCTTCTCACAGAACGCCTTGTGAAAGAGGCGATACATGAACTGGGGCACAATTTTGGCCTCATTCACTGCAATAATCAGAGTTGCGTTATGAAATCATCGACATACGTGGAAGAAGTTGATCAGAAATCTGTGGAAATGTGCAGCAGGTGTCAGGAATTACTGAGAGGATTGTGTAGCGATTAGCTCGATAATTCGTCCAGAACCATACCGAACTGCTCTGATGTGAGCAGTTCGGAAATGTTCATTACCAGTTCCCCGCCATCGAGCATTGTTGCTCCAATTTGTTCCCTGCTTGCATTACATGCGGCATGTATCGCTTCGTTAAGACTTCTCTCTTTAGCTCGGTACCATTCCATGGCCTTGCTTCCAAAAGTGAGAGTTCTCAGCTCTTTTTCAAGATTGTAGGCTTTAATTGTGACAAGCCATCCCTTGTCACAAAATTCTGACCGAAGCAGTTCAGGTTGTTTCTCAAGAGTTTCATTTATCGCAGTGACTTCACCATCAACCGGCATTATGAGCGGGACGATCTGTTTTTCCAGCATTAAATGGGCGAACACCTGATTTTTGATTACTAGATCTCCGATTCTCGGAAGCACAACCGTCCTCACCCCACCGATCAGCTTTGCCAAAATTCCATTTATGCCGATTACCACTTCGTGCGGATTTACGACTTTTATCCAACAGTGATTTTTGTGGTAAAACAGGGAGCCGTCCAGAAGGTTTTTTGATAGGCCAATTGACGAGACATCTTGCGTCAGTGGCCTATTCATGGTTTTTAACTGAATGTCAGTGACTGTGCCGTTGTGCATCACACTGTCAAAGGCACACTCTTCACATTTGAAATCAAGAGAGCAGAGTTTATAGGATATTATTCCGGAAGTCATCCATACGCACTTCATATCGTCATTTTCCGGCTTCATATTATAATCATCTCGAAACATTTCCTGCCCTCTGATTGCGTTGATTGCCCTGGCGGTTTAAAGTGATTTCTTCTCATCCTCAGGCTTAATCTTCTCGCCGCCGTCAGCCATGGTTAAACCGAGGCCGGGATGGAAAAATGCCCCTTCGAATCCTTCTTCTTTCTCCTTCACTTTTTTGCCGCCTAACGACAGGGTGAGCATTCCGCTAGTGCTGAGTAGTATTGCTGCAATTACAAATGAAGAGGTCATACTCCCTGTTGTCGCATTCAGCATCTGTGAAACCTTGCTGAGTACGAACCCGCCAACACCCCAGGCGGTAAACAGAATTCCATAGTTGACGCCATATGCTTTAATGCCCCAAAGGTCCTTGGTAATAGCTGGGAACAGAGCGAGGTTGGCACCGTAGTTAAACCCGATCAATGTGGCAAGGAGCACGATTGTAATCGCGCTGCTATGCTGGGAGCCAAGCAGTGGGATACACAAAAGCATCAGTACCGCCTGAAACAGGTGTACAGACATGATTGTCTGATATCGTCCGATTTTATCCGACAGGATACCGGCTATAACTCTGCCACCGGCATTTCCTATCGCCATGATCGCAACAGCTAAGAAGGCGTATTCTCCCATACTTTTCTTTGCCAGACCGGCAACACTGGAAATAATCATCAAGCCTGCTCCAGCCCCTACGAAATAGATCGCCCACAATTTCCAGAAGTCAGTGGTTTTTATGGCATCCTTCCAGTGGACATCATTAATAACGGTTTTTTTCTTCAGCGCAACGTTGCCTGTTTCTTGTGGGACATATCCTGCAGGAGGGTTTTCCAAAAACATCGACAAGCCGCAGACAATAACAATAAAGGAAAGTGCGTATACCAGCATTGCCTGACTGATGCCCATTGTATTAATCAGATAACCTGAAAGTGGAGCAATGTACACAGGCGCCACACCGAATCCAGCAACGATCAGCCCTGCGATAACCCCGGTTTTAGAAGCGGGAAACCACTTAAGGCCTGGAGGGGTTGATGCTGAATAGCCAAAGCCCATCCCTGCTCCCACCAGCACGCCAAAGCCCAGTACCCACGCAGTATAGCTTGTCGACTGTGAAATCCAGGTAAGTCCAAGGCCAACGAGAAGTCCACCGGTACATGCGGTCGCGCGTGGCCCGAATTTATCTTGGCATTTGCCGGCAAGGATCATTGCAAAGGCGAAAACAAGGCAACATACAGAATAGGGGTCATTCACCTTTGCGAGATCCCAGGTGAATGCTTCCGGCCCGCCCGCCTTAATGGAGGACTCTATGGCCGATTTAAACATACTCCAGGCATACAGAATACCGAGCGCCAGATTGATGCCCAACCCGGCAAATGTCATTGTCCACCCTCTGTTTTTAACTGTTTCTGTCATGGCACTCTCCTTGGATGTAAATTTTATGTACACTAAATACACATAATCAACTTTATGTGCTTGTACAATATCCGAGAGTGGAATAAAAGTAAACACTTTTTTTCATATTTATTTATTATGTAAATAAAATGTACATTCATGGAGGATTAACATGATTTTGCAGGTATAAAAATGCCCTGTTCTCGATAAGAACATTTTTATCAGAGAGGTAACTCCTGTTGACCGATAACTTCCGGCAGACGTTTTGGTGCTTTTATGCGTAGAACTTTATTAATATTCATCCTGCCTGAGACGACCTGTATATTGCTCGTCGAAACGTCAAATTCTTCCGCCAGGAAGCGCACCATATAATCAGTCGCCCTCCCGGCGCGAGGTTCCGCCTTGACACTGACGCAGAGCTGGTGCCCCTTCACCTTGCCGATGGCGTCCTTCTTCGCATTGGGAGTACCGAGAATGTTGAGCACCAGAACGTCCCCTTCCCAGAGGTAAAACGGCCTTGACATGATTCCTCCAAAAGAGTTGATTCAGAAAACAAGCTGCGACAGCTACCCCCTAAAATCTGGCTAAGTTACTGTTATTTCGTGCGGGGAAAAGTATCCACATTTTTTGTGGATAACCCTGTTGAAGCTGTGGATATGTTACACAAACGTCACGTAAAATCAAGCTCTTCATCGGTTTGCACAGAGAATGTACATGGTGCGTAACTACCTGTATTTACGTGTCAATAGTTATTTTGAAGGAGAGTGTAAACAGGTCAATAATAGTCCGATACATCAAAAGCTAAAAAATAGGCAGTATATCAGCTACTAACGAAAAAACAGGGCTTACACTCAAACTCAGAAGAGAGAAACCAGTCGCGTAAACAGCCTTTCGGCCCCCCGCAGTAGCAGGAATAATAACTCTAATACTGGCAGATATGTAAACGAAACGGTGGGGCAGCGGATGTAGCACGGGCGGGCACCGGCAGCCAATGCAGCAAGACAGCCTGTCAGCAGGCGGTCATCGACCATCAAAAGAGAAGAGATGGGAACTCCGGCGAGTTCCCCGGCTTTTATCACTCCGTCAGGAAACGGTTTTTTTCGTATTCCGGTAATGAAGCGGATGGCGGGAAAGTTTTTTGCAAACCACTCCCTCCGTCGGTCGGTCGGCTTGTTTGAAAGGATGAACATACGCTCACCGCCAAAAACAGCTTCACACTGCTTCAACCATGCGACCGCTGCGGGTATCGGTGCTGTTGCGCCATGATGTGCTAGAACTCCGTCAAAATCCAGTACCAGGGCGGCGATTCCTGATCGTTTCAACTCTTTCGGGTCAAGTTCCGAAATGTTTCTGCAGAGAGGGGTGCTGTCGAGCAATTGCCACAGCTCGCGGCGGTGGCGAAAACCGAGCGAAAAGCCGGCAAGGATGTGGGCAGGAAAGGGCATATAGTTATCTGCCGTACTTATAGGCTGCGGCGCAAGTCCCTTCGCTGGAAACCATGCAGGCCCCGACAGGTGACTCAGGAGTGCAGGTGGTGGCAAAGAGCGGGCAATCGAATGGCGCCAGCTTACCTTTTAGGACTTCTCCGCAGAGACAGGCCCGGTTTTCAATCGCTTCCGGGATGTCAAGTTTTAGAACCATCTCCGCATCAAATTCGGCATACTCACCCCTTATGGCCAGGCCGCTGCCAGGCAGCAGACCCAGCCCACGCCATACAGCGTCGCATGGTTCAAAAAGTTGTCGGAGAATCGCCTGTGCTTTTGGATTTCCTTCCCAGGAAACGGCGCGGCGGTACTGAATTTCAACCTTACTCTCTTCGCGCAAGGTCTGGGCAAGCAGCATCTCGATTCCCTGCATCACGTCTGCCGGTTCGAAACCGGTAACAACGCAGGGGATGTGGTGCTTTTCAGCCAGCGGTTTGTAGGCGTTGCCGCCGATAACGGTGCTGACGTGGGCGGGGCAGAGGTAGCCATTGATGTTCAGTTCCGGGTCACCGCTAAGAATCTCCATCGGTACCGGCATGGTTTTGTGTGATGCCAGTACGCAGTAGTTTTTAAGGCCGAGGCGGGCGGCTTCGAGAATAGTGACGGCAATCGTCGGGGCGGTAGTCTCAAAGCCGACCCCAAGAAACAGCACGCGCCGTTCCGGATTCTTTTTTGCCAGAGCAACGGCGTCAAGCGCAGAGTAAACGATACGGATATCGGCGCCACCGGCGCGTTGCTCCATTAAAGACGAATGACTCCCCGGAACGCGCAGCATGTCGCCAAAGGTGGCGACAATAGTATCGGGGTCGGCAGCAGACGCTATTGCTTTATCGACATAGCCTGTCGGCGTAACACATACCGGACAGCCGGGGCCTGAGACCAGTCGGACATTCTCGGGGAGCAGTGAGCGGATGCCGTACTGATAGATCGACATGGTATGGGTTCCGCAGACCTCCATGAAGTTGACCGGTGCGGAGAGTCGCTCGGCCATGCGGCGGATATTGGCCGCCATATTCTGCACCAGCGACTTGTCGCGGAATTCATCCTTGAATTTCATCTCCCCGGTCATGCCATATCCTCTTCAGAAAAGACTTCCCGCATCAAGCGGATGGTTTCTTCAGCATACTCTTCATCCAGTTTTGATATGGCAAATCCGGCATGGATAATCAGATAATCGCCGATATCAATATTTTCCTCCAGCAGCGTGATGTTGGCTTCTCTCTGTACACCGTCAACTTCGGCGATAACCGTGTCACCATCCCTGCTTACTACTTTCATTGGTACGCCAAGACACATATCAGTTTTTTTCTCCTTCCTGCGATTGCAGCCTGTCCCAGGGCGATCCCGCCGTCGTTTGGCGGTACCAGGCGATGGGTAAACACCTGTAGACCCCGATCCGTCAGGGCAGTATATATCATTTTACTCAAA
>Ga0194060_10003342_pt1 | contig 11342 bp, 10 predicted proteins | sample SepL225m_MetaG_FD_163427 | JGI IMG/M metagenome (GOLD analysis project Ga0194060, IMG submission 163427) | Anoxic zone freshwater microbial communities from boreal shield lake in IISD Experimental Lakes Area, Ontario, Canada - Sep2016-L222-5m | ecosystem: Environmental > Aquatic > Freshwater >... | reverse complement strand
CCGTCCCATTTGGATTCGTTGGGCGGGCGGGTGGTCAGTGCCGTCAGCCCTTGTTCCATCGCCGGATAGTGGCCGGTATCAAGACGGTACTGGTCGAGCGCCTTCTCCAAAGCATCAATCTGGGCGCGCGCCGTCTTGACCTGCGATTTGCCAACCTGGGCAAAATATTTTGGACCAACGTAGCCGGCCAGCAAGCCGATGATGACCATCACCACCAGCAGTTCCAGCAGCGTAAATCCGGAAGTCTTGCGCTTTAGCGACGGACCGCTCCAGCAGGACTGCATGTTCACAATGTTCCCTTTCAGTGCTCGGTGCAGGATGCACCGCTATGCTGATTGGCAAGCTCTGCTACATCAGCGCTTGCTCGTTAGGAGTGAACTTTAGTGAGGACTTGAGGATGCGTCATTACGCGATAGCCTGTATATCCGGCTACCCAGAGCGCCCCCTTCGCGGATAGAAAGAAACCCTCAATCGGGCCGGATCGGGCGTTCAGTGCGTAGTGCGAGCGCCCCGCTCGGCGGTCGCGATGCTGGGCAGATCCCGGCTCGACTGCGCTGCCGACAGAGTGCGGACGAAGCCAACCAGGTCACGGATTCTTTGTTCGGAGAGTATTCTTCCCCAGGCGCCCATGAGTGCAGACTTGCCGAGCGCTGGGCCGCCGTCCTTCAGCAGCCGAAACAGGTATTGATCAGATTGCGCTCCCATGAATGCGACTTCATCATGGCGCGCCGGGCGCGGTGTCAGCATGCCGGCCAAGGGACCATCTCCCTGCCCGAGCATGCCGTGACAGGGCGCACAATAAGTTCGATAGTCGGTTTGACCTGGCGGCGAACCCGGACCCGCGGCTGCCATGGACGATACGGGCAAGTTCGCAAGCAGCAGCGTGGCTGAGACCAGGCAGGCGCGTACCGACGCCCCGCTCTCAGTCATTGCGTGAGATCCGCATGATGGCTCCAGCCAGTTGCGGCGTGTGCATCAGTAGCGGCAGACTGGTCCAGCGGTCGGTTCTATCATTGCCGACCGTGACAAAGCCGGCATGCTGTGTCGGGTCGGCATCGATTTCCGGATCGACATCATAGGCACCCAACTCGTGGCGCAATTGGTCGATGTCAGCGGGCGAGCCCGTCAGGAACAGCCAGCCGGGTTTGGCGCCAAAGGACTCCCAATACTGTTTCAGGCGCGACGGTGTATCGGCGATAGGGTCAATCGAGAGCGAGATCATCAGGATATCCCGACCCATTCGAGACCCCAGCGTGTCATTGAGTTTGGCCAACTCGGCTGAATTGGCTGGACAGGTTTCACCGCAGCCCGTGTACATCAAATTGATGATGACCGTCCTGTCCTTGACCAGGTCGTCGTAGAAGTGCACGGCGTTTCCGAGTTGCGTTCGCACAAGGATGTTGGACAAACGATCCGATGGCTTGTGACCCCATCGGTGTTGATTGTCCCGGCTGCCGAATTGGGAGAGCGCGATTGACGCAGCGGCCCCGAGGCAAAATAATGCCAGGAGCACGCCGCGCCGACTCCGATTCGAGATCATGGTGGCACTTGGCCGTTGCTGCCGGCAGCGAAGTCAAACTTGCAGTCGGGGATGCCAACGCCCCGATTCGCGGCAGTCTTGGTGTCTCCCACGGCGTCGAAGTAGAGTCTCTGTTCGGCCTCCAATTCAATGCAGTCAGGCACAACGCCAGAGATCTCTGACGGGATTCGACTGGCTCCGTCAAGCGGCGTGTGCGTGACCAGGGCGTCCGTGCTTCCGCCGGGGCCAGGCGTCGGATCGATCACCGCCATCATGCGCATATCCTCGTGTTCGATGGCGTGGCAGTGAAACGCGTAGGGACCGGTGAAGGTTCTGAATTTTATGAACACTTCTGCGCTGGTGTTGCCCTCGAGTGCCACCAGATCGCTGTTGAACTGTCGCTCTCGGCGCGGTGGCTTGCCGTTGACAGACTTGATCTGGAAGCCTTCCAGGTGCGTATGTACCGGATGCCACCATCCGCCGCTGCTGTTCTCAAAAATCCAGCGCTCGGCACCGCGACCCAGCACCGGTGCGGCGTCGGCACGCCTGGGGTTGAAGAACTGATCGTTGATGGTCCATGCGCCCATCGAGCGACCAAACTTGAAGGCGCGCGTTCCGACAATTTCTTCTTTTCGGTGCCACGCATACTGGCCATCGGGATCGACGCCAGCGAATCCCCGTATCACCGTGCCCTCGACGCATCTGGGTTCGGAAGAATTGCTGCCACTGACTTCAAACTTGAGCAGCAGATCGCGCTCCTGGCTGGGGTCCACGATCTTGGCACCGCGGCCATCGGTCTGAAGCAGAATGTTCTCCAAATAGACTTCGTCGGGTGCGTCGCGAAAGTCGACAATCACGTCATGACGCTGGCCCTGGGCGAGTTGGAAGCTTTCCACTTCAATGGCGCGTGGCAAGAGCCAGCTGTCGGTGCCGATGATGGACATTTTCTGGCGCGTACTCAAGCGGATTTCGTAGGCGCGCGCGTTGGAGGCGTTAAGAATGCGCAGTCGGTATTTGCGCCTCTGCACTTTGTGTTTGGGTTGAACCACACCGTTGACCGTGAAGACGTTGCCCAGACGCCCGTTGTGATCAAGGAAATCGTAGAACAGCGTCCCGTCGGCGTTAAAGACCTGATCCTGTATCGCCAGGCCAAGGTCCAACGGGTTACCAAAGGCATCGCTGCCACCAATCGGTGGAATCACGCCTTTGTCTGCCAGCTCTCGCTGCCGGTCGTCAAGCACCAGATAGAAGCCAGCCAGGCCTCGAATCACGTTCGATCCGGTGATGTCCATCGCATGGTCGTGATACCACAAAGTTGTCGGTATCCAGCTCGTGTCAAATGAGCCGCCACGTACCGGCGCGATCAGTGTGGCAGGGTCGGTCGCCTTCGGTGCGATATTTGGAAAGAAGTAGTCGCGCGCCTCGCCCGCCAGTACGTAGAAGTCAGGAAAACCATCGCCGTGGGCGGTGCCGTGGGAACCGTGCAAGTGCATCGAAGTCTCAATGTCATGCTGCGTCGAGTTGACGCCAGTTCGGTCCCGTGTCAGCAGGTTGCGACATCGCACCACGACCGGCGCGCGGTATTCTGCCACGATGGTGGGGCCGGGCAGTGTCCCCGAGCCGGGTGCTTTTGTTCCATCACGATAGGTGAAAACCGGCACGTCCGGACCACCCGGCACAAAGCGATGCGTGGTCTCTTCGGTCACAAGCTCGAATTCCTGTTCATGCGTGTTGTCCGGGCTGTAGGCGCTGTTGAAGCGATTCCACTCGGCTGGACCACGCCCGAATTCGGGCGCGATGCCATGACTCACGTCGTCGCCGTTGTGCGTCGGTGCGGTTGGGCGTCCACTGGTCTGTCCGGCACCGCGCGGGTAGCGCCCGGGTGCCGGTGAGAGTCGATTCGCAGCAGCGTTCGTTAGAGGTGTCAGCAGCTGCGGAATGAACAGCGGCTGGGTGAACGGCACGTAGCCAAAAAAAAGTCCACTCCTGGCAGCGGCCAGTGCCATGCCCTGGCGGTAGGCCAGTGGTGCAAAGAGTCCGGCGCCAGAGGCCGCGCCCCATTGCAGAATTGTTCGTCTATTCGCCAAGATGATTGCTCCTTAATTGAATTTGAATGGATCCGTACGCATGCCGAACTGGCGCTGCCGGACGGGCCTGCCTCACAGTGTCTGCATAAGCCATGCCAGGTCCAACGATCGCAGCACCGGGCCCTCTGCCCAGAGTGAAAATCGGGTCAGAATTGGGTTGACAGTGCCACGCTGCACTGGCCTGGCAACTGGGCCATGTGGGTCCAGAGCCCCATCAGTTCTGGGGCGGTGAAATCCGCTGCGGCATCGAGTAACACCCACACGCTCGACCCGTCCGAAATAAGGTGAAACCCGCTCCCGCCAGCGCGGCATTAGGTACCGGCCTGGGGCCAATCCTGCATTTCGGATGCAGAACTCGCTGCAGCGGAAAGCGGGCTTCGCCCAAGTGCCATGCGGTCATGCGAGAACTACGCTTGCAGCACATTATTGAAACAGGCGACTTGGTCGAGATGGGCAACCATGATCAAACATATTTACACCACCGCTGGAATCGCACTGATGCTCATCAGCGTGGCGGCAAGGGCGCAATCAACGGCATTTGAAAAAGTCGTGCAGGAAGCGCTGACTTCCAATCCGGCCATTCTGTCCAAGCGCTCGCTCGCTGCGGCGGCCCGGGCCGATCTGGAAGGCGCTTCCTGGCAGCGCTATCCGACGCCGAGCGTCGAGGTGAATACAGACAACAACGGTGTGCGCACGAGCATGCTGCGCGTGCAGCAGCCGATTTGGGCAGGGGGGCGCATCGATGCCGGCATCGATGCAGCAACTTCGCGTCAACAGGCCGCCGAGCTTGCCATCGAGGAGTCGCGCCAGGAAGTCGTTTTCAAGATCATTGCAGCTTATGTTGAAGCAGTGCGCCGCCAGGCCCACCAGGAAACACTTGCCAGGGGTTTACAACAGCACGAAGAGCTGCTGGCCCTGATTGCCAGACGGGTTGAGCGGGAGGCCAGTCCGCGCGTCGATCAGGAACTGGCGCAGTCCCGCCTGTACGAAGTGAACAACGAGTTGTCCTCGGTGAAGCAGGCTCTGTCCAATGCGCTGGCGCAGCTCACTCAGCTTGCCGGGATGCCGGTCAGCAATGTCGAGGCCGTGCAAGATGACCGGCAATTTGCACTGCAAGGCAGGGAGTCGATGCTGGAACAGACGCTGGCGAGGTCGCCGGCGCTGCGTCGACTGAGCTTTGAAGAGTCCGCTGCACAGGCGGACGTAGAAGCAAAGAGGGCAGGCTACAAACCGCAGGTCTCCTTGCGCTTTGAAAACGCGCATTCATCGGCGCCCCTGAACGGCGTTCCTGCCTACAGCACCAGCCGGATCCTGTTCGTTCTTGAGGCGCAGACCGGCGCCGGTCTGTCCGCGTTTGCCGGCATCGACGCGGCCGTAGCCAGGCAGGAGGCGGCCCGGCAACAACGTGAGGCGGCCGCGCGCGAGTTGAGGGAGCGTTTCACGATCGACTGGAATGAACTGCAGTTTGCCCGTGATCGCCTTGCCGACGCACAACGCGCCAGCCGGTCGGCCAGGGAGGTCTATGAATCCTACACACGTCAATACACGACCGGAAGAAAAGGTTGGTTCGAGGTGCTCAACACGGTACGTGAATCGACTCAATCGGAGATTGCCGCCCTGGAAGCCAGCTCGCAGGCGACCGGCGCCTGGCTGCGCTTGAGACTGGTCACGGGAAATCTGAAAGGACTATACGAATGAAGCTCCAAACTCTGTCGCCCGTCATCATGCAGTCAGCCAGACTTGTCGGGCAATCGGTCCAGCGTGAGCGTCGCGATGAAATCGAGCGCTCGCTTGCTCTGGCCAGTGGCAAGGATCCGGCTGAAAGTCTGGTCAACAAGGCGTGGCAGGCGGCCAATCTGATCGGTGCACCAACTAGCCTGCTCAAACCTCGTGCGAACGACTGCCCGTTCATAGCCTGGGAGGCAGAGCTCGGCTGGTTTATCGTCGTTTCTCAAAACGCGGACGCCAGCTGGATGGCACAGAAGGCCGGTGGCGCGATGGGTCGCATTCCGACCCTGCAGGGTGCGCAGTGTGTTGCCTTGCCGCGCAAAATCGAGGGTGGCGCAACGCGCCTTCCCAAAGCGTCGCGACTCATCTGGCAAGCGCTCTGGCAGCGCAAGAGCGTGTTCTTTGACGCCTTGATCGCGACGGTGCTGGTCAATGTGCTGGCGCTTTCAGCATCGCTGTTCAGCATGCAGGTCTACGATCGTGTCATTCCGAATCACGGCTTTCAGACGCTCTGGGTGCTTTCGGCTGGTGTGGTGGCGGCTCTGCTGATGGAGTTCATGCTAAAGCATGTGCGCAGTCACGCCATCGAATCGACTGCGACACGCGTCGACGGCGAACTCTCCGAATGGTTTTTCGAGCGGGCTTTGGGTATTCGAATGGAATTCCGACCGTCCTCGGTGGGTACCTTGGCCTCGCAGATCAAAGGTTTTGAAACGGTACGTGGAATCATGAGTTCGAGCTCCATCTTCATGCTGGCCGACGTTCCCTTTGCCCTGTTCTTCATCGCCATCATTGGGATGGTTGGCGGTTCGATGGTCCTTATTCCACTGCTGCTACTTCCTGTATCTCTGCTTACCGGCCTGATGTTCCAGCGGCAAATAGCGCGCCATGCGAAGGAAAACCAGGGACAGAGCAATCGCAAGGCAGGATTACTCGTGGAGACGATCGACGGTGCCGAATCCCTGAAAGCCAACAGCGCAGAGTGGAAGCTGCAGGGACGCTGGGCTCAGCTGGTCGAAGCCGCTGGGGCGTCTGACTATCAGATCAAGAATTTGTCGTCGCTTTCGCAGCACATGACCGTGTCCTTACAGCAGCTCGGCTACATCGGGCTGGTCGCGGTGGGTGCCTATATGGTGAGCGAAAACCAATTGACGATGGGTGCGCTGATTGCCTGCACCATCATCAATGGAAGAGCGCTGTCTCCCATCGCGCAGTTGCCCGGACTGATGGTGCAGTGGGAGCATGCACGGGCCGCCATCGATGGACTGGACAAACTCATTGCCCTGCCCAACGAGATCGACGACCGGGTCGATGGCTTGACTCCAGGATCGTCGGAAGGTGCTATTCGCCTTGAGCATGCTCAGTTCGGCTACGGTTTGGCCTCCGACAATGCGGTCGAGACCGGCACAATCGAGATCAGGTCCGGCGAGAAAATCGGCATCATCGGTGGCATCGGTTCCGGGAAAAGCACGCTTCTGAAACTACTGTCCGGCATGTACCGCCCGGCGCAGGGCAAGGTCTTGCTTGATGGCGTTGACATGGCACTGATTGCGCCGGCCTTTCTGCGCGAAACCATTGCCTACCTGCCGCAGGAGATCCGGTTGATCAGTGGCACACTGCGCGACAACGTGCTTCAAGGATTGCCCGACCCGGGTGATGAAGCGGTGTTGCGTGCGGCCAGTGAGTCGGGCTTGCTGGCACTGATCTCGCGCCACCCGAAGGGGCTGGCACTGCCGATCAGCGAAGGCGGTCGTGGCATTTCGGGGGGTCAAAAGCAACTGGTTGCACTCACGCGCATGCTGCTGTCGACACCCAGGCTGCTCTTGCTGGATGAGCCGACGGCTTCAATGGACGCGACAGCCGAGGCCAAAGTGGTCGCCATCCTTCAGGCCAGAGCCCTTGCAGGAGCCACCCTGCTGGTAGCAACGCACAAAAGTGCATTGCTGCCAATAGTAGATCGCTTGCTGGTTATGCAGGGCGGACGCGTTGTGCTGGATGGTCCGCGCGATCTTGTACTGGCCAAGCTTTCGGCGGCACACTCGGTTTCAAGCATCACTTCACACAAGGATAGCGTTGCGGCAGCATACGCATAAATATCATGATCAATACAAAAGATGATCTTCCGGGATTGGGGCGCCTGCTTGTACTGGCCAGCGCGGTCACTGTCGGGGGCTGCATAGTCTGGGCCAATTGGGCCAACATCGATCAGATCACGCGGGCGCCCGCACTGGTCATTCCCAGTTCCCGCAACCAGGTGATCCAGGATCTTGATGGTGGCATTGTTGAGGATCTCCTTGTCAAGGAGGGTTCGTCGGTGAAGCAGGGCCAAATCCTGGTCCGCTTTGACCGTGCCAAGACGGAATCATCGTATCTGGAAAGCAGGGCGAAGGAGGCCTCTCTCAAAGCCGCTGTGGCGCGCCTGAAGGCAGAGATTCACGGTGGCAAACCGCAGTTTCCGGCAGAGCTCGATCAGTACCCCGCGATTCGCAGCAACCAGGAGATGCTGTTCAAGGCAAGGCAATCCGCAGTGCGTGAAGAAATTGCGTCCTTGCGCGAGTCTCTGGACCTTGTAAAGACCGAGCTCGATATCAATCTGCCGCTATTGCAGCGCGGAGATGTCAGCAAGGGGGAGATTCTCAAACTCAAGCGCCAAGTCGCCGAAATTCAGGGAACGATAAGCAACCGTGAAAACAAATACCGGCAAGAGTCACAGACCGATCTGTCCAAGGCGCTCGAGGATCTCGCTGGCCTGGAACAAATCATGGCGAGCCGCAAGGATCAGCTTGCACACACGGCGGTCACCTCACCGATGGACGGCATCGTGCGCAACATCCGCATTACCACGCGCGGCGGCGTTGCTCGACCCGGGGAAGAAATCATGCAGATTGTTCCGGTCGAGGACGACTTGATGATTGAGGCCAAAGTCAAGCCAGCGGACATTGCGTTCGTGAAACCGGGTTTACCAACGACCATCAAACTCGATGCCTACGATTACACGATCTACGGCACGCTTCAAGGCATCGTGTCGTATATCAGCGCCGATACGCTGAACGATGAAAGCCGCAATCCCAATGATCCGCCCTACTACCGGGTGCAAGTCAAGACCAGGGTCAGCGATATCGGGCAGCGCGCCAATAAGCGCATTGAAATCCAGCCCGGGATGACCGCCTCGGTCGAGATCAAGACGGGCAACAACACGGTCTGGCGCTACCTGACAAAGCCAATTACCAAGACCTTTGGCGAGGCGCTGGGGGAGCGCTAGGTCGTTCTTCATTCATTTCGAGCAAGCTCTCCTGGCGCTCTGCTGAGCGCCGGGAAAACTCGTCGCCCGGCCCTTCACCTGGCTCGCTGAAGGCTCTCGCATTTGGGGGGGCATATCACCACATCCTCGTCAAAGCCCCCACGCTGCTTGCCAGCTGGAGTCCGTTTTCACAGGTAAATCATAGAGATTTCAGGCATCCGCTCGGGCACGGTAAATGCTTACTGATAAGCATGGCTAGTAGCTACGACGGCTTGACCTCCGGGCGTGGGCGACGGCTTCTTGACAACTCAACTTTGGAAGAGGCGATCAAATGAACTCAGACCATTCACTGCCACGGCGTTTCAAGACTCCGGAAGGCTTGCGGCTCGGCCATGACGACGCGCGTGCCGAACTTGTCAGGGTATCGTCTATGGACAGCTTCGTCGGGGATGCAGCAAGATTCCTGGCACGAATCTGCCTGCCACATTTTGAACACGAAGAGAAATTCGTTTTTCCGGTGTTCGGCCTGTTGCCCGAGTTGGCGCTGGGCAGGGTCAGACCGGAAATGGCCGAGGCGCTGCCGCTGATCGCCAGTTTTGGCAGCTGGCACGAGACATTTGATTCACAGCATCAGTCTATTGGTGCTGCGGTTCACGCCTTGTTGACCGCCGGCTACAAGGAAAACAATCGGGAGGCCATCGAGTTTGGCTACTGCCTGCGAGCGCATGAAAGGATGGAGCACCAGGTTATATTTCCAACCGTGTTTCTCATCGGCAAATACGTGCAGGAAAAACTCGGCCTTTAGAAGTCCTGGCAAGCGCCAATGGCGTAGTCTGCTCCATTCAAATTAGCAATCGCACAGACGGCCCTTATTGGGGTCCGTGTGAGGCGCGAATTCGGGTTTTACCCCGCTGCTTTAGGTCGGCTGGGACACTACAGTGTGCTTCACGCAATAGCGATCATTGCCAAAATATCGAAAGGAAGCATCATGCAAACCAAAGCTCTCATCTCACTTCTTGTTGCAGTCCTTGGTGGAAGTGCATCGGCTGCAGTGGGTGTGCTCGATCCGTGGGTACGCACGACCACTTCGTTTCAAAAGTCGACCGTGGCGTTCATGCAACTCACTTCATCGGATGACGCTCGTCTGGTCCGGGCTGACTCCCCGGTGGCCGCGTCGGTTGAGCTCCACCAGATGGTGATGAAGAACTATGCAATGAAGATGCAGTCCGTCCCCGGCATTGACCTGCCTGCTGGCAAGCCGGTGGCACTTTCTCCGGACAGTTACATGGTCATGCTGACAGGTCTGAGGCAACAGATCAGGGAAGGTGACGTCATTCCCATCTCGATCGTTGTGGAAGGTCGCGACAAGAAGCGCGAGACCTTCAGCTTCAGCGCGGTGGCAAAGAACATGGATCGTGACGCTGGCAAAGCTGGTCACCAGCACACACATGGCCATAGCGAGGGCGTCGTTCAGACAGCGGAGCGCACAAACTAGCCTGCAGGATGGCACCTGATTCGAGAATACGATATACCACCATGAAGAACTGTCTACTACCCCTTGTGATCGCGATCATTGCGACAAACGCCGGCGCGTCCTGCGGCTCCGCCTTCTGTTCTGCCAATACGAACTGGGATACGCAGGGACTGTCCAGCGCTGAGGGTCTGCGGCTTGACTTGCGTTATTCGTATGCCAAGGCAGACCGCCTTCGCGCCGGTTCTTCGAGAATTACGCCGGAAGCGCCGAGTGGCAGCGACGAGGAAATCGAGAATATGCGCACCATCAATCAGGTCTTGAACCTGGAGGCAGACTATGCGATCAACCCGAGCTGGAATATCTCGCTGGGTCTGCCGCTGCTGATGCGTGACCATGCTCACACCTTCGATTCCTCGATCAGTGGTCCGTTTCCACAAGAGGCAAAGTTCACCGAACTGGGCGATATCCGGGTGATAGGAAGATACCGCCTGGATGCGGCGGGTCACCACTTTCAGGGTCGCGGCATTCGCATCGGGCTGAAGCTGCCCACCGGAGCCATTGACAAGACGATGACGCCACAGGATCCGACAGGCGATCCGACCAATCCATCCTTGGCGCATCCGCTGGATCGCGCCTCCCAGCCGGGCAGCGGCAGCACCGACGTGATTTTGGGAGCTTACTGTTTTGACAGTGCCCCGGGCAGTGACTGGGGCTGGTTTGTAAGCGGTCAAGTGCAGGCAGCCATCCTCACCCGCGACAATTTCCGTCCTGGGACGGAGTTGAACTTTGACCTCGGGGCGCACTACGGGCTCGGCCCCAGCTTGACGGCTCTGTTGCAGGTCAACGCACAACATCGGGAACGCGACAGTGGCAGTAACGCGAATCCGGCCTCGGGCGGGTATTCCCTGAATCTGAGTCCGGGTTTGAGTTATGCGTTGAGGCCGGAAACTCAAGTTTATGGCCTGGTGCAGATCGCCTTGAAACAGTATGCCAATTCTGATCCCGCCTCTGCCGGCTCAGGACAGTTGACTGCGCCATGGTCGCTTGCTGTGGGAATCAGCCATCGCTATTAGGCACTGCGCCTTGCGTCCATGCTCCAGGCACCAGCGCCAAAGGCCGCCACCATCAAGAGGCCTCCTGCGATCGCCATGTTCTTGAAAAACATGATGTGCTGAACACTCACCTGAGCGGCGGGAACGGCCCAGAATCTGTGGAACAGGAATCCTGTTGCCAAAGTGAATACCGCCATCGTCAGTGCCGCGCGGCGTGCCTGAAAACCGGTCAGCAAGGCCA
>Ga0194060_10003341_pt1 | contig 11347 bp, 10 predicted proteins | sample SepL225m_MetaG_FD_163427 | JGI IMG/M metagenome (GOLD analysis project Ga0194060, IMG submission 163427) | Anoxic zone freshwater microbial communities from boreal shield lake in IISD Experimental Lakes Area, Ontario, Canada - Sep2016-L222-5m | ecosystem: Environmental > Aquatic > Freshwater >... | reverse complement strand
ATACAACATCAGTCCGCCATCCTCCTTGCGGACCGCCCCCGCAAGCTGCCAGCCCTGAAAGACCGGCGTGCCGGCGAAGACGTAGGACTGGCCTTCGACGGGAGACCACCGGTCCTTGTCCAATTGCGCGACCTTGCCGGCCAGATCTACTTTTGCATCCCAGACCACGAGCCGGGGAGGTGTTTTGGGCTCAAATCGGAACAGCTCGCAGTCATCTGCCAAAATAGCAGCCCCCATTTCACCTGGCGTGCCGTGGTAAAAGCGGAAGTCCTTGGAGGTCCCACCCAGCGCGAGCACCAGGGTGCCCCGCCGGTCCAGCGAACAGAAGGCCTCGATTTGCACCCAGCGGTCACTGGGGACGGTGACCTCGGCGCAGATGTAAGCCGCCCAGGGTCGGTCGGGGTTCTGGAGCAGGAGGGTCACGGGTTGCTCGGCCTTGGATTTGACCCAGCACCGGGCAAGGTAGGCTCCCGGCTCCACGCCCTCGACCCGTTGCTCCATCGCGGTATTGGCCGGAATGGCAATGCCCTGCCGGCCCCCGTGCGGCTCCTGGTCGGTGACTGCGCCGCGGCTCGCGCTTTCAGATCGGCTCGCCCAGTTGGGAGGACTATGCGTATCAGGCCCGACTTCCTCGAAGCCCGGATTCTTGAGCAGATTCGCCCCCGCTTGCGCCGGGTGACCAGCCATAGCGACCAGCAAGCAGACCGGCAGCCCCAAAGCCCACTTCCAGCCTTGGGCAATTCGGCCCCACCGCGAGGGGAACATTCCGAGATTCGGCATCATTGCTCTTTCATCTTTGTTGGCTGCGAAAGACCGTGAGCGTAATGATCGGGGCTTTTCGCCGCAATCATCTTCCACCCACTGAATTTGCTTTTGCGCGCCCGTTGGTACTGAGCGCTGCGCGGGTGACATTTGGATTGTGGGTTTATGAGGTTGCCCGCTAAACACGCAAAAAGACGCTAAAAGGAATTCTGGTATTCCATTCGTGCAAATCCGTGAAATCCGTGTTCGGTTTAGCGTCATTTTCGTGTTTGGCGGGGAGAATCCTGAAGGTTGGAAGTGGCAGGTTGGGAACGACTGCACTGTGCAGCGTTACAACTTGACGGCTGTCGGGGCGGACTGCACCTTCAAACCACAACAGCGATTCAACCCAATGCGATCCTCATACTTCGCCATAACTCTCGTCCTCCCACTCCTGTTCCTTGAACTGAGCCCCAACTTTGCCAGAGCAGCGGAGGTCGGCACACGGCAAATCGTCGCGTTTCCGGACCCACGGCTCGCCGTGTACGGGCTGCCCTGGTTCAGCGAAGACAGTCCCATGTTGCGCCGCTTGCCTGCACGGTTGAAAGAGAGTTTTCGGCCCGCCGTCTGGAGTCTGGCCCAGGACCCGAGCGGGGGGCGGATTCGCTTCCGCACTGATTCCACCACCGTTGGCATCGTGGCCGAGAATCCCGGCTTTTCGAACATGCACCACATGCCCAGCGTCGGAGAAAACGGCTTCGACCTCTACGTCGGGCACGACTACCTCGCCAGTGCCTGGCCCAACAAAGATGGCAAGATCGCCCAGACCTGGGGCGTTGGCCGCGAGCGCAAGATGCGTGACATCACCATTTACCTGCCGCTCTACAAGGCGGTCACGATTCAGTCGCTGAGTTTCGATCGCGACGCGCGGCTTGAGCCGGCCACGCCCTACGCCATCTCTAAGCCCGTGGTGTACTATGGTTCGAGCATCACGCAAGGGGGCTGCGCTTCGAACCCGGGTGGCTCCTGCCAGGCCATCCTGGAGCGGAAACTCAACGCCGACTTCGTCAACCTCGGCTTCAGCGGCAATGGCCTCGGTGAGCCCGCCCTCGCCGACGCCATCCGCGAACTGGATGCCTCCTGCATCGTGCTCGACTTCTGGGGAAACCCCTCGGCCGAACAATACGCCGCCGCGCTCCCGGTTTTTGTGGATCGTTTGCGCGAAAAGCGGCCAGAGGTTCCGATTCTGGTGACCAGCCCCTTCTACTTTCCGTCCGAAGAATCGAACGCTCCCGTGGCGCGTAGCCAGGCAACCAAACGGCGGTTCGCGCACGACTTCGTGGAAAGCCGACGGAAGAAGGGGGACCACAAGATCACTTTCGTGGACGGCTTCAAGATGCTCAACCGTGACCAGACCAGCGGTCTGGTGGATGGTGTCCACTGCAACTCGCTCGGCTTCTACTTCAACGCCCAGGGCTTGGAGCCGTTCCTCAAGAAAGCGCTGCGCGGCCAGTAACCAAGTAGCGGAGCGCCAGCGTCCTCGCCGGCTTAGACATAGGAGTGCCTAAAGAAGCGGCGTAGCGGGTAGCCGAGCAGTTAATATAAGCCGGCCAGGAAAACGGCGCGACCGGCCTCGTGGCTCAATCCCCCAGCATAATCTCCACTGGGCCTTCGAGGCCATTGGGGTGGAGGGTGGCGAGCCGGTCGCGCTCCGTGTTGTACTTTAGTCCCCAGCTTCCCTTGCCGTAAATGGTGCCGCCCTGCGCCTCCCACCCCGCATTTGAATTGGCCACGCGGATGCGCAGCGTATTGTTCCTAGCCCGCACGGCTTTGCTGATGTCGAACCAGAAGGGTCGCCAGGCGCGTTCGCCGACCTTCTTCCCGTTCACCCAGGCTTCAGCCGCCAGACCAACGGCACCGAGGTCCAACGCCAGATTCTTCCCGCGCGCGTCTCGTGGCATTTGGAAATCCGTCTCGTAAAGCGCCGTGCCCGAGTAGTGGGCCAGGGCGGAATCCGTCCAGCACTGCAAGGTGAAGGGCACCGTCCCGCTGCGGAATGCAACCGACCGCTCCGGCTCATCGCCGCTTTCGACTTCGAAGTCGCAAGCCCTGGCATTCGCGGGCAATAGCACGCTCGCCTTGGGCGAGGCGCTCATCGCTTGGCCCTCTATTATTAGCCGGAACGCCGGCACTTCCAGACTAACGGCTCCCGGTGGAATGGCCACGGCCAACCGTTTGCTTCGGGGCTCGCTGGCGGCCACGGGCGTCTGCTCGCGCGTGTAAACCACGTCCCGAAGCGTCGCCCCCGATTCATCCAGGAGGCGGAACATGAAGGCGGTCTGGGATTCGAAGCTCGGTCCGAGCTTGAGCTGGACGGTATTCCATCCTGCCCGCACTTGAATGTCCCGCGTTTCCGCCCAGCAATCGCGCAGCAACACCCATTTGGGATGCCGGTGCTCGGAGAGTTTGAGTTCGTCATTCCACCAAACACTCGTGTTGTCAGCGCGTTTTGCGGTTGTGCATCTGGCTTTGATTATCCACCCCCAAGGCGGAAGCGGTCAATCAAGTTGATCACCGGCCGGCTCGCTGGGCTGAATCCGCCGATTCAACGAACCGAACTCAGCCGCGGCGGACACATGATATCAACCTCGAAATCGGCCCTGAGACGGCCAACCGGCGCTGGCTGCAGTGCCTCTTTGTTAGGTGGCTTCTTCTGCCCATCGCGTTTGGGAAGAATTTGCTCTCGGAGGATGCTCTTCAACGTCCTGAAGAATTCAGAATCCTGTCCACCTCTCACAACATAGAGTCCTGGCACTCCATCCAAGGCAAAGCCGCCGCCAAAGTTACTGAGTCGTGCGCGTCGCTGACTGCCATCGCGTAAAGTAAGAACCGCAAGAAAGGCACCCTTCCACATCCCGGTCTGATTGTGGAATGTGGCACTACCGGCGCCACTGGTAAACACTCCCAGCGGAAAGGGGGCCGATAATGTGGTTGAAAGGTCGTTGGATGAAGCATCCGGACAGAAACTTCGCCCACAATTGACATCGTAAACCGTTACGGATGTAACAGAGGTTATCGTCAAAGCTAACTCGCGGTATCCTTGAGCGATTCGGTGCTCATGCCACACTGCCATGCCAAGAACCGTGAATAAAACGACTATCGCAATGACTAAGTAATGGCCTTTCCAATAATTCATAATCGAAGGCGCTCAAAACACCTATTTGTTTAAGCGGAAAGATTTCGGCCTAAGTGCGTATTGGCCGACACACACGGAATTGCTTGCCATGACCTTGCCCATGTCACGAGACTCGGCGCATGGAGCACAACGGGCAAGAACAAAAAGGGATGGTCCCAAGAGGCTGCCCTGCAGAAGGTTGGGATCCGGTGCCTCTCTTTCTGCGCCGCATCCAGAACGCCGAGCCGAGCAAACGGTATAAAACCCGCTTCGGGGTTCAGTATTCGATGTTTGTCTTCCGCTGCGCAAAGAGTCACGCGTGGAATGAGAAGAATCTCCAAATCTGGGAGCTGCTTCACACATTCTGAGATATTCTCATAAGTGGCTCATTTTTAATTACTTCCGCGACCCAAGTCAGGCCCTCGCCGGACCTGCACCGGGGCAGCACCGGAGCAGCACGAGACCTGTAGGCGCTCATCCCCGGGGTGACGGTCGTCGTTGGGCCTCTCTGGGAGCTCGTTTGAATACCGCTGGTTTGGGAGGGCGAGCGTCCTCGCGAGCCCAAACACCTGTGGGAGGCTACTCCCGAAGACTGGTGAGCCCGGCCGACTCAAGCCTCCCCACAACCGCTCTCATGTGGCCCACAGGTCCGAGCCTCAAAACCCCCGGCTGTTCTCAAATGCTTGGCAGCCTCAGGCTGCGACCTCGACCACGTGGCGCTCGCGGGCGGCCTGATAGATCGCGTTGACGACCTTCACGGAATGCCGGCCATTAGCCAGTGACTCCGGCGGCTGCCGGTCCTGGAGGATGCAGTCCGTGAACAGTGTGATCATCTGGCCGTAGATGCCGATGGGTTCCAGCTTGTATTCCTGGCGGTTGGCCTCAGTGTCGCGCACCTGGTTGGCGTCGTAGCCGGTTTCCTGGGCTTGCAGGGTGCTGAACATCTCGCCGGTCGGGTCCTGACCGATGGTGCCGCGGGCGATGATAGAGCCCTTGGTGCCGAAAAGTTCGAGCGCGTTCTGGGCGGCGGCGTCCGGGACGTTGAAGTAGTTGTCAATGATGCCATGTGCGCCGTTGCGGAAGCGGGCGAGAATGGTCGAGGTGTCCTCAATGCGCGTGGCGTATTTGTGGACGAGCAGATCGGTGAAGCCGGTGACTTCGACGATAGCCGAGTCCATCAGCCATTCCAGCAGGTCGAGGCAATGCGTGCCCATGTCCAGCAACGATCCGCCGTGGCTGATAGCCACGTCCTGACGCCAGGCCCCGGGGATGGGCGGATACCAGCAGGTGAGCTGGGCGCGGCCCATGACCAATTTGCCGAGGGCGCCCGCCTGCACCAGCTCGCGCATCCTCTTGTTAAAGACGTTCTGCCTCATACACCAGGCGAGCATGAACTTCACTCCGGCCTTGGCGCAGGCTGCTTCCATCTGGTCCACTTCGTCCACGGTGATGGCGAGGGGCTTCTCGCAGAGAATGTGTTTCCCCGCCTGGGCGGCCTGCACGGTCTGGCGGCAGTGCACGTTCGGCGGTGTGGCGATATAGACTGCCTGCAAATCCTGCGCCAGCAGCTCCGCCTCGGTCGCGCAGAAGTGGGGCACATCGAATTGCGCGGCCACCTCTTTCGCCCGCTGCAGATTGAGGTCCATGACGGAGACCAGCTCTGCATTGGCAACCATCTGCTTGAACTCCGGGATGGTCCTCCGGGCGGCAATCCCGCCGCAGCCAATTACTCCCCATTTGATCTTCTTGCTCATGTCACATCCCCATGATCTGATAGCCGCAATCCACATAGAGAACCTGGCCGGTGATAGCGGCGGCCCCGTCGCTGGCCAGGAACAGCCCGGTCGCGCCCAGTTCATCGGGCAGGACGTTGCGTTTCAGCGGCGAGCGGGATTCGTAGTGTTTGAGCATCGCGTTGAGACCGCCAATGCCCCGAGCTGCCAGCGTGTTCACCGGGCCGGCACTGATGCAGTTGACCCGGATCTTCTTCGGGCCCAGATCGTAAGCCAGGTAACGCGTGCTGGCTTCGAGCGCGGCCTTGGCCACCCCCATGACGTTATAATGTGGGACCACCTTCTCCGCGCCGTAGTAACTCATGCCAATGATGCTGCCGCCCTCCGTCATGAGGGGCGCGGCGGCCCGCGCCAGCGCCACCAGCGAGTAGGCGCTGACGTCATGCGCGATCCGGAACGCCTCGCGGCTCGTGTTCACGAACTCGCCTCCCAGCGCGTCTTTCGGCGCGAAGGCCACCGAGTGCAGCAGCAGGTGCAACTTGCCGAACTTTTCCCCGACGGCCTTGAACACGCCGGCAATCTCCTCGTCCTGGGTGACATCGCAGGGCAGGATCAGGGTATCGCCGCCAAACGTGCCCGCCAGTTCCTCGACGTTTTCCTTGACCCGCTCCCCCTGGTAAGTAAAGGCGAGTTTCGCGCCCGCGCTGTTCCAGGCCTGCGCGATGGCCCAGGCGATCGAGCGTTTGTTGGCCACGCCGAAGACGATTCCTAGTTTCCCAGCCAGTAAAGACATGCGTTGGTTAAAGGTGTTAAGTGCTTAATGCGTGTTAGTGTAAGATCGGTGTAGAAACCTGTAGGCCAACCCGGGGCACCTTGCAAGGGCTTTTGATAGGGCGTTTATGCCCCCTTACGCCAGATGGCGAGCAGGCCGCCCATACCGAGGAGCAGCAGGCCACTGACGGCCACGGTCCCGCTGTTGGCGTATTGCGGCAGGTAAAAGAGCGAGGCCGCGGCCACGGCGGGGCCGGCAAGGTTCCCCAGTCCGATTGCCGCCTCATGGATGCCGCCGTGCTTGCCTTTGGTGTCACCAAGGTCCATGGAATAATACAGGGAGGAGTAGTAGATCAGCCCGATAACGCCGCCGAAGATGATCTGCGCTAGCACCAGCAATGCCAGGTTGGACGCCGTCAGAATGGCGGCAAAGGCGGCGATCATTACCACGTAAGACACCAGCAGCCACCGGAAGCGGTAATGCCAGCCGTCCCAGTGCCACAGCACCAGAAAGGCCCCCACTCGCGCGAAACACCAAAGCGAGCAACAGAAGCCGGCAACCATGGTCGAAAGCTCCAGTCGTTTCGCAACGCCGGGAATCACGGCAATGATAGTATTGATCGCGATGTAGGCGAAAGGATTGGCCAGCCACGCCAGGCGCAGAAACACCTTCGTTCGGGCCGCGGGATGCGGATGCGCATCGGGCGCCGACGAGGTCGGCGTTGTTACTCTGGCGGATGCCTCCTGCCGGGCCTGGGATTCCAGCCACAGCGTTAGGCCAAGCTGGATGACCACGATGGCCGCCGGCACATAGAACATGCTGCTCGGGCCGAGTTTCTCGAGCATCGCCCCGCCGGAGAAATAGGCTACCGCACCGGTCCCGGCCCACGTCAGGTTATAGATGCCCACCATGCGCTGGACGCCCGCCCGGGTTTCCCCCTCGCTAACCAGCGCCTCAAGTGTCGGCCAGGTGAAGCACATGCCGACCACCGTCACGGACATGACGACGATATGGCCGGTAGCGGTGTGGAGCTGGCTGCCGATGGCCAGTGCCACGACCATGATCGAAAAGCCGGTCTTAAGCGCGGCGAAGTAGCCGAAGCGCTGGGCAAAGTTCCCGCCCTGCCAGGCCATGACCGCGTAAATGGCCCCGTTCAGCGCCGCCAGCAGCAGATTGGCCTGGTTGCCATAGCCAAACCTGGTCTGCATGAAGAAATAGAAGTAGTAGAAATAGTAAACCGTCGCGAAGGAGTTGAGGCCTTCGAGGATAAAGTACCCGGTTTTGAGTCGGCGCGAGAACATGCGTGAAACGTGATGCGTGAAGGGTTGCGGTAGGATTCGAATCTCCTACCGTTCAGCTCTCAGCCCACAACCTCCCGGAGCGCGGCGCGGCAATACCATTTCACAGCGTCAGTCATCGGCGGCTCAAGGTGGTCGAGGTCGGCGGCGGAGCACCAGCGGATGTCGTGATGCTCGGAGGCCGAGAGTCTCAGGGTGCCGTTCTTCGGCCGCGCCCAGTAAATCATGCCGATGTGCTCGTGCGTGTCGGTGATGCGGTGGATGTCGAGGAACCGCGGAGCGATCAGCGCGCGGGTGCCGGGTTCCGTGGTAGGCGGCCGTTCGCCGAGCAGTTCGACTTCCAGCCCGCTCTCTTCCTTGGCCTCACGCAACGCGGCCGTTTCCGGGTCTTCGTCCAGCTCGATATGTCCGCCCAGTGGCAGCCACTTGTTCAGGTTGCGATGGTGAATGAGCAGGACCTTGCCCTGATGGACAACGAAGATGGCAGCAGTGAAGTCAATCTTTTCGTGAATGTGAGCCACACCCTACTGTGCGGAGAAGGCTGGCGGGCGTCAATTGGCAAACCACTGGAGAGATGATCCAGCGCCACGTCGGTGTCCATGAAGATCTTCTCATTGGACGCGAGCCGGCAACTGCGCACATTCAAATCAACCTCGTAGCAGCCGACGTGAGTCGGCTCAAACATCCTAATATCCACAGCATCGAACGCGAGTCAGGGAATCGGCGGACGCTTGATGTCACCCGCATCCGGCGCGTGTGCGGTCAGGTAAAGCTTCCAGAACAAGGGCCAAAACTCTTCTTCCAACGGATGCAGTTCTGGATAGCCAGGCACAGCCGCACCGGCGAACGGCCAATCCTTCGGGTGCTTGACCAGTTCGGCAACGCGCGCGTTGTCAATGACGTAGAAACACACTTTACTGAACGCCTGTTTTCTCCGCTGTTCCTCGCGCAAGACATGGTCGTGGGGCTGGTGTTGAAAGCGATGCGGACGGAGCAGTTTCCCGACATGCTCGCGCAGAAACTTCATGCCATGCCGCTGATCGCTACCGCGCCGCAGCCCCATCCAGACCAGATGAATGTGATCGGGCATCAAACAGTAGGTCGGGCAAAATAAGCCTTCGCGCGCAGCGGCATGGAGCAGCACCTCTCGAAACTGCGCGTGAAATATCTCGTTGAGCCAGCCTGTGCCGCGCAGGGCCACAGTCATCGTCCACTAAACGACCGCGTCGCCTTGATAATACTCACGCGGCAAGCGTGGAAGGTAGAAACTGCGATCAGTTCCCCGACCGAGAAGACGATTGCCGTCATCGTGTTCACCTGCGGATTGCATGACCGGGAGAATAGCGCCGGCTCACGCTGGCGGCGAGGTTCTTCCATTGTAGCATCGAACGTGAGTTCGATCATTATTTCCGGTGAGCGGCGCGATCGGAAAATCAACGCGCGGGAAGAAGATGGAGCGGACTGACGTCCGCTGCTACCCGAGAAACGTAGCATCCGACGTGAGTCGGATCATTCTTCAACCTCTCGCGTGCGTTCCGAATCGAGCGCGCGGAAGGGGATGTTTGAGCGGACTGACGTCCGCTGCTACCCGAGAACCGTAGCATCCGACGTGAGTCGGATCATTCTTCAACTTCTCGCGTGTGCTCCGAATCGAGCGCACGGAAGGGGATGTTTGAGCGGACTGACGTCCGCTGCTACCCGAGAACCGTAGCATCCGACGTGAGTCGGATCATTCTTCAACTTCTCGCGTGCGCTCCGAATCGAGCGCACGGAAGGGGATGTTTGAGCGGACTGACGTCCGCTGCTACAGGCAACGAGGTGTGGCGACGGCGGGTGGAAGTGCTCCGGGCGGCCAACCGACGACGGCGCACGTTCCACTGCCCATGATTCCACCGCAACCTTCAGTGCCGGGCCAGCAATTCGCGAGTCTGTGTGATTCGCGTTTTCAACGAACCCGTGACCAATCGGTGTGCTGAAGAAAACCCAGCCGAACAAAGCGCAGCCGACAATTCCGCCCCACCAAGTATGGAAGCTGTTCTTTGCAGTGAGAAGGATCGAAGCGGGGTTGAACCCGTTTGCCGCGATTTCCAAGCCTTTGTTCATTTGGCGAAAAGCTTTCCCGCCTTCGCCTTCACCGCTGCATCCCTTTTAACGCGCGGTGGCCAGGGGTGTTTGAAGCCCGGCAATTTCTTCCATCAATAATCATGCAGCCCACTGTCATGCGCGTAGCCGCCGCCGGGGCCGCCCATGCCGCCTTCCTCGTCCGGCCCGCCCATGAGATCCCCGAGGACATCGCCCATGTCCTCCTCGATCTTCTCCGGGTCTTCGCCCGCTTCGAGGCGTTTGATGGCCACGTCCAGTTCCTTGGGCATCGTGCCAGCGGGCATGAGGTCTTTCATCTTGCGCATCATGTGGGCCATGTGCTTGGGATTGTTCTCATCCAGATGCTCCATGTCGCGCTCCATTTCCATCATGGCCCGCTCCATGCGCGGATCATCGAAATCCGGCGTTGGCGGTTCGCCGCTCTGCGGCTCGGTTTTCGCCGCGGGTTCCTTGAGCCCGCGGGACATGGCGAAACGGCTCATCTGTTTCTCCATCTTCTTGTTGCCGCACTTCGGGCAGACCGGCAAGCGGTCGGGGTTCGTCCGCTTCGAAAGGAAGTTAAAGATCACCCGGCACTTCGGGCACGCATACTCGTAAATTGGCATAGTACAGATTTTCTTAACTCGTCCGCGTCAACTTAGCCGAGATGCGGGGAGTCGAAAAGCAGTAAACAGCGGAGTCTCGGTTGATAGCTCCAGCCCAGGTTGGCTCCCCCAGGAGGCCAGCCTTGAGCCTCTGCCCCGCCGCCACCCTCCCGGCCCATTCCCGCGCATAGGGCAGTAATCTCGCCGTAGCCCCGCCGTAGTCTCGCCGTAGCACCTCTAATCGCCGATTAGAGGTGCTACGGCGAGACTACGGCGGGGCCCGCACGCGGTACGCGGGCGGTGAGCGAGGGCATGGCGGGCGGCCTGATCATAGTTATCTGGCCGCCGCACCACCAAGGTTTGAGCGCATCCCATTGGCATTCAGGTACTTCCGTGGCCGACGATGCTCAGTGCCTCGATCGCGCCAAGTCGTTGCAGGGGGCCCAATCCGTATCCCGGGCGCAGATCACCACTTGCCACGGAGCTGCTCCGGCGACATCCCCTCCGCACGCAGCCGGCGCAGACTAAGAGCGTCATGGCGTTTGGCCAGGCGGACTCCTTTTTCGTCCGTCATTAGTGGGCAGTGATAGAATTGCGGTGCTGGCACCCCGAGCGCGCGATAAAGCAGCAGTTGCCGGGCGGTGGACGCGAGCAAGTCCGCGCCGCGCACCACTTCGGTAATCTGCATTGCCGCGTCGTCCACCACCACCGAGAGCTGGTAAGCTGGCACGCCGTCATGCCGCCAGACGACGAAATCGCCAAAGTCCTTCCCCGCGACGAATTGCTGGGTCCCGCAATGGCCGTCGGCAAACGTGATGGTTTCGCCGTCCGGCACTCGGAAACGCCAATTTCGCTTGGGGGTAGAGCCGCTCGCGGGGTTTGGGTCAAATGGGTGCCCGCTGCTACTTGGCTCGGCCTTCAGCCGGCAGGTTCCCGGATAC
>Ga0194060_10003340_pt1 | contig 11349 bp, 11 predicted proteins | sample SepL225m_MetaG_FD_163427 | JGI IMG/M metagenome (GOLD analysis project Ga0194060, IMG submission 163427) | Anoxic zone freshwater microbial communities from boreal shield lake in IISD Experimental Lakes Area, Ontario, Canada - Sep2016-L222-5m | ecosystem: Environmental > Aquatic > Freshwater >... | reverse complement strand
GGCGTTCGGCATGGGCGCAGTTGCGGCGCTGCTGGCCGGCGCCTGTGTGGCGCCCGTCGTGATTCAGGTGATCGTGTTCGCGAGCGACATGTACGCGAAGGGTTCGTCGATCGCACTGGCCCTGCCCTTCGTGCTCGGACTCGGTATGGCGCTGCCCTGGCCCCTGGCGGGCGCGGGACTGTCGAAGTTGCCGAAGCCGGGTGCCTGGATGAACCGCGTGAAATACGCCTTCGGCGTGTTCATTCTCGCGATGGCGGCGTACTACGGCTACCTCGCCTACGAGATCGTGTCGAGCCGCTGGGTCAATCAGGCCGACGTGCAGGCCAGCGCGACAGAGAAACTCAAGGAAGGCTGGTACTCGTCGCTCAACGACGGCCTGCAGGCCGCGAAGGCCTCAGGCCAGCCGGTGCTCATCGACATGTGGGCCACCTGGTGCAAGAACTGCCTCACCATGGACCAGACGACGCTGGCGGACCCGCGCGTGAAGGCCGCGCTCTCCGGCTACGTGAAGATCAAGTTTCAGGCCGAAGATCCCGACGCGCCGGCGACCAAGGCCGTCATGCAACGCTTCAATGCCGTGGGTTTGCCGGCCTACGGGATCGTCAAACCGCGCTGAGCGCGATGCTATAGTTTACGAACGAATGTCGCGACAGGCTGGGTCATCGACGCCGTACATCATCGGCTTCATCGTGCTCGCGTTGGCGACGCTTGGCGGCAACTGGCGGCTTGATGTCGCCCGGCGCGACGGTCGCCAACTCGCCGCCTCCATCAACAATCATCTGCGGCTCGCTGAACAGGGTCTTTCCGACCTGCGCGGTGCGCAGGCTGCGTATCTGGCGTCGGGATTGAAGACCGACGAGTGGATGAACCGCGCCACGGCCGCTGGTGTGCAGCTCGAGAGCGCCGTGAATGTGCTCGGCGCATTGACGAACACGGCGCCCGAAGCGCGCCAGCATTATCTCGACTCGGCCCCGCTCGTGGGCGAACTCATGGCGGGCGATAAGAGAGCCAGAGGCTTCGTCGTGTCAGGTCAGCCGCTCGTCGCAGCGGACGTCCTGTTTCAGGAAGGCGTCGAACCGGTCAAGAAGCTCACGACCGAACTGGCGGCCGCGCGCGACGCCGAGATGGCCGCGTTTGAGAAGTCTGCCACGTTGATCGGCTACATCGGACTCGGCATCAATGGCGGCGCACTGTTCATCGGCCTGCTGCTGTTCATCATCGGTTCGCGCGGCAAGAAGGCTGACGCCACCGAAGCCGAGACAGAGGGGCTGAATCTGCACACAACGGACCGCGCGCCGGAGCCGAAGATCGCCACGGCGCCGGAGCCGTTCGTCGATCCATTCGTCGCGCCGGTCGTGGATCTATCGGGGGCGGCGGAACTCTGCGTGGATCTCGGCCGCATCCTTGATGGCCGCGACCTGCCGGCGCTCATGGGTCGTGCGGCCGATGTCCTGGAAGCCAAGGGCCTCGTGCTGTGGGTCAGTGAGTCGAACGGTGCCGTGCTGCGGCCATCGGTCGCTCACGGTTACTCCGACCGCGTGCTGCAACGCATGGGCACACTGTCGACCAGCGGTGACAACGTCACGTCGCTGGCCTTTCGGACGATGCAGCCCCAGGTGTTGCGCAGTCCGGTCGAGGGCCACGGCGCCATCGCTGTGCCGCTGCTGACTGCCGGCGGTTGCGTGGGTGTGCTGGCTGCGGAAGTCCAGGGCGCCAAGCCTGGTGATACCCGGTTTGCGGTGGCGAGAATGATCGCAGCCCAGCTGGCCACGCTCGTCGGACCAGGATCGTCCGCGCCGCCGAAGTCAGCCGGCGCTTCCAGCTAATCAGACAACTGCTGTCTTGCCTCGGGGACAGCCGTCCTCGGAATCGTCCAGAAACGAGCGTCTACACGTCGTGTACGCGTGCACGAGCACGGCACGCGTCTTGATTAGAGGGACAGTGGAACCGCTCGGCAAACGGGGTGCGTCAACAACCGACAGGCAGGCGCTGGCATCGCCGCATCCCGCCCGCTCCAGGTCGTCCGAGCGGTTCTAACTCTTAACCGAAGCGCACAACGACGACCGTCATGTCGTCGTTGGGTGGGGCGCCGGCGCGGTGATCTTCCACGGCGTTGATGATGTTGCGCACGATCTCGGTCGCCGGCAAGTCGCGCGACTTCTCGACCACCGTGATGATGCCCTGACTGGTGAACTCTTCGCTCTTCATGTTCATCGCCTCGGACGCGCCGTCCGAACAGAACACGAACACATCGTCCTTGCCGAGCGGCAGCACGACTTCGTCGTACGTCGTGCCGTAGAACGAGCCGAGCGGTACGCCAGGCGATTCAATCTGCGCGACGCCGTCTGCCGTCGCGCGAATGGGATACGGCACGCCGGAGTTCGAAAGCGTCACCGAGCGGCGTTTCAAATCGAACACGACGTAACAGAGCGTGCAGTAGTACTCCTCGAGCTGGCGCTCGTGCAGGATCGTGTTGATCGACTCGAGCACCGACTTCGGCGTGGACTGCTCCGGCATGAACCGGCGGCGGAACGTGCGGCCGCGAACGAGTTCGCCGGCAAAGACGCTGTAGAGCGCAGCCGGCACGCCCTTGCCCGACACGTCACCAAGCGCGACGATCAGGGTGTTGGAGTCGGGCACGAGAAAATCGTAGAAGTCGCCACCCAGTTCGCGCGCTGAGGCAAACGACGCCGCGATATCGACGCCCTTGAGTTTCTTGGGCAATTGCGCCGGCAGCAACGCCGCCTGCACGCGCTTGGCGAAGTGCAGTTCCTTTTCCATCCGCGCTTCGGACGCGGACACGGCTTCATACAAGCGCGCATTTTCAATCGCCACTGCGGCCTGGCTGGCCAGCAGCGTGAGAATTTCGACGTCGCGTTTTGAGAACGCGTCGAGTTCCGGGCTTTCCAGATCGAAGACACCGATGCAGCGGTCCTTCAACAGCATCGGCACCACGAGTTCCGACCGCACATCCTCAACGGCCTTGATGTACCGCGGGTCCTTCGACACATCGGGCACAAGCACGGCCTCGCGATGGAGTGCCGCGTAGCCGACCAGTCCCTCACCCAGTTTGACCTTGGGGATCTCGGTCTTCTCGCCGTACTGCACGGCGACTTTCATCTCGAGTTCCTGCCGCGCCTCGTCGTAGAGCATGATGCCGAAGGTGCGGTAGTCCACAACCCGGCGCGTCAGTTGCGCGATGTTCGAGAGCAACTGGTCGAGGTCCAGTACTGCGGCGACTTCTTTGCCGATTTCCGCGAGCATTTCGAATGCTTCCGCGTCCGCGCGCTCGCGCTCGAACAGGCGCGCGTTGGCCAGCGCCACGGCGACGTGCGCCGCAAACTGACGCAGGATCGCCGCATCCTGATCGGTGTACTGGTCGCGCGTGCGGCTCAGAATGTTCAGCGCGCCGACCGCCTTCTTCTTGTAGATCAGCGGCACCGCCAGCGTGGAGGCCATGCCCGGCACCACGGCGATGTAATGCGGATCGGCCGAGACGTCACCGATCACCAACCCCTGCTGAGACTCCACGACGCGGCCGACGATGCCCTCAGAGACGCGGACATGAAACGACTTGTCTTCGGGATACCCCACGGCGTACGCGATCGACAGCTCGTTGCGTTTGGAGTCGAGCAGATACACGGCAAACGCGTCGAACGGAATCAACCGGCGGATCAGTTCTGGGGTCTTCTGCAGCAGCTCGTTGACGTCCAAGACTGCGGTCACCTGACGCCCCAAATCGAACATCGTCAGGAGAATGTCCCGCTCACTCATCGCCTTTAACTATACTTGGAGAGTGCTGACCTTGCCGCTGGACTACACGGCCATCGAACGGATTTTGCCCCATAGATACCCGTTCCTGCTCGTCGATCGCGTGACCGAACTCGAACCCGACAAACGCATTGTCGGGATCAAGAACATTTCGTTGAATGAGCGATTTCTGGCGCATACCGCCGGGGAGCCCCCGTCCCTGCCGCCGACGATCCTGACGGAGGCTGTGGCGCAAGTCGGTGCAATCCTGATTCTGTCGAAGCCCGAGAACCGCGAGAAGCTCATCTACTTCATGGGCATCGAGCGCGTGCGATTCCGGCAGCCCGTGCATCCCGGTGATGTCGTGGAAATCGAGGCGATCGTTCGTCGCCTGCGCAGCCGCATGGGCGTGTTGAGCGGCCGGGCGCGTGTGAATGGCAAGGTCGTCTGCCACGGGACGATGACGTTCGCGTTAGGGGAGCGGACGGCCGGTCTGCCCGGCAGCGAAAGCTAGCGCCATGAACGCGGCCTTGAGGCCGCGTGAAGCCCAGGCGGCCCATTTCTGATCGGGCTTCAAATAGCGATAACCATCCAGCAACGCGGGCGCCAGAATCATCGCGCCCACGGCCGGTTCCGGCCACCCCTTCCGACCCAACGAGTTCGCCATGCCGAGCGGATCCCGCTCGGGCGGACCGACCTTGCCGATCGCCGCGCCGGCGTACATCACCGACGTGGCGATGTTGAAGACGAGCACACCTTTGAGAAACGGCGCGGACTCGTCACGCAACCGCGGCCGCACCGACAACAACCATTCAGAGCCCGCGTGCTGCATCCAGAATCCGGCGGACGAGATCACGAACTCCTTCTTCCGCGTGGTGAAGTCGTGCGTGATCGCGAAGAACGGAATGCCTGCGTAATGAATCGGCTTCGTGCCAGGGTTGGCGCCGAAGAGCGCGCCCGTCATCACATGCCCGGACTCATGCACGACAAGCCCAGAGACACCGCCAACAAGCAACGACACGGTCTTCTTCACCGAGATCTGCGCGGACGCCATCGACGGCCACAACAGCAACACCAGCACCGCGCACCGTGCTCCGCGTGAGCTCACGACACTTCGCCCTCGGGCGCCTTGCCGGGCCGAACGATCAGCATGCCGACCGCGATGACCGCCGCGGCCGCCAACTGACGGAGGTCGAACGGTTCGTGCAACAAGAAGATACCGAGCGCGACGGCAATGATCGGGTTCACGTAGGTGTAGAGCGAGACCACCGCAATCGGCAAGTGCTTGAGCGCGTAAGAGTACGCGACGAAGGCCACGACCGAACCCAGCAGCGTCAAGTACAGGAGCGCGAGGGCCGACGGCATCGTGAACGAAAGATGCGCCCACTCGCCGCGCAGCGTGCCGCCGATCGTCATGAAGGCGCCGCCGAACAGCATCTGCAACGTCGCTGCGCCCAGCACATCACCCGACGTGACGTGCCGCTTGGTGTACGACGACGCGAGCGACCAGCCGATGCAGGCGACCTGCACCGCGATGACGCCGAGCAGCATGTTGCGCCCACTCACGCCACCCAGCGACAGGTCGGGCCACACGAGCATGACGATCCCGCCAAAACCCACACACATGCCGATCAAATGTCGCGCGTGGAGCCGTGCGCCGCCGGGATACAGGGCGTCGATGCCGACCATCCAGAATGGACTCGTTGCAACCAGCACGGCCGTGAGTCCGCTGCTCAGATAGCCCTCGCCGGTCACAACGCCGCCGTTGCCCAACGCCAGCATGAAGAAACCGAGCACAGCCTGAGTGGGCCAGGCTGACGGTGGTGGCAGACGCCGCCCCTGCGCACGGAGGCCGACCAGCATGATCGCAGCGGCGAGCAAATAGCGAAATCCGCCGACGAGCAACGGCGGAATCGTCACGAGCGCCACTTTGATGGCGAGGTACGTCGTGCCCCAGATCAGGCAGATCGCGAACCAGGCGAGCCAGGCGCGTCGCGTGTGGTGTGCTGTGGTCACGCGGATGGCGGTTTGAAGAGCAGTCGGTCGAGCCGCTTGCTGTACTGCGTGAACGGCCCATCGCCGTCATCGTCGGCGATGTGCTTGCGGAACTGGAACATCTTCGCGTCGAGGTCGTCGACAGACGCGAAGATGAAGGCTTCGAGCGTGAGCGGCAGTACGGGTGAGCCGTTCTCGCGCGCGCCGTGGTGCGAGAGGACGATGTGCTCGAGCGCCAGGCGAAGGTCGTCTGGAAATGATGGGTCTTCGCGAACGGCATCCCGAAGCATGCCGAGTCCGATGGCAATGTGCCCGATCAGGTTGCCCGCCACCGAGTAGCCGGTGGCGCCTTCGTACGTCAGTTCCTCCGTCTTGCCGAGATCGTGCAGGATGGCGCCGGCGATGATCATCTCGCGGTTGACGCCGTAGGCATCGGCCAGGAACGTGCCCACTTCCATGATCTTGAGCAGGTGCTCGAGCAGGCCGCCGCGATACGCGTGGTGCACCGTCATGGCCGCCGGCCAGATCCGCAATCGGTCGCCGTGCTTGGCGATGATGCGCTCGAGCAACGCGCGCAGTTCCGGCCGCTTCACTTCAGCGATGCGCTGCTGCAATTCCTGCCACATCTCCGCCAGCGGCCGGGGCGAACTCGGAATGCAGTCCTCCTCACGGAAACCGTCAGCCGCGTCTTTGGCCGGATTGGCCCGTCGAACGTTCTCGATGACCAGTTCGGTCTGACCCTTGAAGACGTTACCGCGCGCCTGGATCTTGACGAAGTCGCCCTTGTTGAACTGCGTATTCAGCGACTCGGCGCCGTCGAAGACTTTGCCCGCAATCTCGCCGGTGGCGTCTTGAAGCATCAGCGAGAGATAACTGCCGCCGTTCTTGGTGGGTCGCAGATCTTTTTGCGCGCAGAGGAAGAAGCCCCAACCGGAGGCGCTACCGTCGATTTCAGCGATGGGAGGAAGGCGAAAAATGGCCATCAGGACACAAACCCGAATGTGCCGCGTCCGAGCCACGCAGCGCCGTCAATCGTCAGTACATCGCCGGTGATGTACGAAGACAATGGCGACACGAGAAACGTGACGGCATCGGCGACTTCGCTCGGCTGCCCCCACCGCTTCAGCGGCACCATGTCCGTGATCCTTGCAACGTCGGCGTCCGACGCCCACAACTGTTTGGCGGCGCCGGGCGACTCGATCGGGCCGGGCGCGACGGCATTCACACGAATCTTGTGGCGCGCCCACTCCACCGCCAGGGTCTGCGTCATCGACATCACGCCGGCCTTGGCGGCCGCGGAGTGGATCGTGCCGGCACTGCCGGTCCACACGTAGTTCGCCAGGATCGACACGATCGATCCGCCGTGTCCCGACGCAATCATGTGTCGGCCAACCGCGCGCGAGCAGTAGAAGGTGCCGTTGAGTACGATGTTGATGACCGAGTTCCAGCCGTTCGGCGACAACTCTTCGGCTTTGCAGACGAAGTTGCCGGCCGCGTTGTTGATGAGAATGTCGACGCGGCCAAATCGCGCGACCGCAGCGTTGACCATGCGATCGACGTCCTCGGGGTTGCGGACATCCATCGCCACGGTGAGCACCGATGCGCCGGGAACCTTTGCCGTAATGGCGGCCGCGCCGTCATCGAGGTGCGACTGCGTCCGGCTTGCGAGGACGACATTGGCGCCGAGCGACGCAAATCGCTGCGCCATGGCGAGGCCCAGGCCGGTGCCGCCCCCGGTGATAATGGCTGTCTGTCCGGCGAGCAAATCCGCAGTGAACATGAACGTTCAGTGTATCGCCAGATGCTAAGATTTCGCAGTGGCCGCAACTCCGAACGCCTCACTGCCGAGCGACGCATTCGCGCGGCTGTTCGAAGCGGTCCATGAAGGCGTCTACATCGGCCTGATCGACGCCGCGTCGCGCGTCACCACGACGCTCGCGGCCAATCCGCACCTCCGGTTGATGTTTGGCTGGGCTGACGATGTGCCCGTCGGCGATGTGCGACCGTTTGATCCCGCGCGCTTCGTTGATGAGCAGGCGCGCGTCGGCTTTCTCCAGCAACTGACACGCGACGGCTCTGCACGCGACTACCTGTTGCGCCTTCGACGCGCGGACAAGTCAGCAATGTGGGTGGAAGTGACCGCCCGCGCAGAAGCGGTGCCCGCCGACTCGTCGCTGCGCGTCGAAGCCGTGATGCGTGACGTGACGGAGCGCAAGAAGCTCGAAGATCAGGCGCGCGATCTCTACCACCAGTTGCTGCAGGCCGAGAAACTGGCGGCGCTGGGCCAAACCATGAGCGGCGTCGCACACGAACTGAACAACCCGCTTGCCACCGTGCTGGCCTGCGCGGAACGACTCACCGGAAAACCGCTCGACGACACCACGCGACGCGACCTGGACGCGATTCACAACGCCGCCGAGCGCGCGGCGAGGATCGTGCGTAATCTGCAGACGTTCGCGCGAAAACGTCACACAACGCGAACCATGGTCGATCTGAACCACGTGGTGCGCGACACGCTCGCGCTGCGCGCGTACGAGCAGCGCGTGGCCAACGTCGTGATTCTCGAAGCGTTGGCGTCCGGACTGCCACTGGTCTTTGCCGACCCGCATCAGATTCAACAAGTCCTGCTCAACCTGATCATCAATGCGGAACAGGCGATGCTCGGCGCGCACGGACGAGGCACGCTGATTCTGCGCTCCTGGCACGAACCCGAGAACGACGCGATCAAACTCGAGGTCAGCGACGATGGCCCGGGCGTGCCGCCGGATGTGCAGGCGAAGATCTTCGATCCGTTCTTCACCACCAAAGAGGTGGGCAAGGGCACGGGCTTGGGTCTGACCGTTGCGTACGCCATTGCGCAGGAGCACGGCGGCGGACTCAGCGTGGCATCAAGCGGAGGCCGAGGCGCGTCGTTCACGCTCGAGTTGCCGGTGGGAGGCACACCATTGCGAATGAGTGTGCCGGCCGCAATGCGCCCCGCGCCGGACGTGCCCAGTGGAACGCGCGCGCTCGTCGTGGAAGATGAAGCGGCGCTCGGCCAGGCCGTGGCCGACGCGCTCGGTGATGCGGGGTTTGTCGTGGATCGCGCCGGTAACGGCGAAGAGGCGCTCGGATGGATCGCGAACCAAGCCTACGACCTGGTGATTTGCGATCTGAAGATGCCGAAGCTTGATGGGCCGTCGTTGTATCGGCAACTCGCCGTCACCCACCCCGCCCTCAGCAAACACATGGTGTTTGTGACGGGAGACGTGGCGGGGACGGACGCGGAGCGATTCCTTGAAGAGTGCGGATGCCGATGGCTCGCGAAGCCGTTCAGGCTGCGAGATCTCGTCCGCGTCGCACGAGAGACAGTCGGGTAGCCGGCTTCTCTGCCTTTTCCGACTTCGGTGTCTTGTCGAGCGCGGGCGTGAGGAATGCATCGACGGCCACGCCGAGCGCGATCTTCAACCGGCTGATCGCACGCGCGTGCAACTGCGAGACGCGCGATTCGTTGACGCCGATCGCGTCGCCGATCTCTTTCATCGTCGCGTCCTTGAAGTAGTACATCGAGATGATCTTGCGTTCGCGGGACGGCAGCGCGCGCATCGCCGCGCGGATCTTCTCGCGCACTTCCACTTGCTGATAGGTCGCGTCGGGAGACATCGGCTCACTCGGCACGAGCACCGCCGGCAGCGTCGCCGCGTCAATGGTGTCGAGATTGGCGAGCGCCGAGGTGGACTCAATGGTGTTGATCCGAACAATTGTCCGCTCGAGGCGCGCGACGTCGGTGCCGACGCGCGCGGCCAGGTCGGCCAGCGTCGGCTCGGCGCCGAGTTCGCGTCGCAGCTGTTCGCGGGCGGCTTCAAGTTCGCGGCGCACGCGACGCACGCCGCGCGGCCAGGCATCGCGCCGGAGCGCATCGATCATGGCGCCGCGTACGCGCCGTTCGGCGAAGGTCTCGAACTTGATGCCACGGCCTTCATCAAAGCGGTGGGCCGCGTCCATGAGACCAAGGACGCCGTCCTGGACGAGGTCACCCAGATCGATCGAATGCGGCATCGTCGACGCCATTCGGCGCGCCAGAGACTCCACAAACGGGAGACTGGCAATAACGCGGTCTTGCTGGTCGGCGGCGAGTGGGGCGCGCTGCATGTAAACCTCCAAGAGGTCCCCAAGCGAGGACCCGTGCACCCCTCTTCCGCAATGGCAGTGCCAGATGGAATAGAGAACAAACAGCGAAAATTGCAAATGGACCTGTATTTCCTGTAAAGCTATACGGGTCATTAATTTAGGAGGTAATTGCCGGGCTGTGCAGCGGTGTGAAATGGCGTGCGGAAGTGCTCAAGATCGTCAAATCAATGACGTGTGTCAAAGGCCGAGGTCATGGTTATGACGCGTCGATGGCCATCTGTTTGATGCGTTTTGCCGTGCTGATGGCATCAAGCGCCCCGGCCACGACCTGGCCGGCGCGCGATTTCTGATGCTCATCAGTCAGCCGGTGCTCAAGCAGCTCCGCGTTCGCGAGAATGACGCCAAGCTGGTTGTTCAGCTGGTGAAACAGCTTCTGGAGGTCAGAGTCCGGCACCTATGCGCCTCGGCGCAACTGTTCGTCGGTCCAGATCTCGGCCGGTGCCATCTCGGGCCCTCGCCACAACGTGTCGGCAAAGATCCTCACGGAGCCGCCGGCGGTCCGAACGTACTGGACCTTTCCGCTGGCCATCCAGTTATAGATGGTGCGGCGACTCACGCTGACCAACTCACATGCTCGCGGAATGGAAACTGTTGGACGCTCGGCGGTGTTCATATTCGATTGAAACTATCGGTCCACGCGCGAAACACCTATAGACCACCACGGTGTGTCAAAATGTCGTCACCCTGATGGTCTCCTCTGACAACCCCACACACCTGCTCCTGGTCGATGACGAGGAGGGGTTCCGCACGGCCATCGCTGAGCAATTGGCCGATCAAGGGTTCGTCGTCGAGCAAGCCGGCACCGGAGAACTGGCGCTGGAACGGCTCGCGGAGTTTGCGTTCGACATTCTCATCACGGATCTGCGGTTGCCCGGTGTTGACGGACGGCAGTTGCTCGACGAGGCCCTCGCCCGCTATCCGGACATCATCGCGATTGTCATCACCGGGTTCGGCACCGTGCGCGAGGCGGTGGAAGTGACGCGGCAGGGCGCGGAAGGGTTCATCACCAAGCCGTTTCAGTTCGAAGAGTTGCGTCATGAACTGAGCACCGCGATCGAGCGGCGGAAGTTGCGCGCGGAGAACGCGTACCTGCGCGCCCAGTTGCGGGATCGCTACAGTATCGACGGCATGATCGGCCGGACGCCGATCATGATGAAGCTCTTCGAGTTGCTCGACACGGTCGCGGTCACCACGAGTACGGTGTTGATCACCGGAGAGACGGGCACCGGCAAGGAACTGGCGGCGCGCGGCCTCCACGACGCCAGTCCACGGCGCGCACAGAAGTTCGTGGCGATCAATTGCAGCGCGATTCCCGAAACGTTGCTGGAGGCCGAGCTATTCGGCCATGTGCGCGGCGCATTTACCGGAGCCGTCGCGAATCGTCAGGGCCGATTGGAGCAGGCGCATCGCGGCACGCTGTTCCTCGACGAGATC
>Ga0194060_10003338_pt1 | contig 11352 bp, 10 predicted proteins | sample SepL225m_MetaG_FD_163427 | JGI IMG/M metagenome (GOLD analysis project Ga0194060, IMG submission 163427) | Anoxic zone freshwater microbial communities from boreal shield lake in IISD Experimental Lakes Area, Ontario, Canada - Sep2016-L222-5m | ecosystem: Environmental > Aquatic > Freshwater >... | reverse complement strand
CTCAACCGTGAGATTCGTCACATAGATTGGTAGTCAACCAGTACATCGAAGACCAAAGGAGCGTGTGACGAACCACAAGAGTTTTGGTGGGATGGGGCGGCATCCTCTTAAAACCCACGAGCTTTAGCCGTGGGAGCCGTCGCAACGGTTGATCGCTTCGGAGGGAGCGCAACCAGGATGATGATCAGACGCTCGTGGTGATCATAAGGAGCAGCGTTGTGAGCCTGCAACACCCAGAGGTTATCCGGCTTGATTTGCCGGCCCGGTACACGTATTTGCATATCTTGAGCGATTGCATCGCCGATATGTTACGCCAAATCGACGGAGTCGAAGACCACGAGATGCTAACCTACAATATGCAACTGGCTGCCCACGAGGCATGTACCAATATTGTCGGTCACGCTTACGGTGGGGGAAGTACCGGCGACGAGCGCATTGTTATTTCCTTGGCTCTGCGCCCACACCCACGCCGCCTGGAGATCGAGTTGCGTGACACAGGCAAGGCATTTAATCCCGATGTTATTCCCTCACCAAACCTTGAACAAGCTCAGATTCACGGATATGGCCTTTTTCTCATGCGAAATCTCATGGACACCGTCACCTACACCGCTCAACCAGGGGACAACTACTGGTGTCTGGTGAAGAACCTCTAAACCGGAGTCATATGGCCGTCTACAACATCGGCTTCATCATGGAACAGGCCCTTGGCCATGTGACCCACACGAAAAACCTACAGGCTAACGTGCCAAATGACCCTGAGGTACGCGCATACTGGGGTCTGATTCCCTTCGAGGCGCATGGGATCGCCGCACGAATCCCGCTGTATAAAAGTAACTGGACCGTACGCGCTGGTCTGCGTGCCCGCAGCGCGGTCGCTCGCATTGCGCGTCAGACAAGGCTTGATGCCCTGTTTTTCCATACCCAGGTGCCGGCGATTCTGGCCACAAGCTGGCTGCGCACGATCCCCAGCATTGTCTCCCTCGATGCAACGCCCTTGCAGTATGACCAGCTCGGCGCGTTCTACCAGCACGAGCAGGGATCACCCTGGATGGAGGGTCTGAAATGGCGTCTCAACCGCGACTGCTACCGTGCTGCGCGCCATTTGGTGGCGTGGGGCGCGTGGACAAAGCGCGGGCTGATTGCCGACTATGGGGTGCCCGCTGACAAAATCACCGTGATACCGCCCGGTGTCACCGTGAAGGACTGGCGCAGACCAACTCCCCGCACCCGCCACGATGGCCCGGTAAAAATCCTCTTTGTCGGAGCAAACTTGGAGCGCAAGGGCGGATTACTGCTGCTGGAGGCATTTCGTAGCCTACGCCCGCTGGGCGTTGAACTGCATCTGGTGACAAAAGATACCGTCGCCAGTGAACCCGGACTCTTCGTCTACAACGGTATGCAACCGAACAGCCAGCCCCTGAAGAATCTGTACCATAGCTGCGACATCTTCGCCTTACCAACCTTCGGAGATTGCCTGCCTATGGTGCTTTCGGAGGCAGGAGCCGCCGGGATGGCGGTGGTTTCGACCAATGTGGCCGCTATTCCCGAGATCGTGCGCGACGGGGAAACGGGCCTGATCGTGCCCGCAGGCGACACCGCCGCCCTCACGGAAGCCCTGCGCCGCCTAGCCCTCAGCCCCGACTTGCGCATGAGTCTGGCCGAACACGCTATATCCCACGTCTCCCGCGAATACGACGCCCAGAAGAACGCGGCGCGCCTACTTGACCTGCTGAAGGGAGAGGCCGATATGGCTCGCACGAAGACGAAGGTAGCGGCATGAGCAACCAGGTGCTGCTCACGATTTCAGGCACCATCCCCGCCGATCTGAGTACGAAGGTGGCCCAAGGCGCACGGCCACAGGCCGATTACGTCGCGATGGCTAAGACATTTGGTGCCGACCTGCTCGACTACCCGGCAGCGCGCAAGGTGGCAGGCAGTTTCGGCAAACTTCTGGAGCGCGTCGGTGGCCCCGACCTCGTGCTGGCCTGGGCCTGCTTCACGCAGCGCCAGCAGTACAAGGTCATCATCACCGATGGCGAGCAGATCGGGCTGCCCCTGGCGGCGATGATGAAGTTCCTCGGCCTGGGCAAACGCCCGCGCCATCTGATGATTGTACATATTATCTCAGTACCAAAGAAAATGTTTTTTCTTGATCGTCTGGGTGTACAAAGTCACATTGACCGCTTCCTGGTATACGCCACGGCCCAGAAGCACTACATCGAGAACCGTTGGAAGATTCCCAGCCGACGGGTGCGCCTCACCCCGTTTATGGTGGACAGCGCCTTCTTCTCCCCCGACCACGTGCAGGCACACAACGAGGAGCCGATGATCTGCGCCGTAGGTCTGGAACGGCGCGATTATCCCACTCTGCTGAAGGCGGTTGAGGGATTACCAGCAAAGGTGATCATCGCTGCCGCCAGCCCTTGGTCGAAACGGAGCGACAGCACCCAGGGTCAGTCCATCCCGGCAAATGTCGAGATACGTAAATTCACCCAATACGAGCTACGGCAACTCTACGCCGACAGCCGCTTCCTGGTGATGCCCCTGGAGAATGTCGAGTTCCAAGCTGGTATCACTGCAATCTTAGAGGCCATGGCGATGGAGCGGGCTGTGGTCTGCTCTGAGACACCAGGACAGACCGATGCGGTCATTGAGAATGAAACGGGCTATTACGTGTCCCCTAACGACCCAGCGGCCCTCAGAGCGGCTCTGGATGGCCTTTTGGAGCATCCTGAGATTGCTGAGCGCATGGGCAAGGCCGGACGTCGCATCGTCCAGCAGCGCATGAGCCTTGATCGCTACACCGAAGGTCTCCACGCGATTGTCCGCGAGGTGCTGAACGAGCGGTCGTGAGGAACCTAGGGTTCCAACCAATGCCTTTCACATAAGGAGTCTGCCGCCGATCAGCCCTCACCCCCCAGCCCCCTCTTCCTGAACGGGAGAGGGGGAGTATTCCACACCAGGAAGAGATATACTCCCCTCTCCCCGTGAGGGAGAGGGGCAGGGGGTGAGGGGACACGGTCGGCATAGATCGGCTTATGTGAAAGGTATCTCCCAGTAGCCCGCACCTGCAGGAAGAGCGAGCATCGCCATGCCCACATTGCTTTCAACCCTGACCAGCCTGCTTCTCGCGGGCGAAGCAGGTCTCGCGCTCATAACCGACTACCTGCTGCTCCTGACGGCAGCAGCCTTGTTTGCCAAGCGGCAAACACCACCGCGCAGCGGCGATCCATCTCACCGCTTCGTGATCATGGTACCCGCGCATAACGAAGAGCGCCTGCTGCCCCAACTGCTTGAAAACTTGAGCCACCTGGATTACCCAGAAGCACTGTACACGGTGCATGTGGTGGCCGACAACTGCAGCGACCGCACAGCCGAGCGAGGACGATCTGGTGGAGCGATTGTCCACGAGCGGTTCAACAACGAACTACGCGGCAAGGGCTACGCCCTGGAGTGGCTGCTCCAGCAGATCTGGGAACGCGGTGACGCCCACGATGCTGTGGTCATCCTCGACGCGGACTCGGTCGTCTCACCAAACTTCCTGACAGTGATGGACGCACGCCTAGCCCGTGGCGAGCGCGTCATCCAGGCATACTACGCGGTACGCGCCCCAGAGACCGCCCGTAGCGCGGGCATCCGCGCTGTGGCCTTGACGGTACTGCACTACCTCCGCCCGCAGGGGCGCATGGTACTGGGCGGATCGACCGGGCTTAAGGGCAACGGTATGGTCTTCGCCGCCGACATTCTGCGCACACACCGCTGGACAGCCTCGCTCACCGAAGACATCGAGTACCACATGGATCTCATCCGCGCCGGTGAGCGTGCGATGTTTGCCCCCGACGCGGTGGTCTGGGCAGAGATGCCGGACAGTCTGAAATCATCGCAGACCCAGAACGAGCGCTGGGAGCGTGGGCGCATGGAGATGGTTCGCACCTACGTCCCCGGCCTGATCAGCGAGGGGCTGCGCCAACGGAACTTCCTGCTGCTAGATGCCGCTATCGAGCAGATCATCCCGCCCTTCTCGATAGTCGCCGGACTCAGCGTGATCGCCCTGCTAGCCGCGCTGCTGCTCCGTAGCCCGCGAGCCATCGCCCAGGCAGTGGCCATCATCATCGGCCAGATGATCTACATCTTCGCCGGGCTAATCCTCGCGCGTGCGCCGCGCACGGTCTACCAAGCTCTCCTCTTCGCCCCGGCCTTCATGCTCTGGAAAATCTGGCTCTACGTGCGACTACTGCTCGGAATCAAACCCGGCGGCTGGGTACGCACCGCCCGAAACGATTAACCGCCGAGTTATGACGCGAGGACGCGAGGATGCGGTAGTTTCGCGTCCTCGCGTCCTCGCATCCTCGCGTCAACAAACCTGGTACTGACATCCAGTGATCTGCACTAACTGGCAGCAGTACCGGATCCCTCTGCCTCATGGCGCAAATCAGCCTCGACCAGATGCGCTCCAGTGGCTCCCTGACGCCCTTGGCGCGATCATCCCCAAGACATACAGTAGTTTCCCAGACGGTGTTTGGCGATTTCGATAGCGCATGCTATACTATTCGGTATACCATGTAAGGGCTAGTATCGAACCTAGACGGTAGAATTCATACGACTCAAAAGGCCCCACCTCTCTCCCCTATATGCTTTGGCCGGCAGTAGGGAGGAGACAGAGCCTGTTGAGTTCACACGGGGGCGTTCGTGTCACCGATACGCACTAAGCTGTATAAGCATACCATACCTGCTACGATGCTTCAACAGCCCGCATACCGTTGATGCTTACTCCCCCCGTCGGATCTTCCCCCGCAGGGCCATCCCACGCGCCCATCGGGGGATCGTGACAGGCGTACCCTGTGCATTCTCCTACGCGATCAGCGTAGACATACACATGGCACCGCCACATCCCAGAAGGAGCGGACTGTGAGTACCCGCCAACCTTTCACCACTACTGCAACCCGCATGCCTGGCTTGGCCACGCCATTACGGCATCGCATAACCAATCCTACCTGCAGCGGTGATCACGACCTACCACAGCACGCCACCGAACGGAAGGGAGTGTTGCAAACGTGATGAACCTTGACCCGCGCCACCTCGCTCACCTGCTCAGCAGTGCCATCGCTGAAGATGTGATCGCCGAACGTGGCTACTACTCCCTCGCGCCTGGTGACGTGACCAATGCGGCTCTCCTCATCGGCGTCAAGCCCGCCACCATCAAACCCGCCATGCACCAGGGTGCGCTGGTCATCCCCCTGCACCGGCTCGGTGATGACGAACCCTACGCCCACGTCCTGCGCCCGGATAGCCCCACGTGCGATGGGAAGGGCCGCCCACGCAAGTACATCTACCCGACCGGCCTGACCAATATCTTCGACGCCCTGCCACGCCATCGTGACGCCCTGGGCGACCCCTCCCGCCCGCTGTGGCTCACCGAGGGAGCCAAGAAGGCTGACGCCCTTACGAGTGCCTTTGGTGACCAGATCGCCGCCATCAACCTCAACGGTGTCCACGGCTGGCGCGCCACCAACGCCAACGGTGGCAAGGTCGCCTCCCCCGACATGCAGTTCATCGCCTTCAATGATCGCGAAGTAATTATCTGCCCCGATGGCGACTATAAAACCAACCCCCACGTCCAGCGGGCCATCACCGCCCTCGTGCGCCTCCTAGCCGCTCGTAGCGGCATTGGCGCGGTCTATCTGTGCAGTTTGCCCCAAGACCCCAGCGGCACAAAGGTCGGCGTGGACGACTACCTCGCCAGTGGCGGTACCGCCGCCCAGCTCCGTCAGTTGCTCCAGCCCCTCGTGCAAGCCCAGGCCCAAGCCCGAGTCTCCTTCCTCGCGCACCCCGACACCGGCGCGGCCCTGCTCGCCCCCGCCAGCTATGACGTCCGCAACCACACCGTCGTGCGGGTTGACCCCTCGGGCGCGACCCACCACGTCTACACCGGGGCGATCTTCGTACGCTCCACCGGACTCGACCTCCAGAGCGGGCGACACACCGTCACGGTGGCCTGGTCTACGCCCGAGGGCATGCGTGAGCGCACTGTCACCGCCGACACGCTCAGCAACCGCCGCGCCTTCTCGGAGCAGATCGGTGGCTCCGGGGCGGCTATTCACGAGGGGAACATTAAGCAAGCCATGACCTTCCTCGGCGAGTTTATCCCAGAAAATCGCAACGCCATCCCGCGTCGGCTGGAAAGTTCGACCTACGGCTACGTCAACAACGGGCTGGTGCTAGCCGACCGCTCGATTGGTTTTGACGAGCCGGTAAGTTTCACCACCGACGGGCCACGCATCACGGTCGGAGCCAGCGCCGATGCGTACCCAGCGGCCCTCCGCGCCGCTGCCGACTGGGATGTACCTGCCCTCTGGCTTGTCCTCTCCCTGGCCCTCTCCGGCCCGCTCATCGCCCGTGTACGGCCACGACGCAACCCGGTGGTCGGTCTTTTTGGCGAGAGCGGCGGCGGTAAGACCACCATCGCGCAGTTCGCCACAGGATCCTTTGGAATGCCCAACGCCGCGCCGCTGAAGCTGGAGGCAGGACGTAGCACCACCGCCGGACTCTTCCAGAGCCTGGAGCGGCTAGGCGGGCTGCCGCTGCTGATCGACGAGGCTCACACCGCGCCCAACCCTGCCCGACTGGAGGGTGACTGCTACCAGTTCGCCAACGGCCAGAGTTACACCCGAGGGGGCGTCGACGGTAAGGCCAGAGGCGGGGCTGCCATTGCCGGAACGCTCATCCTCTGCGGCGAGGCCATCCCCGACTTTCGCCACGCTGGGAGCCGCAACCGAGTGTTGTTCATCGACAGCGCTGACCACGCTCCGCTGGGGGCCGAGCGGGCCAGTAGTGAAGGTGCCCGCCGCGCCCACGTGCTGGAGACTGCCTGGGAGTCCGGTGCGGGCCTGTTCGCCCCCCGCGTGCTGGAGACAATCTGGCGGGACTGGGCCGCATACCGGGCTGATGTCACCTCATGGCAGAGTGATGATCGCATCGCCCCGCTTGGCCCGTGGCGTGACGCGCTGGCCCTCGCTGCCGCTACCCTGCGCGTGGCCCTGGCCGCCGCCAATGTCGAGACGATGGTAGGAGCCGATACCATCATTGCTTGCTGGGGCGACCTGTTACGGGTCGGCCATGAGCGCACCGACCCCGCTGGGGACGCCTGGGAGCGGCTACAGGTCATGCTGGCGCAGGCCGAGTTCCGTGACAACAGTGAGCTGCTCGATTCCATATCCATCCCGGCCACATGGGAGTATCTGGATGCCAATCGGGGTGGTGGCGTGATCGCCTGTCGGAAAGTTGGGGATAGCTACTGGCGCGTACCAACATCCTCGCCACAATTCGTCGAGCGGGTGGGGCCAACCGCCGCGCAGGAGTTTGGCAGGGAATGGGCACGACGTGGGTTCGTTTTGCCCAGCCCGGACGGAAAAACGACATCTGTTGATCGCCTTTTTCCCCGTGGTATGGCCCGCGTGCTGCGTGTTTCATCCGCCATGATCAACGGAGACTAGGTGTAACACGTCTTCACGTTCATCGAAGGCATCGTCGCAGTAACATCGAATCTCATATCCATGCCCGGATGGCTCTCTAATGAGCTATTCGGGCATTTGTCTTTTTATTTGGCTTTTATGTTCTGCCATTTTCACCGGGTTATAGGTGTAACAGGTGTAACAGGTGTAACATGGTGTAACATCAAGGTGTAACGCGATATAGCTGATTGTAATGCCTTAGATCAAAAATGTTACACCTGTTACACCTGTAAACCCCTCATGTATATGGGCTGATGATTGATCGAAAAATATTAAAATGAAAAATATGCCCCTTACATGTATGTCGAAAATAGGTGTAACAGGTGTAACAGGTGTAACATCCCGCATTGGGACGCCTTGGAATCGTGTTACACCATGTTACACCTTAGCACACAAGAGCTACGATAGGTGTAACATGTGCCGGTACAAACCCCGGCGGTTGATCGGTGATCTCTAGCTTGCTGGTGAATAGGGAAAAATCGCGCTTTACGGCGTTGCAATGCGATTTAAGGCGCTCAACAGCGCTTTTTTTTGTTTATGAGGTGGGACAGGGTGGAATGTGGATATGGAACGTGGTTTTTGGCTTTGTAATGCGCTAAAAGCGAAACGTCCCACCCTAGATCGCATCACATGTATGGGATACGGATGATCTTTCGATCAAAAGATCATCCTCGGTGTAACAGGTGTAACAGGAGGTGTAACAGGTGTAACAGGTGTAACAGGAGGTGTAACAGGTGTAACAGGAGGTGTAACAGGTGTAACAGGAGGTGTAACAGGTGATATACATCCGCATTGGGACGCCTCAAATCGCGTTGCACCCTGTTCCACCTTAGCATAAAAAAGCTAAAATAGGTGGAACATGTGCCGGTACAAGCCCCGGCGGTTGGTTGATCGGTGATCTCTAGCTTGCTGGTGAATAGGGGGAAATCGAGGTTTAAGGCGTTGCAACGCGATTTAGGGCGCTCAACGGCGCTTTTTTTTTGTTTATGAGGTGGGACAGGGTGGAACGTGGTGGAATGTGGATATGGAACGTGGTTTTTGGCTTTGTAATGCGCTAAAAGCGAAACGTCCCACCCTAGATCGCATCACATGTATGGGGATACGGATGATCTTTCGATCAAAAGATCATCCTCGGTGTAACAGGTGTAACAGGAGGTGTAACAGGTGTAACAGGAGGTGTAACAGGTGTAACAGGTGTAACAGGAGGTGTAACAGGTGTAACAGGAGGTGTGACAGGTGATATACATCCGCATTGGGACGCCTCAAATCGCGTTGCACCCTGTTCCACCTTAGCATAAAAAAGCTAAAATAGGTGGAACATGTGCCGGTACAAGCCCCGGCGGTTGATCTGTGATCTCTAGCTTGCTGGTGAATAGGGAAAAATCGCGCTTTACGGCGATGCAATGCGATTTAAGGCGCTCAACGGCGCTTTTTTTTTGTTTATGAGGTGGGACAGGGTGGAATGTGGTGGAATGTGGATATGGAACGTGGTTTTTGGCTTTGTAATGCGCTAAAAGCGAAACGTCCCACCCTAGATCGCATCACAATGTATGGGGATACGGATGATCTTTCGATCAAAAGATCATCCTCGGTGTAACAGGTGTAACAGGAGGTGTGACAGGTGTAACAGGAGGTGTGACAGGTGTAACAGGAGGTGTAACAGGTGTAACAGGAGGTGTAACAGGTGTAACAGGAGGTGTAACAGGTGTAACAGGTGTAACAGGAGGTGTAACAGGTGTAACAGGTGTAACAGGAGGTGTGACAGGTGTAACAGGTGTAACAGGTGTAACAGGTGTAACAGGAGGTGTGACAGGTGTAACAGGAGGTGTGACAGGTGTAACAGGTGTAACAGGTGTAACAGGTGTAACAGGAGGTGTGACAGGTGTAACAGGTGTAACAGGAGGTGTGACAGGTGTAACAGGTGTAACAGGTGTAACAGGTGTAACAGGAGGTGTAACAGGTGTAACAGGAGGTGTAACAGGTGTAACAGGAGGTGTAACAGGAGGTGTAACAGGTGTAACAGGAGGTGTAACAGGTGATATACATCCGCATTGGGACGCCTCAAATCGCGTTGCACCCTGTTCCACCTTAGCATAAAAAAGCTAAAATAGGTGGAACATGTGCCGGTACAAGCCCCGGCGGTTGATCTGTGATCTCTAGCTTGCTGGTGAATAGGGGGAAATCGCGGTTTAAGGCGTTGCAACGCGATTTAGGGCGCTCAACGGCGCTTTTTTTTTGTTTATGAGGTGGGACAGGGTGGAATGTGGTGGAATGTGGATATGGAACGTGGTTTTTGGCTTTGTAATGCTCTAGATCAAAAATGTTACACCTGTTCCACCCTAAAACCCTCGCATGTATAGGGGAGCCATATTTGATCTTTCGATCAAAAGATCAAAAGATCACCCCTCTACATGAGTATCAAAAAAGGGTGGAACAGGTGGAACATGCCCCCAAACCGGCCTGAGCAGCGTTGTGAGAGGCAGGAGACGGGGTCAGGGTTCAGGGGATAGGGTCGGTCTGTTCGTGGCGGCTGAGGTACTCGGAGAGGGCATCCTCCATCACCTCATACAGCTTGCGGCCATCACGGAGGGCCAGGCGCTTACAGCCGAGGATCAGATCCTCGCGGAGCATGTAGCCGCGATTGATGCGTTTCGCGGTGACAGGGTGCGTTTCTGCGATGCTGGGATCTTGTGCGCCTAGCACGACGGGAGGGGACTCGTCAGTGGAAAGATGAACACCCTGACCACGGCGAATAACGGGCTTGGTGCCCTCACCAGCCAACAAATCGTCGAGCTTACCTCGTGCTACCATAACGTGCCTCCAATTCTTCAGCCAACGCCTCATACGCAATTGCGCCGGCGCTGTGTGGCGCATATAACCTGATTGGCTCGCCGGCTGCCGGAGCCTCCGCGAGTTTCGTATTCATCGGGATCGTGGTCGTACATACGAGATCGCCGTAGGCACTGCGAATCTGCCGTTCCACCGCATGACTCAAGTTGGTGCGTCGGTCAACGAGTGTGCAGACAATCCCGCTGATGACAAGCTGCGGGTTTAAGTCGCGTACCAGGGTGATCGTCGCCTCCAACTGGGGCATTGCTTTAAACGCATAGGCATGCACCTGAAGCGGCACCAGCACCGTATCCGACGCGGCCAGGGCGTTGAGCGTAAACAGACCCAGCGAAGGTGGCGGGTCGATCAGGATGAAGTCGTAGACCCCCCGCGCAGCCCGTAGCGCCTTGCGCAACAGCAACTCGCGCCCCACCTTTCCGGCAAGCTCCAGTTCAGCGCCCGCAAGTGCCAGCGTTGAGGGGATAAGGTCTACCCCTGAACTGGTTGGCAATGTGGCAAAGGCGCTGCCAGCCTCGACGTTAAGCAACACCTCGTAGATCGAATATTCCAACTCCGCAGGGTCGAATCCTAGCCCCTGAGTCAGATTGGCCTGCGGATCAATGTCAACGAGCAACACCCGATACCCACGTGCCGCCAGCGCCGCACCGAGGTTGAGTGTGGTTGTCGTCTTACCGACCCCGCCCTTCTGCATGCAGAGCCCAATCACATGTGCCATACATAATTCCTTAGACAAGGTGCAGAACAGCTTTACAGTCTTGTGATGAGACGATGAGGCGATGAGGCGAGGACGTGCTTGTATTGCCTCATTGCCTCATCGCAAGATTGTAAAGCTAAGGATACCCTTCTGAGACCTTATCTTATCTTATCGCAGAATCGCAGAATCGCAGAATCGCAGAATCGCAGAATCGCAGAATCGCAGAATCGCAGAATCGCAGAATCGCAGAATCGCAGAATCGCAGAATCGCAGAATCGCAGAATCGCAGAATCGCAG
>Ga0194060_10003337_pt1 | contig 11354 bp, 11 predicted proteins | sample SepL225m_MetaG_FD_163427 | JGI IMG/M metagenome (GOLD analysis project Ga0194060, IMG submission 163427) | Anoxic zone freshwater microbial communities from boreal shield lake in IISD Experimental Lakes Area, Ontario, Canada - Sep2016-L222-5m | ecosystem: Environmental > Aquatic > Freshwater >... | reverse complement strand
CCTCAATATTAAGGATTGTGCAGAGATCCTTTAACGATGCCCGGTTGTCTCCATATGAAATGATATAGTGCTGGCTCATGACTTTCTGGACAAATTGTTCAACGGGGTAGTCGAAGATCAACTCCAGGCTCGGTAGTTGCGGGGCGGGCGGGGCCCAGCCAGCCTCTTCCCACTTGCGCGGCGTCCGGGCCTCTGCCGTCGTAATGTGCATGGAATAAAGGCCGTTGGCATATCCCAGCCGAGCCAGTGTGACCAGGCCGGTCTTAAGCTTTGAGACGTTCAGCAGGCCTTCACCGAAATTACCGAAAGCGTTCGGCATAACGGTCACTATCCCATCAACTATCTCTGCCGGGACATAATCGGGCACGCCCAGCAACGCCCCATTTTCTAAAAATTCATAGAACTCCAGATAGGCGCCAACCTGGCCTGTCAGGCTCCGGACCATCAACTGGGTTACGGCACCCAAACTATCGTTTTCCGGCACCGAGGAGATCTCCATCTCGTCATGCAACAGGGTCATTGCACCCGCCGGGGCAAATCCAAGGAGTTTCTTGATGCCGTCAACATCATTGAACGAAAAGCCCTGATACCCGCGCTCTTTGATTTTCCCGCTGATCGCCAGGTAGAGCTCCACCGACTTCTCCACCGTGCCGGGCTTCGGTTCCTTCACAAAGATCCACCGTTTCCGGACGTCTTTAGCCAGCCGGGACACTTCATCACGATCCACTTTACCAATCATTTGAGCGAGTTCCAGAAGCTCAAAGTGTTCGATTTCTGGCCCAATCTGCGCCTTAAGCGAAATCCCATCGTACATCGTGCCGTAAAGGCGCATGTCGCGATAACCGGCCATGCCTATCCGGGCGGATTTCAGCAGTGCCACGGTGCGGGCGGCACGGGCATAGTTCATAATCTCATCGATTTTATGAGGCTGCCCACGATAGGTGACCACGTATTTGAAGGTATAACCCATGTCGGCCATCGGCTTGCGCAGGGCCGTAGTACCAGCCTGGTCGGCGGTGGTGACATAGTGGTCACCGTCCTGCCACCCGGTCAGACCCCACAGAATCATCGGCTTGTGCTTGAACGGCTCAATCACGGACATGACGGCCCATGACGGAATCCAGCCGGCGACACAGATGACCAGCAGATCAAATTCCCCTCCACCTTGCAGTTCCCGCAGGGCACGGGCCGCATTCAGACCCTCGGGATCATCGCTCACGGGTGCTGTCGTTACGAGTTCAATCCCCTGCTGTTCAAGCAATCGTGCCGCATCGGCACAACGCTTGTCGATAAATTCACGCGGCGTATTGATTTCCCCAAAGCCCACAAAGCCCGCCCGGATTTTCCTTATTCCGTTCATAAAATCTTTCCCGTTCCTTTCACTAGACTGGTCATCTGAGTCCATTCCCTGAGACCGGATAACGCATCATGGCCATAAAGATTATCCCGGCCCGCCAGCATGGCATAAGTCCCAGCCTCTTGCACAGCCACGCCATTCAACAGAGCAGACAGAAATCCCGCCACCGCACAATCACCGGCGCCGGATGCATTACAAAAGCGTCCGGTCTCAACGGGAAAGGAAGGAATCCAAATGCCATCCGGACATCCATCTTGATTGGATAAAGTCTTCAGTTCACCGGTACGGAGATAAGCACCCCGATGGCCGGCTTTGATCAGGAGCACCTTGACGCCCAGCGCCAGAATCCGTCTCGAAAGCAGCGTGTAAGTTTCCGGGGGAATGACGGCAATCATGTCACCATCCACCGCTTCTGACAAAAGGCGGGAATAGAGTTTTGGCTCAAGCATGTAGAGAAGTTCTTCTATGCTGGGCACAAAAACATCCACGAGCGGCAAAGTGGCGGCCAGAATTGCCTGCCAATCGGCCTTCCCGGCCGGGCTGTCGGCATCCGGCAAGGTCATGTCCAATGATGTCGCCACGCCTCGTTCGCGCACACGTCCAAGGAGCTTTTGCAGTTCCGCACCGCCATTCATCCACAACGCCGGCATCAGAGGAGGATAACCAAAATGGAAAAGCCGGCATTGGCCCACAAGATCATAATCGATATCTTCAGCCGAGAAACTGCGGTTGCAGCCGGAGTCCTCCAGAAACAGGCGATCTGATCCAGGGGGCGCAATGACGACACCATATGCAGTCCCCCCTTGGCTACTTCGCCGAATCCCGCGTGACACACCGTCCTGCACAAGACGGGCCATGGCCATATCACCCAACGCGTCATTGCCCACGCACCCCATCAGCTCAACCCGTTGCCCGAACCGCCGCATTGCAAGTCCGGTATTGGCCACCACGCCACCCAGTGAAACGTTTAACCCTTCCGTTTCGATGAGCTTGCCGGGACGAAACATTTCTGAAAACGGAACCACCGCCCGCCTTGAGTTGAAGCCTGGCGTCAGGTCAACACCCAGATAACCGGCCACGACAACATCAACGGGTCGCATGGGTGTGTTTTTCATCACCGATTATCTCCAAAGCTTCGCAATTTCCACAACAGTTTCATCCACCAGTTTCATCCCACCATCCGAGCCGACATTACCGTTAATGATCAATCCACCATAACCGCCAAGCTGTTCAGCCCGCGCGTTAGGCAAATAGCCGCCCGTGCCGCCGCAGAGTTGAACGACAAACGTCTGTTGTGCCATGCTCCGCGCCTTGATCTGATGTCCAAAGTCCAGATAAAGCTCGAACGGATTGGTGACGAAGGCCACTGACCCGAGCCGGATTACGTGCATTTCAAAGTCAAAGAGGGGCGAGGCATCCTGGCTCTCATATCGGGCAACGACGGCTCTGTTATTCTGGATCAACACAAAATGGTGGAGTTTGCTGTCATAGGGACCGGGGCGTCCTGTCACTTTCTCGTTTCTGGCAACCTCCTCACAGAACTGACGGTATGCCGCGTCTTCAGACAGGCTGGTCTCCAGTTCGGCCAGCTTCTTTTTTGCGGCAACATAGTCCTGATACGAAGCACGCCGACGTGGCAACGCGATGTGTTTGACCTCATGCCGCAGCACCGGGGCGAGATCGAGCTTCGAGGAGGACACCAAGGCCGTCTTTTCCACGACCTCCGAAAGCCGCTTCCCGATTTCCATGACCCCATCCGCATGCCAGAAATCTGGTTCACCTTTGGAATTGCGAGTCAGATCACGGGGTGATTGACAGCCAGCAGCGCTGATTTGCCCGAAGGTTTTAAAATCAGCTCCGAAGCACTGCTTGAGCCGCTGCCGGGTTTCACCGATGAAATCGGACGAGATTTTATAAGTGGCTTCCATCACCTGCGAAGGGCAGGCTAGATTGAGAATCACCCCGGTCGGTTTACGGGCTTCGTCGAATGTGTACAGAAGGTCAACCCCTGAATCCTCGCCTCCCTCCATGCCGACAAAGTCTTCACGGTCGGTTCGCCCGTACATCTCCGCCGTTCCGTTGGAATACATGGCACGCCGGCAATGCCCCACACGGGCGGAAGCCAACCCATTGGCCACCCCACCCGACCGGCGGTTCCGCCAAGCCTCACCAATTACTTCAACGATTTTATCGAGGAGGAATTGACGGTAGTCCGCCACCGTTAAAACCCCTGGCACTTCCGCGAGCCAGCCGATACCGCAGATCAGGTCGACACCAGGAGCATTATGCGTGTGCGTGACATTCAGGAAAACCTTTGAAGCCTCCACCTCGGGCAGTTCTGTGCGAAGCCTTGCGCGTAACTCCTCCTGAAAATCGGCCTGAAACCCCGCCAGATCAATGGAAACCATTACGGCCAGTTCGCCAGTTTCCGATTCCAGTGCCAGTGCCGTTGCCGAGAGGCGCGAATGAATTCCATCAGACACACGGTGATAATACTGCCCTGAAAGGTCCACCTGACCTGCGGGGGTTGTATCAACTTCTGCCCAGCCGATCAAAAGTCTTGAAGATAAAGCAGTCATAGGATTGCCTGATATAAAGTGTTATAATTTGTTATCCATACACATTAACCACTCGTCATGCAAATGTCTTTAAGAAAACAGACGCATTTTTTCTCTTTTAATTCTGTCTAATGTTTTGTACAGTTATTGCATGAAAACACTTGGACTGCTTTTGCACTCAGCAGGTAAAACAGAAATCCTCCGGGCAATGGTATATCAACCCGGGCCGGTTGGATTGCGACAGGTGGCTCGTATTGCCAGCATTCACCCCCATTCTGCGGAACTTGCCCTGGCTGCGATGATTCGGGACGGTTTAGTCAAACGCAGAAATGTCCGGAATCGTGCCCTCTTTGAACTAGTCCGGAACCATGAAGCTACCTCCGTGCTGGAGGCCGTTTTCTCTGCAGCGGCCACCGGATACACCCAGGCGCGAAGCCGCACACTAAATGAGCGGGCGAAAAGTATCTTTCCCTTCATCAGGCAGGCCAGCAAGATGATTGCGCGGGCACGGGAGAGCCGACATGTCGCTTGAAAAACTCTTTATAGCCGCGGTGAGGGAGATGCGGGAACGTAACATTATCTTTGCCGTGGCGGGGGGCCTGGCGGCAGACCTCTACCGGCGTGAACCGCGGTTGACGATGGATGTTGATCTGGTCATTCTGACCGAGGGAAGCGGTACTGAAATAGCCATTTCAGTGCTTAAGACGCTCGGGCTTCAAGCAGGTATTGCGCGCGCTGCGGATCTGGCCGGCGGTCCTCTCTTTGCTATTCGCCGGCGCAATACCCCGCCTTGCATCATTGTCGGACGAGCGAAAGAAAACTTATTTCCCGAAGGAGTTGACATTCTCCTGCCTTCACTGCCTTGGGCAAAGGATGCCGTTAGCCGCGCGCAGGCCAATCAGGTGGACTTCGGCTTTGGCCCCGTACCGGCCTTGACGTTAGAGGACGTCATTTTATCCAAACTGTACTGCCTGATGGCATCGCCCATTCGCGCAAAAGATTTGGACGACCTTCAGTCCGTCTTTTCTGCAAACCATGATATTGACCTGCCTTATCTGGCAGGACAGATGCAACGATTTAAAATAATCATCCCAAAAACAGCCAAAGTGTTTCTACCGAAACAGATACTGCAGCTTTCCCGCGGTGGCCAAAGCGTGGCTCGTTGACTCATCATAATGTAGATCTGCACTTTCCGCGGCTCCTTTCACAATCTTATCCGCCATGAGCCCTTCTGTAATATTTTATTTACACGCAAAGGGCGGAATGTTATCTTTTCACATGTAAAAACATATTCGAACATACTTCTAACTATTAACGACAGAACCAAGGGAACCCTTATGAGCAAGACGGATAGCAGTTACTGGGCGCACGTTGATCTCACCAAATATCCAAACATGAAGGTTCCGGCACCGGGTCCTGAGTCCAAAAAATGGCACGAGCGCTGCACCAAGTACTTCAAAGGGTTGAGCAGCCAGGTAAAACTGTTCCCGGTGTCCTTCGAATCAGGGCACGGCTGTATCCTCCGGGATGTGGATGGCAATGAATACATCGACTTCTCCTCCGGCATCTATGTGACCACACTCGGGCACTGCCATCCAAAAGTCACCGAGGCCGTCCGGAAACATGCTGGCAACCTGATGAACGCCCATGACTTCACAACGCCGATCAAGGCGCAGTTGATGGAAAAGATGGCTGCCACCCTGCCCGGCGACCTGAAGGGCTTCCAGATCTATGACTGTGGTACTGCGGCAGTTGAGGCTGGTCTGCGCGTGTGCCGCGCCGCAACGGGCAAAACGGAACTGATCTCCGGCTTCAATGACTTCCATGGCAAAACCTATGGTGCCGTGTCGTTGGCGGAGTTCCGGGACCCGGCCTATGGGCCTGTGCGCGCGCCGGGCAGCCATCTTGTACCACGCCCGAATCCCTACCGCCCTCTCTGGACCAAGGCGGATGGCACGATCGATACCGACAAATATATCGCCTTCTATGAAGAATATATTGCCCGGGCCACGGTCAACAATACAGCCGCCTTCGTAATGGAGCCGATCCAGGGCTGGGGCGGCTCCGTGATTCCCCCGGATGACTTCTTCCCGAAACTGCGCAAGTTCTGCGATGAGCGCAAAATCCTGCTGATGGCAGACGAAGTCCTGACCAGCATGGGCCGCACAGGAAAATGGCTGGCCATGGAACACTGGGGCGTATTGCCGGATATCGTGACCCTCGGCAAAGGTTTCGGCAACGGCTTCCCCGTCACCGCCGTCGCGGTGCGTGAACCTTACAAGGAAGCCATTGAGAAGATTTCCGCCTCGTCCAGTTACGGAGGCAATCCCATGGCCTGTGCCGCCGCACTGGCCTGCTTCGAGGTGATAGAGGAGGAGAATCTGCTGGCCCGCGCCCAGCATCTGGAGAAGGTGGCAATGAAATACATGCAGGCCATGTTGGGTCGACACCCGATCGTGGGTGATGTCCGCGCCAAGGGCTGCCTGATGGGCATCGAACTGGTCAAGGACAAGGCGACCAAGGAGCCGCTCGACATTGCGGGAAAGATGGTCTACCAGAAGGCTTTTTCAAAGGGGTTGGCATGGATTCCGGCAGGGCACATCCTGCGCATGAGTCCACCTATCGTGATGGAAGACGAGGTCTTGCTCAAGGGCCTTGAAATGATCGAAGACGCCATCAGCGAAACCGAAAAGGAACTCGGGTATACACGGTAACACCTCACAGGATCACCCCATGAAAACCATTCCCTTCGGAATCATTGGTTGCGGCCTTATGGGCCGCGAATTCGCCAGCGCAGCCGCACGCTGGTGTCACCTGACAGAGCTTGACGTCCGCCCTGAAATCGTGGCCATTTGCGACAAGAACCAGTCGATCTGCGGCTGGTATACCGGCCATTTCCCCTCGATCAAGCAGGTGACGGACGATTACCGGGCGCTCCTTGCCAACCCGGCGGTGGAGGCGGTTTATATCGCCGTTCCCCACAACCTGCATCAGGAGATGTACTGCGCGGCCATTGAGGCGGGCAAACATGTCATGGGTGAAAAACCGTTCGGCATCGATAAGCCGGCCTGCGATGCCATCCTTGCCAGCCTTAAACGCCATCCAGAAGTAATGATGCGCTGCTCATCCGAGTCCCCCTTCTTCCCAGCCATGCTGAAGATCTGCGATCTGATTGAGAAGCAGGTGTTCGGACGGATCATCGAGGTCAACACCGGGTTCCTGCATTCAAGTGATCTTGATCCCAACAAACCGATCAACTGGAAGCGCATGATCCAGTTTAATGGCGAGTATGGCGTCATGGGCGATCTGGGAATGCATGCCTGTCATGTCCCCTTCCGCGCAGGTTGGGTCCCTCATAACGTGCGCGCCATCCTGAGCGATATCGTCAAGGAACGGCCGGACGGCAAAGGCAACAAAGTCCCCTGCTTAACCTGGGACAATGCGACTCTTTTCTGTGAAGTAAATGATCCCGTTACCAACGAGCCTTTCCCTGGACGCTCAAAACACAGAGGATTGCGCCCGGTCAGCGTGACAACTGGTACACGGAAATACTCGGCACCCGGACCTCGGCTCGCTGGTCAAGTGTGAATGCGGACATTCTTGAAGTCCTGGAATACTCCGGCGGGGAACAGGCATGGCGACAATTCCAGACAGGTCACGAAACTGCCTTCAAGACAATCACCGGCGAGATCTTCCAATTCGGGTTCACCGACTCCATCCTGCAAATGTGGGCTGCCTTCCTGTACGAACTGACGCACGGCAAGCCGCTCAAGCGTTTCGCCGGCTGCGTGACACCGGATGAAGCCGCCTTGAGTCACAAGCTCTTCACCGCTGCGCTGGAGTCGCAGAAAAACAAGACGACCGTCACGGTGCAGTGAGTAAGTTTCCCATGCCTTTACGGCAACGCGCCACGTGCGATGTGGGCTGCGCAGACATTCCGCACCGCCAGGTACATGGCCGCTTCGCGCGTATGCAGTTTGCGGGTTGTCGCCGTGTCATGGACCAACTTGAACTTGTCTTTCATGCGCTTATCCAGCCGGGCCAGCACTTCTTCCCGCGTCATCTGTTCCTGTTGGGTTTCCTGCGTGTATTCAAGATACGACACAAATACACCGCCCGCATTGCACAGAATGTCAGGGATCACATACAGACCACGTTGGGCTAAAATGGCATCAGCCTCAGTACTGGTCGGTCCATTTGCACCTTCCGCAATAATCTTCGCCTGAATTTTAGCCGCATTTTTCACGGTAATCTGGTCGGCCGTTGCACAGGGAGCCAGCACATCGCAAGGCATCTCAAGAATTGCGTCATGGGAGACGACCCGCCCCTGTCCGGCGCCACGCAATGAACCGGTCTTCCGGACATGTTCCAGCAATGCGACAACATTCAAACCCTTCTCATCATAGATGGCCTCGTCCACATCCGACACCCCTATCACCTTCGCCCCCATTTCAGCAAACGTTTCAGCGGCGCCCGCCCCCACATTCCCGAATCCCTGAACGATCACCCTGGCGCCCTTGATTGAACCTCCCAGCGTGCTCAGCGCCTCCATGGTCGACAACACCACACCACGCCCGGTCGCCTCACGTCGCCCGGGAATGCCGCCCATGATAACCGGCTTGCCGGTTACATAAGAACCCTGCGTCGTCGCATAGCCCAGTGAATAACTGATGGTATCTTTGATGTAACCCATATCGCGTTCGTTCGTCCCCATGTCCGGGGCAGGCACATACACCAGGGGATGGATATTACGGCGCGCATTACGGGTGAAACTCCGGATCAGAGTCTGCTTGTCATCCGGGGATAACGTGAGGGGATCGGCGACTATGCCACTTTTGCCGCCGCCGAAGGGCACCCCTATCAGGGCACACTTCCACGTCATCTCCATGGCCAGGGCTGTGACATCATCCAGTGTCACTGTGGGTGACATGCGTATCCCCCCTTTGCAGGGGCCAATAGCATCGCTGTGATGGACAATGAAAGCATGGATGGTATGAATCCGGCCATCGCTGAATTGAGGTGAGAGCCGCAATTCGCTCCGCTCTTTGGGATAACGCAACTTCTGCAACAAGTCAGGCGAATACTCATCGCCCAGCAGACTGCAGACCCTGTCAAAATTTGCGAGGGCAGTGCTCAACATAGTCGATTTTTCAATATTCATAGTTGTCCCTTTCTAAATGAACTTTTTTCATGACAAACTATATTCAATCAAAAAACCATTACAAGTCAACCTCATTCGTATGAGACAAACATAGATGTGCTTTCATGTATGATCGATATCTTCCGAGAATTTCGCGCGTTTCGTCGTGGTCTTAACTGTTGTGCGACGCGTCTTATAAGTCGCCCTTGCTTCTTTCACAACATTCGAGGCGGTCTCGTCGTCCTGCGACGAAAGGCGCAAGCATGGCAATACTTCATGCGTAATGGCATCGAAATGCGAGTCCCTGTGAACCAGCACGGCGCCACAAATGGCCGCACACGCGGCAATCAACGCATCCATGGCTGGCAAACGACCCGCCACCGCATCACGGATGTCCATGGCACGCCGAACGACCCGCTCATCTACCGCCACGACATGAACGAGATCGCCGGCGTAATCATCCACAGCCTTACGCCGGATGGAGGCTTCGATGCCGATATCGCGGAGGCAGGCATCCAACTCAAGGAGGGAAGGCGCGGCAAGCCACAGGACCGCGTCTTCGTCGTCGAACAACGCCTGCACACGGGCATGACCGACTTCTTTCCGGAAATGAGCCACCACGGCAGAAGTGTCCAGCAGATAGGCACTCATGAATTTCCCAATCCCCGCTGGCGATCCTCATCGTCACGAACTCGCTGCTTGATAAGCACGGCGACCGCATCTGAACCAGGGCGAGCCAACATTCTCCCGGCCCCCCAAAGCTTGCGCGCCACTTCTCCACGTGTCGGCAAAACTCGCACCTCCACGGATTGACCGTCAGCAAGCACTCGCCAATCCAGCCGCGACCCGCGGTGAATGGCGAGTTGCTCCGCAACCGTCACCGGTATCGTAACCTGATTTTTTCCTGTCACCTTGGTTATCATTTCCAATCCTCCATCCTTGAAATAATAAATCAAGGATTATGATCAATCAATACCATTTCACAATCAAGGCAGAATTGACTTGATTGTGTCGTCCTTATAAAAGGCCCTCGAATTGGGTGAAATAGTCAGTAGACAGTGGGCAGAAAAAAGCGGGCAGTTACTGCGCTCTCTCTATGGTTGACTGCCAACTGCTCACTGCCAACTGCCCACTGCTGACTGCCTACTGGCTTAAAGCTGCCTTCATACCGGGGAATTCGGCTTCAACAGCCTCGGCCAGGCCAACCCAGAATCCGCCACCGACGGTCAGCATGATGCCCATATAAATGGCGACTTCGCGCGGGGGGAATTTCGCCAGAACGGCACTAACCCCTTTGCAAACTGACTTCAAGTCTTCCTGGTTGACGCTGTCATCCAAAATTCCATCGGTATGTTTGAGACCCTGAGCCTCGACAAAGCAGACCAGCATCGGCGTCTTCCGGATCACAACCCAAGAACGCAGCAGATCATCGCGCACTCGACGTAGTGTAGGACTGTCGACCAGTCGCCGCAAGTGGCGGGCCTTTTCGCGAATGGGCAAACGCTTCACAAAGGTCTCCCGGAATTTCAAGGCAGCAGCCAATTCCTGAATCACCCTGGGAAGAGCATCCCGGCTGAAGGTATCCTTCCCCTCCAGAAACACCAGACAGGCATCATCTTTTTCCGCCGCCGTCAGCGCATCCCATACTTCTTTAACTGTAATCTCAAGCATAGACTTCTCCATTTATGTTCAATCCACCCAGTCACGCCATCAACTCTGCCGCTTGGGGTGTGATTGCAAAATATTGCAATCGCACCGAATTCAGAATCCAGAATTCAGGATTCAGGAATTGCACGCAAAAGGTTATACCACCGCTCAGGGCTGTCTATCGAGTTCATATTATTTGACACTACTTTGGCAAGCACGTGTTTGCGTAAGGTGTTGGTATCAATTCTGAATCCTGAATCCTGAATTCTGAATTCTTGGTGCGCTGTAACGAAGTGAAATCGCACACCCCATATTGATCAAATCTTATTCCCACCCCCGCGTAACAACCGAAATGGGCGGAGAATCCAATACAACCCGAAGAGGCGTCGCGGAAGGCGGACCCAGCGCCAATCCCCAAAACCTGGCATGAAAAGGGCCAGCACAACATAGCGGGCGCGATCCCGCCAGCGTTCCCGCGCCGCCAAATGAAATCCCATTTCCTGCCTGAACCCGGCACAACGTTCCCTGCCGGATAAAAAGCGGGAGGCGCGTTGCACCAAAGCCACCGGAGCCGGTTTCCACGGGATATCCGCACCCAGATACACCCTCGCTAAACTGAACCCTAATGCGGTCATCCTTTCCGTTCCATGCC
>Ga0194060_10003336_pt1 | contig 11358 bp, 13 predicted proteins | sample SepL225m_MetaG_FD_163427 | JGI IMG/M metagenome (GOLD analysis project Ga0194060, IMG submission 163427) | Anoxic zone freshwater microbial communities from boreal shield lake in IISD Experimental Lakes Area, Ontario, Canada - Sep2016-L222-5m | ecosystem: Environmental > Aquatic > Freshwater >... | reverse complement strand
TGAGTTCATGGGCGGAAGCATGGGCTCGGTGGTGGGCGAACGATTTGTTCGCGGCGTAGAAACAGCGATCGAGCAAAAGGTGCCATTTCTGTGTTTCACTGCCACTGGTGGCGCGCGCATGCAGGAGGGTCTGTTGTCGCTCATGCAGATGGCGAAAACCAATGCGGCATTAACCCGACTGGCGAAGAAGGGACTGCCCTACATCAGTGTACTGACCGACCCGACCATGGGCGGCGTGAGCGCCGGCTTCGCGTTTCTGGGCGACATCGTGATTGCCGAACCCAAAGCTCTGATTGGATTTGCCGGACCACGCGTCATCGAATCAACGGTGCGCGTCACGCTGCCGGAAGGTTTTCAGCGCTCCGAGTTTCTCCAAACCAAAGGTGCGATCGACCTTATTTGCGACCGACGCGAATTGCGCAAAACCGTGGCCGAGACCCTGGCCATGTTGCAGCGCCAACCCGCAGACGCGGTGATCTAGGCGCGGTTGGGGCGCACTGGTAGCCTCACAGTTGGCTCAAGCCGTTACCTGTTCGCGGCAAGCTGCGCCAAAGGCATCGAAGATTCGCACCGATTGCGGGTTCTGTGATGCCATCCATTCGGGGTGCCATTGCACCCCCAGATTGAATTGCGCAAATCCGGGCGAGTACAGCGCCTCGATCAGGCCATCCTCAGAGTGCGCCAGCGCTTCCAGCCCCGAGCCCAGGGTTTTGATGCCCTGCCCATGCAGCGAGTTCACCGAAAATTCTTCTTCCTGCATCAAGTCGGCAAACCAGGTTGATGGGAGCAATCGCACAGTATGCACCGCTGCATACTGCTCCGGCACTGGTGCTGAACCATCCTCACGGTGGTCATTGAATCCCGGCATGGCATACACCTTCTGGTGCATGTCGCCACCAAACACAATGTTCATCTCCTGCATGCCGCGGCAAATGGCAAAGAGCGGAAGTCCCCGGTCCAGCGCACGCCGAATCACCGGAAGGTCAAACGAGTCACGGCCCCGGTCCTGAATCTTGTTAGGTGTCAAGTTCGCCTGGCCATAGAGGGTGGGGTCAATGTTGGTGCCCGCACCCGTCAGGTAAACACCATCGACCAGATCGAGGTACTGGTCAATATCGGCTTCGCCAAAACAGGTTGGTGCCAACAGGGGCACACAACCGGATATTTCGACCAATGGAGCAATGTATTTCCTGGTCATGACCTGGTAGTCATGGCCGCTTCGTTCCTGCGCTCCCATCGACATCAGCACGACAGGCTTGCGTTCGCTAGCGGATTTGCTTTGGCTGTTGGGCATGCGCCACCTTGACACGTTTCACAAGTTTTCCCACCAACCTATGCCTCGGTCCGCCGGCACACATAGTGGAAGCGCCCAGTCTAGCAGACACCCCTATGTTGCACAGGTGCCATTCACCCTCACGATGCCAATGCCACCAGTACCGCTGCCTGCAATGAGCCCAGCACGATGCCTGCAACTTGCAGCAGCACCAGCAAGACCAGCGGCGAGAGATCGACGCCGCCTGCCAATGGCAACACGCGGCGGATCGGCGCCAGCACGGGCATCACCAATCGCTCCAGCAAATCGGCCACGATCGACTGCGTCTGCACCCACGACAGAATGGCGTAGACGATAACCAGTCCGGTCAACGCGGAAATTGTCATGCGGACCAGTCCAAACGCCGCCAGCACCACCAATGACAACACATTTGCTGCCATGCCAGTGAGCAGCCACAGTACAGCAAACTCAGCCAGCTGCACCAAGAACGCACCGACCAGACTGGCAAGATCCCAGCGCCCTGCGGACGGAATAACCCGGCGCAGCGGCAATACCAGCCAGTCGGTCAGGGCAAAAATGAAGCGCCCCATGGGGTTGCCGGAGCGGGCAGACATCGGAATGCGCTGATGCTGCATGTACAGGCGCAGCAGGCAGGTTCCCGCTATGAGACCTGCGGCAACTTCCAGCAAAAGCGAGGTGATTTGGTAAAGCATGGTGGCAATCAAATGAGCCGTTGCATCATAGCCGCAGGTGGGCTCTTAGAATCGAGGGTTTCGGCCAACCTGCTGGCCTTCCAACCGAACCCACTTTGCGCATGTCTGACCAACCCACCCCTGCCCCAGTTCCCCAAGACGAAAACCAATTGATGCTGGAGCGCCGGGAGAAGCTCAAGACCATTCGCCAGCAGCAAGCGGACGGCAAAGGCGTCGCGTTCCCGAATGACTTTCAGCCCAACCGAAAGGCCGAAGACCTGTTTGCGGAATTTGGCGCCCACTCCAATGAGACCCTCACCACGCTGGGCGCCACCGCCAGAGTGGCCGGTCGCATGATGCTCAAGCGCGTCATGGGCAAAGCCAGTTTCTGCACCCTGCAGGATGCATCCTTTGGTCCCAGCGGTGGCCGTATCCAGATCTATGTAAAAGGCGAAGACGTGGGCGAGGAGGTATACGCAGCGTTCAAGCACTGGGACCTGGGCGACATCGTCGCCGCTGAAGGGGCTGTTTTCAAGACCAAGACCGGGGAATTGTCCCTGCACGCCAGCACTGTGCGTCTGCTCACCAAGAGCCTGCGCCCCATGCCCGACAAGTTCCATGGCATCAATGACCAGGAAGTCAAATACCGCCAGCGCTACGTCGACCTGATGACCGACGAAACCGCCCGCCAGCGCTTTGTAGCGCGCAGCAAGGCCGTGAGCGGACTGCGAGACTTCATGGTGCAACACGGTTTTTTGGAAGTGGAAACACCCATGCTGCACGCGATTCCGGGCGGTGCCAATGCCCGGCCGTTTGTGACGCACCACAACGCGCTCGACCAGCAAATGTTTTTGCGCATTGCGCCGGAGTTGTACCTCAAGCGTCTGATCGTGGGCGGCTTTGACCGCGTGTTCGAGATCAATCGCAACTTCCGCAACGAAGGTATCTCGGTACGCCACAACCCCGAGTTCACCATGATGGAGTTTTACGCGGCGTACTGGAACTACCTGGACGTAATGGACTTCACCGAGGCCCTGGTGCGTGATGCGGCCCTCAAGGCCAGGGGCACAATGCAGTTGAGCTATGGCGGCAAACTGGTCAACCTCGAGCAGCCGTTCGAACGCCTGACCATTGTGGAGGCCATTGCCAAACACACGGCGGCCGGACCCCATGTGAATGATGTCGAATGGCTGACCCATGCCCTGCGTAAACTGGGCATGAGTGAAGCCAAGCACCAACTTGCTTCGCGCAGCCTGGCCAGTCTGCAGGTGCTGTATTTCGAAGAAACCGTTGAAGAGAAGCTCTGGCAACCGACGTTCATTTGCGAACACCCGGTAGAGATTTCACCGCTGGCCCGCGAAAGCGATAGCAAGCCCGGCGTGACCGAACGCTTCGAGTTGTACGTCACCGGTCGTGAATTCGGCAACGGCTTCTCGGAGTTGAACGATGCTGAAGTTCAAGCGGCCCGTTTTCAGTCCCAGGTGGCTGCCAAGGACAGCGGCGACGACGAGGCCATGTACTATGACCACGACTTTGTACGCGCGCTGGAATACGGCATGCCCCCGACGGGCGGATGCGGCGTGGGGATCGACCGCCTGATGATGCTGCTGACCGACAGTCCCAGCATCCGCGACGTGATTTTGTTTCCGGCGCTGCGCCGGGAGTCCTGATTCGATCGGCTTGTGGCGGCCGCATCCCTTCACTATTTGCAGGGTTATCCTCCCGAGACCCTGGCACACGTGCAGCAGATGCTGCTGCAGCAGCAGGTGGGCCGATGGCTGCTTAACAAGTACCCGCAAGCGCACGGCCTGCGCACGGATGGTGCGCTGTACGCGCATGTGCAAACCCTGAAGCAGGAGTTCCTCAAGGGGTCTGAACCGCTGAGCAAGGTCGCGTATGACAGCAAACTGCAGGTAATGAAGAACGCGCTTGGCACCCACACGGCTGTGTCTCGGGTACAGGGTTCCCGGCTCAAGGCCAAGCGGGAGATCCGCATTGCAGCCCTGTTCAGAGATGCTCCGCATGAGTTCCTGCGCATGATCGTGGTGCACGAACTCGCCCACCTGCGCGAGCGCGCCCATGACAAGGCGTTTTACCAGCTCTGCACCTACATGGAGCCCGACTACCACCAGATCGAGTTTGAACTGCGGGTGTACCTGACGCACCTTGAAGGGCGTGGTGAACGGCTCTGGGCGGAGGCAGTCAGCCCTTGAGCACAGCGCCCTTCACGGTAAAGCCCAGCTTCTCGAGAAATTGTGCAACCCGTTCCACCTGGTCGCCCTGCACCTCGATTGCGCCGTCCTTGACGGTGCCGCCCGATCCGCAGGCGGTTTTGAGCTGCTTGCAAAGTGCCGACAGCGTCGCATCGTCCAGAGCCAGTCCGCGAACCAGCGTCACGCCCTTGCCACCACGGCCCTTGGTTTCCCGGCTGACACGGGCAATGCCATCACCCAGGGCGCGCGCCGGCTGCGCTTTGCACTGGCATCGCGCCAGCGGATGCCGGCAGGCCGGACACATGCGGCCGCTGTCGGTGCAATACACCAGACCGGCGCTGGAAGGAGATGATTTCATGTCTGCATTTTCGCTATTGATTCCATAGCTGGCTGCGCATATTTTACGGGGGCTCTGTGCCACAATGGCAGCCAATTACAATCTGGAACAGGAAATCGGCCATGTCCCGTCAAAGTGTTTGGGCCACCAAAGTCGCCGGCTTGATTCGGGGTGGCAACAGCCATGCGGCACTGGCTCAGATCAAGGTCGCACCGACTGTGAAAGACCTTCAACATCTACGCGTCTTGCTTGCTTCTCAGAGTTTGTTGACCAAAAATCCACAGGTCGACGCAGCCACGCTAGACCAGATCTCGGCGCTGTCGGCACCACGTCTGCATCGATCTCCCTGAGAGCGGATGCAACGGCGAGGCACTTACTTGCCCGTTGTGATCGAGTAATCTGCGCGGTAAGGCTCTTGCTTGGAAAATGCCTCCAGTTGACTGTTATCGCGGTCACTGGCTGGCAAGGTCGCAGAATGCGTAACCCCCTTGGCCCTGGCAGGTTCCGCCTGACCAGAGGGCGCAAATAGCAGCACGCTGATCAACAGCACCGTCAGCGCTGAGGCCAAGGTCAAAGCGCGCAGCAAAAAATTGGCCGAACTTTCTTGCTTTTCGTTGTCATGGTTTGCAGTCATTTTCTACTCCCTGAGAGGTTCGGTTAGTGGACGATTCCACCCGCCTCATGGATAAAAACGTACGCCCATCCCAAAACCGGACAAGCTGCTTCAAATATTTTCGATCGCCCCGGGCACAAGTGCTCTAAACTGGCAGCGGCGGATGGCAGTGGTGTGCGTGCATTGGCACCGAAGTCGGCGCAATTCGCAGGGAGGCAACAGTTGACTGAGGAAAGTTTCACGGGCGAAGGTACCGTAACCCGCCTGCTGGCGGTGGCGCGCGCGGGGGGCCAGGAAGCTGGACGCGAGCTGTACACGTTCCTGTACCAAGACCTGCGACGCCTGGCGCGTTCCAGACTTCGCTCCAGCGCCCCGTTGACCCTGCTGGACACAACTGCCCTGGTGCACGAATCATTCCTGCGCCTGGTCAACCTTAACCAGAGCCATGTGAATGACCGACTGAGTTTTTTTGGCTACGCTGCGTGCGTGATGCGATCCATCGTGATCGATTTTGTACGCAAGAAAAGGACCGAGCGACGTGGCGGCAATCTGACTTTTGTGACCCTAACCGACGCCCACGCCGACTCCATAGCGCAGCAGGAAGACGACATCATCCGTGTCAGCGAAGCGCTGGACGAACTGGCCAAGATCGACCCACGTGCAACGCAAGTGGTGGAGATGCGCTACTTCGCGGGAATGACCGAGCAGGAGGTCGCTTCAGTGCTGGGTGTGACGGACAGAACAGTTCGACGCGACTGGGAAAAAGCAAAACTGCTGCTCAAGGTGGCGTTAACCTAACCGAACACTCGACGGGCACAGGGATAAACACATGGATCTTGGCAAGGAAGACTGGGCTGTCCTCTCCGCGCTACTCGACCAGGCGTTGGAGCTGCCACCGGAGCAGCGGCAAACGTGGCTCGATCAACAAGTGGACCTTCCCGACCACCTCAGAACGGTGGCCAGCGGCCTAGTTAAACCGCAAAGCGACACCTTCTCGTTGCCCACACTTCCCCGCTATGCCGACGCGGACTTGCATTCGCTGGATGCAACTGAGCCGCAATCATTGGCCGGCGGTACCCAAATCGGACCCTACCGGTTGTTGCGAGAAGTTGGCCAAGGCGGCATGGGCACTGTCTGGCTTGCCGAACGCAGTGATGCCACTCTCAAACGCGAAGTTGCACTCAAACTTCCGCACAGCACGCTGACCAACCGCCATCTGGCTGAACGTTTCAACCGGGAACGCGATATTCTGGCGACCCTGGTGCACCCTCACATCGCACGGCTTTATGACGCCGGCATTACCAGCGAAGGACGTCCATATCTGGCGCTGGAATATGTCGATGGTGAGCCGCTGGGCAACTACTGCGAAGCGCGAAATCTTCCCATTGCCGCCCGTCTGAAACTTTTCCTGCAGGTGTTGGCAGCGGTGCAGTACGCGCACAACCAACTGGTGGTGCACCGGGACCTGAAACCCAGCAATGTACTGGTCACCGCCGACGGACAGGTTCGGCTGCTCGACTTCGGCATTGCGAAACTGCTGACCGATGGGCAGGCCCAGGAGACCGAACTCACCCAACTCGGCGGCAGGGCACTCACCCCTCAATATGCTGCCCCCGAGCAGATTTTGGGGCAACCCATCAGCACGGCGGTCGATGTTTATGCGCTGGGAGTGATGCTCTACGAGTTATTGACAGGCGTTCTTCCCTACCGACTCAAGCGCGATTCCCGCGGCGCGCTGGAAGAAGCCATTCTGGAAACCGAGGCGATCGCACCCAGCCGCGCGCTGGACACCAGCGCGGCCTATCGATCCCAGCGTCACCTGCTGCGCGGCGACCTTGATACCATCATCCTCAAGGCCTTGAAGAAAGCACCTGCGGCGCGCTATGCCACTGTGTCGGCTTTTGCTGATGACCTGCGACGCTTCCTGCTCGGTGAGCCAGTTCTGGCACAGCCTGATTCCACCATGTACCGTACCGGAAAGTTCTTGCGACGCAACCGTTGGGGCGTGGTGGCAGCAGTGGTGGTGGTCACTTCTCTCTCTGCAGGCCTGGGGTTTAGCCTCTGGCAAGCCCAGGTCGCGCAGAAGGAAGCACGCACGGCCAGTGCGGTGAAAGACTTCATGCAAGGCATTTTCCTGACGAATTCAGCCCAGCAGTCCGACCCCTTGCGCGCGCGCCAGACCACAGCACGCGATTTGCTCGATATTGGTGCCGGAAAACTCGATGCGGCGCTGGGCCAGGCACCGCAGGCGAAACTGGAAATGCTGAAAATGTACAGCGAGTTGTATAGCCAATTGGACTTGCCCGAGCGCGCGGTGGAATTCGCCCAGCAATACCTCAACCTGACGCGCACAGTGTATGGCAACAACGGTCCTCAAACCATCGAAGCCCTGCTTGTGCTGGTGGCCTCCCTGCGCGGCTGGTCTCCCGATGATCCGCGTATCGGTCCGCTGCTGAACGAGGCCGGAACCCTGCTGGAACATGGCAACAACAACAGCGAAGTGCAGGCGGTGCATGCCGTGCTGGCTGCAGAGTATTTCGCCGATCGGGAGTTTGCCAAAGCCTATTCCTATGCGCACCGGGCCGCTGAGTTACAGCGCACCGCAGCACCCGATAGCAACGACGTGGCGATGGTGTTGGCCAAGGCCGCCCGTATTGATCTGCAGGCGGGCGATTGCACCAACGCTGCCAGGCTAGCCGCCGAAGGCGTTGTTGCCGCCCACGCATCTACCGCCAAGGGCGAAGCCGGCAGCGGAGGAAACGTGGTGCTGGCACCGCTGCAGGAAGTGCAAGGCAGAGCAGCCTGGTGCCAGGGAGACCGACCCGCTGCGCAGGCGCATTTACGTGAGGCACTTGTATCGGCCCGGAAATTTTTTGGCGACGGCGACACAGAAACGGTCCGCATCCAGGCAAGACTTGCCGAGGCACTGATGGCGATCGATCCCGGTTCGACCGAGGGTGCAGAGTTGCTGCGCCAAGCCGAGCAAGTGTTGGGCACGCACAATAACCAGGACAGGTCGCGGCTGTACTTGGAATCGCTCGCTGCGGTAGGGCGCGCCCAGTTCCAGGCCGGATACCCTAACGCCGCTGTTTTGAATCTGAACAAATTTCTTGCGCTGCGTGCAGGTGTTACCGCATCACCTGCAGTAGCTGAGGCGCTTCGCGTTAAAGCGCTTGCTCTTGGGGCTCTGCACCGAAACGCAGAGGCATCCACCGCGCTGGAGGAGGCTATCGCCATGCGCGCACGGTCTGGGCTGAAAAGTCAAGCAATCGACCGGGAAGAGGCCGACCTGCGCAGAGTTCTGGCCACCTTGCCACCGAGCAGCAATGTCAAGAAATAAACATCAGGGAATACAGTCCAAGGCATGCATGTAGGTGCTGCTGACCATCAACTCGTCCCATTGCGGAGCCGGCAAGAATGGCAGCAGCGCCAGGCGACGCTCTTCGCTGACCTCACTGGGCTGCCAGTGGCCCCTGACCTGCGCTTCGGTCAAACCATTAATCAGTTCGTCGATCGGTTTACCCTCACCGACCGACTGGTTGCACAGTAGAACCATGTCGCACCCGGCTTGCAGCGCCGTTACCGCAGCCTCGGTGAAACTCACCTCGCGAGCGTCGATGCGCCGTGCCCCTGCCATCGACAGGTCGTCACTGAAAATGGCACCGCCAAAACCGAGTTGACCACGCAGGATCTCGTTGAGCCACTTGCTGGAAAATCCCGCGGGGCGGGGGTCAACTTTCGGATAAATGACATGTGCCGGCATGACGCTGGTGATAACGGTGTTGAGCCAGCGGTAGGGCGCCGCGTCGTCCGCCAGAATGGTCTTCAGGCTGCGCTTGTCGACCGGAATGTCAGTGTGCGAATCCGCCTGGACAAAGCCGTGGCCCGGAAAGTGTTTGCCGCAATTGGCCATACCACTTTGCAGCAGGCCGTGCATCAAACTCTTGGCAAGCAGACTCACTACACGCGGATCGCGTGCAAAAGAGCGGTCGCCAATTACGCTGCTCTCACCAAAATCGAGATCAAGTACAGGGGTAAAGCTAAGGTCCACGCCACACGCGCGCAACTCGGCTCCCAGCACGTAGCCGCAGGCAGTGGCTGCACTGGCAGCATCAAGCGGCGCGTTCATCCACAACTCGCCCAATGCTCGCATGGGAGGCAGATGCGTAAACCCGTCGGTCTTGAAGCGCTGTACCCGCCCGCCCTCATGGTCCACACAAATCAACAGGTCGGAACGAACCTGTCGGATGCTGCGGCAAAGGAACGCCAGCTGCTCACGGTCTTTCCAATTGCGTGCAAACAGGGTCAACCCTCCGACCAGCGGATGACGCAGGCGTTGCCGGTCCACCTTTGTCAAAGTCAAGCCGGCGATATCGATGATGAGAGGGGCGTGAAAGTTCATGGTATGTATCATGTGCTATAGATTCAGTAGCTGTCAGCGCTCATTGTACGGACCTCATAGCCACTTTTATACCCATAGTCGCTGCAAATGCACAGGCTGGCATGGGCAACACAATGGCCCGCTTATCCCAAAAGCGGGGCATTGCCATGGCGCAGATCGGATCGTGAATATTTCACATATTTGCGCCCAATTACCGCATTCAGACGTCAATCTCACCCATTCGGGGGATAGGAAAACGTAGCCCCAAGGCTTAACCTGAACACACAACAAAAGTCAGAGAGGGCTTGTCCATGAAACCAGCATTATTTGGCGTCGAGGCTTGGCGAAACCTATGCCAGAAAGCTGCTCGCAGCTGTAACGTCCGAGCCATGACGCCGATGCATTTCACTTTCATCCTGGGTCAGCAGATTGACGCTGCACTGAATCTCGTGCATCCGGCGTTTGAAGATTCTGCCATTGCGATCGCACGCGAGTTTGGCTACGAAACAAGTTCCAAACGTATGGAAATACTGGACCGGATCGCGCACCGTCCAACCGGTGAAAGCGCCTTCCAGTCCCGATCAGTCGGCGCAGAAAAGCTTGTTCAAACCTCGCGCACTTCAACCACGCAAAAACTCGCGGCATAGTTGGTTTCGTCGGTCACACTGACATGGACGCCAAGCCTGCGTGCCGCGCACCAGTCCTTGAGTGCACCGTGCAGTACCACAGTTGGAGCGCCGCAGGGGAGATTGGCGATTTCGCACGCGCGCCAGGTCATGGGCAAGCGCATACCCAAACCAATGGCCTTGCTGAAAGCCTCTTTGGCTGAAAAGCGGGTTGCCAGATAGCGCACACCGCGCTCCGGCCAGCGCGCACTGCGGGTCTTCCAGGTTGCGAACTCCGCATCGTTAAGGATCCTGGCGGCAAAGCGGTCACCGTGCCGCTCCAAACCGGCCCGAATACGGCGCACATCACAGATGTCGGTGCCAATGCCGTAGATCATGCTTGCAAGCATTGCAAGTAGGCGTGCACCGTCGCGGCGTAACCTAACTCTAGTGCATCAGAAATCAGCGCGTGGCCAATAGACACTTCTGCTACCCGGGGCACCGCATGCACAAAGGCTCCAAGGTTGTCGCGGTTAAGGTCGTGGCCGGCGTTGACTCCCAGGCCAGCATCCAGTGCGGCCTGCGCAGCGCCGGCAAAACGCCGCAACTGCGCGCCCTGATTCTGCGTGCCCCAGGCTGCGGCATACGGTTCTGTGTACAGTTCAATGCGGTCAGCACCTACCGCCCTGGCAGCCGCCATGGCGGCCGGTTCCGCATCCATGAACAGGCTTACACGCAGGCCCAACCCATGTGCCTGTGCAATCACAGGTTGAAGACGTGCGGCATCCCGCGGAAAGGTCCATCCATGATCACTGGTGAACTGACCTTCGCCGTCGGGAACAAAGGTTACCTGGTGCACCGGCAGCTTGCGCTCGCGCAGGTCACGCACGCAGTCCAGCAAATTGTGCAAAGGGTTGCCTTCCACATTGAACTCGCGCTCAGGCCAGGCTTTGAGCAACTCGGCCAGGTCCACGACATCGCCCGCGCGGATGTGGCGTGCATCGGGGCGCGGGTGCACCGTGATTCCGTCCGCACCGGCCTGCAAGCACAACGTTGCCGCCCGGGTGACGCTGGGAATTCCCAGGTGGCGCGTATTGCGCACCAGAGCGACTTTATTAAGGTTGACCGAAAGATGGGGTTTCATAGCTGGTGAGGTCAGAGGGACTGAATATCAAGCATCATTTGGCGCGTGCGCAGGGTTTTGACACCGCAATGGTAGTGCAGCAATGCCCGCAACATCGGTT
>Ga0194060_10003334_pt1 | contig 11360 bp, 8 predicted proteins | sample SepL225m_MetaG_FD_163427 | JGI IMG/M metagenome (GOLD analysis project Ga0194060, IMG submission 163427) | Anoxic zone freshwater microbial communities from boreal shield lake in IISD Experimental Lakes Area, Ontario, Canada - Sep2016-L222-5m | ecosystem: Environmental > Aquatic > Freshwater >... | reverse complement strand
TACCTCTTACATTTCCTAGCGCTGCAGTCATATTATGGCTGCGGCGCAACTCAATGTTACGTGACAGATACACCATTTTTGCATCAATCAATGGGACGAGTGCGTCCAGGTGTTTATGGGCAGCACTGCTTAAAGCGGATTGGCGTAATTTTTCCTGCTTGCTGCCGATGCTATCGCGCACCGCCAGATATGGTTCCAGAAAGGCCTCGTTCCCCGTCAGCAGATAGCCGCGTTGCCCCGTCTCGGCGTCTACCAATGCAGACATCAAGTCGTCCGCGCGGTTTATTACTTCAGAAGCATGCTTCCGCGCTCCGGCTGCTTCCTTGATTTGTCCGAAAGCCCAAAACGATAGCCCCACCACCCCTGCCGCCAGTATGGCCGCGCCAACAAGCCAGGCGAAACTCCTATAAGTAAATTTTAAGTGCAATTTCCCCCCCGTGAAGCAAAGTCCCTCGGTTTTTGATATCTGCGTCACCATTTGTGCCGACGACTGGGTTGATAATTTTGGTTTAACTGAATGTATTTGCATGGCCGCTCCTGTTCTAGTGCAGAGTTATTTAATGCTGCAAGGTCTCATCTCACGTTATCTTTGCTATTGGTGAAACTGATATGATAGCGATTTTGAAGTCAGTGAATTGCCACTCCTCGAGCAGTGGGCAATTTAACCCACACGAAGACAGCAAATAGCCTGCCAATAAGCAAATAAAATGAGAAATTCTAATACATCCATTTATAACAGCTGATTAGGCCGAAAGGAGATCAGAGAGGTAACGTATTAAATGATTCATTTGCCCTCAATATTTGGCGGAACCTCCATATGTTGAGGGATACTTTAGAGAGATTTGAGATTTGGACAGCCTAATTGAGTTATTTTGTCTCCAGCGGGCTATCTTGAGCTTATTGAATACTGTTCGAAAGAAAGCATTGCGATAAAAACGGTTGACTACTTGACTTCAAGGAAGTACATCCTGAGCCCGACCATGCCCCCAAAATACACTCTTACAACTGGGACTCAATAATATCCCGTGAAAACTAAAATTGCAACGTCGTTCTTGCCCAGCAAGCAAAAACCGATTTTTCAAAAATTGGCGCGCGTTGTGTGCGGCCCTTTGGCTATGATCGAACTGCCCTGGATAATTAGGGTACTTCCACAACATCGGAACGATACTGTTCGATATGATTCTTGAACAATTCCAGCAACCAGACATCAATGATATTTTCCGGTTGCTTTAGGGCATGCTCTAACTGCAGGCCTGTTCATCGGTACACGACACGTGCAGAACCTGGATACCGATCTTTCCGTCGTTTACAGAAAGCAACGCGTCACAGGCTTGCCCCGGCAGGCTGAAGACGAGCTCCTCCAGGCTGATCGTTCCGGCCCGTATATGCGCCAACAGGTCTGCGGGGTCATGGTTGAAAGCCACGCGGCGGGAAGGCGGAGCCTGGTGGTCCGACTCCATCGGTGGAGCATCCACCAGTTCCGCGGAATAGCCGAAGTAGCTGATGATGTCCCCGGCGATGCTTCCCATCAGGGTATTGCCACTTTCCTCGAAGAGAGACTCAATGAAATCCCGTTGGGTTTGGGTGAGGTCTTCGGAAGGGTGGGATTCGAGCCAGACAGTGAAGCGCTCAAACACTTTCGACGGCGACATTTCCAGAGCTTCCAGGATGATGTCGAACCAGGGGACGGCCTTGCCCTGGTTGTAGAGGACATCGCAGCCGTGAGCGATCCGTGCGGCCAGCGCAATGTTTTCCCGGCTGAAGGTCGGCGAGGCGATCACCTGATAGGGGTTGCACATCTCGTGTTCTAGATTCAGGGCAGGTGCTGTTTCGGCCAGGCGGGTGCCCGGGAGGACGGAGAGGCGGAAGATATCTATATGATTGGGAACGAGGCTCATGGCGAAATCCAGGCTGGCGCAGAAGCCTTCCAGAGAGTCTCCGGGCAACCCGTAAATGAGGTCAAAGCCGTAGGTGACGTCAGCATTGTGAAGGAGGAGAATCTTGGCCTCGAAATCTGCGCGATTGAAACTGCGGCCTATGTTCCGGAGTACCGCATCGTGGGCGCTCTGCAGGCCGATCTGCAGGGAACACCGGATGGCTGCAAAGAGCCGGGCCATTTCCCGGTCGATGAATTCGCTACGGATTTCGAAGAAGAAATGAATATTCGGGGCCTTAGTCGCGATGAGGCGCAATATCTGTTTCGCGTTGGCCTTGTGGTAGTTGAAGGTGGGATCCAGCACGAAGACCTCGCGGATTCCGCTGGCGGCGAAGAGCTCCAACTCGGCTTCCACCCGGTCCATGGGAATCCTGCGGATGCCAGCCGTGCCGCGGGATTCGAAGCAGAAATCGCAGGTAAAGGGGCAGCCCCGGGACAATTCCCAGAGCGCGCCACTGTAGTCGGCCAGCTTCAGCGTGCCATCCAGGAACGGGGAGGGCAGAGTGGCGAGATCCTTCACGGGAATCGGTCTTGCGGAGGCGGCGATCTCTTGGGTCGTCGCGCCCTTGAGGAGGCGGCCTAAGGTTTCGACGATCAGATCCTCAGCTTCGCCCACCAGGACGAAATCCATCGCGGGATCGTCCAGGACGCCAACTTGATCAGCGGTGGCTTCGGCCCCTCCTGCGAAGATGACGAGGCCCGGTCGCCGTCGTTTCAGTACCGAGGCAATCTCCATGGCCAGGCCGCGGTTCCAGATGTATATCGAAAACCCGACATGGTCCGGATCCGATTCGAGGATGCGGTCCGCGCACTCGACCGCCGGTTGATCCAAAAAGAGATTCAGGATGCGGGTCTGGATCTCCTCACCGAAATCCCTACGAATTACCGCGGCGAGCATGGCGGGGCCAAGCGGCACGGCCCGGGGAGATGCTTTGATGTGGATGGCCGCCAGGACCAGCTTCATGGTTCCGCCTTCTTGGGGTCAAGGGAAAAAGGGAAAAGATTGTTTCTATCCGGTAGTCTGTAAAACGTTCCGTCGGCCTTCATCAATAAACACGGAATAACGGATAAGGAAAGAGTAAAAGAATTATTATGGCCAGGGCTGATGCTTTTTTTATGTGTATCACCTCTCTGTATTGTTTTTTTGAAATCTTGCTTCCTTACTGTTGAACGAGCTCTACCCGTCTATTTTTAGTGCGTCCCTCTTCAGTGACATTGGATGTCACCGGGCAATGTGGTCCTGCGCCAAAGGTGCTTAAGCGATTTGCTGATATGCCATACTTGCTCACCAGCGTGTCTCTGACAGCCTCGGCTCGGGACTGGGAGAGTTTGATGTTTGCCGTTATGCTGCCAACATTATCCGTGTGTCCCACGACAAATATCTTGAGGTTGCCATCCTGTTTGAGTAATTTTGCGATCTCGTTGAGGGCGGGTTCCGAATCGGATTTCATATCAGATTCGCCTGTATCAAAATTGATACCATATATCGCCACATGACCGCTGGATTTAATATCAGCGCCCATTGCGGCGGCATCGGCTGTCACTTCCTGCGCCATCTCGCCCTTTTCGACAATCGTAAGCGTATATCCTCCCCAGCCAGCATCGACCTCAGAGGCAATTTCAGCCCACGTTTCTCTTGCGCCTTTGACCAATTTTAGCGTGATAAAGTCGTCCTTCTTGTAAACAACGGTACCACCGATTTTTTTCATGGCGTTTTCATAATTTCTAATAACCTGCAGTGATGATTGTTTTTTCCCTTTGCCCCCGTAAGCATAGGCGATCCTTAATTTGCGTCCTTCCACAGTCACGCCATCACGGTTACTGCCGGTAAAGTCATATGATTCAAAGTCTTGATCCTGGTATTGTGAAATGAACCAGCCGCCCGTCATCCGAGTAAACTAACGAAGGGTCTTTGCTTCCTTCAAAATCTTCTTCCGCCCCGGCGAGAGTAACACACAACGTTAAAATGGCGAATCCTACAAACGTCTTAAGCAATTTTTTTGTCACCGCCGATCCTCCCTTAAAAATGAATGAAGTCTGATGATAACGAGCTACCGAATTTGCAGCACCATAATTTATACAACTCCCGATTGGCAAGCATTAAAATGCTTCCCGAATGAGCGACGCATGATGCAGTAAGATTGCTACCCTTGTCAAACAAGGGATACTATGCAACGATTTGCATAATAAACAAGTGCTTGCGATGCGATTGGCTAAGGAAATTGGACCGACCGTTGTAATCTTGACGAAACAATCTCACCTTTTGGTCAAGTCATACACCATGAGAGGGTGTTATAGAGCATAATTCAGGCTAGCCTGTTCTCCGCAATTATTTTTGCCATGATGGCATTATTAATTACGGTTTATAATGTTGCATGTAGGAGCAGTATCGGCAAATCAACAGTTCAGGAAGCTATACCCCCGATCACCGCCCCAAAATGCCATCTTTCAACCGGTACCGAATAATATCCCGTGAAAATAAAAAAAGCTACTTGTATTTGAAGGTGCGCCACGAAGGCACATGAAAGATGATGGTAGGCCCTTCGGAGCCGGTTTACAGAAACTGGCTTCAAACCCCCCTATGCTGCATTGGTTATTCGGAAGGCGAGTTGCTGCAACTGGGTATAGCGGATCTTCACCCCAAGCACTCGCTGGGCTGCGTAGTGTCAGAGTTCCATGCTCAGATGAGTGGTATAAAGTCTTTATCTTCCGCGCTTCCGTGCCTGCGGAAGGACGGCACCATTTTGTATGCTGACATCGGTGGTTCCAGTACTGTCTTTCAGGGCCGGAGATGCGGTGTTGGCTTCTTCGCGGATGTGACAGCGCGTAAACTAGCTGAGGAGAAGTTGCATAAGAGAGCCGGCAAAAGCAGCGAGTAAGTTCTTTTCCGTCTTGCTTCCTCTCAATTCCATGATGATTCTCCTTTCTAGTTGAGCTATTATTGGGCTCTCTGTGTATGTCCAAAAAGTACTTGACACTGCATATGTCAGACGATCATAGTATACGAAATAGAAATAAAATCAAGAACGGTGGAGGCTCAATTATGAAGAAGGTACTTATTGCTTATGATAGCAGGACTGGCAAGACGGAGAAAATGGCTGAGTATGTCGCTGAAGGTGCAAGAATTGCTGGGTGCGAGGTAGAATTGAAGAAGATAACCACAATTAAAAATGAGAAGGAGATTCAGGGATATGATGGTTATATTTTTGGCTCTCCAACGTATCATCGAGATATGATCGGGACCATGAAGACGTTCCTTTTTCTAGTCCAGAAAGCAAACCTCAATGACAAGCTAGGAGGGGCATTCGGTTCTTACACCCATAGCGGCGACGCCCCCAAGCTCATCTTTGATACCATGGATAATGTATTCAAAATGGATATGACAAATTTGGGGTCTTTTAATCTTCTGGAGCATCTGGTAGACACCATGGAAGGCAGACGTGCCTGTCAAGACTATGGCAGGGCCCTCGGTGAGAAGCTCTCCATTATGTCTTGAGAAGCTGGGCACTAGCGCCTATTACAATAATCCCCATCTTTTGGAGAAGGCCGGTGTGGCAATCATGGCTGAATTTGCCAGAAGTAGATAACAGCATATCAAAGCAGACGGTTATAAATGATTTTCAAAACTGCTGCCAAGTGTAGATAAGTAGTTGTTCTAACTGGCCGATAGGTTGAATTTACTACTTGATTTTCCCTGAGTATTTCGGGTAGAAAGTTGCAAACTGGGGAGGGCGACCATTTCGATGAGCGGGAGGGAGATGTGCTTCCTGTAGTCAATAAAAATGCCCTTCCCCCAGTTATGCAACATTTCGAATCGGAACTGAGTAAAAAACTGACTCACTGCGTTTGTATTGAGCATGCTGTAGTGCCGCCAGTGAACCGAGTGAGAAGCAGAAAACAAAATCGTCCCGACGTGTCGGTAAGCCACTGTACTACTCAACTAACGGGAATATTTTATGAAGAAAATAATGCTGATCGTCAGCTTGATGTGGATAGCTTTAGTAAGCATATCGCTTATATGGAACTATCAGTATGCGAAAAATGAACAAGATAAGATTGCATTTCAGACAGCAAAGAGTTTTTTCGATCAGATCATAATAACCCGAACGTGGAACGCTATGCATGGTGGAGTTTATGTTCCTGTAACCGATAGAACACAACCAAATCCATATCTCGAAGATCCGCGTCGCGATATAAAGGTCGATGATAATCTAACGCTTACCAAAATTAATCCAGCCTTTATGACCAGACAACTTTCCGAGATAGCAGAGAAACAGAAAGGGATACATTTCCATATCACAAGTTTGAAGCCCATTCGTCCGGAGAATAAGGCAACTCCCATCGAGGAGGCAGCTTTAAAGTCCTTTGAAAACGGGATACTGACCGTAGGCAAAATCGTTCAGAATGGGTCAATAAGCAATTATTTCTTCATGGCTCCTGTCAAAGCAGAGAAGGCTTGTTTGAGTTGCCATGCCAAGCAAGGCTACAAAGAAGGTGATATCCGTGGAGGCATCAGCGTAACCCTTCCGTTTGTCCCCAGCATACCTCTCATTGCATTAATTATCGGGCACCTTGCAATAGGTATCGCCGGAGTTTTTGGGATAGTGGCTTTTGGCTTAAAACTTGACGAGGCCAATGAATCTTTACGGAGACAGGCTGTCTTTGATGCTTTAACTGGTATTCCCAATCGCCGCAGTTTTTCGGAGCGGATATTAACGGAATTTAACCGCAGTGTGAGAGAATGCAATCCTATGGCTGTTATCATGGGTGACGTGGATAACTTTAAACTCTATAATGACACGTATGGTCACCATTCTGGCGATGAATGCCTCAAGAATGTGGCCCAGGCTATCAGCAAGACATTAAAACGTCCCGGTGATTTTTGCGCCAGATATGGAGGAGAAGAATTTGTTATTGTGTTACCCAACGTACAAAAAGAGGGCGCGAAATTGATTGCTGAAACAATCCGGGAGAATGTGTTGCAATTGGCAATACCACACGAAAAATCATTGCCGATGGGGGTTGTCAGTATGAGCCTTGGTGTTGCCACCTTAGTTTCTGATCAGCCGAAATCTCCGGAGGTACTACTGCGTCAGGCTGATGATGCATTATATGCTGCAAAAGGGAATGGTAGAAATCGCGTTGAAGTTTATGATGAAGTCAATGGCACCTGCAAAACTCAACATGCATCATTCTTGACAATGCATCATTCTGGTCTTGACGAAATCCAGCAGTTCGTTTAGTATCCTCTCTATATTTTAAACCAACCCGTGATCGAAACAATTTGCCTCGCCGCTGCGCATTGATGTGCAGAGTCCGCAATAATGCGGAAAACACCAACAAAGGAGATGTTCGATGTCAAAGCCCGACAAGATCAATGATGCTATCGGTTCCGTCAATCGCGGCAACCCCTGCGAATCAGGCCTGTGCACGCTGTGCCGTGCCGACTGCAGCGGGCGCTGTGAAACATGGCTCTCAAGCCTCAAAGGCAGAAAGATGCTCTACCCCAGGGACTTCGGCTCCATCACCTCAGGCAGCGCCAACACGACCCATGTCGGGGTTTCTTATAATTCCCTGCGTATCGAGGGCTACAACTACGGCGCGCATGGCCTTCCCAAAGGGCTCTCCAATTCTGCCGATGACTGCATCTTCCCTAACGTCAACATCTCAACTGAGTTCGGAAATACCGTCAAGACCAAATGCCGCATACCCATCATGACCGGTGCGCTCGGTTCCACATTCATTGCCGCAAAATACTGGGATTCTTTCGCCATCGGCGCCGCGCTCGTGGGCTTTCCCATTGTCATCGGGGAGAACGTAGTCGGGATCGACAAGAAATCCGTGATCGAAAAAGGCAGGATCAAGGTTGCCCCCGAGCTCGACCGCCGCATCCAGAACTACCTGAAATACTACGACGGCTATGGTGCCATCATCGTACAGATGAACGTCGAGGACACCCGTAACGGTGTCGCCGAATACGTCATCGGCAAATACGGCGACAAGGTCATGATCGAACTCAAATGGGGCCAAGGAGCAAAGGACATCGGCGGCGAGATCCAGGTCACGGACCTTGACTACGCGATCTTCCTGAAGAACCGCGGTTATGTGGTCGATCCGGACCCGACAAAACCGGAAACACAGGATGCATTCAAGGCCGGCGCGATCAAGGCTATTGCCCGTCACAGCCGCCTGGGGTACACCAACCTCTCCAGCGAAGCCCAGGTCGAAAAAGACTTCATGACTGCGGTCAAAGACCTGCGCAAACTCGGCTACAAGCGCATCTCCCTGAAAACCGGCTCTTACGGTATGGAGGCCTTGGCCATGTCCATCAAATATGCGACAGATGCCAAGCTTGACCTGTTGACCATTGACGGTTCAGGCGGCGGCACCGGCATGAGCCCGTGGAACATGATGGAAACCTGGGGCGTCCCATCCATCCTGCTCCACTCCAAAGCCATCGAATACGCGAACATCCTCAAGAAAAAGGGCAAGAAAGTCGTTGATATCGCTCTTGCCGGCGGCCTCGCGCGCGAAGACCACATTTTCAAAGCCCTGGCACTCGGCGCGCCGTTCACCAAACTCGTATGCATGGGCCGCGCCGTGATGATCCCGGGTTTCCTGGGCTCCAACATTGAAGGCGTGATCAACCCTGGCCGCAAGGAAGCGGTCTGTGGCCACTGGGAGAAACTGCCCTTGGCCGTCTCCGAGATCGGCGGGAACAATCCCCAGGAGATCTTTGCCGGATACTATGATGTGCAAAAGAAGGTGGGCAAGGACGCCATGAAGGACATCCCTTACGGCGCGATCGCCGTCTGGACACTGGCCGACAAGCTCGTGGCAGGCCTGCAGCAATTCATGGCCGGCGCACGCAAATTCTCTTTGTCTGCGATCACGCGTGATGATGTCTTTTCTGCCAACCGCGAAACCGAAAAAGAGACCGGCATTCCTTTCATCACGGATGTCGCTGACGCAAAAGCCAAAAAGATCCTTAAAGGCGAAGGAGCTTCTGAGCAATGAAAAACCCCGGCATGGACCTTGTCCTTGCCGGGGTTTTTATTTTATCAACTTTTAAAACTTCTCATAAAGACCGACAAGTTCTGCCTTGTCAATCACATACCCCTCAATAGCCACAAGGACTTCCTCTCTCTTCGCTCCTTTCTTAAGGCTCAGCTCAACATCAATGGCGTAAGCGTCAAAGACATAATGATGCGTGCCAGACGGAGGACAAGGCCCTTCCCAGGTTGCTTTCCCGAAATCACTGCGCCCCTGAATGTCGGGAACAACCCCTTCATCGATCTTGAACTTTGTCACCGGGATATTGAAAACGACCCGATGCACCCAATCCCCTGAAGGCGCATCAGGATCGTGAACAATGAGCACCAGACTTCCGGTCTTCTCAGGAATATTAATGAACTCACAGCGCGGTGAAATATCCGACCCCTGACATGTGAACCTGCGCAGGATTCCGACGGAAGAGGTTCTCAAGGAAATGCGCCACAGCGACCCGCCGGTTTACTATCTGGTGGGAACACCCAGAGGACGACTGAGCCGCTACGAGAAGGCATTGACAGCCGAGATGTGGGAATTTTACTTCCCCAATCAAGCTTCGCCCCGTGTGGCGACCAATGCCGATGTGCTAAGCAAAATGTAGTGAAGACCATTTGAACGCCATCCTTGATTTACAAGGACTTACGATTAACATACCCCCCAAATCCGCTAAGTCGGGTTAGTTCCTTCCGTTATCTTCACTTCTTGGACAGTACCGCCACTGAACTATTGTAGGTGTTAGAATTAACCGAACTGTTTAAATTTACCCTTGTTTTACCTGAGTATTTCGGGTAGTAAGTTGCGAGGTTGGGGGCTGATGATTTTGATGAGCTGGGGCGGGATGTGCTGAACTCCTCATATCGTAAGCTTCAATGAATATACACGACTTCAATCCGTTATCAATCAGGCGATGCAGGCTTGAGACGCTCTAAAAGCATTGTATCCTCGATAGTAACACTGCTCAAGTTCCGATTACCCAGAGATGCCTCATTAATGCTGAGAGAAAGGTTCCCACGGAATGCCAAGAACGTCAAAACGTAGGGCAAGGAAGATAGGTCTCCCTGCCGGTACGCTCGTCTATACAGGCGACCAGACAGGCGAGAAGATGAACATAACTCTTATCGATTACGAAGAGCAGACTTTTGAAGAGCGTCCGATCAAGTCTGCCGACGAGTGTATTGCTTACAAGAGCAAGCCTACCGCAACGTGGATTAACGTCGAAGGAGTCAATGACCCGGTCATACTCGAGAAGCTAGGCGAATGCTTCGGCCTTCACCGATTGGTGATGGAGGATATCCTAAGCGTGGTCCAGCGGCCCAAAGTGGAGGACTTCGGCGATTACCTCTTTATTGTTCTCAAGATGCTCACTTACAAGGAGCAATCGCGGGAAGTGGTGCCCGAGCAAGTGAGCCTGGTCCTCGGGCAGAATTTCCTTCTATCTTTCCAAGAGGGCGTCGCGGGCGAAGTATTCAACCTGATCCGCGAACGCTTGCGTTCAGGCAGGGGAAAAATTCGGAAGATGGGCACGGACTACTTAGCCTATTCCCTTCTCGATGCGCTTGTGGACGGCTACTTCGTCATCCTCGAAAAGCTCGGAGACCGTATTGATACTCTCGAAGAGGAACTGATCGTCAAGCAAAGCAGAAGTGGGGTTGAAAAGCTTTACCGGCTGAAAAGGGAGCTTTTGTTCCTGCACAAGGCGATCTGGCCTCTCCGCGAGGTGATCGCCAGGCTTCAAAGACGGGAATCGTCGCTCATCGAAGAGGCAACAGTACCATTTTTGCGGGACGTGTACGACCACGTGGTGCAGGTCATCGACAGCGTTGAGATCTACCGAGAGATGCTTACTGAGATGCTCGATACCTACCTGTCCAGCGTGAGCTATCGCCTGAACGAGATCATGAAGGTGTTGACCATCATAGCTACAATTTTCATGCCTCTCACGTTCATAGCCGGCGTGTACGGCATGAACTTTAAGTACATGCCGGAGCTTGAATGGAAGTACGGCTATCTCCTCGCCTGGATCATCATGGCCGGTATCGGCGGGATCATGGTTGTCTATTTCAAGCGGAAGAATTGGTTATAATATTTCCCCTTTTAGGAGGATGGCTTTTCAGGTATCGGAAACAAGGACTCCTTGCTTTGGTAGTCAGACAGAATAATGAAAAAGTCATAATTTCTTGTGGAAAACAATATCTGATGAACCAAGATATTTTACTACAAAAACATGGCGACAGTTGGTATCCTAATTGTTGAGTGCCACGACATCGTGGACAAAAAAAGGTGCCATGACATCGTAGAATTTGTTCTTTGAAAATCGAATAGTCACCGTCATCCTCATGAACACAAAAACTCATTTAGGAGGTGTTTATGAAGG
>Ga0194060_10003333_pt1 | contig 11362 bp, 10 predicted proteins | sample SepL225m_MetaG_FD_163427 | JGI IMG/M metagenome (GOLD analysis project Ga0194060, IMG submission 163427) | Anoxic zone freshwater microbial communities from boreal shield lake in IISD Experimental Lakes Area, Ontario, Canada - Sep2016-L222-5m | ecosystem: Environmental > Aquatic > Freshwater >... | reverse complement strand
GGTACCTGACAGCGGAGATGCCAACAGCGAAGGCCCGGCGCAGCGGCGCATTGTGGATTGCAGGCGTTCGCGGGCACAGGCGGACGTCGCAAGAGGCCTCGCAATCCGCACCGGAGATGCCGTATTGCAGGTAAGACGGGTGTTGTCATTTGCGTCCATTGCGACCATTTTGGAGGACCTGTGGCTGCCAGCAACGCCCTTTAAAGGACTCACGGCAGAGCGCCTTACCGACTACGATGGCCCGATGTACGCGCTCTTTGAAACCGAATTTGGTGTGCGAATGGTGCGCGCAGAAGAAAAGATCCGGGCGGTCCTGCCCGATACCGAACAATGCGTTCTGCTGAACACGCCACCCAATACACCGCTTCTGAGCGTGGAACGCATTGCCTATACCTACAACGATGCCCCCATGGAAATGCGGCGCGGACTATACCTGACCGACAAGCACTACTATCGCAACGCATTGAATTAAATGCCACATCTATTGTCGCAAGTCAGATGTCAGCAGTTTGCAGTGGAATAGAATTTTGATGGAGCATCATGAATAATTACGTACCAGCTACACCAACGAAAGCCGACTCATGACCGAAGTTAGTTCTCAATCCCGACCTGTCCGACCCGAATTCAGGAACATTGATTCCGCAAGCCTGCGCAGTTATCGATGGCCATTGGCATCCATCGCGTCCGGAATGCACCGTGTCAGCGGCGCGATCCTGTTCTTTTTGATGCCTTTCATCATCTGGATGTTCGATAATTCGATTTCTTCGGAAATTTCGTTCGCCAAGTTCAAGGCCGTCTTCAATGTGGGCGTGCTCGGAGTGCCAGGCTTTCTTTGGAAATTGGCAGCTCTTGGGCTGATCTGGGCCAGTCTGCACCATTTCGTTGCCGGAATCCGCCACCTCTGGATGGACACACACCATCATCAAGTCAGCAAGGACTTCGGTCGCCAGACAGCGGTGGTCGTGATGGCGTTGTCGTTTGGCCTGACCGCCGTTGTCGGTGCCAAGCTGTTCGGTCTTTATTGATTCTGGAGTCTCTTATGTCTGTCAATTATGGTTCCCACCGTCTGGTAGTAGGCGCGCACTACGGCATGCGCGACTGGCTGTCGCAACGCGTTACGGCAGTACTAATGATCGTTTTCACCGTGCTCGTTCTCGCCCAGCTTGTTTTCAGCAAAGGCCCCATCGGGTACGAAATGTGGTCGGGCATATTTGCCGCGCAGTGGATGAAATCTCTCACGTTCGTGGTCATTATCTCCATGCTCTGGCACGTCTGGGTAGGCATGCGCAACGTGTTTCAGGATTATGTAAAGCCCTACGCCGTGCGCTTTGTCATGCACGTATTTGCCATTGTCTGGTTAACCGCGTGCAGCGGATGGGCCATTCAGGTTTTGTGGCGTCTATAAGCCGCCCTCCTCCCAAGCAGGACAGAGCACTGACGTACTTCTGATCGAGTGCATCTGCCTTTAACCGAGACACAACATTTATCATGACTGCTACCACTAAACTTACTACGCGAAAATTTGATGTCGTCATTGTCGGCGCGGGCGGCGCTGGCATGAGCGCCTCGCTGCAACTGGCCACCGCCGGGCTGAACGTGGCCGTGCTCACAAAAGTATTTCCAACTCGCTCGCACACCGTTGCGGCACAGGGCGGCATCGGTGCCAGCCTGGGCAACATGGCCGAAGACAACTGGCATTTCCATTTTTACGACACCATCAAGGGGTCGGACTGGCTGGGCGATCAGGACGCCATCGAATTCATGTGCCGCGAAGCTCCAAAAGTTGTTTACGAACTCGAGCATTGGGGCATGCCGTTTGACCGTAATCCGGACGGCACCATCTACCAACGCCCTTTCGGTGGTCACTCGAGCAATTACGGCGAAAAACCGGTACAGCGCGCGTGTGCGGCGGCGGACCGTACCGGACACGCCATGCTGCACACGCTGTACCAGCAAAACGTCAAAGCGCGCACGAATTTCTTCGTCGAGTGGATGGCGCTGGACCTAATCCGCGACGCAGACGGCGATGTCGTGGGCGTGACAGCGCTGGAAATGGAAACCGGTGAAGTACACGTTCTGCGTGCCAAGAGCGTGATGCTTGCAACCGGCGGCGCCGGACGCATCTTTGCTGCATCCACCAATGCGTACATCAATACGGGTGACGGCCTTGGCATGGCCGCACGCGCAAACGTTCCTCTGCAGGACATGGAATTCTGGCAATTCCACCCCACTGGCGTGGCAGGCGCGGGAGTGCTGTTGACCGAAGGATGTCGCGGCGAAGGCGCCATTCTGCGCAACAGCAACGGCGAACGGTTCATGGAGCGCTATGCACCGACCATGAAAGACCTGGCACCGCGTGACTTTGTCTCGCGCTGCATGGACCAGGAAATCAAGGAAGGCCGTGGATGCGGTCCCAATAAGAGCTATATCAACCTGGACATGACCCATCTGGGTTCTGAAACGATCGCGCTGCGCTTGCCCAGCGTATTTGAAATCGGTCACAACTTTGCCAACGTGGATATCACCAAGGAACCGATTCCAGTCATTCCCACCATCCATTACCAGATGGGCGGGGTCCCAACCAATGTCAACGGTCAGGTATTGGCACCCAAAAACGGCAATCCCAGTGCGGTAGTCAATGGTCTCTATGCCGTCGGCGAATGCGCGTGTGTCAGCGTGCATGGTGCCAATCGCCTGGGCACTAACTCGCTGCTCGACATTGTGGTGTTCGGTCGTGCAGCAGGCAAACACATCGTCAAGTTCAACGACGAAAATGACAACCCAAAAGATGTGCCCGTCAATGGTGCAGACATTTCGTTGGAACGCGTCAACCGCCTGGACAACACCAAATCGGGCGAGTACGCTCAAAAGGTCGCTGACGATATGCGCGACACGATGCAGATGCATGCCAGCGTCTTCCGCACCCAGAAGAGCATGGACGAAGGCGTGGTCAAGATCGCGGCGATGCGCGAGCGTGTCAATAACATCACACTGAAAGACAAATCCAAGATCTTCAATACTGCGCGTGTCGAAGCATTGGAAGTTGACAATATGATGGAAGCAGCGCAGGCAACCATGGTGTCAGCAGCGGCCCGCAAAGAATGCCGCGGCGCGCATACAGTGGACGACTACAACCGTCCCGCCGATGATGCCACCTGCCCCTTGGGTCGCGATGATGTGAACTGGCTCAAGCACACGCTGTGGGACAGAGCCACCAACAGCCTGAGCTACAAACCCGTCAACCTCAAGCCACTGACCGTAGCGTCGGTACCGCCCAAGGTCCGCACATTCTGATCCAGCCGTCCTCGCTTTAGAAAGTCAATCATGGCAAAACGTACGTTCAAGATCTACCGTTACAACCCGCACGCCGATACCAAGCCCTACATGCAGACCCTCGAGGTCGAACTCGATGGCACTGAGCGCATGCTGCTCGACACTTTAGGCAAGCTCAAGGAGATTGATCCGACCCTGTCCTACCGTCGTTCCTGCCGTGAAGGCATCTGCGGTTCAGATGCCATGAACATCAATGGCAAGAACGGCCTGGCCTGCCTGGTCAACATGCGCACCCTGCCCGATGAGATCGTGCTCAAGCCACTGCCCGGTCTGCCCGTGGTGCGCGACCTTATCGTCGACATGACGCTCTTCTTCAAGCAGTACCACTCGATCAAGCCTTACCTGATCAATGACAGCATTCCGCCCGAGAAAGAGCGCCTGCAAAGCCCCGAGGAGCGCGAGGTGCTCAACGGCCTGTACGAGTGCATTCTTTGCGCAAGCTGCTCCACGAGTTGCCCGGTGTTCTGGTGGAATCCCGACAAGTTTGTAGGCCCTGCAGGGCTGCTCCAGGCCTATCGCTTCATTGCAGATAGTCGCGACGAAGCGACCAGCGAACGCCTGGACAATCTGGAAGACCCTTACCGGTTGTTCCGTTGCACCACTATCATGAACTGCGTCGACGTCTGCCCGAAGGGTCTCAATCCCACGGCTGCCATCGGCAAGATCAAAGAGCTGATGGTCCGACGCGCCATCTGACCTCTATGAACCAAGCCGCCCAAGCGCCACCGCTGGATCTGATCAGCGAACGCGCGTTGAGTAAGCTCAAATGGCGCTGCCGCCGCGGATTACTCGAAAACGACATCTTCATCGAGCGGTTTTTCCGCCGGCATGGTAATTCACTGACAAATGGCCAGGCAGCTGCGCTGAGCGAACTTATGGATCTGAGTGACAATGATTTGCTTGATCTATGTCTATCTCGCCGGTCACTTTCTCAGGTACAAATCGCCCTGGACCGAGAAGATGTGCTTGAAGTATTGAACTTGTTGAAAGAAACCCCCTTGAAAGGCCAAATATGAAGCTAGCTGACAACAAAGCCACCCTGTCGTTTAGTAACGGTAGCCCCAGCGTCGAATTGCCTGTTTACCAGGGCAATGTTGGCCCGGATGTCGTGGACATTCGCAAGTTGTATGCGCAAACGGGCATGTTCACCTATGACCCAGGTTTCCTGTCGACCGCTTCCTGTCAGTCAGCGATCACTTACATTGATGGCGACAAGGGCGAGTTGTTGTACCGGGGTTATCCGATCGAGCAACTGGCAACCAACTGCGACTACATGGAAACCTGCCACCTGCTGTTGTACGGAAACCTCCCCAATGCCGCGGAAAAGACAGCGTTTACCAGCACAGTGGTTCACCACACCATGGTGAACGAGCAGATGCAGTTTTTCATGCGGGGTTTCCGCCGGGACGCACACCCGATGGCCGTTCTGACGGGGTTGGTCGGTGCATTGTCAGCGTTCTACCATGACAGCACAGATATCAACAATCCGGAACACCGCAACGTTGCCGCAGTTCGGCTCATTGCCAAGATGCCTACGCTGGTCGCTATGGCGTACAAGTACAGCGCCGGACAACCTTACATGTACCCCCGCAATGACTTGAGCTACGCCGGTAACTTCATGCACATGATGTTTGCCACACCCTGTGAGTCCTATGTCGTGAGCCCTGTTATCGAACGTGCGATGGACCGCATCTTCACGCTGCACGCCGATCACGAACAAAACGCGTCAACTTCTACAGTGCGTCTGTGCGGATCTTCAGGAACCAACCCCTTTGCAGCGATTGCCGCCGGAGTTGCCTGCCTCTGGGGTCCAGCGCACGGTGGCGCCAATGAAGCCTGCCTGAACATGCTGGAAGACATCCAGAAGATGGGCGGAGTAGCCAAGGTCGGCCAGTTCATGGAACAGGTCAAGGACAAGAACTCGAACGTGAAACTGATGGGTTTTGGCCATCGCGTGTACAAGAATTACGACCCCCGCGCCAAACTGATGCAGGAAACCTGCAAGGAAGTCCTGGCCGAACTCGGGTTGGAAAACGATCCGCTGTTCAAGTTGGCCATGGCTTTGGAGAAGATTGCCCTGGAAGACGACTATTTCGTCTCCCGCAAGCTCTATCCGAATGTCGATTTCTACTCTGGCATCGTGCAACGCGCGATCGGCATTCCGGTTCCGATGTTCACCGGCATCTTTGCCCTGGCCCGTACCGTGGGATGGATTGCCCAGTTGAACGAAATGATTGGTGATCCCGAGTACAAGATCGGCCGTCCACGCCAGTTGTTTACCGGTTCTGTGCGCCGCGATGTACAGCCCATCGCCAAACGCTAAACTGCACTGACCCATAGCACCCGCCGGCTGGCAACGCCGGCGGGTTTTTTGTTGCCCGTCGAAAATTCAGTCAACTTGAGGACCACACAATGAAGATATGGTTTGCCTTGCTCTCGATAATCGGCGTGTTTTTCCTGGGTGGTTGCAACACCATCAAAGGAGTGGGCCAGGACCTACAAAAGGCAGGCGAAAAAATCGAGGACGCAGCGAAGAGAAAGTGAGCAGCCTCGCCACCGTCGAGGTGGGCAGTGCACTGGTAAAGCACCTGTAAGTGTTGTCGCTACAATATCTGCCATGCAACATTCATTCGCACCCTGGCACCTGTGGACTCTCTCCGCAAAGTCCAGCGTGCGTGCGTGGGTTGCAGTGGCAGGGTCCTCTGTGACCAAGACGACAACCATTACTGGCTGACACAGTCCGGTCCGTCGCGCCCCTCCCGGCCTGACGAGCCGGGCAGATGAAATTCTCGCAATTCAACCATCTGAAAGGGCAACAACATGAAAATCGGAAACTTGGTCGGCCTTGTGGGCTGGCGTGGCATGGTGGGGTCGGTGCTGATCGATCGTATGCAGGCCGAGGGTGATTTCGCACTGATCGAACCTGTATTTTTCTCCACCTCCAATGCGGGCAGCTCCGCCCCCGCGCTCGCCAAAAATGAGCCCACTCTGCAAGATGCATTCAACATTGCTGCACTCAAGCGCTGCGACATCATCATCAGTTGCCAAGGCGGCGACTACACCACCGAGGTATTCCCCAAACTACGCGCTGGCGGATGGAATGGCCACTGGATTGATGCCGCATCCACCCTGCGCATGAAGGACGATGCCGTCATCATCCTTGACCCCGTCAACATGCCCGTCATCACGAATTCCCTGCTCAAGGGTGGTAACAACTGGATTGGCGGAAACTGCACGGTGAGTTGCATGCTGATGGGTGTCGGCGCTCTGTACAAGGCGGGACTGGTCGAATGGATGTCCACCCAGACCTACCAGGCCGCCTCTGGTGGCGGTGCCCAGCACATGCGTGAATTGCTCACCCAGTACGGCACGCTCAATGCAGAGGTGAAAACCCTGCTCGACGACCCAAAGAGCGCCATACTGGAGATCGATCGCAAGGTCATCGCAAAACAACGCGCGCTCACTGCGAACGAGACTGCCAACTTCGGGGTGCCGCTGGGCGGATCACTTATTCCCTGGATCGACAAAGACTTGGGCAATGGCATGTCTAAAGAAGAGTGGAAGGGCATGGCCGAGACCAACAAGATTTTGGGTCAAGGTGACGGTTTTGGGTCTGCCGCCGTTCCGGTCGATGGCTTTTGCGTTCGCGTAGGAGCCATGCGCTGTCACAGCCAGGCACTGACGTTCAAACTGCGCAAGGATGTGCCGGTAGCGGATATCGAAACCCTGATTGCTGCTGACAACGCATGGGTCAAAGTGGTTCCCAATACCCGTGAAGCCACGCTTAAAGACCTTACGCCTGTGGCGGTCACGGGAACCATGACCATTCCTGTCGGTCGCATCCGCAAATTGGCTATGGGACCCGAGTACGTTGGTGCGTTTACCATTGGTGACCAACTTCTGTGGGGTGCAGCGGAACCTCTGCGACGCATGTTGCGCATTTTGCTGAATGCCTAAGCGCTGGTGAGACCGCCGTCGGCAAGGTGCCAAACCGGGCACGTTGTCGGCAGGCAACAAATTCATCGAAGGATGCCGGCACGAAACCCGCGCTGACAAAGTTAAAAGCTTTCTTAGCTTGTCAGCCTAAGACATTGATGTTATGGTACTTTTTACTTTTTGAGAGTCTGGTTATTTGACCGCAGAATGCAAAGTACACGCCGTTCACCTGAACGGCTTCGGAGGCATATAAATTGATTGCTAAGTCACCACGTTGGCAAAGGACCGCTATCGCAACTGCGGCCGTTGCGATACTCGCGTTGTCGGGAAGCGGCGCATGGGCGCTCTCGCTGGGCCGAATCACGGTTCAGTCGGCACTGGGGGAACCCCTGCGCGCCGAGATCGACGTGCCTGACATTAACGCCGAAGAAGCCGCCTCATTGCGAACAGTGGTGGCCGCACCAGCGGCCTTTGTGGCCGCCGGTATGGAATACAACCCGGTCATGCCCGGGCTACAAATGACGCTGCAGCGTCGCGCTGACGGTCGTGCCTTTATTCGTCTTGGCAGCAATCGCCCCATCAATGACCCGTTCGTTGACATGATTCTGGAAGCCAGTTGGTCCTCCGGGCGCATCGTACGTGATTACACGATGCTGTTCGATCCCCCAGCCATGCGCCAGCCTTCGCCCACTATCCCTACACTGCCGCAAGTGAGCGCGCCACAGCCTGCCGCTTCGACAACCGCAGTGGGAGTTGCGGAGACCCCGCGTTCTGGCAGTGCTTCGAAACCCGCCGTCAGTTCCCTATCCGCGCCAGCCAAGGCAACGCCCAACGCCGATGCCGTCGGAGATAAGCAGGTTGTCGTGAAGAGTGGAGATACGGCCAGCAAGATTGCTGCGAATATCAAGTCTCCTGGCATCTCACTCGACCAAATGCTGGTCGCAATGATGCGCTCGAGTCCCAGCGCATTCATTGATAACAATGTCAACCGCATCCGGGCCGGAGCGGTGGTCAACGTTCCTACTTCCGAGCAGGCACAGTCCGTGACGGCCGGGGAAGCAAGCCGCATTCTGGCAACCCAAAGCAAAGACTTCAACGCGTTCCGGCGCAACCTGGCCAGCAACGCCCCGGCAGCAACTGTAGCTGCCGCTGATCGAAAGGCGAGCGGATCAATACAGACCAAAGTTGAAGAGAAGAAGGCCACCGGGGCAACTCCTGACAAGCTGACCCTGACCAAGGGTGCCATCCAAGCGCAGCCAAACGACAAAGCCAACGAGACCAAACTCGCCAAAGAAAGGGCTGAAAAAGACGCGGCAGCCAGAGAAGCGGAGATCGCCAAAAACATTAGCGACCTGAAGAAGGCGGGCGCGGCCATCGCGACTGCACCGGCAACTGCTCCAGCCTCTGCTCCCGCCACCCTCGCTGCCCCAGCGGTTGCCGTCGCACGCCCACCCGCCTCTGCTCCCGCTCCTGTCGCCGCCACTGCAAAGCCTGTCGCATCGGCGCCAGTGAAAGCTGCGGCAACGGCCGCTCCGGTACCGGCTGAAGATCCTGGCTTGCTGGATGATTTGCTGGAGGATCCCCTGATTCCCGCGGCAGGCGCAGGTCTGTTGGCGATGCTGGGTGGATTTGCGTTCTACAAAATTCGCCAACGCAAGAAGAAGAGTGCCCAAGTCGATAGCGCCTTCTTGGAGAGCCGCCTTCAGCCAGATTCGTTCTTTGGCGCAAGCGGTGGGCAGCGTGTCGATACCGCCAACGACGGCCCGGCCAGTGCTTCCTCCATGGTGTACCCGGCCAGCCAACTTGATGCGGCAGATGATGTAGATCCAGTCGCAGAAGCTGATGTGTACATGGCCTATGGCCGAGACGTGCAGGCTGAAGAGATCCTCAAGGAGGCCTTGCGAACCAGCCCGGGGCGATTGGCAATCCATACCAAGTTGCTCGAAATATTCTCCAAGCGGCGAGATACAAAAAGTTTCGAAACGACCGCTACCCAGGCCTACAAGCTCACCGGAGCGAACAATCCTGAATGGACCCGCATTTGCGAAATGGGGTTGACCATTGACCCGGATAACGCGATGTACCAACCGGGCGGAACTCCCAGCCAGGACGGCGGTACAGGTTCCGGCCCATCGGAAGCTGCCTTCGGGCAAACGGTATCGCAGCCAAGCCATGCGGCATTGGAACATGCACCCGCCTCAGTAGATCTGGATCTCGACCTGGACTTCTCTCTGGACGATGAGCCTGCCAGTGCAATTAGCGATGTCACTGGTGGCAGGATGATTGACCACCATGGCGACCAGACGGTAAAGATGGAAGTGCCCCATTTGGATGCTATGAGCGAGGAAGCAACCAATGCCCTCGACTTCGACGTTTCTGGCCCGGGTGAACTCAAAGCAGCGCCGGATCAGTTGCCTGAAATCAGCATTTCGATGGATGGGCTGAGCCTGAGCAGCGAAGATCCATTGCAGATGCCGGACTTCGAACCCACAGGAACGATGCCCTCACGACCCGTGGCTCCACCGGCACCAGCCCAGAACGATGCCGGGATGCTTGAATTTGACATGGGCTCACTCTCCCTCGACCTGGACCCTCCCAAACCTTCTCTCGAAGAATCTTCAGCCGCACCCGACAGCACCAGTGAAGACCCGCTGGAAACCAAACTGGCGCTTGCCGAAGAGTTCGTGTCGATTGGTGACGAGGATGGTGCGCGCGCACTGATTGAAGAAGTCGTGGCGGAAGCCAATGGTGAAATGCGCGCCAAAGCACAGCGTGCCTTGGCTAACCTGAGTTGATGCGTCTGCGGGCGTTGCTGGCTTAAGGATGACAGCGTGACATCGCCATGAGAGTGGCGCTGGGTATCAGCTACAACGGGCAGGCCTACCAGGGCTGGCAAAGCCAAGTGTCTGGCCAGACCATTCAGGACCAGTTGGAAAAGGCGCTCGGCAAATTTGCCGCTCAGCGCGTTTCCACCGTTTGTGCGGGGCGAACAGACGCAGGCGTACACGGCATCATGCAAGTGGTTCACTTTGACACCACGCTGCAACGCGATTCCTATTCGTGGGTACGCGGTACCAATGCCAACTTGCCACGGGACATTGCCGTGCAGTGGGCTCTATTTACACCAGACGCGTTCCACTGCCGCGCCTGCGCCACCTCGCGCCGCTATGCATATGTTCTCTACGAGTCGACGATCCGTCCGAGCATCGATCTGGGCCGCGTTGGATGGGCGTTTCGGGCACTCAACCTCGATGCGATGCGCCAGGCTGCGTCGATGCTGATGGGTGAGCACGACTTCACGTCCTTTCGCGCCTCGCAGTGCCAGGCGCTCAGTCCGGTAAAAAACCTCACCGAAATCGCCTTCAGCAAGCGCGGATCGTATTGGCGCATCGAATTCGAGGCCAATGCATTTTTACATCACATGATCCGCAACATCATGGGTTGCCTCGTGCAGATTGGCCAGGGGAAAAAGCCTCCGCAGTGGATGGCCGAGGTGCTGGCCGCGCGCGACCGCCGAGTTGCAGCCCCCACCTTTTCACCGGATGGTCTGTACTTCCTGGGCCCGCGCTATGACCCCAAGTGGGGAATTCCGGATAGTGCCCCTGCGTATGATGGCCTCCCATGAACCTACGTACCCGAATCAAAATTTGCGGCCTGACCCGTGAACAAGACGTTGACGCTGCGGTCGCAGCGGGAGCAGACGCGGTAGGATTTGTGCTGTACGCCAAAAGCCCCCGCGCCGTTACCCTGGGGCGCGCAGCGGAACTGGCCAGGTGCCTGCCACCGTTCGTCACACCTGTGCTGCTGTTCGTTAACGCACCCGCTACAGAAATCATAGCTGCCTGCGCAATGATTGCGGGGGCTACCGTCCAATTTCATGGTGATGAATCGCCACAGGAGTGCGCTGCGATAACCCTGAACAACAGCCGAGCCTGGCTGCGCGCCGCCCGTATTCCCCTGGGCGAAGGCGCTCCGAACTTTGACCTCGTACAATTTGCCCAAGATTATTCAAACGCCCAGGCCATCCTGCTCGATGCCCATGTCGACGGGTTTGGCGGCGGTGGGAAAACATTCAATTGGTCACAGCTTCCTC
>Ga0194060_10003332_pt1 | contig 11364 bp, 9 predicted proteins | sample SepL225m_MetaG_FD_163427 | JGI IMG/M metagenome (GOLD analysis project Ga0194060, IMG submission 163427) | Anoxic zone freshwater microbial communities from boreal shield lake in IISD Experimental Lakes Area, Ontario, Canada - Sep2016-L222-5m | ecosystem: Environmental > Aquatic > Freshwater >... | reverse complement strand
GTCCAGGTGCAGCAGCCGGTTCATTCGGCTCAGGTTGATCGACAGAATGGGGCGCTCGCTGATCGGGCAATCGAGATGGCCTGACACACTGGTGCCGCCGGCAAACGGAATGACGATCCAGTTGTTGGCGTGGGCCAGCGCCAGCAGTTCACGCACCTGCTCGGTCGATTCGGGAAACGCCACACCATCGGGTGCCGGCGGCAGAGCGCCAAAGCGTTTGCGAATCCAGTCGGCAAAGCTCTCACCGAATGCCATGGCCAGTCGCGTGTCGGCGTCGGTTTGAATCAGCGCGTGTTGTGCCACTAGGCGGGACGGCGGGATCTTTGCCACCATTCCGGCGCGCTGTGCATCCTGGCCGGGCCGGCCCGGACCCAGCAGAGTGGCCATCATGGCGCGCGCGCCTTCGCTCAGTTCCATTGTGGTGGCGTCGTCGCCCCATCCATTCCATCTGCGCATGTCTTCCTCCGATTTGCTGTGTCCCAAGCGCACTCTATAGCGAGTGCCTTCGATTGATCAAGCTGCGTGCGCACCCATTATTGAGCCGTCCTGCGGCGCGTGGTGCATTCACACGGCCAGTGCCGCAAAGCCCCTTGGATTTTTCTTGTTCTGGGTCTCCCAGGTGCGCATCAAGTGGTCCATCTTGGCTCCAATCTCGGGGTAAGCGGCCAGCACGTTGTATTTTTCTCCCGGGTCCAGCGTCAGATCGTAGAGCAGGGGCAGACGATCGCTTCCGAGTTGATTGGCACCAAATTTTGCGGTAAAGACTTCGGCGTCCAGCGGTATCGGCCACATATACAAATTGGTCTTGCGGATGTACTTCCAGTTGCCCACCCGCACCGCCTGCAACTCGTCGTAGTGGTAGAAAAAGAAGGCGTCGGTCGGCGACTTCGGCGCGCTTCCCGTCAGGACGCCCGCAATGTCTTTGCCGTCAATGATGCGGTCGCTCGGGTTTGCCACGCCGGCCAGATGCAGCAGAGTCGGAAACAGATCCAGATTGGTGACCAGTTCGGATGACTCCGATCCCGCCTTGATGCGCTTGGGCCATTTGGCGATGCACGGCACCTTGAAGCCGCCATCCATGGACTGGCCCTTGCCACCACGCAGGTTGCCGGCGCTGCCTTCAAACCAGGGACCGTTGTCGCTGGTAAAAATCACCAGCGTGTTGTCGCTGACACCGGCACGGTCCAGCGCGTCAACGATCTGGCCCACGCTCCAGTCAATCTCCTCGACGGTGTCGCCGTACTTGCCACCTTTGGACTTGCCGGCAAAGTTGGCAGACGCCGCCAACGGTTGGTGCGGAAAGGTGTGCGCCAGGTACAGGAAGAAGGGTTGGTCTTTGGCGCTCTCGATGAACTTGATCGCTTCGGCGGTATAGAGGCCGGTCAGATCGCCCAGGACGTCCAGAATGTCGTCCTTGAGCTTGGTCTCGTTGCGGTAGAGCGGGCAGGGTCGCATGCCGCTGGCGTGCGGCACGCCGTAATAGCTGTCAAAACCAAAGCGCAGGGGATGAAACTCGGGCTGCTTGCCAAAGTCGCCCAAATGCCATTTGCCAACCATGGCCGTACGGTAGCCCGCCACCTTCAGGCCGGCTGCGATGCACAGCTCTTTGTCCGATAGCCCACTGGTGGCATAGCCCTCGTGCAAGTCCATCGTTCCCAGCGCCGACATTTGCCCACCCAGGTTGCGCAGCAGTACCCGGCCCAGGGCTTCGTCGGCCGGATACGGGTTGCCCGTCATGCCGGAGCGAAACGGGTAGCGCCCGGTCAGCAAGCCGGCGCGCGAAGGCGAACAGACACCGCTGCAGGCGTAGTAGTCGCTAAAGCGCATGCCGGCCTTGGCCAGGCGGTCAATATGCGGCGTGCGAATCGACTTGCTGCCGTAGCAGCCGAGGTCGCCGTAGCCCAGGTCATCGGTGTAGATGACGATGACATTGGGCTTCTCGGCTTTGGCATCGACGAGGCGCAGAGGCTTGAGCGCCGAACGCTCCGGATACGGTCCGTAGAGATCGTCCATGGAACGGCGTTTGAGCAACAGAAAAGCCTCGGCACCCAAAGCTGCGGTGCCCGTTGCGGCAGCGGCCGCCCATGCCACTTTCTTCAACAAGCCGCGTCGGTTGACGCTGTCATTTGTCATGTGGATCTTTTAGCTTGGTGGAGGGCACAGCGTCAGGTCGCCAGCGCGGAAAAGCCGCGCGGATTTTTCTGGTTCTTCGCCTCCCAGGCGGCCATGGCTTTTTCCAGCCTGGCGGCAATATCGGGGTAGGTGGCGATCAGGTTGTAGCGCTCACCCGGGTCACGGCGCAAGTCGTAGAGCAAAGGTGCGCGCTCGCTGCCGAGTTGTTTGGTGCCGAACTTGCGCGAGATCGCTTCGGCATCGAGCGGGATCGGCCAGACGTAGCGGTTGGTTCTGCGAATGTATTTCCAGGTGCCGATGCGCACCGCTTGCAACTCGTCGTAGTGGTAGTAGAAGAAGGCCTCACGTGGCGACTTCGGCGCGGTGCCGGTCAACAACCCGAGCACGTTGACGCCGTCGATCACGCGGTCAGACGGTTGCTCCAGACCGGCCAGATCGAGCAGGGTCGGGAAGATGTCCAGATTGGTCATCAGTTCGGCCGAGTCCGAGTTGGCTTTGATGCGCTTGGGCCACTTGGCAATAAAAGGCACTTTGAAGCCGCCGTCCATGGACTGGCCTTTGCCGCCACGCAAAACGCCCGGACTGCCTTCAAACCACGGACCGTTGTCGCTGGTAAAAATAAGCAAGGTGTTGTCGCTGACGCCGGCGCGGTCGAGCGCGGCGACGATCTGGCCCACGCTCCAGTCGATTTCTTCTACCGCGTCGCCGTATTTGCCGGCCTGCGATTTGCCGGCAAAGTTGCTTGACGCCGCCAGCGGTTGGTGCGGAAAGGTATGCGCCAGATACAGGAAGAAAGGCTGGCCCTTGGCCTCCTCGATCACCTGGACCGCTTCGGTGGTGTAGCGCCCGGTGACTTCGGGCAGGATGTTCAGAATGTCGGCTTCGATTTGTTGTTTGTCCCGGTACAGCGGGCAGGGCCGCATGTCGTTGCTGTGGGGCACACCGAGGTAGCGATCAAAGCCAAACTTGTGCGGATGAAACTCCGGCTGTTGACTGAAGTCGCCCAGATGCCACTTGCCAATCATGGCCGTGCGGTAGCCCGCCACCTTGAGTGCGGCAGCAACCGTCAGTTCCTTGTCGGACAGGCCTTCGGTGGCGTAGGCCTCGTGCAGGTCGGTGCTGCCAAGAACGGTGAGTTGCCCGGCCCAATTGCGCAACATGCGCTGCCCGGTGGCCTCGTTGGCCGGGTAGGGGTTGCCCGTCATGCCGGAGCGAAACGGATAGCGCCCGGTGAGCAAGCCGGCGCGCGAAGGCGAGCAGACACCGCTGCACGCGTAGTAGTCGCTTAAACGCAGGCCTGCCTTGGCCAGGCGGTCGATGTTGGGCGTGCGGATCGAGGTGCTGCCATAGCAGCCCAGGTCGCCATAGCCCAGATCGTCACAGTAGATGACGATGACATTGGGCTTCTCGGCCTTGGCATTGAGCAGCTTGGGCAGGCGCAAGGCCGAACGCTGCGGATACGGACCGTAGAGATCTTCCATCGGCCGGCGATTGAGCAAGAGATAGGCTTCGGTACCGACGGCAGCGACGCCCCCGGCAAGGCAGCCGCCCCAGGCGAGCTTCTTCAACAAGCCGCGGCGTTTCATAGGGCTTGCCCGTTCATGCGGTCGGCGCGATTGGAAAAAGTGCGTTCGCGCCGTGCTGCTGTCATCGCGGTCGGTCGAAGTTTCATGTGGGCTCTCCTGAGGTTTGTGGCATATTGCACTGAACGTCAATTTGATCTGCGCATGGTAGAGATGCGGCGCGATTCGAATTGCCAAAATTCTGACAATGTTTATGGATTGGACGTCATGGTTAACCCTAGGGATTTAGATGTTCGCGCGTTTCTCAAGCCCTCTGTGTTTGGACAGTTGGGGCCGGATGTGCTGGACCATGTGACCCGATGTGCTGTCATCGAACGCTTTGAAGTGCCTACTTTGCTCAATGCGGCGGGCGTGCCGCTGGAGCGCCTGCGACTGGTGGTGGAAGGCAGTATTGCGATTTTTGCCCGCAAACCGTCGGGCAAAGAAGTGGTGATCTCGGAAGTGGGACCGCGTGGCTGGGCTGCCTGGTTGCCCTGCTTTGCGGCCGCGCCACCGAATCATGATTTTTACAGCGGCGCCAAATCCTGTTTTATCGCCGTGCCGGTCACGGTTGTGCAAAGCCTTTGCCTGCAATACCCTGCGCTGTATCCCTTGATCATTGGCGAAATCGGCTTGCGCTTTCGCTTGCTGATGGAATGGGCCAGCCAGTCGATCCTGCTGGAACCCGAACAGCGCATGGCCAAACTGATTGTGATCCTGGCGCAGGAACAGAAGGCCATGAGCAGCCCGAGTTCCATCGTCATCACGCAAAGCCGGCTCGCCAATCTGGCGCGCTGCTCGCGGCAGTCTGCGAACGTCTTGTTGAGCAACCTGGAACACAAGGGACTGATCCAACTGTTGTATGGCAAATGTGATATTCCCGACCTGGCCGCGCTCGCTGCATTTGCCGACGCCGAAGAAGCGGACGCAGACCCTGATGAGAAGTCAGGCTTCAAGCTGCGTGAGTGATACGGACTTCCGTGAGATGACGGCCATCCAGGTGGCCCGTTCGCAGACGCTGCTGCCGCTTTGAGCGCCGCATTCAGATCCCGGATGCAAGCATTGCTCTATGCGGCCAATCAGCAGCTTGGAACTCAAGGAGATGGTTGAACTGGGTCGCCCCGTGCGGCTGCCGAAAGCGTCAGCCGGTGCAGATCGATCAGACCCTGCTGGTCCAGTTTCTCTCCGATGTAGCCACCCGCCAGGGAAAAGGCGACCGGCAGACTTTGCTGGCGACACCAATCGAAAACGATTCGCTCGCGCGTGGCAAGCATTTCCTGCGTAATGCCCGCCAGCGCCCCGTCGGCGCAGCCTTCATACGGGTCCATGCCGGCGTTGTACAGACACAGGTCGAAGTGCGGCCAATGCAATGCGATTTCCCGAAGTTGTTTTTCGATTTCGCCAAGGTAGTCATCGCTGCTGCGCACCATGTGCAGCCGGATTTGAGCGCTGCTTTCATAGCTGTCGTAGTCATCGACGGACACGTCCAATTGCCAGATGCGCGGCTCATCGCCGATCATGGAGGCGCTGCCCCCGCCGCAGTGCGCGTCGAGGTCCAGGATCAACACGGATTTGGCACCCGCCGCGAGCGCCTCGCGTGCCGCAATCACCAGCCCGTTGAAGGTGCAGTAGCCCAGGCCGGCGCCACGCTGTGCGTGGTGCAGACCACTGGAAAGCGACCCGGCCAATCCGCTGCGCAGCGCATCGAGCGCGGCCGCGACGGCGCCACCGTTGGAAGCCAGCACCATCGGCCACAGCCCGGCGTCCCAGGAGAAGCCCTGCGACTGCGCGAGTTCGAGCGGTGAGCCCGTCTGGATGGCACTGACATAAGCAGGCTCATGCGCCAGGCAAACCTGTTCAAACGTTAGCGGTTGCGGCGCGCACAGCGTGATGTTGGCGATGGGCGACTCAAGCAGTGAGTCGGCCACCCATTTCGACTTGCGTGTGGTCTCGAACGCGTAGGCCGAGCCCGCATAGGCGGGGCTGTAATAAACATTCATGGGGCGGGTCGCGTCCGGGCCGCATCGGCGACGCGCTTGGTGACGAGGAATGCGATCGTGATCAGCGCGACCGAGGCCAGCAGGAAGATCGCCGACAGTGCGTTGACCTCCGGCGTGACCCCGGTGCGGATCATGCCGAAGATATACACCGGCAGTGTCGTGGCGCCAGGCCCGGCGACAAAATAGGTGATGACAAAGTCGCCCAGTGAACTGATGAAGGACAGCAGGGCACCGGCAAAAATACCCGGACTGAGCAGCGGCAATTCAATGCGCACAAACCGCTGCCACGGCGGCGCGTAGAGGTCGGCCGCCGCCTCGATCAAGACCGGATCGAGTCCGGCCAGGCGCGAGCGAATCGGGTAGTAGGCAAACGGAATGCAAAAGACCGTGTGCGCCAGAGTCACTGACAGCAGGCCCAGCGGAATTCCTGAAAGTACAAACAGCACCAGCAAGGCCACTGCGCTGACGATCTCCGGCACCAGCAAGGGCAGGCTGAGCAGGCCTTCGACCGTGCCCCGGTGCGTCGAACTGGAACGCGCCACACCGAGGGCTGCTGCGGTGGCCACCGACGTTGCCAGCAGCGTGGCAATCGTGGCCACGATCAGCGAGTTTTTGGTTGCGCGCAGGATGGCATCGTTGTCGATAACGGTTGCGTACCACTTCCAGCTAAAACCGCTCCAGATGGTGGTCAGTTCGTTCTCGTTGAACGAGAGCGCCACCAGCGTCACGATCGGGCTGTAGAGAAAGACCAGGGCCAGCACGGCAATGACGGCGTTGCCACGGCCACTCAACAGGTTTCTTTCGCGGCTCATGGTTGACGCCGCGCCATACGAGCCTGCACCAGGCGCCATACCAGCAAAGTGAGCAACAGAACGGCCACCAGCATCAGCGCCAGCGCCGCGCCAAAGGGCCAGTTGCGCGAGGCGCCGAATTGCGACTGCACCAGATTGCCGATCATCATCGACTTGCCACCACCGAGTAACTCGGGGCTGACGTAGGCACCCAGGCAGGGGATAAATACCAGAATCGCACCGGCCAGAATTCCAGGCATCGCCAGCGGCAAAACAACGCGCGACAGGACGCGCCGCCGTGTCGCGCCGAGGTCAAATGCCGCTTCGATCAGGCGCTTGTCGATGCGTTCCAGCGCCACATAGGTTGGCAGAATCATGAAAGGGAGAAACGAGTAGGTCAGGCCGATACCGGTGGCCAAAGGCGTGTACAGGATGTCCAGCGATTGCTTGGTCAGGCCCAGCCATTGCAAACCCTGATCGAGCGCGCCGCCGTTGCGCAGAATCAGGATCCAGGCGAAATTTCGCACCAGCAGATTGGTCCAGAACGGGACGGTGACGAGGAACAGAATGAAGGCGGCGCGTCGGCGCGACACGGTCGTCATGTAGAGCGCGGTGGGAACGCTCACGACCAGTGTCAACAGCGTCGTGATGGCCGCCAGGCGAAACGAGCGCGCGAAGATGGCGATGTAGTCACCGTTGAATGACAGCTTGCCCGCGAAGTCGCGCTCGAACAGCAGTTTCTCGTAGGCCACGCTGGTGTGCGTGTCCCAAAGGACGCCGCCAAAAGGTGCGCGCTCCAGCGTTGAGACATACAGCATCAACAGCAGCGGCGCGATCATGAAGAGCGCCAGGTACAGCACCGCTGGCGCGGTCAGCGCGAGATCGCGGGTGCGTACCGATTTCATGCGGCAAAGGCCCTCACGGCGTTGCCCGCAATGCTAAAGCCGCAGCGGCCTGCCAGCAGTTCCTGCACATCAGCGGCACCGCTCAGTCGCACGCGCAACTGGGTTCCGTCGGCAAGTCGGGCGTGCGCCATCCGATCGCTGCCGCTGTAGATGGTCTCGGGTACCTCACCGCACAGCAGCGCTGACGCAATCGGCGCCAGCGAGATACGCTCCGGGCGCACCACCAGCACGGCCTTGGCCCCTGTTGCAATGGCGTTGGCATCGGTCACGTCAAGCTCAACTGCGTCTTCGCCGCAACAACTCAGCCGAAAGCGCCCACCGTCGCCGTTGCGCGCCACACACACGGCCGGAAGAAAGTTGGCGTCGCCTATGAATTCGGCGACGAAGAGGTTCGCCGGGCGCTCATAGATATCCGCTGAGCGTCCGACCTGCATCAGCTTGCCGTCGCGCATGACGGCGATCCGGTCTGACATGCGCAGCGCTTCTTCCTGATCGTGGGTCACGAAGACAAAGGTGATGCCGGTGGCCATTTGCAGACGCTTCAATTCAATCTGCATTTCCTTGCGCAATTTAAGGTCCAGCGCTGACAAGGGCTCGTCCAGCAGCAAAACTTTGGGCTGCGGTGCCAAGGCGCGGCCCAGCGCCACCCGCTGTTGCTGGCCGCCGGAGAGTTGTGCCGGTAGCCGCTCGCCCAGGCCCTCCAGGCGAAGCAGGCTCATCATCTCGGCCACGCGTGTGCGAATCCCGTCGCGTGGTCGGTCCAGCATTTCCAGCGCGAAGGCGATGTTTTGCGCCACGCTCATGTGCGGAAACAAGGCGTAGCTTTGAAACACCGTGTTCACGGGTCGCAAATTCGGTGGCGTGCGCCCCATGTCGACGCCGTCGAGTTCGATGCTGCCTTCGTCCAGATCTTCAAATCCGGCGATGCTGCGCAGCAGCGTTGTTTTGCCGCAGCCCGATGGGCCCAGCAGCGTGAAGAATTCGTTCTTGCGGATGTCCAGCGAGACACCGTCCAAGGCCGCATGCGGGGTGCCGGGAAAGGTCTTGCGCACGCCAGAAATGGCGATGGCAGTTTCGGTCATGGCGAGCCTTTGGGTTAGGCCGGCGGGGCGCGCGCCGCGCCGGCGAGATTCAGGAGACCGTGGCCGCGGGGCGGTTAGCGGTTGAGTCGCGTCCAGACGCTATCACGCAATTCACGCGCCTTGACCGAGCAGTCCTTCACCGGGCGAAAACGGCTCTTGAGCGCTTCGGGCGGGTTGATCGCCGGGCTGGCGGCCAAGGCCGGGTCCATGAACGCGGCGGAACCCTTGATGGCGTTGTTGTAGCCATTGAAATTGGAGGCTTCGGCCGCGTTCTTCGGATCCATCATCCAGTTCATGAACGTTTTTGCGCTCTCGACATTGGGCGCACCCTTGGGAACGACAAAATAGTCGCTCCACAAGTTCATGCCTTCCTTGGGATAAACGAATACGGCGGTCGCCAGTTTCAGGCCCGACTTGTAGGAAGCGCCGTTCCACTGGTGGTGCATCGTCACTTCACTGGCCGCCATGCGACCAATCGTTCCGGTCGAAGAATAAATCTTGACGCCGGGCTTTTGTTTGAGCAGGACGTCCAGAATGCGCTGTGCGTCCGCCGGGTTCTCGGTGCAGGTGTCGATGCCAAGGTAGTGCGCGGCAGCAGTGAACATCTCGCCCTGATTGGCCATGGCGGCGATCTTGCCGGCGACCTCGGGACGGGGCTCAAAGAACTCCTTCCAGCTGTCGGTCAGTTTGCCACCCGGAACCTTGGCCGAGTCATAGGTGAAGCCGGTCGAACCCCAGGTGTAGGGAACGGAATAGTCCGCGGTCGGGTCCGCCGGTGGCCGGTCATGCGGTGCCGCGACATTTTTGAAATTCGCCATCTTGGACGCTTCCACCTTGAGCAGCAGGCCCGACTTGATCATGGTGCTCAGCACCGAATCACTCGGGATCACGATGTCGTAGCCGCCGCCGCCGGCCTGGAGCTTGGCGAGCATGGTTTCGTTGCTGTCGTAGACGTCGAGGGTCACCTTGATGGCGGTTTCGGCCTCAAAGCGTTTGAGCAGGTTTGGCGGCACATAGTTGGCCCAGCTGTAGAGGAACAACTGTTTGGTCTGGGCTGCGGCCATCATCGGCAGGCAGGCGCACGCGAGGCCCAGCAGCGTCAAGCGGCGAAGGCTGTTCTTGAGTTGGCGTGCAGTGCCTGGTTTGTCATGGGTGATTGAATGCATCTCGGTCTCCGGGTTGTTATCGGGGCCCATTGTTTATTGTCGAATCCCCGTACATTAGTGCCAATCGGTGAAAATTATTGGGTCCAATACCGCTGCCACACATGCTCACTGAATACCTGTCAGGCCAAATCGAGCGACTCTCGATCCGCGACGATTTGCCCATGCATCGCAAGCTGTATGAGGCTTTGCGACGCGCCATTCTGGATGGGAAACTCAGCGCCGGCCATCGATTGCCATCGAGCAGGGAATTGGCGCAGGACCTGCGCCTGTCCCGAAACACCGTCGTGGCGGCGCTCAACCAACTCAATGTGGAAGGCTTGTTGACAAGCCACGTCGGCCGCGGCACCTATGTCAGTGACAGGCCGACACAGAAAACGGCGCGACCTCCGTCACTGCAAGTCAGCCAGGACATCAGGCTGTCGCAGCGTGGCCAGAAGATCCTGACCAGCTTTTCGGCTTCCCAACTGGAGATCTACCCGTTTACGTCGGGGATCGTCGACTTCAGCGCATTCCCGGTGGCGCTGTGGCGCCGGCTGCAGCACAAGCACTGGCGCATGAGCTACCCCGACATGCTGGACTACAGCTACTCCGGCGGTCATGCGCCCTTGCGCAATGCCATTGCCGGCTACCTGCGCGTCTTTCGCAACATGTCGGTTGATACCGAGCAGGTCATCATCACCACGGGCACCCAGCAGTCGCTTGAACTCTGCGCCCAAGTGCTGGCCGACCTTGACGACACGGTCTGGATCGAAGACCCGGCTTACTGGGGGGCGGTCAAGGCCTTCATGGCGACCGGGCTGCGCCTGCATCCGGTGGCAGTTGACGAACACGGACTCGCGCCTGAGCGTTTGAGCGAGGCGCCGCCGCCGCGCTTGATCTACGTGACCCCCTCGCACCAATATCCCACTGGCGTCGTCATGTCGCTGGCGCGCCGGCAAGAAGTTCTTGCGATCGCCAGACGGCACAAGGCATGGGTTCTGGAGGACGACTACGACAGCGAGTTTCGTTTCAGCGGCCCCTCCATCGAAGCGATGGCCGGCCTGGACACGGACCAGCGCGTGCTCTACATGGGCTCGTTCTCAAAGGTGCTCTACCCCGGTCTCAAGCTGGGCTATCTGGTGGTTCCCAGAGGGCTCGCCGAGCCCTTGAAGCAGGCGCACTATGACCTCAACCGGCCGGGTCAAATACCGCTGCAGGCGGCGTTGGCGGAATTTATCGAGATGGGGCATTTCAGCACCGCCTTGCGCGATGCCCGGCAAAGCTACGCGGCTCGCCGACGCTGCCTGCTGGAAGCACTCAAGCCCTGTCTGGGCGCACTCGCCCATATCAGTGGCGCTGAGCAGGGCCTGCATCTGTGTGTCAATTTGCCCGTCACGGTAGACGACAAGGCGCTGGCGCAGCGCATTGGTGCCCTGGGGCTGACCGTGCGCGCCTTGTCCGCCTATTGCATTCATCGCACGGACCTTCGGGGTATCGTGATTGGCTACGGCTACGCTTCGCTGGCTGAAATTCAACACCATGGGCCAACGCTTGCCAAAGCCATCAGCGCCGCGCTGGCGCGAGCGCCGATAATTCACCCCTGAACCCGTCGTGAACGTCGCGCCACCCCATGAACCATTCGTCCGTCCTCTTCGTCTGCAATGACAACCTGTGCCGCAGCCCGACCGCTAATGCGGTGCTGGGGCAAAAGCTGGTCGACGCGGGCCTGGAGCCATGGGTTGATGT
>Ga0194060_10003331_pt1 | contig 11367 bp, 9 predicted proteins | sample SepL225m_MetaG_FD_163427 | JGI IMG/M metagenome (GOLD analysis project Ga0194060, IMG submission 163427) | Anoxic zone freshwater microbial communities from boreal shield lake in IISD Experimental Lakes Area, Ontario, Canada - Sep2016-L222-5m | ecosystem: Environmental > Aquatic > Freshwater >... | reverse complement strand
CCTGGTGGCCAAGCTCAAGCACGAAGAGGCTGTCATCGGCGGGATCGGCCATACCAACTTCGATTTGTGGGCCAGCGGCCAGCGGCCGCAGAACTTCTACATGCTTGGCAGCATGGGCCTGGCGGTGCCGATCGCATTCGGCGTCGCGCTGGCCCAGCCAAAGCGCCAGGTGTTCGCGCTGGAGGGCGACGGCTCGCTGCTGATGCAATTGGGCGCGCTCGGCACCGTGGCGCTGTCCGCGCCGAAGAACCTGGCGATCGTCGTGTTCGATAACGGCGTCTATCAGATCACCGGTTCGCAGCCGACGCTGACTTCGGGCCGCACCGACCTGGTGGCGATGGCGCAGGGCGCCGGCCTGACGCAAAGCGCCTGGGCGCGGGACGAGGCGCATTTTGACGAGCTGATCGACCTTGCGCTGCAGGGAAACGGCCCGTCGTTCGTCGCCGCGCGCACCGACCGCCAGCCGCCGGCCGGCGTAACCGAACGCGATGCGGCCAAGATCCGCGGCCGCTTCATGCAGGGGCTCGGCGTGTCCGCATAGGCGCCGCGGCCGTCGCGCCGAATTCCGTTTGGTGTCCTGAGTACCATCGCGTGACCGCGGCAGGCGTGTTCATGGCGCCGCCGAACGCCGCGCCCCTACTGTCGTCAGGGTCATGTGCAAGAGTAGTGGGCGCGATTCGAGTCGCTACGTATAATGGCGACTTCGTCCGGGCTGCGGACGATTCTTGGCTTGCATAATTTTCAGGGAAATTTGATGAACGAAATACGCTATGAGGCGCCGACGAGGCTGGAGGACGCGGTGGCCCTGCTCGCGGGCGCGAACGGGGTGGCGAAAGTGCTGGCCGGGGGCACGGACCTGCTGATCCAGATGCGCGGCGGCCGCGTTGCGCCCGCGCTGCTGGTCGACATCAAGGGCATTCCCGAGCTGACGGCCATCGTTGCCGAGAACGGCGGCTTTCGTTTCGGCGCGGCGCTGAGCTGCATGGAACTGATCGAGAACGCGGAATTCGCGGCGGCCTGGCCCGGTCTGACCGACGCGGTCAAGCTGATCGGCTCGGTTCAGGTAAAAGGGCGTGCGAGCGTGGGCGGCAATCTGTGCAACGCCTCGCCTGCGGCGGACAGCGTTCCCGCCCTGATCGCCGCGGGCGCGGTCGCGAGCATCGCCGGGCCCGGCGGCCGGCGCGAGGCGCGCGTCGAGGATGTCGCCACGGGGCCGGGCAAGACCTCCCTCGCCAGGGGCGAGATCGTCACTTCGTTCTTCCTGCCGCGGCGTCCGCCGCGTTCGGGCGATGCCTATCTTCGCTTCACCCCGCGCACCGAGATGGATATTGCGGTGGTCGGAGCAGGGATCAACCTCACGCTGGACGAAAAAGGCGTCTGCAGCCAGGCGCGGGTCAGCCTGGGTGCCGTGGCCGAGCGCGCATTGCTGGTGCCCGAGGCGGCGGCCGCGCTGCTCGGCAGCAAGATCGATGCGCCGGCGCTTGCGCGCCTCGGCGCGGCCGCGAGCGCGGCCTGCCGGCCGATCGACGACAAGCGCGGAACCAGGGAATTCAGGATCAAGATTGCCGCCGTGCTGGCACGGCGCGCCGCCGCGATTGCGGCGGACAGAGCGGGGAGGAAGAACTGATGGCCAAGCATCACATTAGCGCGACGCTCAACGGCAATGCCGTGGAGTACCTGTGCGAAACACAGCAGACGCTGCTCGAAGTGCTGCGCGACGAACTGCATCTCACCGGCACCAAGGAAGGCTGCGGCACCGGCGACTGCGGCGCCTGCAGCGTGACGGTGGACGCTCGCCTGGTGTGCTCGTGCCTGGTCCTCGCCGTCGAAGCCCAGGGCAAGTCCATCCAGACCATCGAGGGCATGGCCGCGGGCGAGCACCTGCATCCGCTGCAGCGCAAGTTCCTGGAGCACGCCGCGCTGCAGTGCGGCGTGTGCACCCCCGGCATCCTGATTGCGGCGCGGTCCCTGCTGGAGCGCAACCCGGACCCGACCGAGGAAGAGGTGCGTTTCTGGCTGGCCGGCAACCTGTGCCGCTGCACCGGCTACAACAAGATCGTCGATGCCGTGCTCGATGCGGCGCGCGAAATGCGGGGGAACTGAATATGGATGCCAAGACGATTGCTCCCGATCAAAAGGCGCTGAAGGTCGTGGGCACGCGCCCGGTGCGGCCCGACGGCGCGCCCAAGGTGACCGGGCTCGCCCGCTACGGCGCCGATTTCTCCCTGCCGGGCATGCTGTGGGGCGACATCCTGCGCTCGCCGCACGCCCATGCCCGCATCCGCTCCATCGACACTTCGAAGGCGCGCGCGCTGCCCGGGGTCAAGGCGGTGATCACGGCGGCGGACTTCCCCGAGCAGAAGTACGAGTTCGTCGGCCCCGAGCGGGTCGCCATCAACTACTGGCACATGACGCGCAATGTCATGGCGCGCGAGAAGGTCCTCTACGAGGGCCACGCCGTCGCCGCGGTCGCCGCGGTCAGCCGCGCGGTCGCCGCCGCGGCGCTGCGGCTGATAGCGGTCGATTACGAAGTGCTGCCGCACGTCATCGACGTCGACGCGGCGATGGCGCCCGATGCGCCGCTCTTGTTCGAGGACATGATCACGCGCGGCATCGAGCCCGCGCCGGACAAGCCCTCGAACATCTCCAAGCGCGTAGAGTTGAATCTAGGCGACATCGAAGCCGGCTTCGCCGCCGCCGACGAGATCGTGGAAATGAACTTCAAGACCGCGCCGGTGCACCAGGGCTACATCGAGCCGCACGCCTGCCTCGCGCGCTTCGACAGCGGCGGCCAGGGGGAACTCTGGTCCGCGAGCCAGGGCCACTTCGTGGTGCGCGCGTACACGGCGCAGCTGCTCGGCATGAACATCGGCGACGTGCTCGTGCATCCGGCCGAGATCGGCGGCGGCTTCGGCGGCAAGACGGTGATCTATGTCGAGCCGGTGGCCGCCGCGCTGTCGCGCAAGAGCGGGCATCCGGTGAAAATCATGATGAGCCGGGAAGACGTGTTCAAGGCCACCGGGCCGACTTCGGGCTCGTCGATGACGGTCAGGATCGGGGTGAAGAAGGACGGCAAGATCGTCGCCGCCGACGGCCTGTTCAAGTTTCAGGCAGGGGCCTTTCCCGGCTCGCCGGTGATGAACGCGACCATGTGCGGCTTCGCGCCCTACAACATCGCGAACGTGCGCTCGGTCGGCTACGACGTGGTAAGCAACCGGCCGAAGTCGGCTGCGTACCGCGCGCCCGGCTCGCCGATATCGGCATTCGCGGTGGAAAGCACCATGGACGCGGTCGCCGTCAGGATCGGCATGGATCCGCTGAAGTTCAGGCTCGCGAATGCGTCCAGGACGGGAACGCCGACGGCCTGGGGCCCGAAGCACGCCCACGAGGGCTACGCCGAAACGCTGCAGGCGCTGCTCGATCACCCCGCGTACCAGGCGCCGCTGGCGAAGAACCAGGGGCGCGGCGTCGCCTCCGGTTTCTGGTTCAACAACGGCGGCGAATCGTGCGCAACGGTGCACGTGAACGAGGACGGGACGGTGGTCGTCGCCACCGGCAGCATGGACATCGGCGGCTCGCGCGCGTCCATGGCCATCATGGCGGCCGAGACCCTGGGCATCGCCTACGACCGGGTCCGGGCCATCGTCGCCGATACCGCTTCCATAGGCTACACCCACGTCACCGGCGGCTCGCGCGTCACCTTCGCCACCGGCATGGCCGTGGTCGAGGCGTGCCGGAAGGTGACGGCCGAGCTGTGCGCCCGCGCCGCGATGATCTGGAAGGTGGACCGGGAAGACGCGGTCTGGGAGGACGGCTGCGCCAGGCACGTGGACAAGAACGACAAGGGCAAGAGCACGGGCAAGTTCGAGCCCTTGTCGCTCAAGGCGATCGCCGCCAAGCGCGCGGTGACGGGCGGGCCGATCGTCGCCGAGGCTGCGGTCAACGCGGGCGGCGCGGCTCCCGGCTTCGCCAGCGAGCTGTGCGAGGTCGAGGTCGATCCCGAGACCGGCAGCGTCAAGGTGCTGCGCTTCATCGTCGCGCAGGACGTGGGGCGGGCCATCCATCCGAGCTACGTCGAGGGGCAGCTGCAGGGCGGCGTGGTGCAGGGCATCGGCTGGGCGCTGAACGAGGAGTACATCTACGACGACGCGGGACGTCTGTTGAACGCGGGCTTTCTCGACTACCGCATACCGGTCGCCTCCGACCTGCCGATGATCGAGACCATCATGGTCGAGGTGCCGAACCCGAACCACCCGTTCGGCGTGAAAGGGGCGGGCGAGGTGAACATCGTTCCGACCATGGCGGCGGTGGCCAACGCGATCAACCATGCGATCGGCCGGCGCCTGACCGAGCTGCCGATGTCGCCGCCGAAGGTCCTGGCGGCGCTCGATTCCGGCGCAAAAGGCTGAGGGCAGACCCTTGGCCGATGCGCCGGCGCGGGTCGTTCTGATCAGCAGCCTCTGCGGCCACTACACCGGCGGCGCGAAAGAATTCGAGATCGAGGCGCAGACCCTGTACGACGTGATCCGCGAGCTCGATGCGCGCTATCCGGGCCTGGGCGAGCACCTGGAGGACGAGACCAGCGTCGCCATCGACGGCGAGATCCACGAGGTCGGCTACTACCACCAGTTGCGGCCGGGCTGCGAGATTTTCTTCATTCCCAAGATCGAAGGCGGCTAGGGCGAGGCAGAATGTACCGGCGCGTACTTCGCCGGATTGCCGGGCGGCCGGTGCTCGAAGAAATTCCTGCTGTCCGGCGGGTTCGGGTCAACTCTGAGGCTTGATCGGCATGCATGAAGTCGCCATTGCTGGCTATGTTCCGGGGGCCATCGGGCGCGTGACGGAGTTGCATGCGAGCTATTACAGCAAGCATTGGGATTTCGGCCTCTTCTTCGAAGCGAAGGTCGCCGCCGAGTTATCGGAGTTCCTGCGGCGTTTCGACGCGGATTCCGACGGCTTCTGGACCGCGAGCCGGGGCGGGCAGGTGGAAGGGTCGATAACCATAGACGGAACGAAGGCCGGGACCGAGGGCGCGCATTTGCGCTGGTTCATCGTCTCCGACGCTCTGCGCGGACTGGGGGCCGGCAACCGCCTTATGGAAGCGGCCATCGGCTACTGCAGACAAAGGGAATACGCGCGCGTCTTCCTCTGGACTTTCCAGGGGCTCGACGCTGCGCGCCATTTGTACGAGAAACACGGATTCCGGCTGGCGCAGGAGGCGGAGGGAAAGCAGTGGGGAAAGCCGGTCATGGAGCAGCGTTTCGTACTCGAGCTTGCATGATGGGTGATGCGCTCATCGATAGCCGCGACCGGAACAGCCGAGGCTTTGTTCTGGTCGCGCGTCTGGAGTACCGGGGATAACAAGATGTCGCGTGCACCTTGGGCTCATTCGGTCAATAATTGTGCGAGTGCTCAGGTTCGAAGGCAGGGAGGGGCTGAAGGCGTTTGCGCAGAAGCGCAAGCCGAAGTTCTTCCCCGCATAGCACAAGGACTCTAATCGGCAGAGGGCTTCACGAATCCGGCAATCGCCTGAAGAACCGCGTCAGTTCTCGATCTTCGGGCAATGCCCTGGGGTACGCTGCCGCCTTCCGCGTTGATCGGCAGCAGTTATCGAATCGGGATCATGAATCGCAGACGCGCACTCGCAGCACTGATCGCGGCGCCGCTCGCCCTGTGGGGCTGCGGCGACGGTCCGTCGTTCCATTCCATGGACGTCACCGGCGCGGACTTCGGCAAAGACTTCCGGCTCACCGATACCGAGGGCCGATTGCGCACGCTGGCCGATTTTCGCGGCAATCCGGTGATGATCTTCTTCGGTTTCGTGCAGTGCCCGGTGGTGTGCCCGACCGCGCTGATCCGCGCGGTCGAGGTGCGCCGCGCGCTGGGAACCGCGGGCGAGAAGATACGGGTGATTTTCATCACCCTCGATCCGGAACGCGATACCCCCGAAGTCATCAAGGGCTACACCGAGGCGTTCGATGAGAGCTTCGTCGGCCTGTACTCGGATCTTGCCGGCACCGAGAAGGCGGCGAAGGAATTCCGCGTGTTTTTCCAAAAAGTGCGGGAAGGAAACTCCTACACCATCGACCACACCGCCTACACTTATGTCTACGACGCGCTGGGGCGCCTGCGGCTGACGGTGCGCCACGACCAGCCTTCGGAGAAGACCGCCGAGGACATCGGCAAGCTGCTCATCCACACGCAGGCGGACTGATCGCGAGGGAATCTTCGACTAATCGATAGTCCAGACCCCGGGTCCGGGGTAAGCGCATGCAAGAAATATATTCTGAATAAAGTGCGCAAACTTCTGTATCGGCACCGGGCGCAAGAGGCAGTCTTGCGATAGAGTTGAAGTGCTTCAATTTATCGAGTCGGAAGATTTCCAAAACTTGAACGCAGATCAGCGCACGCCGGGCACCTTCGCACAGGTGCTGGTCCTCGGCACCACCCAGACCATCGCCTGGGCATCCTCGACCTATCTGCCGGCGATCCTGGCGACGCCCATCGCGGCGGAATTGGGCTTGCCGCGCAGCAGCGTGTTCGGCGCGTTTTCGCTTTCGCTCGTCGTCATGGCGCTGGCCGGGCCCGTCGTCGGCCGCGCCATTGATCGCCGCGGCGGACGCGGCATGCTCGTCGCCTCCAGCCTGGTGCTGGCTGCGGGCCTCGTGCTGCTGGGCTGCGCGCGCGACGCCTGGCTGCTGTTCGCGGCCTGGGGCGTGCTCGGGCTGGGCATGGCCATGGGGCTCTACGATGCCGCGTTCGCCACCCTGGTGCGCCTGCACGGCAGCGCCGCCCGCGCGCCGATCACCGGCATCACGCTGATCGCCGGCTTTGCCAGCACCGTTGGCTGGCCGCTCACCGCTTTCATCGCCGAGCACTACGGCTGGCGGGCGAGCTGCTTCGCCTGGGCCGGCCTGCACTTGTGCCTGGCGATACCGCTCAACCTGCGCTGGATCCCGGCGCTTGGCGCCGACGAGGCGCAGCCGGCGCAAGCGGCGGCTGCGCCCGGAGGCGGGCCCGGGGCAAACGCCGCGGCCGTCGCGCCGCCGGCCGACGCCGGTCGCGCCTTCCTCCTCTTGGCGCTGTTTTTCGCGGCGACCGCTTTCGTCACCTCGGCCATGGCGGCGCATCTTCCCGGCCTGCTGCTGGCGGCGGGCGCGAGCGCGCTGGCGGCGCTCACGGCCGCGAGCCTGCTGGGGCCCGCGCAGGTCGCGGCGCGCCTGCTCGAATTCATCGCGGCGAAGCGCTATCGTTACCACCCTTTGTTGACCGCGCGCCTGGCGACGGTCCTGCACCCCATAGGCGCCGCGCTCATCGGCCTGTTCGGCGGACTGCCGCTCGCCGCGGCCGGATTCGCGCTCTTGCACGGCGCGGGTAACGGCATGATCACCATCGCCAAAGGCACGCTGCCCCTGGCGCTATTCGGCGCGCTGGGCTACGGCGCCCGCCAGGGCATGCTCTCCATGCTCGCCCGGGGCATGCAGGCGGTCGCGCCTTTCGCTTTCGGGCTGGTGCTCGAGGGCTATGGCGCCCGTGCGGCGATCGCGCTTTCGGCGGCGCTTTGTCTGGTCGCGCTCTCGGCGCTGCTCGCGATGCGCGCCGAGGCGGGCGCGGCTGACTGAGGATGCGGACATGATTGCCTTATAGGCAAGGTCGAGTTTCGAATTAGTCTGCAGGAATCCGTGCGAGCGGTGGAACATGCGAAGCATTGACGGTGAAGAAACGACGCCGCTGTCCTATACTGATTGCATTGATAAGTCGCAAGGTTGCCATGATGAGCAGTTCGATCAATCCCCTGGCCGGCAAGCCGGCACCGCAGGCACTGCTGGTCGATGTGCCGAAGCTTCGCGCCGCCTACGCCGACCTGCGCCCCGATCCCGCGGTGCCGGCCGAGCGCGTCGCGTTCGGCACTTCCGGCCACCGCGGCAACTCCTTCGAGCGCAGCTTCAACGAATGGCATGTGCTGGCGATCAGCCAGGCGATCTGCGAATACCGCAGGAGCAAGGGCATCGACGGCCCCCTGTACCTCGGCATCGACACCCATGCCCTGTCGCAGCCGGCGTTCGAGACCGCGCTGGAGGTGCTGGCCGCCAACGGCGTGCAGACGATGATCGCAGAGGGCACGGAATTCACGCCGACGCCGGCGGTCTCGCATGCGATCCTGGTCTGCAACCGCGGCCGCAGCGCGGGGCTTGCCGACGGCATCGTCATCACGCCTTCGCACAACCCGCCCGAGGACGGCGGCTTCAAGTACAACCCGCCCAACGGCGGGCCGGCGGACAAGGACATCACCGGATGGATCGAAGCCAGGGCCAATGGGCTTCTGGAATGCGGTCTAGAGGGCGTGCGCAGAATGGCATTTGCGCAGGCCCTGCGCGCGAGCAGCACTCACCGCCATGACTTTCTCGACGCCTACGTCGGCGATCTTGCCAATGTGCTCGACATGGGCGCGATCCGCGGCGCCAACATCAGCATGGGCGTGGACCCGCTCGGCGGCGCCGGCGTCCACTATTGGGCCGCGATTGCCGAGCGCTATGGCTTGAATCTCACCGTCGTGAACGAAGGCGTCGACGCGACCTTCCGCTTCATGACGGTCGATTGGGACGGCCGCATCCGCATGGATCCGTCGTCGATCAGCGCCATGCAGAGCCTGATCGGCCTCAAGGATCGGTTCGACGTCGCCTTCGCCTGCGATACCGACCACGACCGGCACGGCATCGTCACCCGCAGCGCGGGATTGCTGCCGCCCAACCATTATCTCGCGGTCGCCATCCACTATCTGTTTCAGCATCGGCCGAGCTGGGGCATGCATGCGGCGGTCGGCAAGACGCTGGTAAGCAGCCGGATGATCGATCGCGTCGCCGCGAAGCTCGGGCGCAAGCTCTACGAAGTGCCGGTCGGATTCAAGTGGTTCGTCGACGGCCTGCTCGACGGCTCGCTCGGCTTCGGCGGCGAAGAGAGTGCCGGAGCAACGTTTCTGCGCCTCGATGGCTCGGTTTGGACGACGGACAAGGACGGCATGGTTCCGGCCCTGCTGTCGGCGGAGATCACCGCGCGCATGGGCCGCGATCCCGGCGAAATCTACCGCGAACTGGCGCGCGAGTTCGGCGATCCCGCTTACGACCGCATCGACGCGCCGGCCACGCCGGAGCAAAAACGAGTGCTGGCCCAACTCTCGCCGCAGCAGGTGCGCTCGGCAGAGCTGGCCGGCGAAAAGATCCAGAGCATCCTCACCCGGGCGCCCGGCAACGGCGCAGCCGTCGGCGGCGTGAAAGTGATTGCCGAGAACGGCTGGTTCGCAGCGCGTCCGTCAGGCACCGAAGACATCTACAAGATCTATGCCGAGAGCTTTCTCGGAGCGGATCACCTGCGCCGCATCCAGGCGGAGGCGCAGGCCATCGTCGGCGCGGCGCTGGCGGCCCCTGCTGCGCAGCCGTAGAACGCATCCGGGACGAATGTGCAGGGGCGCTCATGAGCGAAGCAGCGCCGGCCTTCACGCATTGCAAGGCCTTGCAGCGTTGACAGGCTGAATATGTTTAAATGTCGCCGTTCTCCTGGCTTTGAATACGAGAACCGGCGCTTGGCCGCTTCACCGATGTCGGTGATAATTCGACCGGCGTGGATGGATAGTCTGTCCGCGTTCTTTCAGTGCGACACCACACAACTAGGAGGGAATATGTCTTTGCGCAAATTCATACTTGGCCTGGGAATCACTCTGATTGCAGCCGGGGCGGTGGCGCAGGAGCGGCCGTCATACGGCCAGACGATCGGGCTGGATCAGGCCAAGCAAATCGCAGCCGGCGCGGCGGCCGAGTCGAAGAAGCAGGGCTGGCGCATGGCCATCGCGATCGTCGACAACCACGGCTTCCTCGTCTACTACGAGCGCATGGACGACACCCAAACCGCGAGCGTCCAGGTTGCGCAGGACAAGGCCAAGTCGGCCGCGATGTTCCGCCGCCCGACCAAGGCATTCGAAGACGGTGTCACCAAGGGACGCGCCGCGCTGCTTGGCCTGCCCGGGGCTGTCCCGATCGAGGGCGGGGTGCCGATCATGGCCGGCGGCAAGGTCATCGGCGCGATCGGCGTCAGCGGCGCGAACTCGGACCAGGACGCCGTCGCCGCGATGGCGGGCCTCAAGGCGGCCGGCCTGCAATAGCGGGACGCGCGGCGACAAGAACGGCGCCCTGCGCGGCGCCGTTCTTGATTTCATTTGCGCGTTGATCCTTTGCGCCATCGGCGCGTCGTCGCGACAACGGGCAGGGTATCGGCCCGGATGCCGGACGCGAACCGGTGCCGGTTCATTCCCTGGAGACGATGACGGTGAATCCACCCTACACGACCATGCGCAGCTGGCTGCGCCATCTTGCCGCCACCGGCCGCCTCGAAGTGGCGCGCACGGGCATTTCGCTGGAATTCGAGCTTGCCGCGGTTGCCAGCCGGCTCGACGGCGCGAAGGCGTGCTGGTTTCCGCGGCCGGGCGGCCACGCCATTCCCGTGGTGGCCGGGTTCACGGCGCATCGCGGCTGGATGGCCGAGGCGATGGGGGTGGCCGAGGGCGAACTGCTCAAGCAGTTCCGCCGGGCCGTGGACGCGCCGCTCAAATCGAACGAGGTGAGCGGCGCCGGGGCGCCGGTGCAGCGCGTGGTCGAGCGCGAGTTCGACATCCGCACCCTGCTGCCGATCCCGCGCCACAACGAGCACGACAGTGCGCCCTATATCACCGCGGGCCTGGTGATCGCGCGCAATCCGAAGACCGGGATCCAGAACGTGTCGATCAACCGCATCCAGGTCAACGCGGCGCGGCGCATGGCGATCCTGATGCTGCCGCGGCACCTGATGGCGTTCTATCGCAATGCCGAGGCCGAGGGCGAAGCGCTTTCGGTGGCGGTGGTGATCGGCGTGGATCCGCTCACCCTCCTCGCCTCGCAGGCGGTGCTGCCGGTGGATACCGACGAGCTGGAAATCGCGGGCGCGCTGCAGCGCCGGCCGCTCCCGGTGGTCAAGTGCCTGACGAGCGAGGTGCGGGTGCCGGCCGAGGCCGAAATCGTGATCGAGGGCCGCATCCTGCCGGGCGTGCGCGAACTCGAGGGGCCCTTCGGCGAGTTTCCCAAATACTACAGCCCGCAAGACCGGCGCGAGGTGATCGAAATCGACTGCGTGACGCACCGCGAACGTCCGATCTACCACACCATCATTCCCGCTGGCATGGAGCACCTTCTATTGGGCGGGATACCGCGCGAGGCCACGCTGCTCGCGCATCTGCAGCGCAGTTTCACCAATGTGACCGATGTGCACCTCGCCGTCGGCGGCGTCTGCCGCTACCATCTCTATGTGCAGATCGCGAAGAAGAGCGAGGGCGCGGCGAAG
>Ga0194060_10003330_pt1 | contig 11367 bp, 8 predicted proteins | sample SepL225m_MetaG_FD_163427 | JGI IMG/M metagenome (GOLD analysis project Ga0194060, IMG submission 163427) | Anoxic zone freshwater microbial communities from boreal shield lake in IISD Experimental Lakes Area, Ontario, Canada - Sep2016-L222-5m | ecosystem: Environmental > Aquatic > Freshwater >... | reverse complement strand
ATAATAAAATATTTATTGTGGGTGTTGAAAGTCCTTTGAGTTCTGCATCATCATTTTGCATGCTTTGTATTGACACTCTTGGCAACCAGTTATGGTATAAAAAATATTCAGGTAAACAGTGCTACGCTAATAATATTGTAACAGATATTTTGGGTAATTTATTACTTGCAGGTTCAACATCTCGCGGAATATCACCCAATGATTCTTCATTTGGTTGGTATGCAAAAATAGATACATCTGGTAATTTTATTTGGGAAAAAGTCCTAGACAAAAGTAGTCAATATTATTGTGATGCTTGTTCAATATCGAGCGCTAATGGTAATATTATTCTTACAATATGCAATGATGGGAGCTATCCTTTCAGTCCTGTTAAAGATACATCTTTTGCAAGCATGATGTCTATTGATAACAATGGAGGTGTTTCAAACTATAAGAGATATTTTACAAGCCCATATATAGGTAAAGCATTAGGTATTGGAGGGAGTGTTTCATATCATAATGGCAATTTATACATCTATGGAGTATATGCCACTGACGAAGGCTGGGCAAATTATACCCAATACATTGTTTTTTTGAAATTAGATTTGTTGGGGAACATAAAATGGAAACGTCTATACAAACAATGGTATCAAGATAATCGCCCCTTTAGTTTGAAACTAGTTCCAGATGGTTTTATTATATGCGCTGATGGTAAAGATACCACTCATGCAACTGGTTTTACCGATGCATGGATAATAAAAACAGATACAAACGGATGTGTAGTACCTGGCTGCAATACACATGATGGTATGGTGCAAATTATAAACCCCGAAGCATTTATTAGAGTTTACCCAAACCCTGCTAATGATGTTTTAAATATTGAAATAACAGATGAAAGAGCAAAGGCAAAAAACTTTTTTATATATGATAATATTGGAAATTTAGTATCAGAAAAAAGTGTAAATACCGAATTACAGAATTATGTTTTCCCAACAAGTGATATAAAAAATGGCTTATACTATTTTGTAATTGAATTGCAAGATGGAAGCCAAGCTGTAAGGAAAATATTAATCCAGAAATAAGATGTATAATTATAAAGTATTGGATATAAGTGGTAGGGTTTTATCACAAAAAAGTATTACGAATATTCAAGGTTCTGTCGAATTTAATACTTCATCATTTAGAGATGGTCTTTATTTTGTTCAACTCTATTCTGGTAATCTAATTCAATCTGTAACAAAAATTGTAATTGTAAATAACTCACTAATCATTTAAAAGTAGGCATGCTTTGCATGCCTACTTTGTATTTATATGAATAAGATTAAAATATTTATCCTTTTATTTTCCCTATCAGTTAACTGTTATCCTCAGAACTATTATTCTAAAATGTATGATATATATAATACATGGGAAAGTGCTATTTCTATTATAAGCTATGATTCAGTTTTGAAGACACTCTACTTTACAGGAGATGCCCAAAATCCTTTTTTACCTATCACTGATTCATTACATTATAATGTAGTAGTTAACTGCTCCATTGATAGTTCTTTAAACTTAAAAGTGAATTCATGTTTTGGTAACAAGCCATATACATTTGAAACATCTTCCTCATTTAATTTTAACGAAAACAATAAATACTGGTCTATAGTGCTTGTGGTAATCATTATTGATGTATTTATATTGATAGGTTTAACTTAAACAAACATATAAAATATATGCAACAGGTAATAGCAAAAAAAAATCCCGAAACTAATTGTTCGGGATTCTTTTTCTTTTAGAAAATACTATTCGCCAACTTCAACTTTTGGTGCGTATGCTCCACCAAAAACTCTTTCTTTAATTTTCCCTTCTATCTCATCTGCTAGTTCTGGGTTGTCGAGTAAAAGTTGCTTAACAGCGTCTCTACCCTGTCCGAGTTTGGTTTCATTGTAACTAAACCACGAACCGCTTTTCTTGATAATTTCCATGTCAACACCTAAGTCAACAATTTCTCCGGTTTTAGAAATACCTAATCCGTAAATGATATCAAATTCTACAATTCTAAAAGGTGGAGCAACTTTATTTTTAGCAATCTTAACTTTAGTACGATTACCAATAATATCATTTCCATCCTTTATTTGTCCGATTCTGCGAATATCTAAACGAACAGAAGCATAAAACTTCAAAGCATTACCACCAGTAGTTGTTTCTGGGTTTCCAAACATCACTCCTATTTTCTCGCGAAGCTGATTGATAAAAATACAGATACATCCTGTTTTGTTAATTGTTCCGGTAAGTTTACGCAATGCTTGACTCATCAAACGAGCTTGTAACCCCATTTTAGAATCACCCATATCTCCTTCAATTTCGGCTTTAGGAACAAGAGCCGCCACCGAATCAATTACGATTATATCAATTGCACCTGAGCGAATTAATGCATCGGCAATTTCGAGCGCTTGCTCACCATCATCGGGTTGTGAGATGAGTAAATTATCGGTGTCGATTCCAAGTTTTTCAGCATAATTTTTATCGAATGCATGCTCAGCATCAACAAAAGCTGCAATTCCTCCACGTTTCTGAACTTCGGCAATGGCATGCATTGATAAAGTAGTTTTACCTGATGATTCAGGACCATAAATCTCAATAACACGTCCTTTTGGAAGACCGCCTATACCGAGAGCCATATCTAAACCTAAAGAACCAGTTGGAGAGGCTTCTATACCTTCAATGTTCTTATCATTCATTCTCATTACGGTACCTTTACCGTATGTTTTCTCAAGCTTATCAATGGTTAGTTGTAATGCTTTTAATTTTTCTTTGTTATCACTCATAGTCGTTATTATCTATTGGTTCAAATTTGAATGAAAAAAAATTAAAACTACCAAATGTGAATAAAAAAAAGCAACCCCTTAGGATTGCTTTTCATTTACTAACTTAACTATGAAAATTACTTTACTGCAAATTTTTGCTTTTCTATAATTTTTCCTTTCTCCATAATATGAAGAAAATACGTTCCTGGTTTTAAATCACGGGTGTGCTCAACCATTCGGTATGAACCCGGATCAACAGGAGTTTCAAGCATTGCACGATTACCGTTGGCATCAAATACAACAGCTGTTAAATCTTTACGTACAGTATTAACTACCATAACCAAAAGATGATTCTCTGCTGTATTATCCCACACAGTTACATCGTTTATTTCTGATAAATTGTCTTCTACAAGTGCCGAAGGCAATGCAGCGGCAGCTTCAGCACTTACGTAAACCGAAACTGTTGGTTGTTCCTCATAAACAAAATGAGAATTTGACCATGGAATTTGATTGTTTTCATTCGTAGTTGCTACTTGTGCGAATGATGTTGCTGATACCAACATGATGCTTGCAATGACTAGTTGCAATTTGGTACTAACCGATTTTAATGCATAAGGGAGTTCTAACTTTTTCATTGTATTAGGTATTAATGGGTGGTAAAATGTTGTGTTTCATTTTTTATCTCTAAATCGTAAACAAAGATAAGTAGCTTTTTTAACTATACCAAATAACTTTTAAAATAAATTAATGGCAAATACAAAATAACTACTTATATCATATTTCTATTATTCAATTACAAGTTTTTCATTATCAATCATGTCTCCATTTTGGAAAACTGTTATTATATAAACTCCATTTTGAAGGTTATTTACTTCTAATTCGAATTTATTTCCTGTAGCATTTACAGGCATGTTGGATAATAATTTACGACCAGCTACATCACTTATCGTTACAGTAATATTTGTAGGATTATTATTAACCGTTAATATAATTCGTTTGTCTTTAATCGGATTTGGCCAAACTTTTATCAATTTATCTATTTCTGTATTGCTTCTACTTGAAAAATCAACTGCTTCGGTAGATGAATAAGTGTATGCTCCATTAAAGTCAACTTGTTTGAGGCGGTAATAATTTATTCCATTCAAATCGGGTTGCTCATCAGTTAACATATAATTTATTTCTGATTGAGTTGTTCCTGCTCCCTTTACGTTTGCTATTTCTATAAAATTCTTAGCATCCGAACTTCTCTCTACAATAAAATGAGAATTATTTATTTCTGACGAAGTACTCCAAACCAATAATGACGAACGATCTTCTTTTACAGCTTTAAATGTTGCAAGCGTAATTGGCAATGCTGTTGGATCGGCAAATACAATGTAAAAACGATCACTGGAATATGATGTTGCAAAAGAATTTGTATAAAACGAATATGAACCTGTTGAACTCATATCATTTAACAAACCTGTAAATCGGTCGAACAAATAAATTTTAACATTACTAGCCTTAAACGATGACTGACCAATAAAATTTAACTTATACGTTTTACCAGTTGCAAGAACTGTTTTAAGATTAATGGTATCAATTTGTCTTGTAGCAAAAGGTGGCAATGAATTAAAAGTAAGTACCGATGTATTTGAAGTAGTATAACTGCCAATTGTACCCACACCACTGCTCATTTTTAGTCCATCAAGATTATCTAATCCAAATGTACTTCCTGCATAAGTGAATATAACTGTCTCGTCAGTTACTGCTGTATCAAATAACTGAATCTTTAAATTCTCTGAGGTTCCTGTTTTTCCAAAAACCTGTGTTGTTTGATCGGTACTTTTATATGCTTCCTGAAAAGATAAAGTTGTAGCGATAGTTGTTCTTACAAAAAACGACTGACCCGATTGAATAATATTTGTTCCGCCATTTACCGAGCCTCCAATTGGATTCCAACTTGCATATTGTCCAGAGGTACCCGAAGCAGGATTCCAGATATAAATAGTAGAATTGATATTGCTATTACGAGCGGAAACCCACATGGCATTGTTCCAATCAATTGCCGAAGGATACGGATTGGAAACAAAGTTCCATCCTCCACCTTTATTTGCTGTGTAAGTTAAATTAGCTGTTACCGACCCAGTGGTAATCGTTCCGGTTGCTTTTACTATAACATCTTGTGCAGTTGCGTAAGGTGTGGTTAATAACGAACAACCTTGCGTTCTGTTTCCTCTTACAAAAACACGATATGCTGTTGTTGAACTCAAATTGGTTGCATTCGTATTTGATATTGGATTCCACACTCCAGTAGTTTCATCAAATGTATAAATGGAAGCTGCTGCCGACAAGTTTGCATCAAATCCATTTGTATGTTGTGTTAATGATGGACAAACATTTCCACCTGTACCTGGACCGGTGATATGAATATATTGCTGCCACGAATTTGCAAACGATTGTCCCGATGCTGGTGAAGAAAGAAAACGATATGCTCTGTTTTTTGCTCCTCCGGGTAAAAACCTTTGCACGATTACATTTCCTGATATTGCTCCTGTTCCAGTTACTTGTGCTATTCGTGCAGTAGCTGATGAATTAGACACTAGCGTAAGATTTCCGGCTGAAGAAAGTGTTCCGTTTGATAACGTAACTGTTCCTATTACTTCAAGTGTATTACCAAGTGTTATTGTTTGTGTATTTCGATTTACGGTTAAGTTGGCAAAACGATTTGTTGTACTTGTAGTTGTTTGATTAAAGTATAATGTACTCATACTTACTGTACCACCAATTGCTAAATTAGAAGTACTTCCGTTGCCCGATAAACAATTTGTTGCCGAACCCGAAAAGTTCCCGTTAAGTGTAAGTGTATTTGCACCTACTGATATAATTCCACTTGTTAAAGTTAAATCACCATTAATGGTATGCGATGCCCCAAAAGTTATACTCTTAGATGAATTATTTATAGTAAGGTTATTAAATGTAATAGCCGATGTGCCACCGATTGTTTGCAATGCTGTTCCGTTAAGTGTTATTGTATTTGCACCTGTTGTAAGCGTTCCGTTATTGGTTATATTTAAGCCTACATTTACATTAAGCGAGTTGGCATTAAAGGTTCCTGCATTTATCAGTAAACTTTTTAATACAGTTAATCCATTTGTAGCTAACTGAGCAGTTACTGCCACACCATTACTAATTGTAAGATTTGCAATTGCAACGCTCGAATTAATTAGAAAAGTTTGTGATGCAGGTGTTGATGCATCACCAATTTGAAGCGTGCCACCGGTTACACTTCCAACTGTTCCACCTGTATTTATGTATCCTAAATTTCCTGTGCCCGGACGCTCGATAATAATTACTCCGTCACTCATGTTAAAAGTTGAACCCACTTCGTCCATATTAAATGGTGCCATTGTTGACGATGTTGAACCTACCGTTGCTACTTTCAAGGTTCCTATTGTTAAACTGAAAGTAGTAAGAACAGTAGGACCACTTTTATCAAGTCGGCCGGCAATGTTTATAGCTCCTCCGTCAATTGTTATTGTTCCTCCGTAAGAGGTAAGGTTATTATCTGTTGCGTTACCAATATTGATGGTACCAAGTGTAGAACGTACAAAACCATAAACAGTTACCGAACCAGCGGTTGTATTGATTACTGCACTTGCACTATTCGACCATAGTCCGCAATTTGCAGGAATTATTGCCGATGAAGTAAATGGTGTTATGGTAGCATTTGCCGATAACTTAAATGTTCCGTTTGTAAGAGTAAGGAAGTTTGAAGCTGCTATAAAATTGCTTACTGATACGTTTAACACATTTGCACTCGATGTTCCCATGTTGAGTGTAATGTTATTGTAGGTATTGGTTGTTCCAGCTCCCGATAAATTCTGACTACCATTTTTATTAAAAGTAACATTACATAAACGTGTTCCTGTTGGAGCAAGATTTACTGTTCCAGCATTCGAAATGTTTCCAGTAATAACTAATGTATGTGTAGATGCTGTTGAGCCAATCGTTAAAGTTGCTCCTGCATTTATTGTGATATCGTTGCTCACAGTTAAAACTCTTGATGTAGCATCATTACCAATGGTTAATTGTCCGCTGCTTCCTTGCCCTATTGTAATTGAATTACAAGAAACATTTGCATCTAAAGTAATCGTGTGAGTATTAGCTATTGTTACATTATCACCGGTTGTTGGTACAACACCTCCTACCCAACTAGCTGATACACTCCATAAACCTGTACCATTTGATGTGATATTACTGCTTGACGATGTAGCTCTTGTTCCGCTTAATGCCGAACTTAATTTTCCATCGGTAATTGCATATACTTTCCAGTAATAAGTAGTTCCCGAATTTAATCCTGTTATTGCTGCAGTAGTTGCATTTGCAGCAGTTTGTGACACAAAATTAAAGTTTACATTATCGGTTGAGTTATATATTACATATCCCACTTCATTGCTTGCATTATCACTCCAATTTAAATTCATTGATGTTTTAGTAACAGATGAAAATGTAATTGATGTTGGTGCTGCAGATGGTGTTGTAGGTGTAAATGTAAGTTTAGAGTTTGATGCCGGAATAGTTGCTAAATTATTTTGAGGTGTACTATTAAATGTTGCAGTATTGGCTGTTTGTTGGGTTAGCAACTGAGCTGCTGTTGGAGCGCCACTTGCCCAAGTGCTGTTTATACCACATACATATACATATGCCAGCGAACCAGCAGTCATGGTACCATAACTGTATTCAATAACTCCAGTTGTTTCGTATAATTTTAGCTGAAAGTTTATCGATCCTGTTGACGAATTCCACTTATCAAAGTTTATCCACTCAACAGTTAATAACCTGTTTGGTGCAGTTCCACTGGTTTTATAAACTAAGCTTGATGCAATTGGTGTTGCTCCACTTGCTGATGTCCATAAATCATCATACATCGGTGCTAGTGATAACATACTTGCATTGGCTGTTGTAAACACATTTTGGTAATTACCTGCATAAGCATATGGCGCTGACATCAAAGTTGAATTACCATCGGAAGTTGATGATGAAAAATCGATGAATCCATTAAGATCTGCCGAAAATTGTGTGTATCTCACTCCCAAATACCAAAAATCAAATCCTATGGAAGTTTGAAAACTCCTATTGTCATCGTTTTGATTAGAAGTGGTATTGCGCCAGGTAAAATTTTGTGCACCCGAACCTACAATAGAAGTATATGTATTTCCAGTAGTTCGAGCCACCGTATAATTTGCACAACTTTGCGAATAACCATATTGTGGCATCATCGTAATAGCTATAGTCACAAGCATTGCATACACTAAATTTAATTTAGTGCTTCGCTTGCTAAACATTGTCGTTATTGAATCCGACAATTGGTTTACTTTAATAATTATTGCTTTCATAAATAATATTAAATATTGCTTTCGTTACAAGTAGTCATTGTAAAAATGGAAGTTGTTTTGTTTTAAGCGGCTTTTACACATTATATAAGTAGCTATTAAAACTATTTTATATAACTTTTAACGGTACTAAGGTATTATTTTGACATTTTAGTGTTAGTTAAATTACACTACTAGTTAATGTTTGATGTAATCGGTTGAAACGATAATCTGAATTGAAGTGCTGTATTTTAGTATAAGTGGCAGTTTTAGAGAATTGGTATTGGCTAATAGATGACAGTTCACTGCCTGCCTGCCGGTAGGCAGGTATACAGTTTATGGTGGTTTGAACTGATGAATGCTGCTACTGAGATGTATTTAGTTTATTAAGTGCCTTTTTGATGATATTTAATTTATATATTTACAAATGCTGAAACCTATCAAATAAAGCCAACACATTTTTGTTGGTTTTGCCCGACTAAGTAAGACATACAAGTAAGTTATGAAAAAATCTCCAAATATTATTCTGCTAATCATATTCCTTTTGCTTATTAAAATGCAGAGCATGGGACAAAGTGCTGAATGTGCTACTGATTACATTCATCATCATCTGATGCAAACCGATTCTGCTTATCGGAAGCAAATACTTTTCCTTGAATCGCAAGTTGAAGCCAATATTCAAAATCAAACAAATACGAATTTAAAATCTACACTTTACCATATTCCCGTGGTTGTTCATGTTATTCATTTAGGTGAGCCTGTCGGTACAGGTACCAATATTTCGGATGTTCAAATTCAACAAGCTATTACAGGACTTAATAGCCGCTATAGAAATGTAAACGGTTTAGGAGCTGATGTTGAATTGGAGTTTTGCCTTGCAAGTAAAGACCCAAACGGTATTTCAACAAATGGCATTAACAGGGTTAATGGTTCAAGCATTTTAAATTATACAACAAATGGGATAACACCAACAGGTAATTCGTGTGTCGGAGCAGTTGAAACTGCCATAAAAGACTTAAGCAAATGGTCTGTTTCTAACTATTATAATATTTGGGTAGTTAATAAAATTTGTAATGGTGGATTTGTTGGATATGCATCGTATCCAGTTGGTGGACTTTATGATGGATTGGTTATTGTTTCAACCTCTATGACAAGTACCAGTGGAACATTACCTCATGAAGTTGGTCACGGTTTTTTTCTTTATCATACCTTCAATGGTGATGGTGGTAATGTTTCTTGTCCGGTAGATACTAATTGTATTTTAAATGGAGATCGTGTATGCGATACACCACCTCATAAACAAGGCGATTGCGGCACAACCAATCCATGTCCTTCTGTTGGTGTGTGGGATAACAGCCGATATAATTATATGTCATATTGCCCTTTAGTAAACAGATTTACACAAGGACAAAAAGATAGAATAAGAGCTACAGTTATTGTTGCGCCCAGAGCAAGTTTATTATCTTCATTAGGCTGTGGGGCTTTAGGAATTAATGAAATAAATAGTAATGGTGTATTTGCTATTTTCCCGAATCCTGCTCAAAGTGTAATTACTGTAAAAGCAGATTCAAAACTTATAGGTTCAGCTTATGTGGTTTATGACAATACCGGTAAAACAGTTTTAAAAGGAAAATTAACTTCAGAGAATACCATCATTGAATTAGGCAATTTATCGGGAGGTATTTATTTGTTAAGTGTGGGCGAAAATTTGAAGCAAACATTTAAAGTAATAAAAGAATAAAAACAGCACATAAAAGCATATTTGCAATATGGCGGGCTTATTAGAAATTAATCATTCTGTTATTATGAAACATTATTGGCTTAATGATTTTTTTATTCTGATACCACCCCCGTTGACGCGCACGTGCCGTGAGTGTTATCGGTTGATTCCAACCAATTTTATTAAATCCCCCCCCCTTTTAAAGCATTCTACGGCAAAAGCATTCAAAAATATTCTACCTATTTAATGTGTTTAACCACACCATTTTTATCAGGCTTGCCCCAATTACGCGCTTTATTAATTTCAAACTTTTCTTGTATAGCATTGCAAATATCTTCATAGGTCATTCCATCGGCAGCAGCCGATCCAAACAACAGAAAAAAGCAATCGGCAAATTCTAATCTTCTATCGGGGGCATTGGTTTTTATGTCTGATACAAGCTCGTCTAACTCTTCACTTAAATGAGCAATTTTACTCAGTGGTGTTGCTTGTCCAAAGGTTTGATTTTGCCAAGCCGAAATTTCGTTGAATTGTTGTTCTGTCATTTTTTATTTGATTTACTCTATTGTAAACTCCCCTACTATTACTCTTAAAACTGCTATACCAAAGTAATTATTTATTGCTTAATTGCATTGCAAATAATTTACAATATGGTAAAAAGTAACACAAACCCTTCAGTTGATTTTTATTTTATGAAAGCCGGTAAATGGCAACATGAAATGAATTTATTACGAACTATTGTGCTTGGCTGTGAATTAACAGAAGAGCTGAAATGGGGTTGTCCGTGTTATACCATTGACGGTGGCAATGTTTTAATTATACATAGCTTTAAAGAATACTGTGCAATGCTGTTTGTTAAAGGTGCTTTATTAAAAGACACAAACAATATATTAATACAACAAACCCTAAATGTGCAAGTTGGCCGACAAATTAGATTTACCGATACCAACCAAATTATAAAACAAGAACGCATACTAAAAGCTTATATAAAAGAAGCTACCAACATTGAAAAGGCAGGAATGAAGGTAAAACTAAAAACGATTGATGAGTATGCTGTTCCCGAAGAATTTAAAATAGTACTGAATAAAAACACTGCACTAAAAAAAGCATTCAGTCAATTAACTCCCGGCAGACAAAGAGCATATCTTTTTTATTTTGCGCAAGCTAAACAAACCAAAACACGCGAGTTGCGTATTGAAAAGTGTATTCCACAAATCTTAGATGGTAAAGGATTGAATGAATAATTTAAAATATTAAACAGTACGTTTACTAAAATAGACCCTTCATATTCTTATCTTATCCATCAATGAAAAACAACTTACCGTATTTAGTATTTTAGTTTTTGCTGATTTATTTAGTACACAAACGAAACAACATTGTATGCTAATGCGTAAATAGATAAATTTGTTACATGGATCATGCAGAATCAAAACCACCACGTAGGGTAAGATATAAGGGAACACATCCAAAAACTTTTAAAGAAAAATACAAAGAGCTTAATCCAGAGTTGTATGCCGATGATGTA
>Ga0194060_10003329_pt1 | contig 11369 bp, 3 predicted proteins | sample SepL225m_MetaG_FD_163427 | JGI IMG/M metagenome (GOLD analysis project Ga0194060, IMG submission 163427) | Anoxic zone freshwater microbial communities from boreal shield lake in IISD Experimental Lakes Area, Ontario, Canada - Sep2016-L222-5m | ecosystem: Environmental > Aquatic > Freshwater >... | reverse complement strand
CCGCGGTGCTGATCGGCGCGCAGTTCGCGTGGCGGGAAATGCCGAAGCGCTACCACGACAAATGCATCTTCATGCCCGAGAACGCGATTGATGCCGAGCGGTTCCCGCGCCAGGAGCAGCCCGCGTTTCGCGAGCCGTTGCGCGTCGCGTTCGTCGGGCGGCTCGTGCCGCTCAAGGGCGTGGACATGCTGATCGAGGCCGCCGCGCCGCTGGCGCGCGCGGGGCGGCTGGGCCTCGACATCATTGGCGACGGGCCGGAGCTGCCCAGGCTCCGGCAGCTTGCCGCCGATTTGAAGATTGCCGGCCAGGTCGAGTTCCCCGGCTGGGTGAACCACGCGCAGCTCGCGGAGCGCTTGCGGCGATCGCACGTGTTCGGCTTCCCGAGCGTGCGCGAATTCGGCGGCGGCGTGGTGCTCGAAGCGATGGCGCTGGGCCTCGTGCCGGTCGTCCTCGACTATGCCGGACCGGCGGAGCTGGTTCCGCCCGGCACGGGATTCGCCCTGCCCCTGGGCCCGCGCCCGGAGGTCGTGCGCGTTCTCGCGGAATGTTTCGCCAAGCTCGTCGCGTCCCCGAACGAACTCCAGGCGATGGGCCGCCGCGCGGTGGAGCATGTGTTTGCAAACTTCACGTGGGACGCCAAGGCGCGGCAGATGTTGGAGGTTTACGACTGGGCGCTGGGACGGCGTCAGCGGAAGCCGGCCTGGGGAACGCCGATGGGAAGAAGGCAGAATGCAGAATGCCCGGAAGCGTGAAACGTGAAACGTGAAACGTGAAGGGCGAATTCGCCGCGGTTCACGTTTCCCTTCACGTTTCACGTTTCACGTTTCACGCATCACGCATCACGCATCACGTTTCACTCTTGTTGCATATGCATCCAATGCGTTGCATCCGCATCTCTCCAGCGTTGCAGTCTCTTTCCGATGAGGCAACGCGTGCATTCTCAAGCAGCCGCTGATAATTAATCCGACTAGTCTGACTGGTCTGACTGGTCTGACTGATCCGTGGTTGGAGCAGGCGTGGCCCATACCACAGAACGCGGCTGCCCCTGTCGCAACACCCTTCGGCATGAGGGTTGCTATAGGTGTTGGAACCGTTGCCGGACGCGTCGTTCGCCGGCGGGACAAACCAAACCAAACTATGAAATTGACAGCTCAAACAAAACACCTTGTTCGCAAGACTCAAAGTTTATTGCTGGCCCTGGCGGCCGCCCTGGGCCTTCCCTCCCTAAGCCAGGCCGCCCCAGGGGGGGACCAGGATTGGACGCTGGATCATCCCCGAGTGCGAAAGGCGCTGAGGTTGCATGCTTCAGTCACACCCAGCCTCATGAACGAGCCCGGGATCCTGGGCACGGCGGTGGAGATAGATGACTCCCAATCGCCGGGCCTGGTGATTTACGTGGACCGCGACCATTCCAACGCGGGACAAATCACCCACTCCTTACCGTCGCAGATCAACGGCACGCACGTCCGGGTGCACCTGACCGACAAATTCAGAGCTTTCGCCGGCAACACCGCACGGCAGATCGCGCCAATTCAGCTCGGCACATCGGGCGGGTGGTACTACGACCTGGCCAACGGGTATTGCTGTGCCGGCACGCTGGGCGCCCTGATTCAGGTGAATGGTGTGCGCTACATCCTGAGCAATTATCACGTGCTCGAGCAAGACATTGTAGCCGGTGGCAATAAACTAATCGCCACCACCGGCAATCCGATCATTCAGCCCGGCCTGATTGACGTGGGCTGCTCCGCGGCCAAATCGCAAGTCGTGGGCACCCTGGTCAAACTCAGCTCGCTGCCCGGCTCGAACGTGGATGCGGCCGTGGCGCTGGCTTCCGCCGGCATGGTCAACACCAACGGCTCGATTCTGGGGATTGGGACGATTTCCGCGAGCACGGTGGCCGCCAAGCTGAACCAAGCCGTCAAGAAGAGCGGGCGGACGACCGGCCTGACCACCAGCACCGTGTCCGGGTTGAACGCGACGATCAGCGTGGCTTTCAGCAGTGAATGCGGGGGCGGGGTGGCGTTCACCAAGACATTCACGGGGCAGATCGTGCTGGCTAACAGCAACTACAGCTTTCTCAACTCGGGCGATTCGGGCTCCCTGCTGGTCGAGAATGTGAGCACCAATCCCCGGGCGATCGGACTGCTGGTGGCTGGCAGCAGCACGAGCGCGATCGCCAACCCGATCGGCGAGGTGCTGCAATTCCTGGGCGGCAAGCTGGGCGCCACCGCGACGATGGTGGGCAAGTAATATAACTCCGGCATTCACGCTTCACGTTTCACGTTTCACGTTTTATGTATGGCATGGTGAACAAAGCGGTGGAGGACATGGTTTGCACGAGGCACGGCGAAGCCATGTGGGAACAAGTCAAAGCCCGCGCCGATGTGAATGTGGAAGTTTTCATCAGCAACGAGAGCTACCCGGACGAGATGACCTACAAGCTGGTGGGCGCGGCCAGCGCAATGAGCGGCCGGCCGCCTCAGGAGGTCCTGGAGGCTTTTGGCGAGCACTGGATTCTTAAGACGGCGAACGAGGGCTATGGCGGGCTCATGGCTGCCGGAGGCAAGAGCCTACCCGAGTTTCTGAACAACCTCCCCGACTTCCACGCCCGCGTCTCCATGGTTTTCCCCAAGTTGCAGCCGCCCCGGTTCAAGGTCTCCAACGCCACCGACCGGTCGCTGCACCTCCATTACTTCACACATCGAGCGGGCCTGGCTCACTTTGTGGTCGGGCTGTTGAAGGGCCTGGGCAAGCTTTTCAACACGCCGGTGAAGAACGTCACTCGGATCAGCTTGCACCAGGGGGCGGATCACGATACCTTCCTCGTCGAATGGTGAGCCCGCTTTGTGATCGGGCGGTCGAAGGGGCTGGGCAGGATGTTCCACACGCCAGTGAAGAACGTCACCCCGATCAGCTCGCGCTACCAGAAATAATGATCGAACTCACGTTCGATGCTACGCGCGGTGAAGAACGTCACTCGGATCAGCTTGCACCAGGGGGTGGATCACGAGACGCGCCGGGCCGAATGGTGGAGCCGCTGGCAGCGACGGGCATCGAACTGCCTGCCAGTGCATTCGACGAAGTTTTCCCCTTCCACTTCGCCTTCGCAGCAGACTGGAGCATAATCCGCCGGGGCCGCTCCCTGGCCCGGGTGTGTCCGCGCGTGGTGCCGGGGGCGGACTTCCATGATCTGTTCGAGCCGGTCCGGCCGGACGCGCCCTTTGTTTTTGAGGAGATGGCCCAGGCCGGGCGCACCTTGTTCCTCCTCAAGGAAGTCGCCACCGGCGTCGTTTTGCGCGGGCAGATGCTCTCGCTCCGCCCAGCCCAGGAGGTGATAGTTTTCCTCGGTTCGCCGTGGCTGCCGGAAGCGGCGGCCATTGCCCGGCACGGGCTTTCATTCGACGACTTCGCGATTCACGACCCGGCCCTGGACCTGTTGCAATTGGTGCAATTGCAGAAGCTGACGGTGGCGGACTTGAAGAAACTCACCGGCAAGCTGCAAGCGCAGCGGGCAGCGCTGCGGGAAGCCAACCGCCAGTTGCAGCAGCAGGAAGCCGAATACCGCAAGCTGGCCCTCATCGCCGCCCGCACCGACAACGCCGTGGTGCTCACCGACGCGCAAGGAGTGGTCGAATGGGTGAACGAGGGCTTTGTTCGGATCACCGGCTACACGCTTGAGGAAATCCGGGGCCAGAAACCCGGCAGCTTGCTCCAGGGGCCGGAGACCGATCCGCAGACCACCGCATTCATCCGCCAGCAACTCAGACGAGGCAACGGCTTCCGCACCGAGATACTCAACTACGGCAAGTCGGGGCGAAAGTACTGGCTCGCCGTCGAGGTGCAGCCGATTCACGACGCGGAGGGGCACGTCACCAATTTCATGGCGATTGAGTCCGACATTACGGAATCGCGCGAAGCGGAGCGGCGTCTCACCATGCAGCACTCCGTCTCGCAGATTGTGGCGGCGGCGCCGAGCGTGCGGGCGGCCGCGGCGCAAATCCTGCGGAACCTCTGCCACCAGTTGGGCTGGCAGGTCGGCGCCTTCTGGGAAGTGGCACCGGGGGGCAACCATTTGCAACTGGTCGAACTGTGGCATGAACCCTTAAGCGACGTGCGCGCGTTCGCCGAAGCCAGCCGCGCCATCCGATTTACCCGCGGCGTCGGCCTGCCGGGCCGGGTCTGGGCCGGCGGAGAACCGGCCTGGGTGCGGGATGTGGTCACCGATGGAAATTTCCCGCGGGCCCGCGCGGCCGCGGCCGATAACCTGCACGGGGCGTTTGCCTTTCCCGTGCTGGCCGAGGGCCGCTGCCTGGGAGTGATGGAGTTCTTCCACCGCGCCATTGCCGAGCCTGATCACCCGCTCCTGCTGATGGTTGCGACGGTCGGCAACCAGATTGGGCAGTTGGTGGTGCGCAATCGGGCCATCGCGGACTTGGAGCGCGCCAAGCAAGCCGCCGAGACCGCGAACCGGGCCAAGAGCGAGTTCCTGGCCATGATGAGCCACGAGATCCGCACGCCGATGAACGCGGTCCTGGGCATGACCAACCTGCTGCAAGGGACGCCGTTGAACGAGCGCCAGCGGGAATATGTGCAAACGGTAAGCGAGAGCGGCCAGGCGCTGCTCGAAATCATCAACGACATCCTCGACTTCTCCAAGGTCGAAGCCGGCCAGTTGCGGCTGGAGCCGGAACCGTTTGATCTCCGTCAACTGGTCGCAGGGGTGGCGGATCTGCTGGCAGCCAAAGCACAGGCGAAAAGTCTGGCGCTCAAAGTCCAGGTTGACCCCGACGTGCCTGAGGCCCTGCGCAGTGACACCGGCCGGCTCCGGCAAGTGCTGGTGAACCTGGTCGGCAACGGCATCAAGTTCACCGAACAAGGCGAGGTCTGCGTGCGGGTGCGGTGCGCGCAGCGCAACGAGGCTCGGGTCCGGCTTCGCTTCGAGGTTCAGGACTCCGGACCGGGCATCCGCCCGGAAGATCAGGCTCGTTTATTCCAGCCCTTCACCCAGCTCGATGCCACGTCCGCGCGCCGGCACGGCGGCACCGGCCTGGGTCTGGCCATCTCGCGCCGGATCGTGGAGCTGCTGGACGGAGCGATCGGGGTCCAAAGCACGCCCGGCCACGGCTCCCTCTTCTGGTTCGAGCTGGTCCTGGACGACGCCCGGGCCCCCGGGCTTCCGCCCAGCCCACCTGCGGGCCCCAAGCTCTTTGAATCGAAACCGGATGCCATCGTCTCGGGCCGCCCGGAGCGCATTCTTTTGGCCGAGGACCACGCCATCAACCGGCGGCTGGCGATGCTGATGCTGGAGACGCTGGGCTGCCGGGCTGATTTCGCGGGCACCGGCCGCGAGGCGGTGGACGCCTGGGAACGCCTGCAACCCGACGTGATCCTCATGGACTGCCAGATGCCCGAGATGGACGGCTTTGAGGCGACCCGCGAAATCCGGCGGCGGGAAGCAGCGCGCGCCAAGGGCGAGGGCCAGCGGGTGCGGATTATCGCCCTGACGGCCAATGCGCTGACAGGCGATCGCGAACGCTGCCTGGCAGCGGGCATGGACGGCTACATCAGCAAGCCATTCACGGTGCGGCAACTCAGCGAGGCACTGAGCTTGAAGTGAACATCCAACATCCAACACCCAACATCCAACATCGAATAGCCAAGGCCCGGGGTCTGCGCCGAGGGGGCAGGACCGAATTCCTCGGATGTCCACTTTTCCAGGGAATCCCTTTCAGGAGTATATGAGGAACATATATAATGACTGGTTTAACCTGTTTAGCTTTCTTGGCAGCCGCGTCGCCGGGCTGGGTTTGTGGTAAATTTTCACGCCTGAGAGTCGGCACCTATATTATATGATCGAGATGCTCGCCCACAATGCGCTAGATCTGATTTGCGTCGCGCTATTTGCCGTCGCTCTGGCCGGGGCCTGGGCGGTCTGCCGACGTTTCAGCCGTTCTGGCCGGGAGGCGTCCCAAACTCAGGTCCGGGTCATTGCCGCCCTGGCCCTGCTGGCTTTCGGGGCGCTGTTGGAGTGGCGGATGGCGGTGCAGGCCGACCGCGAAATGCGGGCGGACCTGCTGCATCAAACGCGGGTGGTGGCGCAGGGGGTGTTCCTCGATCGTCTCCGGGCGCTGACGGGCACGCCGGCGGACTTTAATCTTCCCGCCTACCGGCTGCTCAAGGAACAGTTCGCCGCGGTTCGTTTTGCCAACCCGCAGTGCCGCTTCGTCTATCTGATGGGTCGCAAGGCCGACGGCACGGTGTTCTTCTTCGTTGATGACCGCCCGGTTGGGCATGTGGAAGAAGCCCCGGCGGGTATGATTTACGACGATGTTCCCGAGGGGTTTCGCCGGGCGTTGGCAACCGGAATTGCGGATACCGCGGGCCCTTTCACCGATAAATGGGGCGCCTTTGTCAGCGGCGCTGTGCCGATCTCAAACCCGGACACCGGCGCTGTCATCGCCCTGCTGGGCCTGGACTTTGATGCCCACGCCTGGAAGTGGGGAGTGGCTGCCCGGACGGCCCTGCCGGTGGGGTTGATGCTCGTCCTGTTCATTGCCGCGGCGACCGCCCTGGTGGCCGCCGACCGTCCCAAGGCGGCCTCGCCCAAGCTAATTCTGTGGCGGCTGTGGCCATCGTTGGCGGCCATCACGTTGCTGGCGATGGCGGGTGTGGTGGCGTTTCTCTGGCAACAGCAACGTCAGCGTCTGGACGAGACGATCGCCGCCCAGAACGTCATGGTCAGCCATGAATTGGTCGTGGACATGCGTAATCAAGCCCACAGCCTGACTCTCGCTCTGGAGGGCATTGCCGCCGACGCCACGCTGCCAGGGGCCCTGCGCACGGGCGACGCCGCGTCCCTCCTGGCCGCCTGGCGGCCTATATTCGAGGCGATGCGCCTTGAGAACAACGTGACGCACTTCGACTTTCTCGACACGAATCGCGTGTGCTGGCTGCGCCTCCACAATCCGAAGCGGCGCGGTGATCGGATCGAGCGCTTCACGGCCATCGATGCGGAACGCATCGGCAAGGCCATCTCCGGCATCGAACTGGAAGCGGCGGGCAGCATCACTTTGCGGGCGGTGCGGCCGGTCTTTGCCGGCGGCCTGCTCGTCGGCTATGTGGAATTGGCCAAGGAAATAGACGACATCCTGCGCCTGCGGGAAGGCTATCCCGGCCAGGAACTCGCCCTGACCATCCGCAAGGAGCGACTGAACCAGACGAAGTGGGTGGCGAGCCGGCGCGAGATGGAACTCAATGCCGACTGGGAAAGCCTGCCCCGGAACGTAGTGGCCTATGCCTCACAGAGCTCTCTGTCCAACACCATTACGGCCTGGGTCAATGCGGCGCCCGCGGCCGCGCCCACCCGCAGCGAATTGTCACACGAGGTCAATGCCGGCTGGAAACGCTGGCGGATCGCCTCGACCCCCCTGCGGGACGTCGCGGGCCAGGAGATTGGCGACCTTTGGGTCATGCTCGACGTGACTGCCGCAAGGGCCGACTTCATCCACCGGATAGTCCTGGGCGGAGCCGCCAGCGGGGTTGTCCTGACGCTGGTGCTGGGCTGTATTTACGTCCTGCTCCGCCGTGCCGACGCGGGCATCCGCGCCCAGCAGGCGGCGCTGCGATCGAGCGAAGAGCACCTCTCAGCCACCCTCCGGTCCATCGGCGACGGGGTCATCGGTTGCGATGTTGGCGGCCGAGTCGTCAGCCTCAACCTCATGGCTGAGAAGCTCACCGGGTGGAGCAACGACGAGGCCCGGGGACGGCCCATCGCCGAGGTCTTCCGCATCATCAACGCCGAGACCCGGCAGGAGGCCGAAATCCCGGTGGGCCGCGTCCTGCGCGAGGACCGCGTCATCGGCCTGGCCAGCCATACCGGGCTCATTGCCCGCGACGGCACGGAACGCCAGATCGCCGACAGTTGCGCTCCCATCCACGATGCGGCCGGCGGCCTCCTCGGGGCGGTGCTCGTCTTCCGCGATGTGACCGAGGAGCATGATCGGCAGGAGAGACTCCGCCACTTGTCCAACGCGGTAGAGCAGAGCCCCACCTCGACCATAATTGCGAATCTGGCCGGGGACATTGAATACGTGAATCCCAGGTTCACGGAGCTCACCGGTTACACCCGGGAGGAGGTTCTGGGCCGGAATCCGCGTTTCTTGCAGTCCGGCCATACGAGACCGGAGACCTACCAGGAACTGTGGGGAGCTGTCACGGCGGGGAAAACCTGGCGCGGGCTGTTCCACAACAAGAAGAAGAACGGCGAACTCTATTGGGAAGACACCGCCATCTCGCCCATCCTGGATCAGTCGGGGCGCATCACCCATTACCTGGCCGTCAAGGAAGACTTCACCCGCCGCTTGCAGACCGAAGCGGCGCTGCGAGAATCGGAGCGGTTCGCGCGTGCGACGGTGGACGCCCTGGCGGGGCACCTCGCCATCCTGGACGAACACGGAACCATTATCGCTGTCAACGCCCCCTGGCGGGCATTTAGCCAGGCCAGCTCGAGCAATGCGGACGGGCTCTGTGAAGGTGCCAATTATCTTGCCGTGTGCGATCGGGCTGCCGAGGCTGGATGCGGCGACGCCGCCGCCTGTGCCGCCGGCATTCGTTCCGTTCTGCACGGCGGACAGAGTGGTTTCACCTTGGAGTATGCCTGCAACTCTCGCGACAAAGATCGCTGGTTCTCCGCCAAGATCACCTGCTTTCCTGGCGGCGGCCCCACTCGCCTGGTCGTGGTCCACGAAGACATCACCGCCAGGAAGCGAGCGGAAGGGGCGCTGCAAGAGAGCGAGGCCAATTTCCGCACCTTCTTCGAGTCCAGCGAGGATGTGGTCCTGGTGGCCGCGCTGGACGGGCGGATCGTCAGCAGTAACACCGCCACCACGAGCACACTGGGCTACAGCGGCGAAGAACTCGGTGCGATGCGCTTGCTGGATCTGCATCCGGCGAGCCGGCGGCCGGAAGCCGAGGAAATCTTCGCCGCGATACTCCAGGGCGGGTGGCATAGCTGCACCCTGCCACTGGTGCGCCAGGACGGCAGCCAGGTGCCGGTGGAAACCCGCTTCTGGTTCGGCCAGTGGAATGGAGCGGATTGCCTCTTCTGCACCTCCCGGAACCTGACCGCCGAGCAGGAGGCGCAGCAGCGTTTCGAGACCCTGTTCCGCCACAGCCCGGCGCCCATGACGCTGGTTCGCCTGCCGGAACAGCGGTTCTCTGATGGCAACAACGCCTTCGAGAAGCAGTTCGGCTATTCCCGAGCCGAGATCATCGGCAAAACCGCCGTTGAGCTTGGCCTGTTCGTGCATGAGGAACAACGGACCGCGCTGGTGGATCAACTGCAGGCGGCGAGGCGTGTCACCGATTTCGAAATCCAAACCCGCCACAAGGACGGGACGATTCTCAACAACCTCTTTTCGGCCGAGACGGTTCACATCCAGGGGCAGCCATGCATCCTGGGCGTCTCGATCGACATCACGGAGCGCAAGGCCGCGGAGCAGTCGCTACGGCAGGAGCGCCAGCGCCTGGCCAGCACCATCCAGGGAACCCGTGCCGGAACCTGGGAATGGAGCGTCCAGACCGGGGAAGTGGTCCTCAATGACCTCTGGGTGCAGATGCTCGGCTATACCATCGAGGAACTCGCCCCCATCAACATCAAGACCTGGGAAACGCTGGTTCACCCTGACGATCTGAAGTCGGCTCTCAAGCTGCTGGAGCGCCATTTCTCCGGCGAACTCGACTTCTACGAATGCCATGTCCGGATGAAACACAAGGACGGGCACTGGGTTTGGGTGCATAACCGCGGCCAGGTCGTCACCCGAAGCGCCGATGGCCAGCCGTTGATGATGTTCGGCACCAATAGCGACATCACCAACACCAAGCGGACCGAGGAGGATCTCCGGCAGACCAACCAATCTCTCGCCGAAGCCACCGCACGCGCAAACGACATGGCTGAGCAGGCCAACGCGGCCAACCGCGCCAAGAGTGATTTCCTGGCCATGATGAGCCATGAGATTCGCACCCCCATGAATGCCGTGCTGGGCATGACCAACCTGTTGCTGAACACGCCGCTGGATCCCCGGCAGTTGGAATTCGCCCGTACCGTCGCCGCCAGCGGCGAGGCGCTCCTCGACATCATCAACGATATCCTCGACCTCTCGAAGATCGAAGCCGGCGGCCAGCTCGAGATCGACGAGCAACCCCTGAGCCTCCACAAGCTGGTGGACGGCGTGGACCGGCTGCTCCAGGCGCGCGCCGGGGACCGCGGACTCTCGCTGGCGACCGACCTGGCCGGGGACATTCCCCCGTGGCTCAAGGGCGACGCCGGCCGGCTGCGCCAGGTGCTCATGAACCTCGCCAGCAACGGCCTCAAGTTCACGGACCGGGGCGGTGTCACCATCCGCGTGCGACTCCTCGGGACCGAAGCGCCGCGGGTCCGCCTGCGGTTCGAGGTGCAAGACACCGGCATCGGCATCAGCGCCGCCGATAGCGCCCGCCTTTTCCAGCCCTTTATCCAGGTGGACAGCGGAGCTAGCCGCCGTCGCGGCGGCACGGGCCTGGGGCTCGTCATTTCCAAGCGCATCGTGGAACTGATGGGCGGGCACATCGGCCTGGAGAGCCAAGCCGGCCAAGGCTCGCTGTTCTGGTTTGAGATCGCCCTAGAAGTCGCCTCCGCCCCCGCCGCCGAGCCGGCCGAGCCGGGTGCCAGTGACGCGGCCGGCGCCCGGGCGGCCACGCTCGCCGGCCCGCTGCGCATCCTCGTGGCCGAGGACCATGAGCCCAACCAGCGGCTGGCGATGTTGATGTTGGAGAGCCTGGGGCATCGCGCAGATTACGCCGCCAACGGCCGGGAAGCGGTCGCAGCGTGGGAACGCTCCGACCCGGACATCATTATTATGGACTGCCAGATGCCCGGCATGGATGGCTTCGAGGCCACGCGGGAAATCCGGCGGCGGGAAGCGGCGCGATCCACCGACGGAGCCCGGCGCGTCCACATCGTCGCGCTGACGGCCAATGCGGTCAAGGGCGACTCCGAGCGTTGCCTGGCGGCCGGCATGGACGACTACCTGAGCAAGCCCTACACGGCGCAGCAGCTTGGCGCGGTCTTGAACCGGTGCGCGGCACCGCCCGACCGGGAAGCCCCGCCAGCGAAAAGCGAGCCCGCGCCCCTGCCTGCCGTGGACTTCGCTCCGCAGCGTCCCGCCGAACTCTGCGCGGAGCTGGGCGATGAAGGCGTGCTCGCAATCATAGCGGACTTCCTCCGCGAGCTGCCCGAGACGGTGGGCCGGCTGACCTCGCTCGTAAGCTCCGGCCCAGTCGAGGAACTGGCCCGGCTGGCTCATTCCATCCGGGGCATTGGGCGTTCGATC
>Ga0194060_10003328_pt1 | contig 11369 bp, 6 predicted proteins | sample SepL225m_MetaG_FD_163427 | JGI IMG/M metagenome (GOLD analysis project Ga0194060, IMG submission 163427) | Anoxic zone freshwater microbial communities from boreal shield lake in IISD Experimental Lakes Area, Ontario, Canada - Sep2016-L222-5m | ecosystem: Environmental > Aquatic > Freshwater >... | reverse complement strand
GTGTCATAGCGCGCGAAGTATTGCCCCGTGCCGGTCGGAAAGGTGACCGAGAATGGGCCAAACACAGCATTCGATCCATAAGAAGCTCCGGCGACGAAGACGTTCGTCCCGGAAACCGCCACCAATGCGTCATCACTGCCAAAACCACTGGGGTTGCCTTGATCCTTCTCGGCGGCGATGCCTTGCACCCAGAAGCCCTGGCCGTTGGTGGCGTTTAGGGAAAACAGAGCCTGCCGACGATCAGAAATATTCGTAACTCCGCCAATATAGTTGGTCGAGCCGCCGCCCATGCTGCCGTAAATGCGCCCTCCGTTATAGGTCAGGTACGAGGGCCAAGCGGAAGGGAACTGCACCCAGCGCACATTTCCGTTCGGATCAAATTGAGCAAGGACGCCTTGCTGTCCCGTGGCGGTCACATTGCTGGCCCCTAAGGTGGTGTAACCCGAAATGAGCGCGGACAGGGTGACATTCCCAGCCGGGTCGGAGACCAGTGTGTGGTGGGTGGGAAAATTAAAATTCGTGCCGACAATTGTTCGTACCCAGACGTTGCTGCCGTTGGCGTCGAAGCGCACCAGGTAAGTGGAGCCGCCCGCGACATCCACGAGTTTATTGGTGCCCAGCCAGTTGGTGCCAAAGAACAAGCCCATCGCGTAAAAGCCGTCGCCGGGAGCAGCGGCAATGCAGCGCGGAAAGGAACTGCCGTTGCCATTGTTGGTCATGCAGCGGCCCCAGATCGGTGTGCCCGCGGCGGTCTGTTTCAGGAACGAGCTTCCCTCCACGCCATTGGCCGAGATTAGGGTATTGGTTCCGAAGACGTTAGTCCCGTTGACGGAGCCGACGGTGTAGATGTTGCCGGCTGAATCGAACAGGCTCGCCAGGTTGATGTCGGAGGTGGTATTGGCTGGATCATTTGTGAACGGAGCGGTGAACGCGCGCGACCAGTCGGGCGGCAAAGCCGCACTCTGGAAGGTGACGGTGGCTACCAGGGTGGTGGCCGAACCGAAGGCGTTGGTGGCAATGGCAAAATAATCCCCAGCGACGCCTGCGCTGCCGGAGTTGGCGGGAATCAACAGGGTGTTGGTCGCGTTGGGGATCGGAGAAGGACTGCCCACTTTGAACCATTCCCAAGTTATGGCGGCGTTGCTGGTCGCGCCAGCGAACAAGGCGACGCTGTAACCGGGATGATTCGTCTGGCTAAACGGGTTGACCGTGATGATTGGGGGGGTGTTGGTATCGGGAGGCGGAGTAGCTACGAAACTGACTTCGTCGAGGAAGCCGGCATCCAGGAGGTCGCTGTTGTTGCCATCTTTGAAATAGTTCCAGCGCAAGGTGTGCGAACCGGCGCCAATGGGATAAGTCTGCTGCTGCCAGCCGGAATCACCGCTCATGTTGGTTTGCGAGTTTCCATCGGTGAGGAATTCGAGGAAATCGTAGCCGCCCTCGCTGGACACTTTCCACCAGAACGAAAGGGTGCCGGGACCGGCGACGGTGGTTTCGATCCACGTTTGCCCATTGTCACCGATAGCGCCGCTTTGGGCAGCGGACACGTTGTCGTGGGTGTTAGTGGTCTGTCCGAACCAGTTCGCGTCGCCGCTGGTTGTCCAAGTGAGGTTGGTGGCGTTGAGGGCCTCGTCGAGCGGGATGGTGGTGTTGGTTACGGTCGAGCCGGGGTTGCTATGGAGCGAGGTCACTTCGTTCGCGGAGAGAACCCCGGAATAGATTTGGACATCGTCGAGCAGGCCAGAGTAGCTGGACAGAGCGGTCCCGCCGACGGAAAGGTAGTAGTCATTGCCGTTGAGGGGTTCGGTGGTGCCGATTTCAGAGGCTTCGAAGTTGCCATCCACATAGACTTTCTTTTCGCCAGTGGAATGGTTCCGGGTGACCGTGATTAGGTGGTAATTGCCATCGTTGACGATGGCTCCGGAGTGCAGCGTGGTGAAGTTGCCGGCGCCGTCACGGGTAGTGAACGCGGCCTTGCTGCCGGTGATGGCGAGAGGGATCGTATCGTTGGTGGCGTTGTGATCGTTGAAGGCCCAGAAGATACTCGCTCCGAAAGATGCGTTGTCATCGTCATTGCCTCGCGAAGCGGTGGTCTTCACCCAGGCCGAGATGCTGAAGCTGCCGGCGAGGGTCATGTTCCAATTGGTGCGAGTGGAGTCGCTTGGCGTGATGCTGCTCGTGCCAAAGAACTCCACCGCGCCACCACCGGCCGCCGCATCCGTGGCGAATTCATGCAACGGCCCCCACGAACTCCCGCCATTCATGTCGTTGCCGTGGTCCGAACTGTCCTGGCCCAGATTCCCACTGTCATCGAAGGTGTAGCGCGCAATCAAGGTATGTTCGCCGCCAGAGCTTGCAGCAGCGCTGACCGAAAAATTCACGTTCTCAATGGCTTGCAGTGTAGAAGTGGAGACCCAGCCGGAAATGGGCTGGGCTGAATTGGTGTCGCGCGGAGTGGTAGCCACGAGAAGCGGAGTCGGGTAGTTCGTGGTGTAGCGCAATTGGATATGCAAGTTCTCGCCGATGGGAAGCGGCGTCGCCATAAACCAACTGTTTTGGGCTTCCGGGAGGCTGTCATATTGGAAGAATGAATAGCCATCGTTAAAAACAAAAGCGTCGCTGTTGACCCCCCAACTCGCCGGCCACTGCCAGGTCAAAGTGGGTTGATTGGTCTCCAGGATCTGGTTTTCCGCAGGCAAGGTGACGATTAACACGGGCAACATGTTGCTGGTCAGGGTGGGCGCGCTGACGGTGAACTGGTAGAGGTTCGTGGTGGTGGCGTTTGTGAGGAGAATCGTCCAGTTGCCATTGGTGATCTGCTGCAGCACCGAGTCAAAGTTGCCAAAACTGTTGTTGCCACCGCCGGTGACATTGAGGCCGTTGGTGGTCAGGTCAAACTGACGCCAGGAGCCGTTGGTGGGTTGCTGGGGCGAGGCGATCAAGTAATTGCCCAGGGCCGCAGCGGGCAGGGTGGAGTTGGTGCGCAGCTCCGTATAGAAATAATATGACGTGCCTTGCTGTTCGCGAATCAGAAGCAATTCAAAGCTTAGCCCGGCATGGGCGACAGGCAAGACGCATAATAGTGCCAGCAGGCACAAAAGGCCCACTCCAGCTATTCGGCGAACGGATTTGTTTGGTTTATGTTTCATAAGTGTGACTCTGTGTTGGCTTTCTGCATGTCGATCGGACTGCTGAAATGGGACTTCGCCACAAACTCGACCTAGCGGCCCGTGGCGCTAGGCAGTTCATTGAAGTTCACCCACGTCATGAATGTGCCGTTACTGGTGAAGGTGAACTGGTTGGTCACGCCCGTGAGCACGGAGTCGCCGTCGCCGTCGAGCAGCAGCGCGCGGTTGCCGGCGACGCCGCTGAGCGGCACGCCCTGGTCGGCGGCGGTGACCGTGGCGTTGCCTTGAAACGTGTTCACGAAGCCATTGGAGAGGCTCGTGTCATTGACCGTCTCGAACCGCCAGTAGGCCGCCGGGCCGGCATTTAGGACGTTTTGGACGTAGGTCGCGGCCCGCAGGCCGGGGACCGCAAACAGTGTGAGCGCAGCAAGGATGGTGCGGAGTCGATGTGTAATTAGCATAAAGTTACAAGGCTGATTATTGACTGATAAAACCGAGCCGAAGGCGCCAGCCAGGCTTTGTCCCGCTGAACTGACGATGCTTCCCGCAGGAACCTTCCTCAAGCCGCTCACCCAGGCGCGGCATCTGAGCTCACGGACCTGAGCGGTTTCTTGAGCACGTCGCTTATGGGCCCCGTTCACGGGCCTTATACTCGTCTGGAGCCTTTCATTTGTCAATTCGGTGTTATTGATAACACATGCGCTTTTCACGCGCTGCCATGTGACGTTGACGTTCGTGCTGGCGGGTCCTCACCGCGGCGGCGCCGTCGCAAGCCACTTCATCTGATCCAAATAAGATAGTCATCTCTTCTGGAATAACGAATATTATAGCCTAACAGGGCCCGGAGCGCAACAAGGCGGCTTACACTTAAAGGGTAATGGGCAGCGAGAAGCGCATAGCCCGCGCAGTCGGGGTTGCACAAGACCAGTTGCCTCAGCAAATTCATGAACCCATGGTCAAAACCCACGCCGGGCCAAAGCTCGTCGGGCATGTCAGCCGTGACGCCACCGCCATCGAGGCCCCCGAACGGCCGGTGGCCAAACCCACGCCGGCCGCCCCGGCCGCCCCGCGCAAACGCGGGCGGCCCAAGCAAGGTGAAGTTCGTCCGCCTCTGCCGCCCAAACGCTTGGAACTCCAACCGGCGCGCACGCTGGCCAAGAATCTGGCTGACCTGCCCGCCCGTTGTGACGTGGGTTGCAAGCGCAACAGCAAAGGGCACCAGGAAAAACGGGTGGCAGATGCCGAAACCAGAGCCGAGTACATTGACCCCGACCTCAAAGCGCGGGCTGGGGTGTCGTCGAGGGCAGCAAGATCCTGTGCGAATACCCCATCACCCCCGGCCGCATCGAAGGCCACAGTCACCGCGGCAAACCCCTCGCCGCCGATTACGTGCTGATCTATCGCAACCGCAAGCTGGTGGAGGTCGAGGCCAAGGCGCTGGACGAGGAACTGACCGAGGGCGTCGGGCAGGCCAAAAACCACGCTGGCAAGCTGGCGGTGCGGTTTGCCTACTCCACCAACGGCCAGGGCATCTACCAGGTGGATATGTTCCCGGCAGCGCCCGCTGGCCCCAGCGGGCCGCACGAAGGCGCGGTCCACCGCTACCCCACCCCAGACGAGCTGAAGTCGCCGCCGGCGCCCCACAGCCAGACCCTTCGCCAGGACAACATTACCCGGACAGTATCCGGGCTTGACGTTTTCGTCGGATAGGGCACATTACACGGCCTGATTCCAAATCGGAGGTTGTAGCTGCAGCCCCGTTGATACGGGGCACGTATCTCGCGAGTTTGCATTTGCAGCTACATTAGCCCGGTTTAGCACAGATTTATTATGCAGCATATACGCAACATCGCCATCATCGCCCACGTCGATCACGGCAAGACGACACTCGTGGATTGCCTGCTCAAGCAGTCAGGCACGTTTCGCGCCAACCAGGCCATTTCCACCGAGGAGCGCATCATGGACTCGATGGACCTGGAGCGTGAAAAGGGCATCACCATCAAAGCCAAGAACGCCGCGTTCAAGTACAAGGATTACCATGTGAACATCGTGGACACCCCCGGCCACGCCGATTTCGGTGGCGAGGTCGAGCGCATCATGAACATGATTGACGGGGTGCTGCTGGTGGTGGATGCCACGGACGGCCCGCAGGCGCAAACGCGCTTCGTGCTGCGCAAGGCGCTCGAAGCCGGAGCCAAGCCGATTATCGTGATCAACAAGATTGACCGCGAGAATTCCAATCCGCATCGGGTGCTGGACGAAGTGTGGGACCTGTTCGTCTCGCTCCACGCCACGGATGAGCAAATGGATTTCCCGGTGATTTATGCGAGCGCCCGGGATGGCTACGCCAAGACCGATATCACGCACGTGAGCGGCACGATGGAGCCGCTGTTCGCGGCCATCATCAATTACATTCCACCGCCCCGGGCGCACGCGGGCACGGGGTTCCGGCTGCTGGCCGCGAACCTGGATTACTCTGATTATCTGGGCCGAATTGCCTTCGGCAAGATTTACAGCGGCAAGGTCAAGGTGGGGGACACCTCCGTCTGCATCCACGGCGACGGGCGCAAGACCACGGCGAAGATCACGGCCATTTTCCATTTCGAGGGTCTGAAGCGGATTGAAGTTACCGAGGCGCACGCGGGCGACGTGGTGGGTCTGACCGGCTTCGACGATGTGTTCATTGGCGAAACGATTACCGACTCGGTGGATCGCGCCCCGTTGCCGTTCGTGCCGATTGACCCGCCGACCATTCAAATGCAGTTCGCCGTCAACGACAGCCCCCTCGCCGGCATCGACGGTCAGCTTGTCACTGCTCGCCATATCTGGGAGCGGCTGGTGAAGGAAGTCCGCACGAATGTCGCTCTGCGCATCGCGCAGACGGAAGCGCCGAACATCTTTAACGTGAGCGGTCGCGGCGAAATGCAAATCGCCATTCTCGTCGAGCAGATGCGCCGGGAAGGTCACGAGGTGCTGGTGTCGCGTCCCGAAGTGATTTACCGGAAGGACGCCAACGACAAACTGCTGGAGCCGATCGAGCAGCTCTTTCTGGAAATACCCAAGGACGCCATGGGCGTGGTGCTGGAGAACCTTGCCGGTCGCAAGGGCGAAATTTCCGCCATGGACCATCACGGGGACCAGGTCAGCATTGAAGCGCTGATCCCGACCCGCGGGTTAATTGGCTTCGAGACCGATCTCGTCAACCAGACGCGCGGCCTTGGGGTGATGAGCCATCTCTTTCATGAGTATGGCCCTGACCGCGGCGAAATCGCCGCGCGTAAGAACGGCTCGCTCGTGAGCATGGAGACTGGGACAGCGATGTCCTACGCTCTGAACATGATCCAGGAACGCGGCCGGCTGATGGTGGAGCCGGGCGACGCGATCTACGCCGGCATGATTGTCGGCGAGAACGCGCGGGAAAACGACATTCCGGTAAATCCCTGCAAGGCGAAGAAGCTGACCAACATGCGCTCGGTGGGTGACGGCAAAGGCATTCAGCTCAATCCGCCGCTGAAGATGTCCTTGGAGCGCGCCCTGGAGTATATCGGGCCGGACGAATATGTGGAAGCCACGCCCAAGAACCTGCGCCTGCGGAAGAAGATCCTGAACGAGGTCCAGCGCAAGCGAGCCGCGCAAAGCCGCACCGCGCGAGTCGTGGCCGAATAGAACTGCTGACCTCGCCGAGGCGGAGCGCCGGTCTCCGACCCGGCGCGCTCCGGCAAAGCCGCACCGCGAAATTCGTGGCCGAATAGAGCCCTCGCCCCTGCTGCCAGGCTGGCAGCAGGCAGCAAAAACTCCGGTGCCCGATCAGGGGGCGACGCCCGTTCCCTCGCAGGCCGGGCAGGCGGCTGGGGCGTGGCGGATCAGGTGATAGATGTAGTCTTTGAGCTTGGCTCGACGCATCTTAAGCTCCTCGATTTCCTGATCCGTAGCGAAATCGATTTCCTCTTCGATGCGATAGATCTCGTCGTCCAGCCGGTGATACTCGTCGAAAATATTCCGAAAGTGGTCGTCAGACCCCTTGAGTCGCCGGATAGTTTCACGATGTTCCGGAAACTCTCGCAGGATTGGATGATGAAGGTCCATGGGAACGGTCTCCAGTTATTCAGCCTTTCAGCCGATGTTGCTTGTTGACTACGGCCGCGTAAGGGTGGAATCGAGCCGGCAAACGCTGCTCCTCGCTCTGGAGCATTACGCCGGCCAGCCGGGCCGGTGGGTCTGCTGCGCGGCCGTTGGGATTGGCCAGCAAGCAACCGGTTAATTCACGCTTCGTCTGCAATTCCATTCGCGGTCCCGCCACGAGTGGCGGCTTGCGGTTAATCTATTCAAGACCCGGTCGCAGTAAAGCCTTTCTTTTGGAATTTGTTGCGGACGGGATCTGTCCGTAAGGGCACGTAAAGCAGGTGCATTAGACTGCTCCGAGGGCCCGGGCTACGGACGTGGGTTTCTGCTGCCGTAAGTCTAGCAACGGGAGTAACTTACTCACCGCGTCGGTTCAGGTTTAGCTTCGGCGCGTTCACTGCCGGTGGCCCCAGAGTTTGCTGCGGCCGGGCCGGCGTATTCGATCCCCACGATGCAAACATCATCGGCGAAACCGTTATCCGCTGAGAAGCGCTTAATTTCCGCGAGCAGTGAGTCGAACAACCGCGAGACCGGCAATTGCGCGCGGCGCTCTACGCCGGCCACCAGCATCGCCTGGGAGTAGAGCTCGTTCTTGCTGTCCTCGACTTCATACAGCCCGTCGGTAAAGAGCATGACCACGTCTCCCGGGTCGAGTCTAACTTCGGAGGTCTGGTAGGTCGCGTCCTCGAACAGGCCGAGGACAGGCTCGCTTCTGCCGGCCGCATTGATCAACGGCTCGGCGTGGCCGGCGGGGCGGCGAATATGCAGCGGTTTGGGATGACCGGCGTTGGCGTAGCGCATTGCGCCGGTCTTCCAATCTGCCACCAGGTAAAACGCCGTGGTGAGCATCGGTGTGCCGGTGTGTTTAAGGATGGCGTGCAGGTCGGCGTTGAGCTTGCTGAGAAATTGTCCGGGATTGGTGGCCAGCGGTTTGAGCTCCTCCGCCAGCGCGCGGATCATGGCCGTTACCAGCGCCGAGCGGACCCCGTGCCCGGCCACATCGCAGATAAACACGCTGGCCTCGTCTTCGGAAAGCGCGGAGACGGCGAAGAAATCGCCACCCACACTGCCCGCAGGAAGATACCGGTGCGTGAATTGAAAGGCGCTCGCGGCCGGCAGCGCTGTTTGGGGGAAAATCGGATACTGCTGCGGCAGCATGGTCATTTGAATCTCACGTGCCATCTTGAGGTCGTCCTCCATCTGCGCGTTCTTGAGACGCAGTTCTTTGCGGCTTTGGGCCAGCAGTGCGTTAACGCGGCGAATCTTCTCGTCCGCCAGTCGCTGCGCCGTGATGTCCCAGAAGATGCCCTGCAGGCCTATAATGCTCCCCTCCGCGGAGTAAAGCGGGGTCTTGACTACCTGCACGTAGATCTTATCGCGGCCAGGCGGCTGGTGTTCTTCGACGGTGTCATAAGGCTTGCCGGTCTGAATTACGCGCAGGTCGTCGCGCTTGTACTTCTCCGCCAGCGCCGACGGGAAGAAGTCGAAGTCGGTCTTGCCGACAATGTCCTCAAGCGGACGGCCTAGTGTCTTGCAGAACTGCTGATTGACGAAGGTGAAGCGTCCCTGCAGGTCTTTGCGGAGGATATTCTGCGGCAGCGTCTCGACCAGGGAATGATAGAGCGCCTCTGAATTGCGCAGGTTCTCCTCCGCCTGTCGGCGCTGGGTGATGTCCTCCACCGTGCCTTCGTAGTAAAGCAGCCGGCCGCGCGCGTCGCGGATGGCGCGGCAGTTCTCGGATATCCAGATGACCGTGCCATCCTTGCGGTAGATGTGGGATTCGAAGTCCGTTATCGTGTCATGTTCCTGCATGAAGCGGACGAACTCATCGCGCCGGTCTTTTTCGACGTAGAGGCGCCCGCCAATGTCTGTGAGGCCCCGGATCAGTTCCTCCGGTGTTGCATAGCCATAGATCCGGGCCAAGGCCAAGTTGGCCATGAGGTAACGGCCGTCGGGTGTGGTTTGGAATATGCCTTCGACCAGGTGGTCGAAAACACTGTGGTACTTCTCCTCGGCTTCGAGCAGGGTCTGATCCATGCGATGCCGCTCGATGGCGTAACGAATCGAGCGCTCCAGCCAGGCTGGGGTGAGCTGGCTCTTGACCAGGTAATCCTGGGCTCCCTCATGAACCGCCTCCAGGGCGACGATTTCGTCGTCGCTATCCCCGACTGCGATGATGGGCACGTGCGGTGCCTGGGCCCGGATCAGTAGAATATTGGCGAGCCCAGCGCCATCCGGGACATAAATATCCAGCATGACCGAATCGAATCCCTTCGCCTGCAACTCCGACAAACCGGCTTCCAGGTCGGCAGCCGGCCACATCTCGGCCGTGAGATCCCGGGCCTGGCCCAGCATTTCGCCCACATAGCGGGCGAAACCGGGTTCATGCTCAATCAGTAATATCTTCAACTGCTCCTGCGGCATACCTTTTCATCCAGGTCGAACATCCGACCTATTAGTGCGTAAATCCAACCATCGCAGCATCTCGCCCTGCCCGCAAGCCGTTTGCGCCTGGCGGCGGCAGCGCACCTGGAAGAGTGTTGCGCGCTAGTGCTTGCTTGCATTAATAAGCGATACTTGGGCCGCCGCGTGCCCTCACGCGGCGCTATCGCTAACCTCTGCAACCAAGCTCTCGTATTAGCTGGTTAAGCGCACAACGATTTGCCTTGCGAAACCTTGAGTCAGCCCCAACCGTGCCAACGGCATGAAACTTTCGCATTTGCGCCGATTGTTGGCGATATTGCCCCTTGCCGTCTTTACCGTTTCGGCGGCAGCATCGCAGCCCAACATCATCTTCGTCCTGACCGACGATCAGGGCTACGGGGACCTCTCCTGCCACGGTAACCCGGTCCTGAAGACGCCCAATCTCGACCGGCTTCACGACGAGGCGGTGCGGTTTACGGATTTCCACGTCAGCCCCACCTGTGCGCCAACGCGCTCGGCGTTGTACTCCGGCCGGCACGAGTTCCGCAATGGCGTCACCCACACGATTTACGAGCGCGAGCGGCTTACGCTCAACGCGACGACCCTGGCGCAAGTGCTCCAGGGCGCGGGCTACACCACGGGTATCTTTGGCAAGTGGCACCTGGGGGATCAGGCCGAATACCAGCCCAACCGGCGCGGCTTCGATGAGGTGTTCATCCACGGCGGTGGTGGCATCGGCCAAACTTACACGGGAAGTTGCGGTGACGCGCCGGGCAACACGTATTTCAACCCGGCGATCCTGCACAACGGGAAGTTCGAGAAGACGCAGGGCTATTGCACGGACCTCTTTTTCAGCCAGGCGCTGAAGTGGATCGAGTCGGTGAAAGGTAAGCGGCCGTTCTATGCCTACATCGCCTGCAATGCCCCGCACTCCCCGCTCCAGGTGCCGAAGGAATACGAACAGTTATACGCGGGCAAGGTGGACGCTGATGCCGCCAGGTTCTTCGGCATGATCGCCGACATCGACGACAACGTAGGCCGCATGCTTGCGAAGTTGAAGGAGTGGGGCATCGAGCGGGACACGCTGGTGGTGTTCATGAACGACAACGGCGGCACGGCTGGCACGAAGGTGTTCAACACTGGGATGCGCGGGCAGAAGTGCACTGCGTGGCTGGGCGGCACGCGGGCCATCTCGTTCTGGCGCTGGCCGGGGGCTTTCAAGCCCGCTGACGTCAGCGTGCTCACCGCCCACATTGATTTCTTTCCGACCATCGCGGAGCTGGCGGGCGCGAAGCTGAGCGGCCCAGTGCAGGCGCAAGTGGAAGGACGCAGCCTGGTCCCGCTGCTCAGGAACCCGGACGCGGCGTGGCCGGACCGGGTGCTCTTCACGCACGTTGGGCGGTGGGAACGCGGCCAGGCCGCGCAGGCCAAGTATCGCGACTGCAGCGTGCGCAACAGCCGCTGGCAGATGGTCGGTGTCTCCAAGGCTGGGGACAAGCAGTGGCAGTTGTTCGATGTGAAGGCCGATCCGGGCGAGAAGAACGATGTCGCCTCACTGCACCCGGACGTCGTCAAGGAACTGGACGCTGCCTACGACAAGTGGTGGGACTCGGTGCAGCCGCAGCTTGTGAACGAGAATGCCGTCGGACCGAAGGTCAACCCGTTCAAAGAGCTATACTGGAAGCAGTTTGGGAA
>Ga0194060_10003327_pt1 | contig 11374 bp, 9 predicted proteins | sample SepL225m_MetaG_FD_163427 | JGI IMG/M metagenome (GOLD analysis project Ga0194060, IMG submission 163427) | Anoxic zone freshwater microbial communities from boreal shield lake in IISD Experimental Lakes Area, Ontario, Canada - Sep2016-L222-5m | ecosystem: Environmental > Aquatic > Freshwater >... | reverse complement strand
GAACGACGTAAGGACTGCAGTCTTCGTTGGTGAGCCGTGTGGTGCCGACGCCGCCGGCGATGTAGATGCGTTTCTTCTCGGTGACGATCTTGGAGATCGCAAGCGCGACTGCGGAATTGTTGCCGTCGACCACCAGGTCCACGCCTTGAGTATCTATCCACCTGCGCACGACCTGCGAACCTACGTCCGGCTTGTTCTGATGGTCGGCGTAGACGACTTCCACGTTTCTGCCGAGCACCTTGCCGCCGAAATCCGCCACCGCCATGCGCGCTGCCTCGACCGAGCCCATGCCGCCGATATCAGCATAAAGTCCCGACATGTCGCTCAGCACGGCGATCCTGACCGCGTCGTCGGAAACGGCACCGGGCTTGGCCGCAGCGCTTTGAGCTGCGGCCTGACCGGCGCAGAAGGCAAGCGACGCCGAAAGCAGCAGAGAAGGAATTCGGGATTTCATAGTCGACCTCCTAAATGAGTTTTCATTGATGATGTTGTCGCCATCCCTGCGCAGGAATACGGGGCACCTTGGGCAGTTTCTTCGTTCCAAGTCAGGATTCCGGGTCCGTTTGCAAGGTGTTCTCGTCCCCCGGCAAATGTCTAATCTACTAACGATCCTGGAAAAATGTGCGATCGATATTAAATGGTATACCTTTTACGGTATTCACCGAGTGCTCGCGATGCGAGACATTTCAGGGTTTCTCACCGGACTCTGAATGTATGCCTTGCTGCCATGTGGACGGTTTGCCGAAGTTGCTGCGTGCGCGTTTTTCCAGCCAGTATCCGTAAATAGGCGAAACCTGAGCGAACGGCGCAGCTATCCCAAGTTTCTGCGCCGCATCCAGCGCCCAGTTTGGGTTGTGCAAAAACTCCCTGCCCAATGCAACCAAGTCTGCACTTCCGGACCGCAAAATGTCCTCCGCCTGGTCGGCGTGGACGATCATGCCCACCGCCATCGTCATGATCCCGGCTTCGGCCTTGACCTGCCGCGCATATGGAACCTGATAACCATACGGCGAAGGCGTTTCGGAGCCGACTGCCTCCGACATGCCGCCCGAGCTGCAGTCGATGACGTCTACGCCGTTTGCTTTGAGCTCACTTGCCAAAGCGACGCTGTCCTCTATCGTCCATCCGCTCTCGTCAACTGCCGAGATGCGGAAAAACAGAGGCTTATCCGCGGGCCATGACTGCCGTACTCGCCGCGCGACCTCAACGGCAAAGCGCATGCGGTTCTTCAGCGAGCCGCCATACCCGTCGGTTCGCCGGTTCGCCGCAGGAGAAAGGAACTGATGAATCAGGTAGCCGTGTCCGCCATGAATCTCCACCACATCGAAGCCCGCTTGCTCCGCGCGCCGTGCGGCATCTCCCCATGCTTCGACGACGGTGCGGATGTCCTCGTGCGACATTTCGCGCGGGACAGCGGATTTTTCCGAATGCGCAATGGGACTGGGACCGATCAATTCCCACTCTTCCCCATGGTCCACACCCGGGCACTGTGCGAGCGGCACACGCCCTTCCCACGGGACGGATCTCCTGGCCTTGCGCCCGGAGTGGCCAAGTTGAATACCCGGGACGGCTCCGCTCCTCTTGATCAGCTCGGTAATGTGGCGCAGAGATTCGATGAAATCGTCTTTCCATAGTCCGGCGTCTTTGGGCGTAGAGCATCCGCGAGATTCCACTTTGGTGGATTCCATGAACACCAGGCCCGCGCCTCCAGCGGCAAACTTGCCAAGGTGCGCGAGATGCCAATCGTTGACGAATCCGCCCGTCGCGGAATATTGAAGCATCGGCGATACGACAATCCGGTTTCGCAGCGTCACTTCACGAAGCCGGATTGGTGAAAACAAGACTGGATCCATCGTTTACCTTTCCTGAATTTCGGTTATCCACCTCAATAAGACGGAATGTTCGGAGCGAAGCTGATCCCGGGCGTTCAGCTTGATGCAGCGCGGTCGCCGCGGATCTATCGGCCGATGCGCGCCAAATGACTTATCGTCCATCAGCGTAGCGCGCCGGCGCGTGAAAGCCCAGCAACTGATTGAACAATGCCGGTTTCCCGTCCACGCTGGCACCGCACGCCCCCAGTGCACGAGCATTGAGTCCGCACAGTGCGGTTCGCAACCCCTGCTCGCTGATCGCCTCGATCATCAGCACGCAGTCGACGAAACGATCGCCCTTGCGGGTGAACTGCGTCGTTACGGTTTGCACGACGTCCCGGTCGCATTCCGCAAGCCGCGCCGCTACCACGTCACGGCAGGCGACCAGGCCGGATAGTATGTCCGCCGCAGCCGACAGTCGCAATGCCGTCCGATCACCGCCTGGCAGGGTCAGCATGACCAGCGCCAGGCGGGTGCCTTCGCCTTCGCCGTATTCGGCAGTAATGCGGCAAAACCCCTTTATGGTGCCGCGAAACAGCGGGATATAACGGCGGCTGTGGTCATCGGGCAAACGTTGCAGCGCGAGATAGGGTTCCGACCTGAATACGTCGATACTTGCGGTGCGATAGACCGCCAGGTATTTGGGCGTCCCTTCGAACGCGACAAAACGCCGTCCGCTGATGAAGCCGGGTACCCCAAGTACGCGGTCGCGCATATGCTCGCGGTTGTACCAGTCGTTGAAGCCGGATTCGGATTCTTCCGGAATATCGGTCCAGACCAGCGTCAATCCGGGCGGGTGCGCGCTCACTGTGCAACCATTGGTAAGGCATGGCGGCATGCTGCCGCTCCTCCGGGCGCTTTAGCGCAATACCGTCGATACTGACTCCGAGCGCGGAGCATACTACTGGCGAGAAACGCGGCACCCGTTGCAGAATACTGGTTTTTCATGGTATCTGGATCTTCAGATGGTGTTTAAGCAGGTGTTCGGGTCAAAATGTGCGATTGACATGAAATGGTATACCATTTATATTATTTGGGATACTGTATCAATGGAATCAAGCGAAGCGCCTGCGCTGGTTAAAAAATGGCTGCGCTTAGTTGCTCACTTAAGGGGGCGTTGATGAACAATAAAAAGTGCGCATTCCGTTGGTTTTTCGCGCTGGCCCTGGTGTTGGTTGCCGGCATGGCAAATGGCCAAACCTATCCCGCCCAGCCGGTCAAATTGGTTGTTGCCTTTCCGCCTGGAGGAACTACCGACATCCTCGCCCGCGTCTTCGCCAAGAAGATGACCGAAACCTGGGGCCAACCGGTAGTGGTTGAAAATCGATCTGGCGCAGGCGGGCTTATCGGCACTGAGTCCGTCGCGCGTTCGGCGCCAGACGGTTACACCATACTCTTAGGTGCCGTAGGCAACATGGCGGTCAACCTGAGTTTGTATAAGAAGCTGCCTTACGACACAGAGAGGGATTTTGCGCCGATTACACTTTTGGCGACGCTTCCCAACATACTGGCGATCAATCCATCGCTTCCCATAAAAAACGTGAAGGAATTGATCAGTTATGCCAAGGCCAACCCGGGCAAGCTGACCTTCGCGTCTGCGGGTGCGGGCACTGCCTCGCACCTCGCCGGTGAGATGTTGCGCAAGGTGGCTGAAGTCAACATTGTCCACGTCCCGTATCGGGGCAGCTCGCCCGCGCTGACTGACTTGATCGCGGGGCATGTCGCCATGACTTTCGACTATATGCCAAGCGCTCTGCCCTACGTCAGGAGCGGAAAGCTCAGAGGACTTGCAGTCACCGGAGCTTCGAGGACAAAGGCCGCGCCCGAATTGCCGACCATGATCGAGGATGGCTTGCCCGGTTTCAATTTGGTGACTTGGTACGCCGTGTACGCACCCAAGGGTACGCCCGCGGATATAGTCAGTAAGGTGCGGAACACGATTGCCTTGGCAGCTACCGACCCGGAACTGATCAAACGCATGGACGACCTTGCCGTAGATTTGGTGGCCAGCACGCCGGAAGAACTTGCTCGTTATCAACGTGCAGAAATTGAACGATGGGCTGTTTTTGTCCGGGACGCCAAGATAACGGTTGACTGAACTTTCGCTGCACGGAGGCGACTGTCGATGGGGCTACGCGAGCATGAGAGGTCCCGCGATCGCTGTCACCGTGCCAACTTAAGCCGATCGGGACGCCGGCCCGACCCGGTCGACCCACCGGCCCGAGGAGGACATTGGAAATGCGCGCATTGAGCCGATTTGCTTCCACGCTTTTTTTTGGTTTCGTCTTTTTTGGGCTGGCTGCAAGCTCATTTGGCGCCTATCCGGAAAAGCCGATACGCATCATCGTTCCTTACCCGCCGGGGGGCATGACCGATATCCTCGCCCGGGCGATAGGGCAGAAACTCGGTGACAAATTGGGCCAACCGGTGGTGATCGACAATCGCGGCGGCGCTGGTGGCACCATAGGCAGCAACCTCGCCGCCAAATCGGCGCCGGACGGCTATACCCTGGTGCTGGGCACTTTCGGCAGCCATGCGGTGAACTATGCGCTGGTGGAGAAGCTGCCCTATCATCCGCTCAAGGATTTCGCCCAGGTGATTCCGATTGCGGCGGTGCCCAACGTACTGGTGGTTCCGGCCACCTCTGCGATCATGTCGTTCACGGATATTGTCGCCAGGGCACGGGCGAAACCGGGCGAACTGAGCCACGCGAGCACCGGGATCGGCGCATCGCCGCAACTCAGCCTGCATCTGCTGAAGCTGATGGCCAAGGTCGACATACTCGAAGTCATGTACAAGGGCGGGGCGCCCGCGCTCACCGACCTGCTCGCCGGGCATGTCACCATGGCCTTTGATGCCGTGGGCACATCGATACCGCAAATCAAGGCGGGGAAACTGCGCCCGCTCGCGGTGACCAGCAGCCACCGCGTGAAGGCGCTGTCCGAAGTGCCGACCATCGCCGAAAGCGGTTACCCCGGATTCGACGTCGTCGCCTGGTACGCGCTGTGGGCGCCGGCCGGCACGCCGCCGGAAATCGTGCGCAGGCTGAACGAGGAAATCAACCTGATACTGCAGATGCCCGATATAGTCGAACGGCTGTCCGGCTTTGGTGCCGAGGTCATGGGCGGAACGGTGGAGGCGTTCACCGCGTTCCATCAAAAGGAATTCGAACGCTGGACGGCATTCGTCAAGGCGACCGGCATCAAGTCGGAGTAGCACGCGACCAACGCGCATTCAGTTCAGACTGCCGCACCGGAGGAGCAAAAAATGAATTCGACCCTGCGCGGCATCGCCGCAGGCCTGTTGGCCATGCTCGCATGTTTCGTCCAGCCGGCGTCCGGCGCCTACCCGGAAAAACCGATACGCCTGATTGTCACTTTTCCTGCGGGCGGCGTGACCGACATCCTCGGGCGCACCGTGGCGCAGAAGCTGTCCGAACGGCTGGGCCAGCCCGTGATCGTGGACAATCGGGGCGGCATGGGGGGATCAATCGGCACCCAGGTGGTGGCCAGGGCCGCGCCGGATGGTTATACGCTCGTGTTCTCCAATGCCGGGTCGTTCACCCTCAATACCGTGCTGTACAAGGATATCGGCTACGATCCCCTGAAGGATTTCGATCCGGTGATTTCAGTGGCGGCGGTGACCAATATCCTGGTCGTCCCGGCGGCTTCCCCCTTTAAGACACTGGCCGAACTCATCGCAGCCGCGCGCGCCAAGCCGGGGTCGCTGAACTACGCGAGCACCGGAATCGGGGCGTCGCCCTACCTCGGTGCCGAACTGCTGAAGCAAATGGCCAGGGTGGACATTACCGAAGTCACCTACAAAGGGGCGGCGCCGGCGCTGATCGATCTGGTTTCCGGGCAGGTCGACATGCTGTTCGAGGCGGCTGCGACCTCGATGCCCTACATCAAGAGCGGCCGGTTGCGGCCGCTGGGCGCCAGCAGCCTGAAGCGTATCGGCGCTTTGCCGGATGTGCCGACCATAGCAGAGCAGGGCTATCCCGGCTTCGATGTGGTCGCCTGGTTCGGCATCTGGGCTCCCGCGGGGACGCCGTCCGACGTATTGCAAAAACTCAACACCGAAATCGACGCCATCCTCAAGCTGCCGGACGTGGTCGAGCGCTTGACCGGCATGGGCGTGGGGATCATGGGCGGTTCCAGGGAGGTATTCTCCGCCTATCACCGGTCGGAATTCGACAAATGGACCACGTTCCTGAAGAACACCGGGATCAAGGCCCAATAGCGCGACGGCGCAATATCAGGCTGCGTGGATAAGCGCTGAGTGGCTGGCGGCGGCCGGCAACGGATGCGCGCAGGAAACGACTTTTTTCTATGCAAGAATGAACTGCCGAGCCGATGTCGGTGTGCAGATCGTCAGCGATAACAACGGAGGAGACGGGGATGAGCGAAAAAAAGCGCAGTTTCTACGGTTGGGGATTCGAGGAAGACGCCGTTTCGGCGGAGGAACTCGGCTGGTTCGAGCGCGCATGGTCGGCGCTTTTCCGGGTCGACCGCTTCGAACCGGCGCCGATGCCGCGCGAGTCGGAGATAGTGCTGCGCGCGCCGCGGGCGTCGCTCACGCCGGCTCTGAAGGCATTCTGCACCGACGACAAGTACGAACGCCTGTTTCATTGCTACGGCCGTTCGGTCCACGACCTCGCCCGGATGATACACCGCCGGGATTTTTCCAATCCGCCCGACGCTGTCGCCTATCCGCGCAACGAATCCGATATCAGCGCGGTCCTCGACTGGTGCGGGGCCAACGACTTTGCCGCAATCCCCTTTGGCGGCGGTTCCAGCGTCGTCGGCGGCGTGAATCCGCCCGCCGATGAACGCTACCGCGGCACGGTGACGATAGACCTCAAACATCTCAACCGCGTGCTCGAGGTGGACAAGACGTCCCAGGCGGCGCGGATTCAGTGCGGCGTTCTCGGACCGGACCTCGAGCGCCAACTCAAGCCCACCGGCCTGACGATGCGCTTCTTTCTGCAGGCATTCGAGTTCTCGTCACTGGGCGGGTGGATCGCCACGCGTGCGGCCGGCCACTACGCGACGGTCTACAGCCAGATCGACGACCATATCGAGAGCCTGCGCGTGGTCACCCCGTCCGGGTTAATCGCGACGCGCCGGCTGCCGACTTCGGGCGCCGGACCCAGCCCCGACCGGCTGTTTCTCGGCTCCGAGGGTGCACTAGGCATCATCACCGAAGCCTGGGTGCGGCTGCATCGCCGGCCCACGATCCGACTGTCGACCACGGTGCGGTTCGGCGACTACGAGAAGGCGGTTGCCGCGGTGCGAACGATCAGCCAGGCCGGGCTGTATCCGGCCAACGCGCGCCTGATCGAGCGCGACGAGGCGAAATTTACCGAGGCCGGAGACGGCACTTACGATCTGCTCGTCCTGTCCTTCGAGTCGGCGGACCATCCGCTCGAACCCTGGATGAACCGGGCGCTCGAGATCTGCGGCGACCACGGCGGCGATTGGGACCGCAAGGCGCTGGCCGAGGAGGATTCGCAACGACACGGCGCCGCCGGCAACTGGCGCGACAAGTTCCTGCGCGGCCCCTACCTGCGCGAGCATGCGATTGCGCGGGGCGTGATGCGCGACACCACGGAAAGCTGCATCACCTGGGATCGCTACATGGAATTCCAGACGCGGGTCAAGGAGGCGACCTTGCGCGCGATCCGCGAGGTGACCGGTCGTGATGGAACGTGCACCGTGCGCTTTACCCACCTTTATCCGGACGGGCCGGCGCCGTACTTCACCTGGCACGCCCTTGGCGACAAGGCCAGGCTGGTCGAGCAGTTCTGGGCGATCAAGTCAGCCGCTTCGGCCGCGATGGTCGACGCCGGCGGCACCATCACCCATCACCACGCGCTAGGCCGCGACCACCGGACCTGGTACGACCAGGAGCGGCCGGAACTATTTGCCGATGCGTTGAAGGCGGTCAAAAAGCGGCTGGACCCGCACCACGTGCTGAACCCCGGTATCCTGATCGACCGATGAAACCGGGGAAGCGTATCGCTGCCGAGGGGGAGACATTATGAAGCAAGCCGCAATTGTTCGACGCGCAGCTTTGGCTCTCATGGCCGCGCTGGTGTTGCCGCTAACCGCTTACGCGCAGGCGTGGCCGACGCGGCAGCCGATCAGGTTCGTCATTCCGTATCCGCCGGGCGGCGCCTCCGACGTGACCGCGCGCATACTCGGGGCCAAGTTGAGCGAATCCCTGGGGCAGTCGGTGGTGATCGAGAATCGCCCCGGGGCGAACGGCATCATCGCGCTCGAGTCCGTCGCGAAAGCCGGACCGGACGGTTACACCATACTGATGGCGAACCTTGGCCCGAACGCCATCAACCCGGTGGTCTACGACAAGCTGCCTTATGACGCGATCAGGGACTTCGCGCCGATCACGCTGACCTCGGTTGTTCCCCAGATCGTGGTGGTGGCGCCGGCGCTGCCGGTCAAGTCGGTGCAGGAATTGATCGCATACGCCAAGGCGAATCCGGGCAAGCTCGCCTTCGCCTCGGCCGGCAACGGCGCGTCGAACCATCTGTCGGGCGAACTGTTCAACGCCATGGCCGGGATCAAGATGGTGCACGTGCCGTACAAGGGCGACACCCCCGGATTGACCGATGTGATGTCGGGTGCGGTCGGCGTGGCGTTCCCCACCGCCGTTGCGGCGATGCCGAACGTCAAGGCCGGAAGGCTGCGAGCGATTGCGGTCACCAGCGCCAAGCGGATACCGTCGCTGCCTGACGTGCCGACGGTGGCCGAAGCCGGCCTCCCGGGTTACGAAGCGGTGTCATGGGGCGGCGTGATGGCGCCCGCCGGCACGCCGCCGGAAATCATCAACCGGTTCAATCTAGAGATCAACCGGATTCTGAAGCTGCCTGACGTTGCCGAGAAACTGTCGTCGCTGGGCGCCGAGATCGTCGGCAGCACGCCCGACGAGTTCGCCGCCTACCTGAAGGCGGAAATCGCCAAATGGGGCAAGGTAGCGCGCGACAATAACGTCAAGCTCGACTGAATGACGAATCGACCGCTGCGCAGCAACTTCGAGCCCGGCTCGCCGCGCTGGTCGGTGCGCCGCGTGCGCCTGCGAACGAACATGGATGACTGTCTATATGCGAGCGCGTGGTCGCGCCGGTGTCCCGGGGCACAGTCCTGATGCGCCCGCCGCCGCCGCGATAAGCACGGGTATTATCGAGTCGAGAACTGGAGGCTGTAACCATGGCAAACGTCGAGTACTTTCAATCCGCGTCGGGGAAGTTGGAAGACGTAAAGGTCGGGACGACCCTGACTTTCACCAAGACGGTGTCAGAATCCGATGTCTATTTGTTCGCCGGCATCACCGGCGACTTCTCGCCCAACCACGTGGACGCCGAGTACATGCGGCAGGGGCGCTACGGCGAGCGCATCGCCCACGGCGCATTGATGGTCGGATTCATGTCCGCAGCGTCCGCGCGCATGCGAGTCGGCCGCACGGTATCGCTGGGTTACGACCGGATGCGCTTCGTCGCGCCGGTAAGGTTCGGGGACACGATCGCCACCCAATATACGATCACTGAAGTCGATCTGGAGAAAAGGCGCATATACAACCAGGTAACCTGCACCAACCAGAAAGGCGAGACGGTCGCGGCGGCGATCCATATCCGCGCCTTCGTCGACTGACGACCGATAACTCAGGGAGCGACAACAATGTCCATCTGGCGATTTTCCGGAATCTTCAGGCAGGCGCGCAGTCTCGGCGTCGCACTGCTCGCGATTGCCGCGGTCGCGGCGCTTTCGGCGGCCGCAGTCGCGCAGCCCTACCCGAACAAACCGGTCAGGGTATTCGTGCCCTATCCGCCGGGCGGCGGCACCGACGTGCTCGCACGTATCGTCGCGCCCAAGTTGTCCGAAAACCTGGGCCAGCAGGTCGTCATCGACAACCGGCCCGGCGCCGGCGGCACGCTGGGTTCGGCCATCGCCGCCCGCGCCCCGGCCGACGGCTACAACCTGCTCATCCTCAACACGCTGCCGCACACGTCGGCGGCGGGGCTGTATGCGAAGCTAGGCTACGATCCGGTCAAGGACTTCACCGCGGTGGGCATGGTCGCGGCGACGCCCTATGTGCTTGCAGTGCATCCGTCGGTGCCTGCGAATACGCTGGCCGAATTCATTGCGCTCGCGCGGGCCAGGCCCGGCGCGCTCAACTACGCGTCCGCCGGAACCGGCAGCGCCACCCACCTCGCGGCCGAACTGTTCAAGAGCGTGACCAAGGTCAATCTGACGCATATCCCGTACAAGGGCGGCGGCCCGGGAATTTCAGACCTGCTCGGCGGGCAGGTGCAACTCACCTTCGAAAACATACTCGCGCTGATGCCGCACATCAAGGCGGGGAAGCTGCGCGCGCTCGCGGTGACGAGCAGGAAGCGCTCCTTGATTTTTCCCGATCTGCCGACCGTCGCCGAAGCCGGGTATCCGGACTTCGACGTCGTCGGCCAATTCGGCTTTGTCGTGCCTGCGGGTGTGGCGCGCGAAATCATCGCGCAGCTCAACGCGGACCTGACGAAGGCGGTGAAATCGCCGGAACTGACGAACCAGCTCAATTCGCAGGGCAGCGAACCGAGGACATCGACGCCGGAAGAGTTCGACGCGATCATCCGGGCCGAGTCCGCGAAATGGCTGGGCGTCATTCGCGACGCCGGGATCAAGGTCGAATGAAGGCCATGGCGGCGAACCCTGGCGGTGGTCGGTGCAGCGCATGACGCCGTTCAAGGATATTCCTGTCGCCGTCGCCGACGTGCTGGTCCTGGGCGGCGGGCTTGCCGGCCACCGCGCCGCCGCTGCGGCGCGCGCGAGCGGCGCCGCGGTGGCCATGGCCTATCACGCGCGCGGCGCGTCGCAGCACGTCTCCGGATTCAACGTACCGCTGGGCCATGCCGACCCGCGCGACAGCGCCGACGCCTATTTCGAGGACATGGTGCGCGGCGGCTACGCGCTGAACGAGCGCCGGCTGGTGCGGGCGCTGGCCGATGGCGCGGCGGGCGCACTCGCGGAGCTGGACGCCATCGGAGTGCCGTTCGCGCGCGACGGCGGTAAATTCGCACAGCGCCATCTTTCCGGCAATACCTATGCGCGCTCGGTGTACCACCCGAACGGCATCGGTAAGCTTGCGCTGGACCGGCTTGCCGGGTATTGCAAAGACAACGGCGTCGAGGCCTACGCCGGCTGGAGGGCGATCGCGCTGCTGCGCGACGGCGCCGACGTGGTCGGCGCGCTGCTGGTGAAGCGCAATACGCTCGAACTGCTGGCCGTGCATGCTGGAGCCACCATACTCGCGACCGGCGGCATAGGCGCGATCTATGCGGACAGCACCTATCCGGCCGACGTCGCCGCGGATTCGTACGCCTTCGCGTTCGATGCCGGGGCGACGCTCATCGATATGGAATTCGTGCAATTCGAGCCGACGGTGGTGGTGCAGCCGGAGGGTTGCAAGGGCATGGAAATGCCCACGGCAAT
>Ga0194060_10003325_pt1 | contig 11378 bp, 12 predicted proteins | sample SepL225m_MetaG_FD_163427 | JGI IMG/M metagenome (GOLD analysis project Ga0194060, IMG submission 163427) | Anoxic zone freshwater microbial communities from boreal shield lake in IISD Experimental Lakes Area, Ontario, Canada - Sep2016-L222-5m | ecosystem: Environmental > Aquatic > Freshwater >... | reverse complement strand
AGAGCTCGACAGGCAAAAGCGCCTGCCCGTCCTGACTTCCGCCACGCCCTGCAAGACTTTCTCCGGCGTGACCAGGTTCATGCGCCCGCGCTGGTCGTCCGGGCCGAATTCGCCCCAGTTCGAACCGGGCGGGCGTTGCTTCCATCGTTGCGACATGTTGTTTACCCCCGAGATGTCAAAGCAAGCTGAATTGCCGGTAGCCGGCGAGTTGCGGAATATTCATGCGAGGCCACGGCCTGCGCTCGCCCGCGACGCCCGACGTGCGCGCGTCAACCGTACTGCCGCGTCACCCATTCGGCGACGCAGGCCGGTTTGTCCGAGCCCTCGCGTTCCACCGTCACCGTCCAGGTGAGCTGCGATCCGCCCTTGATGCTGTCGAGGCCGGCGAGCACGAAGTGGCCGCGGATGCGCGAACCGGCCGGCACCGCGCCGGTGAAGCGCACGCGGTTGAGGCCGTAGTTGACGCCCATTTTCATGCGGCTGACGTCGATCGCGGACTCCAGCAGATGCGACAGCAGCGACAGCGTCAGAAAACCGTGCGCGATCGTGCCGCCGTAGGGCGACTCGCGCCGCGCCCGCTCCGGGTCGACATGGATCCACTGCGGATCGACGATGGCGCTCGCAAACTGGTCGATGCGATCCTGTCCGACTTCGAACCAGGGCGACACGCCCACTTCCTGGCCGACTTTCTGCTGCAACTGAGTGATATCGTTCATGCGGTCATTTTGCCATGAAACAACTGGCGCAACGCGTGGCGATTGCACCGTCCGGCAAAGCGAAGCAGAATGCCTTCCTTGCTTTGAAGAGGCTGAATGGCGATGGCTTTGGTGCCCCGCAACGCCAGGTTATTTCTCCCGATCGGCTGCATCGCCGCGCTGCTCGCGGTCGCCATCGGCGCTTTCGGCGCGCACGGGCTGAAGGCGCGCGTCGCGCCGGACTTGATGGCCGTGTTCAAGACCGGCGTCGAGTATCACTTCTACCACGCGCTCGGCATGGTCCTCGTCGGCCTGGCGGCGTTCCATCTGCCGCAGTCCGGTCATCTCAAAGCCGCCGGCTGGTGCATGCTCGCCGGCATCGTGCTGTTCTCCGGCAGCCTCTACCTGCTCGCGCTGACCGGCTTGGCATGGCTGGGGGCGGTCACCCCGTTCGGCGGCCTCGCCTTTCTCGCCGCCTGGGGACTGTTTGCGACCGCGGCCCTAAGAAACCATTAGGGCAGCTGCAGCAGTTTGACGATCTCGCCGTGACCGCGCCGCCGCGCGATGTCCAGGGCCGTTTCTCCGGCCATGGTGTGCAGTCCGCGGCTGGCGCCCTGATTGAGCAATAGCATCACCGCCGCTTCGTGTCCGCCGTCCGCAGCACCGTGCAGAGCGCTGTTGCCGCGCTGGTCCACGGCATTGACTTCGGCGCCGCGCTCGATCAGGAGCTTCGCCGCCCGGCCGTGCCCGCTTGCGGCGGCCCAGAACAGCGGCCGCTCGCCGTCCCGATTGGCGCGGTTCACCTGGGCGCCGCGCTCCAGCAGCAGCAGCAACAGACCCGCGTCGCCGTTCAACGCCGCCGCGTGCAGCGCGGTCTCGCCGTTCGCCGTGCCGATCTTCACATCCGCGCCCTTGCGCAGCAGCAAGCGCGCGGTCTCGGCCTGACCGGCCTCCACGGCGAGATATAGCAGCGTTTCGCCGTCTTCGTTGCGCGTGTCGACTCCCGCACCGGCGACGATGAGGCGCTCCACTTCGTCCGGATTTCCCGCGACGACGGCCTCCAGGATCGGCGGCTGTTGCGCCCGGGCCGTGGCCGCGCCGAAAGCGAAACACAGTACGAGCAGCAATTTGAAGGGTCCGCGCATGGGGATGCATTCTACCGATAGCCGCGGCACACCGGATGTGCGCTCGACGCGCGCCGCACCCAATGCGCCCGCCATTGGCATTACAATTCTCCCATGGCAGTGTTGCGCATCGTCGATTCCATCACCGAGCTCGGCCCCGCGGACGAGGGCTGCATTGCGGTCAGCGGCTCGCACGGCGGCATGAGCTCGGCGCGCTACGCGCTGGCGGCGCGTCCGCGGCTTTCCGTGTTCAACGACGCCGGCGTGGGCAAGGATGCAGCCGGCCTGGCGGCCCTCGCCTTCCTGCAGTCCCACGGCCTCGCCGCCTGTACGGTAGCGCATGCGAGCGCACGCATCGGCGAAGCGCAAAGCACGTTCGCTGAAGGGGTCGTCAGCCACGCGAACGCCCTCGCTGCGGCGCTGGGCGTGCAGGCAGGCGAGAACTGCAAGGCGATGGTCGAACGCTTGCGCAGCGGCGCCTGAGTTCGCCACCGGGCGCCGGTTCCGGTCGCCGGCGTCAGGCCGGCTTCAGCGGCAGTTCGCGCAGGCGCTGGCCGGTAAGGGCGAACACGGCGTTGGCCACGGCCGGCGCAATCGGCGGCGTCCCCGGCTCGCCCACGCCTTCGGGATGTTCCGTGCTAGGAATGATGTCGGTCTCGATCACCGGACATTCATCCATGCGCAGCACCGGGTAATCGTGGAAATTGCTCTGTTGCACCCGGCCCTCGACGATGTCGATCTTGCCGTAGAGCGCCGCGGACAGCCCGAACACGATGCCGCCCTCCATCTGCTGCCGGATCAGGCCGGGATTGACCGCAAAGCCGCAATCGACCACGCACACCACGCGGTGCACGCGGATGCGCTTGTCCGCCGTCAGCGACACCTCCGCCACCTGCGCCACGACCGATCCGAAAGACTGGTGCAACGCCACGCCGCGCGCGCGACGGCGGCCGTCGGCTGCAGGTGTGAGCGGCCTGCCCCAGCCGGAGAGTTCGGCCGCGCGCATGAGCACGCGCAGATGGCGCGGGTGCCGCGCCAGCAACGCGGCGCGAAACGCCACCGGGTCTTTGCCTGCGGCCGCAGCGGCTTCGTCGATGAAGCTTTCCTTGAAAAAGGCCTGGTGCGAGTGGCCCACGGAGCGCCAGAAGCCCACCGGTAGCGGCAGGTCGACGATCTCGTGGGCGATGCGCGCGTTGGGCCATTCGTAGGGCTGGTCGAACGCGCCTTCGGCAGCGGTCTTGTCCGGACCGGCTCCGGGCAAACCGAAAGCGCGTTTGAGCACCTGCGGCACGATCGCCTGGCCCGCAGACGTGTTGTGCCAGACGATCAGATTGCCCGCCGCGTCGAAGCCGGCCTTGAAGCGCGACACGCAGGCCGGGCGATAGAAGTCGTGCGTCATGTCCTGCTCGCGCGGCCACAGGGTCTGTACCGGCGCGCCGCCGGCCTCGCGCGCGATCGAAGCGGCCTGGGCAACGTAGTCCACTTCAAGCCGCCTGCCGAAGCCTCCGCCCAGCAGCTGCACCTGGACATCGACTTTCTCCGGTGCGATGCCGAGCACCTTTGCCGCCGCATCGCGTGCCATGCCGGGGACCTGCGTGGAGACCCACACCGTCGCCGCGCCGTCCTTGAACTGCACGGTGCAGTTTATCGGCTCCATGGCTGCATGCGCGAGACAGGGAGCGCGGTATTCGGCGGTGATGGTCTTCGCCGCAGATTTCAGCGCTGCGTCCGCATCGCCGTGGCGGTAGTAGGCAAACCCGGCTTCCCGGTCCAGCGTCTGCGCCAACTGTCGGAACACGTCCTCGCTGGAGACTCCGGCGGCCGGGCCATGATCCCATTCGATCTTCACCTGCTCCAGCGCGCGCATGGCATGGAAGGTACTGTCGGCGATCACGGCGACGCCACCGGTGCCGCCGTTGTAGCCGTCGACAGACATCACCTTCCTCACGCCAGGCAGTCTGGCTGCGGCGGCACCGTCGAAGCGCGCCGCCTTGCCGCCCAGCGTGGAACACATGATCACGCTCGCATGCAGCATGCCCTGCGGACGCGCGTCGATGCCGAATTTCGCCGTGCCGTCGACCTTGGATGCAGCTTCGATGCGGCGCAGCGGCCGACCCAGGAGCTTGAAGCGAGCGGGATCTTTGAGCGTCACCTCGCCCGGCAGCGGCTGCTTCGCCGCCAGCGCCGCGAGTTCGCCGAAGCTCGCGCTCTTGCCCGAAGGGTGCATCACCCTGCCGGCTTCGGCGCGGCATTCCGCCGCCGGCAGCTTCCACTCGGCTGAGGCGGCGCCGATCAGCATCGCACGCGCCGAGGCGCCGGCCTCGCGCATCGGCAGCCACAGGTCCTTGATGCTGGAGGAGCCGCCCGTCATCATGACACCGATTTCGCGCATGGTCTTCGCAGTCAGCCAGGCGGCGACACGCTTGATCGCGCCGTCGTCGTCCGGATGGAACGGCAGGCCGTCCACCACGGTGGCGAGATTGTTGTAGATCTTGTCGATGGGCGACTGCTCGGTCTTCACCTGCCCCCAGTCTGCGTCCAGTTCCTCCGCCAGCAGCATGGCGAGACCGGTGTAGATGCCCTGGCCCATTTCCGACTTGGACATCACCACCGTGACGCTGTTGTCGGCGGCCACCTTGACCCAGCCATTCAGGGCGGTCTGCGCGTCGCGCAGCGCAAGCGGCTGCGCGGTGGTGAGGCGCTGGCGCGGCGGCAGCAGGGACCAGCCCACCGCCAATACGCCGGCCGTGCCCGCGGTGCCGAGCAGGAATGTTCTGCGCTTCACTTTGCGCCTGCTCCGGCAGGGCGGCCTGAATCGCGCAGCAAGCGCTCCACTTCCTCGCGTGACGGACAGCCGTTGCGCCCGTCGGTGCGGCTGCACTTGATCGCCGCAGCCGCATTGGCAAAGCGCAGCGCATCCGCCGGCGTCGTGCCGCACGCCAGTTCGAGCGCGAACGCGGCGTGGAATACGTCGCCTGCCGCGAGCGTATCGACCACCGGCACTGTGTGGGCAGCCAGGTGCTGCAGTCCATCCGCCTTTCCGGATTCGATCCAGCGCACGCCGCCCTCGCCCTGCGTAACAGCCGCCACGCGCACGCCCAGCGCCAGCGCCTGGCGCAGCCCGGCTTCGATTTCGCCGCTGCCCGAAAAGCTCGCGAGGCCGGCCTCGGAAAACAGGGCGTACCCGGCTTCCTTTGCCAGCGACACGAGAATGGAGCGCTCCGCGGTGTCGCCGTCCAGCACACCAGGCACACCCGCGAGGCGCGCCGCACGCAGCGCCGCGAGCGCACCCTGCGGCCAGCGCACGTCGACGAGCACTGCGCCGGCGCCGGCGATCTGAACCAGATCCAGCCATTCGGCCGGCGCAACGAGTGCAGTGCCACGAAAACCAACCACCAGACGCTCGCCGCGGCCATCGATCAGAATCGCCGAGGTCGAGGATTGCAGGCCCTCGAAACGTCTGAAGCCGCTCACGTCCACTCCAGCGGCCCGCAGTTGCGCGCACATGACATCGGCGACGCCGTCCGCGCCCGCCGGCCCCCAGTAATGCGCCTCTCCGCCCAGCCGCGCGACCGCCACGGCGGCGTTCGCCGCCATGCCGCCGCCGATTTCAGCGAAGCCCGTCGCCACTACCTTGGCGCTCCCCTGAGGCCAGGCCGCGACCGTGAACACGCGGTCAAGCGCGCTGTGGCCGACGCAGATGATTTTTTTCATAGCCCAATTCTGCCTCACATTCGAGCGGGCTGCGCCATCGCGTTCATCAAGCGCGGTAAGAGCGCTTAATTGCCACTCCGCGCTTGCACGACACCCGGAACGCCGCGTTATATGTGTAGGCGTGGGCACAAGCTCGCCGTGTCAGACCCCACTCTTCGTATCTGACAAATCCCCACCCGGACTCCGCGGCTTGGTCGATAGGGAGTAAACTGTTCTCAAAGGAGATGATCATGGACACTCTGCTCGTCAGTCGCGACCCGGAAATAATGAGTGGCGCGCTTTGCTTTACGGGTACCCGCGTGCCTGTCAAGAACCTCTTTGACTACCTTGAAGGCGCTTCCTCGCTAGAGGATTTTCTCGAAGACTTTCCGTCTGTGCCTCGCGATAAGGCAGTAGCCGTACTCGAGGCTGCGAGAGAGCGGCTGACCGTCGATGCGCCTGTTGCTTGACGAGTCGGTGCCGAACGGTTTTCGGCATTCGCTGCCAACCCACGCTGTCCGAACAGTTGTCGAGATGGGCTGGTCCGGTGTAACGAATGGCAAACTCCTGGCTCTCGCGGCGGGCCAATTCGACGCATTTATTACGGTGGACAAGAACCTTCCGTATCAGCAAAACCTGACTACGCTTCCGGTAGCTGTTGTCGTATTGGATACAGTGTCGAACGAGTTACCCGCGCTACTGCCCTTGGTGCCCGCACTTGGGCGGGCGCTTTTGTCCATCGAGCCTCGAACTTTCACCCGAGTTGAAGGCGAGACATAACTACTCATTGGTGCGGACGTCTATCGGCGTCGCTCCGCGGAGATCAAGATGAACGCAGTCTTTCCCAGTCCTGCGCCGATACCGTCCGGAGACACATTCAATCCGCAGGGCCGCGCGGTCGACGCGGGCCGCGGCTGGGACTGGATCGTCGACGCTTTCGCGCTGTTTCGCCGTCAACCCGGCATGTGGATACTCGCGATAATCCTGCCCGGCATCGCGCTCGCCCTGCTCAGCGGCATTCCGGTGCTGGGTTCGCTCGCCAACGCGCTGCTGCTGCCGCTGCTCGCCGCCGGCTATATGCGCGGCTGCAAGGACCTGGATGAAGGACGGACGCTGGAGCTCGAACACCTGTTGCTCGGTTTCAAGGAGAACACCGGAAACCTGGTGATGGTCGGCGTGTTCAATCTCGTCGGCTGGACAATCATCATCATGGCGGTCGTCGCCGTGATCGGCGGCGGCGTGTTCATGGGCATGATGCGCGGCGGCGCGCTGGGGGCGGGCATGTCCATCGTGTCATTGCTGATCGCCGCACTGCTGGTCGCGGGCCTGTTGGTGCCCCTGTACATGGCGACCTGGTTCGCGCCGGCGCTGATCGTTCTGCACAACATGGCGCCCGTGGCCGCGCTCAAGGCCAGTTTCTTCGCCTGCCTCAGGAACTGGGTACCCTTCACGGTCTGCAGCGTGGTGCTGCTCGTATTCTGCGTGATCGCGATCATTCCCGTCGGCCTGGGCTATCTGGTCCTGATTCCGGTGATCATCGCGTCGGTCTATACCGCCTACCGCGATATTTTCTGCGCCGGCTGAGAAGCCGCACACCCGTTCGCGCCGCCGCTGTGTGTTTGCGGTAAGCTACGCGCCGCAAATCAACAACCCGTCGACCCCGCATAAGGCCATTCGCAACGTGAACACGACCGCACCCCGGCTACGCCTCGGCATCCCCAAAGGCAGCCTGCAGGAAACCACGCAGAAACTTTTCATCCGCGCCGGCTACGATCTGCGCATTTCCGGCCGCTCCTACTATCCGGACATCGACGATGCGGAAATCGAGTGCATCCTGATCCGGCCGCAGGAAATGTCCCGCTACGTCGGCCAGGGAATCCTGGACTGCGCCATCACCGGCCTGGACTGGATCCTGGAGAACGACATCGACGTGGCCGAGATCGCCGATCTGCGCGCCCCGTGGCCGAACTACGGCCCGGTGCGCTGGGTGATGGCGTCGAAGGAAGACTCGGCGTTCCACACCGTGAAGGACCTCGAAGGGCGCCGTATAGCCACCGAGGCGGTGGGCATGACCAGGCGCTTCCTCGCGCAACACGGTGTGCAGGCGAACGTTGAATTTTCCTGGGGCGCGACCGAGGTCAAGCCACCGATCCTCGCGGACGCCATCGTCGACGTATCGGAAACCGGCGCCTCGCTGCGCGCCAACAACCTCAAAATCATGCACGTGGTGCTGGAGAGCACGCCGCGCTTCATCGCCTGCCACGACTCGATGAAGGACGCCTGGAAGACCGCCAAGATCGAATGCTTGCTGATGCTGCTGAAAGGCGCGATCGCGGCGGCGACGCGGGTGCTGCTGTCGATGAACCTGCCGCGGGAGAAAGTGGATGCGGTGCTGAAATTGCTCCCGGCGCTGGCCACGCCCACGGTGTCCACCCTGGCCGATCCGGGCTGGGTCGATCTGTCCACCGTGGTCGAAGAGAAGAAAGTGCGCGAACTGATTCCGCGGCTATACGCCGCCGGTGCGCGCGGCATCATCGAACTGCCGCTGAACAAGATCGTCGAATAGGTCGGCGGGCGCCGGTTCGGCCGCGCCTCGCGTTTAGGCGAGTTCGAGCACGTAGCGCTGTTCCAGCACGCGCCTTCCCCATTGCTCGCCTTCGACCTCTTCGGCCAGACGGAAGCCGTATTTCTCGTATAGATGCCGGGCCGGCTCCAGCCCCTGGAAGGTCCAGAGAAAGACACGCCTGTATTTTCGCTGCCGGCAGAACGCGAGGGCTTCCCGCAGCAGGCGATTGCCCGCTCCCTGCGCGCGCAGCGCGTCTGACAGGATGAACCAGCGCAAGTGCGCGCCTTCGGTCTCCGCCTTGGCGCCGTCGATGGTGATGGCACCTTCGACGCGACCGGCACGGACGGCGGTCCAGAAACCGTCTCTCGCCGGATCCAGCCGCAGCAGAAACTGCGACAACTCGGTGGCGACCTTGGCTTCGAAGTAGAGGCCGAAGCCCCAGGCCCCGGCGTAATAATCAGCGTGCATTTGCGCCACGCGGCCGATGGCGCCCGGAACGTAGCCGGCGATGGCGATTTCGCTCATGCCGTTCCCAGGCGAAAGATCATTTCGGACGACTGCATTCCGGAGCGGCGCTACTCGGGCCCCGCTTTGGCGCCGCCGCGGGCGGCGACGGCGAACACCGCGCTCGCGCGCACGATGCGCTGCCCGTCCACCAGTATGTAGCAATTCGCGAACGACAGACGGCTGCCCTGCTTCTGGATGTCCACATGCGCTTCCAGCCAGTCGCCGGCCTTCGCGGTGCCGACGTAGTCGATGGAAAGGTTGGCCGTGACCAGGCGTCCCGGAGGGTCGGTGGAGAACGCCATGGTGTAGCCCAGTGCCACGTCGGCCAGGGTGGCGAGAATGCCGCCGTGCACCGTGCCGCGCGAATTGCAGTGCTTCGCCTCCGCGCGCAGGCCGACCGCCAGTTGGCCGCCCTCGCCGCTGGAGTAAAGCGGGCCGATCATGTCCAGTACCGGGCTGGTCCGGAACAATGGCTTGAATCCCTGGGGTACATTCATGTCGTTTGAGCCAGGCTGCCGTTCGCAGGCGCGGGAAAGTGACTGGAAGTATATAGGGGCATCCGCGATTTCGCACGGCGCGGCGGGAACCGGATTCGGCGCCGCCACGGTCGGCTTCGCCGGTGCTACCATTCGCCGCTTCAGTCGCACCTGCATCGACAACCGGAGAAAACATGAAACTGTTGCACAAACTGGTATTCGCGCTCGCGCTCACCGTCCAGGCTGTCGGTGCGCAGGCGCAGTCCTACCCCAACAAGCCGATCCGCCTCGTCTGCCCCTTCCCGCCGGGCGGCGCGGTGGACATCGCCTCGCGCGCGACGGCACACACGCTATCCCAACTGCTGGGACAACCGGTCACCGTAGACAACCGGCCGGGCGCGGGCGGCAACATCGGCGCGGAGATCACGGCCAAGTCGGCGCCCGACGGCTACACCCTGCTGATGACCACCTCCGGCATCATGGGGATCAACCCGGCGCTGTATTCCAAGATTCCCTTCGATTCGATCAAGGATTTCGCGCCGGTCTCGATGTTGGTGTCGCTCAACAACGTGCTGGTGGTGAATCCCAGCCTGCCGTTCAAGTCGGTGCAGGAGGTAATCGCGGCGGCAAAGGCACAACCGGGCAAGCTCACCTATGCCTCCAGCGGCAACGGCACCAGCATCCACCTCTCGGGCGAACTGTTCAAATCGATGGCGAACGTCGACATGCTGCACATCCCGTACAAAGGCAGTTCGCCCGCGGTGACCGACCTGCTTGCCGGACAGGTGAACATGATGTTCGACAACATTCCCTCGTCCCTGCCCCATATCAAGGCCGGCAAGCTGCGCGCGCTGGCCGTGACCGGGTCCAAGCGCTCGCAATTGCTGCCCGACCTGCCCACGATCGCCGAAGCCGGCGTCCCGGGCTACGACTCCTACGTCTGGTTCGGCATCGTCGCACCCGCCGGCACGCCGGCGGAGATCGTCGCGAAGCTGAACGCCGCGCTGGTCAAGACCGCGGCAACGGCCGAGTTTCGCGAACGCCTGACCAGCCAGGGTTACGAGGTGATGAGTTCCACGCCGGAGCAGATGGCGACCAGCATCCGCGGCGAAATCGCCAAATGGGGCAAGGTCGTCAAAGCCTCCGGCGCGAAAGTCGACTGAGCAGCCCCCGCCCTTTCCACGGAAAGACACGCATGACCGCGAAACGCCAATACTGGACCATCGTCATCTGCTCCGCGCTGATCCTCGCGGTGACCATGGGCATACGCAACACCATGGGACTGTTCGTGTCGCCGCTCAACACCTCCACCGGCCTCGGAATCGTCACCATCAGCTTCGCCCTGGCCGTGGGCCAGTTCGTGTGGGGCGCGGCCCAGCCCATCTTCGGCGCGCTGGCGGACCGCGCCGGCTCGGTCCGCATCATCGGCATCGGCGCGGTCCTGCTCGCGCTCGGGCTGGCGGCGACGCCCTTCATGCATTCCAGCCTGGGCCTGATTTTCTTTCTCGGCATCGTGTCCGCCGCGGGTGCCGGCGCCGGCAGCTTTTCTATCCTCATCGGCGCCGCCGCGCAGAAAATGCCGGCCGAGCGCCGCGCGTTCGCCTCGGGCTTCATCAATGCCGGCGGCTCCTTCGGCCAGTTCGTGTTCGCGCCCGTGGCGCAGGTGCTGATCAGCGCCTTCGGCTGGATCAGCGCGCTGCTTGCCATCGCCGCCTCGGCGCTGCTCACCATCCCCCTGGCGCTGCCGCTGCGCGACAAGCACACCGGCGGCAAGGTCGTGCACTCAGGCGGCATCAGCCTGTCAGAACAGACGCTGATCGCGTTCAAGGACCGCAGCTACTGGTGCCTGCACGCGGGCTTTTTCACCTGCGGTTTTCACATCGCATTCCTCGTGACCCATCTGCCGGGCGAAGTGGCGCTGTGCGGGCTGCCCGCCTCGGTATCGGCGGCGTCGCTGGCGATCATCGGCCTCGCCAACATAGCCGGCAGCCTCAGCGTGGGTTGGCTGGCACAGACCTATCGCATGAAATTCCTGCTCTTCTGGGTCTACGGCATACGCGCGGTGGCCATCGCGGTCTTCCTGCTGTCACCGCGCACCGCGCTCACGTTCTATATTTTCGCGATGGTGCTCGGCGTGAGCTGGCTCGCCACGGTGCCGCCGACCGCGGGCCTGGTGGGCAAGCTGTTCGGTACGCGCTATCTCGCCACCCTGTTCGGGTTGACGCTGCTCTCGCATCAGATCGGCGGCTTCTTCGGCGCCTGGCTCGGCGGCATGGCGGTGGCCTCCAGCGGAAACTACGACTGGATGTGGTATGCG
>Ga0194060_10003322_pt1 | contig 11382 bp, 8 predicted proteins | sample SepL225m_MetaG_FD_163427 | JGI IMG/M metagenome (GOLD analysis project Ga0194060, IMG submission 163427) | Anoxic zone freshwater microbial communities from boreal shield lake in IISD Experimental Lakes Area, Ontario, Canada - Sep2016-L222-5m | ecosystem: Environmental > Aquatic > Freshwater >... | reverse complement strand
AAGACCACCAAGGCAATAGCCGAGCAGGCCCGCCTAAATCAAAAGCAAGCCCGCAAAGCCGCCAAACAGGCCAAGCACCTGGCTTTGGCGGCGGAAGATCACGCTCGCGATCAACTTCGCGTCTGGGAGAAGGCACAGAAACATCTGGACAAGGTGGTAAAGAAAGCCGCAAAGGCCAAGGCTGGCAAAGCGAAGCGGCCGGCTGCCGCCGCCGCGGCGCCAACCCCGGCCAGCCCACCCAGTTGAGCGGAGCGGCCTTTGCGCCGCTCCGCTGGAAAGGCCTGATCGGCGATGAAATGCGTCTATACGAGGCTCCTGCGCGACGAAGAGTTACGGCCTCATCTTGAGCGCGGTGACGCGGTTGTCTTCAAGGAGGCGGCCAAGGCGTGGCACGAGATTGAACGCCAAGTCGAGCGACTTGGGTTTGGAGATGCGTATGCCGTTTCCCGCACCAGGAGAGCCGGAGCAACCGGTGAAGAGGGCATCACCCGCGTAAGCCCGGTTCATACGAAGCCAGAGGGTTGATCCCTGAGCCTTGAACAGGCGGTCTCAACCGCACGGGCTGCACTGCAGCTAATGGGCTGCCGTGGCCGGGACGGGAGGTTGGATCGGGGTTTCGGCGGTCCGTGCCGTGGACGCCAATTCCGCTTTGGCTTCGGCAAGGTCGTGCTGGAAATCAGGATTGGCTTTCAACTGTCGGACAATCGCCTGGGCGAACACCCGCCCGGCATAAATATCCGTTGGGTAATGTCGTCCAATCCATACACGATGCCAGCCCAGGTCGCGGCCGATGGCCAAAATACTTTCGCGCTGACCCGGAAGAAGCTCGGCGAGCACCAGCGCCAACACCATACCTTCGGTGGCATGGCCGCTCGGGTAGCCGAAGCTCTTCTCGAGTTTGCCCGAGGCCAGGCTCGGTTCGATTGTGTAAGGGCGCGGCCGCTTCCAGTAGTCCTTGCCGAGGTCGGCCAAGCTCGCGGCGTCCTGCTGAACATGCTCGAAGAACGCCTCCGTTCGGGGAAGTTTGCCTGGGGCCAGGAAACTTCCAATCGCGGGGGCGAACGTGAAGATCGAGAACTTCTGTTCCGAAAACGCCAGTGCTACCTGATTGCTGGAACAGGCCTTGGACACCGAGATTACCGCGGCCAGGTCGGTCGCCTGTTCCGTCGAATCGGGCAGGGGCGGCGGGGCAAGCAGTTCCGCCGGATTGGGGTGGCCAGCCTTGAGATAATGAAGCGCATTCGCAGTCTTGGCGAATACTGTCGTCGTCAAAACTACGACGGCAACGGCCGCAAACAGGAACGGGGGCAGAAGCGATGCCCGAAGTGATTTCAGATTCATGCGCAAGAAGCTCATTGTTTGATCAGGTCGGCGAAGGAATATACCCAGCAGAATCAATTCACGACGCGCTCGCCCCGGCAATCCCAATTGATGTCCGGTTGGCCAGGATCATGGCCCGCAACGACATTCGGAGTATTCCCATCGGATACGACGTAGCGATATTTGAAGCGGGCAGCATGGCCATCGCCGAAAGTAATGTTGCCCCCTTGATCGTGCCGCGAGGAGAAGCGCGTGGTGTAGCAATGGGGTGTGGCCAGGTCAATCGAGTTGCCTTGAGGATACTGGTTTGGCCCGGCAGCGAAATAAGGCGTCTCCGCCGAACGGTTCCGGACGTCGGAAAACATTACGAACGATGAGGGATGAGCCACCATAGGCACTTTAAGCGTGTTTACGAAGGAGTTGAGATTCAGGTTAGCGAGTGATTTTGAGTTCATGCCGTAGCCAAACAGCGGGCGCGCGCCCGGAATCATGTTGCCATGATTGGCCGGCGCGTCGTCGGGGGCGATCCCCTGGGACCTGGCGGTCGGGCAGTAGAAAATGGACTTGGCATTGAAAAAGGTTGATGGATTGTAAGCCCAGGCGTACATGGCGGTGTTCGCCACGTACGAAGGCAGGGAGTTGAACCAGACGTCGTCGCCTTCATTGAGATTATGATAGCCGTTGATGGCCAGCCAGGTCGGTTTGTCCTGATCCCCGGAGGGAGCGTAAGACTGATATCTCGGGTACGGAAACACCTGACTGCAATCATCCACATACATTGATTGAGCCAGCCCCCACTGCTTCAGGTTACTCAAGCAGTTTACCTGCTGGGCCTTGGCCTTGGCCTTGGCGAGCGCCGGCAACAGCAGCGCTGCCAGAATCCCGATGATGGCAATCACCACCAGCAGTTCGATCAAAGTAAATCCGGCCGTCGGCTTCGGGCGCAAGTTCATTCTAAAACAACGGGTAGGGTCGTTGGTATATTCTCGGTTCTCAAAAGACATTCGACAGCAAAGCACAAAGCAGCGCGTTGGTCATGTTACGATTAGATGACAACCGTGTTGCGATTAGACAGAGCGGATGCCTCACCCCAGGGCGGATGCCAGGAAACAATTCCCGTTGCTTATTTGTAACCTTATCGTCACTTGTCCACCCCCTGCGGGCTGGTAGTTTTCACCGCGTCACAAAGCAATCAAACCAAACTGAGATTAGATAGCGTTAAAGACAAAATGAAACCAAGAAACATCGCCTGCATCGCCACCGTGCTGTTGGCCTCCCTGTCCGGGCTTCAGGCCGCCACCAGCCTCACTGCCTGGACCTTTGACAATCTTGCCACCGGAGCCAATGGCAGTCCCCAACCGGCCACTGGTTTTGGCGCCGCCAGCGCCCTGGGCATGGGCAATTCATACAACAACACCAACAGCCTCAGCGCCCCGGATGTTCAGTCATTGCCGGGAAGCTCCTCCGGCGGCGCCAATAGCTGGCGCATTCGTGGCAGCGGCGCGGCGCCGAATGGCGGCAACGGCTGGTCCACCACCGCACCGATCGGCACACAGGGCGCCCAGTTTGCCGGCAGCACCATAGGCTACTACCGGATCAAGGTCTCCTTCGATGTCTATGCAACCCCTGATTCAGAAGCGAATCTGCAGGTTCAATACACGACGGAAGGCACCATCTGGAAGAACGCCACCATCAGCTCCGTGGGAACCCTGGGTGTCATCGCCAACAACTCGTCCACGAGCAACAGCACCGTGGTGGGCTCCTATGTCATCCTGGCCAACGATGGGGCGACCGGCTGGAATAACCAGATTACCGTCGATTTGAGCGGCCTCTCCGGGGTGGATAACAATCCCAATTTTGCCGTGCGCCTAGTCAACGCTTCGAAGGGTACGAACTGCGTGGATACGACCGGAGCCGGGTACAACAACACCTCCGGCAACTGGACTTTTGACAACGTCGTCATCCAAGGCACTGCGATTGATGCCATTGCCGCCTGGACTTTCGACAGTAACGGGACCACGGGGTACGTGCCTCATCCAGTGCCGGAATTCGGTTCTGGCTATGCCACCGCCCTGGGTTTTGACACCAGCTTTCATTTTTCGGATGGTTCTGTGGGCAGCAGCAACGCTCCCGATACCATGGTGCAGGCCGGCAGTTCCACTCCCACTGCTCCGATCTGCTGGCGTGTGCGGGGCCAGGGGCCCGGCAACGGCTGGAATACGCAGTCGCCCATCGGCAGCCAAGGTGGCGAGTTTGATGTCAGCACTGTCAATTACTCAAATATTGTCGTTAGCTTCGATCTCTATTTCACCAGCCAGGCCGAGGCGAAGATGTGTGTGCTCTACACGACGAACAATTGGGCTACCACCTCGATTAATGCTTCTACCCTTGCCTATGGGCCAAATCCCACCTTTATCGAAACCAACCCCGACCCTTCCGCTGGCGGCAGTCGCGACACCGTGGTCGGCACCTACTTCTACCAGACCGTTGGTCAGAACTGGTACAACAACCTGGTCGTGGATTTCACCGGCGTTCCTGGTGTGGACAACAATCCCAACTTTGGCGTTCGCATCGTCAATGCCGCGCAGGGGGACGACTGTGTTGCCTTCAACGGAGGCTCCTACAACAACTCGTCCGGCAACTGCCGGTTCGATAACGTGACCGTCGGCGGCGAATTCAATGGTTCTATTCCGCCTGGCCTTACCTACGATCCCAACGCCACCGTGGATGGCCCGTACACCGTCACTTTCACCGATGATACAACCTGGCGCTCGACGATCACGGCCATCTATGTGAACGGCTCTGTCCTGACGAACACGGCTTATGCCACCAATGCGGCAGGCCAGATTACCTTTACGCCCTCGAAATCGGTTTTGCTTCAGTCCAGCGGTGTCAAAACCATCGTCATCTATGCTGCCGGCTACAGCAGTGCCAAGCTCACTCAGCCGTTGGCAGCCGGGGCGGCGACGAAGCTGACCATTGCGACGCAGCCCGCAGCTCCCACGGCCAGTGGCGGCACCTTGCTGGCCAACCCTGTCCTGGCGACCGTGGACAAATACGGCAACGGCAGTACCAACCCCTATCCGAATGTCTCGGTCACCGCCAACGTCGGCGGATCCGGAGGTTGGACTTTAGGCGGCACGACCAGTCAGGCGGCAGTAAACGGCATTACGACCTTCACGAACCTATCTGCGACCGTCAACGGTTCGAGCGCGGTTTCTGGAGCCTATATCACCTTTGCCATCACGGGCTACGCTCCGTTGTCCACCACCAATTCCTCGACGTTCAACATCAGCAAGCCTCCCGCTGCATTCACCCGCGGTAATCTGGCGGTCATACAGCTCGACACGGTGGCGAACAATACGACCTTCAGTATGATCGAAGTCCAGCCCTCTACGGCCGGCCAGACGGCGCCGGTCAACATCATTCCCATCAGCGCCACCGGAACGAATGCCCTCCGCCTTTGCTCCGCCGGCAGTTGCGGCAAACTGTCCCTCAGCGATGACGGGACCATGCTGTGCTTTGTCGGCTTTGCTGACGGCAGCTCGGCGACCCCGGACGAAACGCTTGTCCTCAACCGTGCGGTGGGGACCCTGAACTACACGAATCAATTTACTTCGCCGTTCAGTTACACCTCAATTTCACTCGGTGGCAGCCAGGGGCGGTCGTGTTGCACCCTGGATAATAGCAACTGGATAGTGGCCGACAAAGGCGGGCTGTACATGAATGACTTGCTTTGGAGCGAGCAGAACAATGTGGTGGTCAGAACGTTCGGAGGAACTCCGTTCGTCGAAACCCAAAAGACAGCCGGCGGATCCCCCATCCCGGCGGTTTATGGCCTGCTGATGGATAGCCCTGGTTCGATTAACAGCGCGATCCCGAACAATCTGATCACAGATCCGGTCGCCGTGGATTTCTACCTGGTTTCCGGAAATATCCTGTATGTCCTGGATGGAATCAGCTCTGTGAGTGGCATCCTCAAGAAGTACTCACTGAGCGTTGATGGGGCTGGTCATTGGACCTGGAACGCCAACGGTTCCTTTACCAATTCGACGGGCGGCGACAGCCTGTTCGCCACCACCAACGGCAACGGGGGCAGCTATCTCTATTACACCACGGCGGCCAGCAGCAAGAATAGCATCATTCGATTGACAGACGCGGCGGGTTACGGCGCGCCCATCAGCATCATCTCCAGCAACGTAATCTATACGGCTCCTGGCTCTACCTATATAAAGGGCCTCACCTTTGCGCCGCAGCAAACTGCTTACGCCACCGAGCTCACCCCGCCGCCCGTTCTCACCGCGCAGAATGGAGCCACGGTCAGCAGTTCGTTCACCGTCACCAACACTCCGGATGATCCGGCTTGGCGTTCCGCCATCACGGGCATCACCGTGAATGGCACCACCCTGCCGGCTGCCGCCTATGATCGGACTCAAGCCGGCAAGCTGGTGTTTGATCCGACCCAATCCCCGCTGTTGCAGACCACGGGCGCCAAAACCATCATCATTAGCGCAATCGGATATAGCGCTGACTCGGGCGTGCAAAGTTTGGCTGCCGGTCCGGCAACCAAACTGGCGGTCACGACCCAACCAGCGGCCCCGCTGGGCAGTGGTGGCGCCTTGGCCACGCAACCCATCGTCAAGGTTCAAGATGCCTACGGTAACGTGGTCACTGGCAGCAGTGCCAGCATCGCGGCTGCCGCCGTCCAGGGCACCTGGACTTTAGGTGGGACCAAGACCAGGACCGCCGCTTCCGGCGTGGCCACGTTCACAAACCTGACGGCCTTCAGCGCCCAAGCTGTCGCGGGTGCTACTATCGCATTCAGTTCCAGCGGATTGACGGGAGCGACAAGCTCCGTGTTTAACATCCCGGCCCCCATCAATTCTCTCCTGGGCGGGGTGGGGGTTGCCGCGGGCAGACTCGGATTCACCTTCACCAATATTAGCGGGTTGAGTTACTCCGTGCTGGCAACAAACGACTTGAGTGCGCCGGTCGCAACCTGGCCAGTAATCGGGACCGCCACCGAAAGCCCGGCCGGATCGGGTCATTACCAGTTCACCGATCCAAATCCGGCAACCAGCAACAACCTCTTCTACTACCTGAGGCAGCCTTAATATCGCCAAGGGCCAACTGAACAAACGGGCGGGCTTCTTCGGAAGCCCGCTCGACGTTTTGACGCACGCCGTGGTCTAACTGTCCGCTTCGGGGTTGACCAGGGCTGTTCTAAGGTTCTCCCGTTCCCAGCGAGCAGCTCTCAAATCCGAAGCCCGAAACACCGAAACACCGTCCCACCGAAACACCGCCCCCAGGGCGGCTGGCCCATTTCGGTTTTCGGGCTTCGGATTTCCTTCGGTTTTAGGCAGCTCCTAACGAGCCTGCGGTACGGGATGGATGATTTCACGTGATTGTCACCTGGTTGCCGCTTTAATGTCGAAGCGCTTAGCTAGTTTCGTGCGCATGAAACCGCGCGTGCTGATTGTAGATGATGAGCCTGACGTCCTGGAATTGGTTGACTTCAAGCTCTCGGGCGAGGGATTCGAGGTGGTCAGGGCCGCCAACGGTCTCGAAGCCTTGTCCAAAGCCAGATGTGAGTCTCCCCAGGTCATTGTTCTCGACATGATGCTGCCCGACCTCGACGGCCGTTTGGTGTGCGAGATTCTGCGCGCCCAACCTTTCACCCGCGATGTTCCGGTGGTAGTCCTTAGTGCGTTGGACCGGCCGCTCCCCCGTTCGCGCGGCGCTAAAATCAGGGTCGCTCACTGGTTGAAGAAAGGTTCCGATCTCGCGGCGCTCGGTGATTGTGTCCGCGCTGCCCTCGAAGAACATCTGGCCCGGGTAAAGCGCCGACTCGCGCCCGAGGAAATAGGCCAAGACGCCTCAACTGAAGCTGGTGATCGAGCCCAACCGTAATCTGATCGGCTGGCACGCCCATCCGAGCAAACAACATGTCCGAGCCTCTCCAGTTCATCCCGGCGGTATCGGCGCAGGTCAGATTCCATTGAGCATTTACCGCTAGGCTTGGGGCTGAGGGCTGACCGCGGGATAATGATCGAACTCACGTTCGATGCTACGAGGCTGAGGATCGAGGGGCTGAGTGAAGTTTCGTCTCTGTTTCGTAACTGATTTGTAACCCAACCTCCGTTGATCACCGGCTCGACTCAGCGTAGCGTCTCGCCCAGTAGGATTGGATTATGAAGATTTTGCTGCAAGATACGGAGACGGGGCTCTACCTGAGTCGCGGCGGTTGTTGGAGCGACAACTCTGACCGGGCGCTGGCTTTTCTCGACGAGGTTCGCGCGAAGGATTTCAGCATCTATCATCATTTTGCCAATGCAAAGGTAGTCGTCCGGGCTGAAGCCGGCGACTCCGAGTTCCCGCCAGCCTTACTGGCGAGCGCTGCCAAGACAAACCTCAACCCGAAACTAATTATGAACGCCAAGGAAAACACAACCCACATGACCAAACAGACACAGATGAAAATGAACAGACCTGTATCAGCAAAAGCGACTTCGCTGGCCCGCCCAATGTCCGGATCTTTGCGGGAGACGGCGCGGCGCAAACCAGCCTCCGGGGAGCCCGCCCACAGCCAGAACCGCTGGCCGGCTGAACCACCGACGATGGTGGAAGCCAGGATCGATATTGGAGTGGGCAACCAGGTGTTCATTCGTGGCCAGGGTGACGGGCTGAGCTGGTTCCAGGGCGTGCCGCTCAAATGTATCGAGCCCACGAAGTGGGTCTGGTCAACCGCGCAGGCCAGTGGAAAAGTCGTGTTCAAGCTGTTGCTGAACGACCAAACCTGGGCCAAGGGCGAGGACGTAGCTGTCGAGGCGGGTCGGAAGGTAGAGGTTGTCCCGTTCTTCTAGCTTCGGCTCGTTCATCATTTGCTTTTGCTGGCTCGGAACCCGGACTTGTCCTCCGGCCCTCCGCCGGGGCTGGCCTCCTCCCTCTCCCCTTCGGAAGGGGAGCGGGAGAAGCCTCGGCAGCTTTGGGTGTAGTGTATGCTACGGACTCCTCAGTAAGCGACGGCCCGGTTAAGAAACGGTTAAGGGCGCGGGCGAGGCGGTGAATGTGGAGTGGAGAGACCCTCCGGGCTGCCACGGTGGCGCCGGAGCTAATGTGCTCCGTCCGGCGCTGCCGGCTATTCCGGCCTGAGGGGCGGTTCAGTTACAGCGAGCTTGGCCGGCGGCCAGAACTCGAAGAGGCGGTCGGCGGACTTGAGGAAGGAATGCACGGCGCGGGCGCGACGTTGCTGGAGGTGGCGGCAGAATGGCCGTAGCAACGGCTCAGTCTTGCTGTTCTCGTGGATAAACCTGGCAACGCACCGCCGCAAGACCTCGAGGTCCTGGATAATACCCATCCTGCGCTGGTAATGGGCCAAGGCCCGGAGCTGACGCTTGCTGAGACCGGTGAGGGCAGGCGATAGAGATTCCATCATGTAGCGGAAGCGTTTGAACGCCACCCGGGTTTGATGAATGGTTCTCGGGTCAGCCGGGTTGATCGCCCGGCGATGTTGCACGGCCTCGGCGAACGCATGGGCGGTCGCGCGCAGTACGGCTGAGGCCAATTGGCTCTGGGCCCGTGACCCACGAGCGTGGATGGTCAGCTCTGAGGCCATCGCAGCTACCCATTTTTCAAGCTTCCGCGTCCTCCAGCGGTTTACCTTGCCGGCGGCAGACCTGACTAGCCGGCGCTCACGGCGCCTGAGCCACGGGTGCAGCAACGCCAGCTCGGGAAACCTGGCGGTCTTGAGTTCGACGAACAGGCGCTGAACCTGCGTATCTCGCAGGTCACCCAGGGCCGCCAGGCGGCGCTTGAGGATCCGCCTCCCCTTTTCGAGGGAAGCACTCGGGGCTACGCACTCCAGCAAAACGAACTGGGCCAGCAGCCGCCGGGTCGCCACGCGCAGTTCATGGACACCTTCCTCGGTGAATTCCTCCCGGCAATGCCGCAGTTGCTTGCGATAGGTCTGCCAGCGGTCGTCAAGCGCCTTAGCCAGAGCCGGACCATACGCTGAGGGCACGAGGGAGGGGACCCAAGGCAGCCGGAGTGCGACACGATCACCGGGTTGGCTCTCCGTGTTCGAAGTTTGCAGAACCTCCCGGGGCAGGCGAGAAAGCGAAGGGGACGCCGCCGATACTGGGGCCTCCAAGAAAGCAATCGCCCCAGAAGCTTCCCGGGTGCCAATGCTTGATGGTGTCAGATAATTGGATTCCAAAGGCTCCTCCAGTAAAAAGTGCCTGGTCTTGGTCTAAAGCAGTTACAGCGTTACAACTTCCACAGGTGCAGCTTCTTGCACTTGTAACCTAATCGTAACATAAGCCCCCCGCGGGCGCAAGCCTGATTGTCTCGGCAGAAGGCAGGGAGCTAACGCGCGGCGCTGAGAAAGGGCCTGACTCTTGCGCCATTGAGCAATTGGCACACGGTTTCATAGGCCGGGCGGCAGTAGTCCCAGAGAGCGATACGCCGACCCGCTCTCGCTGTTTCTGCTTCGTAACCGGAGTGTCACCTGACCGCCGTTGTTTGATGAGCCCGCCTCGCATAGGCTGCCACCGCGATTCAGACCTATGAGAATCTTATTGCAGAGTTTTGAATCTGGTCTCTACCTCGATGCGAGTGGGGATTGGACGAGCACCTCGGACCTGGCGCGGAACTTCGCGAATACCAGGCAGGCAGCGGAGTTCAAAATCCACCGCCGCCTCGCCGGTGTTTTTGTGGTAGTGCTGCCCGAACCCACTCCCCCGGCAGATGCGAGCAACATACACGACGAAACCATCTGGGAAGCCCACGAATGGGCAAACCCGGCTTGCCGCCAGATGAAAGCGGTTCAAGCGACAACGACGAAGGCAGGCCGCTCGATCCAGAGAGTGTCAGCGGTAACAAACCATCAAAGGGTCGCGTGCCGGCGACCATACAATATCACTGTATGAGACTCCAGGTGCCGCGTGACCCGCTGACGATTGTTGAAGCCAAGATCGAGGTGAGGCTCGGAAACGCATTATATATCCGCGGTCAGGGCGACGGTCTGAGTTGGGACAAAGGGCAACCGCTTAGCCCCGGCTTTGGAGGAAGTTGGATTTGGAAGACCAACAAGGCCAAAGGTAAGGTGCTTTTCAGGCTCTTGTTGAACGATGAAATCTGGGCCAAGGGGGAAGACGGTCGCGTTGACGCCGGCAAGATGATCGAAGTTGTGCCGGTTTTCTAGCTCTCCAACGGGCTGGCTTACGCCGCCGATCGGCTCGGGCAGGAGGACTTCACCGCCACTGTGCCGCTCTGCAAGGGCGAGCGCAGCCGAAGGGTAAACCGGGCCGCCGAACTCCTGTGAATATTCCCCCAAAAGCTCGCTTACGGTGACGAGGACGGGGACGAACGCACCCTGCGTCGCGTTTGCTCGCGCGTCACCTGTTCGTTACATGCCTTTTACCATAACGTCATTTGCTCGCGGCTACGCTCGGCCCTAATTTGCCTTCAAGAAATGCCGGCGCATCAAGAACAATGTCGGTTGCCTCGCGAACAGCGGCCCAGGTCTTTGTTGGCCCTTGCTCTGGAGGGTTGCCCGTTCTCTGCGTCGGCCTTTCGAAGAATAGGTTCCTCATGCCAAACGGACAATTACAACTGGGTTTCGAAAGTCTGCCGTGCAGCGGGCCACCTCGGTCGCGCGCGCGGCAGTTGAACCGTGCGGACTGGTGGTTTGACCGCATGCGCCAGGCGGTTGAGCAACCCTTCGACTGGCCCTTGCCTCTGCGGTCTCGACGCCGCAAGACTTGGATGCCAGACGAAGCGGAGCCGCCGCAGGTGCCAGGCTAACCCGCGTGCCACCCTGACATGGAGAAGCGATGCCGCAGCGCAGATTTGCCAATCTGCCGAGCGGGGGGTGGGCTGCTTTGCTGGGCGTGCGGAGTGCAAACTCACGGGTTAAGAGCCGGTTAAGAACTCGTCCCCTAGCCCTACCTTCGCATCCTGAACAGTAAAATGTCTGCTGTGGCTAGTCTTTCATAGCCGCATTAGACGTGGCTACATACATGAACGAATGGTATATATAGCATAGCGGATTCTGTATGCCAT
>Ga0194060_10003321_pt1 | contig 11384 bp, 9 predicted proteins | sample SepL225m_MetaG_FD_163427 | JGI IMG/M metagenome (GOLD analysis project Ga0194060, IMG submission 163427) | Anoxic zone freshwater microbial communities from boreal shield lake in IISD Experimental Lakes Area, Ontario, Canada - Sep2016-L222-5m | ecosystem: Environmental > Aquatic > Freshwater >... | reverse complement strand
CGCTGCGATGACAGCTTCAATTTCAGCAAAGGTTCTGGCCATTTCATGGGTGTGAATCTGAACCCCTAACTGACGCGCGATTTGCGACGTTGAAAATATGCCCACCAGGGACTGTCTGCCATCCGGCCCCTGTCCAACAACGATGGCGTGCGCTCTACCGTCTGATTTCAGGGAAGCCACGATGTTGCCAACGCAAGCCTTCCTGACATCATCGATGTTCATTGCATCCATCTTTTCGACCGGGACCATGACGTCTGCAACCCGCAATTCACTGCGCTTGCACTGACGTTTCTGGGCCACCAGGACCGGCTTCTCTCCGAGTGCATCAACCGTCGTCACCAAGCCCGCAATTCTGTTGCTGTCACCCACCACCAGAAGCAATCTCACACCGCGAACCAACATGGAGTGGTTCGCTTCATCAAGCGTTGCATCAGGGACGATGGTGGCCGAAGGCACTCTGGAGAGGTCGGTCATCACAAGAATAGCAGGGGAATCGGCACCCACTGCGGGCGGATTGAAGGCTTCCAGCAGTTGGCAACCCATTGGCGAGATTGACGTTTTCTGCAGTGCCCGATAGTTCATGTCTTGAGTCACTTTGGTACCTTTGCGGAGCGAGGCTTTTGATGGTAACGGAAAACCCGCCGGTCAAGCTACTGGATTTCGGACGTTCCTGATTCTCAATGTGTCGTTTTGACATATCATTCAGCGCTCCAAAATTTGAAAGCGTCGAGTGAACTGGTTAAGTAATCTAATTTCCCCTTCCGCTGACTCAACAGCACCTGCATGGGTCGACGACGCTTTGTTGCTGGACGTGCGTACACCCAGTGAATATGCCTCGGGTCACGTCCAGGGGGCTTTCAATCTTCCGCTCGATCGTTTTGTGCAGGAATATGAAAGCGTCGCCCCAGACAAGTCCAAGCAGATCGTGGTGTACTGTCAATCTGGTGCGCGCTCCGGGCAGGCCGTGCAGTTTTTGCAACGACAGAACTATGCAAATGTAGTCAACGGCGTCTCCGCAGGCACGGTTGCTCTTAGAACCGGTCGACCGATCCACCGATGACCTGCACAGCTGCCTGACTGAACATGGCGAAGCCCGAGATTCTGGTCATTGGTGCAGGCGCTGTTGGCACCACGCTGGCGGCATACTTGACGGCGGCGGGTCAGCGCGTCGGCTTGCTGATTCGTGAAACGGACCAGACGAAATTTGAGAGCGTCCCCTTTCTGACTGTGGACCGCATTGCCGGCGCACCAGCGCTGACAACGCAAAAGCCGGAACTATCTACCGAAATCGACCTGACGGCTGTCGCTTATCTGTTCATATGCGTCAAGCATGCAGCTTTGGAACAGGTTCTTTCCCGGTTGCCATCGACTTTGCCATCGCAAACCACTTTGGTGTCGACCTTGAATGGGATCAGCGCCCTGCCCCACCTGAAACGACGCTATCCGGCGGGTCAAGTTGCCAACATGACCGTCATGTTCAACGCCCAACTTGTCTCACCGCTTCATTCACGGATGACGACGAAGCCGCAGATTGTCATCGACAGTGCAGACTCGCGATTGCCTGGATTGTTCGACCATAGCGGCATGCAGGTCAAACACACCCATGGCGAAGCGATCGCATGGGGCAAACTTCTGCTCAATCTGGCCAACGCGGTGTGCGCTCTGACGCACACAACAGCCAAAGATCTCCTGACCGTACCAGACTTGCGTGCAATTTACGCCGCCGTACTGGACGAAGCGGTTGCGGTCATCGAGCGTGCCGGTGTGCCGTACCAGTTGCCATTGCCCTTACCCTACCGGTTATTTCGCCAGATCATTCTGCACGGCGGTCCTTTGCCTTGGTGGATCGCCAGCTTGCGCAATGGCCTTCAGCAGGGTTCATATCCTTCCATGGTGGCCGACATCGAGGCTGGACGACCCACCGAAGTCAATCAACTCAACGGCGAGATTGTCAGTCTGGGTCGAGCGCAAGCGCTGGCTACGCCCATCAACGCCAGAATGGTCGAGTTGGTGCAGGCCATCGAAGGTCATCTTCCAGCGCGCTACATGAGCCCCTTGGAACTGCGTGCCCAGTTGGAATCCTACATTGGGTTGCAATAGTTACACACTCAGTGCCATCGTACCTGCCAAACTGAAATAACCTATCATGGTGGCACTTTTCGGAGACGAAGCTATGTTTGGATTTTTTGCCATGGGTCGGCGCCGCAAGGCCAGACACTACGAAAAGCAGCGCGAGATGGTTCGTGTTGCCTTGAACAGTGTGCTGCGCCGTCGTGGCATTGCGACTGCGTCCATCGGATGTGAACTGCTGCCTTTGTCCCGGCCAGGCGCATCCGAAGTGATACTGGTGCAATTGCTGATACGGACCTGGGACGAGCGCCTGATCCACGAAGCGGTCGATCTTGAAAACGAATTGTTCGATGTGATCTGCCTGTATAGCCGCAGCACCCGCAATGCAGACTTTTTGATCAACTGGAAATTCGCGATCGACAAGGCTGATGCCAGCAAGGCATCGGAATCGAAATCAGGAGCGGCCAAGCCAGAGCCGAAAGGTGCAGAGCCGGGCGTTGCACTGCCACCCAAGCTCTCGGCAGTGCCCAGTATCATGCCCGCCATCAAGTTTGATTTACCGAAAACCGATCTCGATCTCGATGACGATGAAAGGCACCACGAATACGGATTCCCGGCGACGGTGATACGCAATCCCTGAGCACCGCGGCGGCCACTAGAATGAATCGCCCATCGATTCATTTGCCGCAAGCTCATTATGAATTTTCTCTTCTCCATCGCCCGCCCCGCGGGCGTAGTTTTGTGTCTCGCCGGGTTGATGAGTCCGCCTGTGGCGGCCCAGACTGCCCTGCCCATTGCGCCAGTGCGTGACGTGACCCAGGTGTTGCACGGCGTGACCGTGCACGATCCCTACCGCTACCTTGAAGAAGTGAAGAGCCCGGAAGTGCAAGGCTGGCTGCGTGCCCAAGGCGAGGTAACGCGCCAAACACTGGACCGCATTGACCTGCGCGACGAACTGCTCACAAGCATCCAAAGCCGCTCCGAGGCTGGCGGCGACAACATCAACCGCGTCGTGCGCATGCCGCAGGATCGCATTTACTACCTTAAACGCCCGCGCGGTCAGAGGCAGTTCAAGCTGATGCTACGCGTCGGTTTGAACGGTAGCGAGAAGGTTCTGGTTGACCCCGAGGTCGATTCAAAGCGCACCGGTGTGCCGCACGCCATCAACTACTTTGTGCCTTCATGGGACGGCCAACACATAGCCTATGGCATGTCAGCTGGCGGCTCGGAGGATGCGTCGCTCTACGTCATGGAAGTCGAGACACTCAAGACGGTGGGCTCAGCCATCCCGCGCGTGCAGGAGGCGCTCGTCTCCTGGTTGCCGGACAGCAAGTCGCTCACCTACAACCAACTTCAGGAGCGCAGGAGCGGCGCGGCCGAGACCGAAACCTTTCTTGACAGCAGCGTCATGTGGCTGAAGGTTGGCCAGCCAGCCACCACAGCACTACCGGTATTTGGCCCGACCGTCACCCGCGATCTGGGGCTGGCCGCGCTGGACGTCGGTGGCCTCGTTTTTAGCCCTGACAGCGACTGGATGGTGGCGCGCACCACCGACACTACGCTGCCCGAAGGATTCCTGTTCATTGCCCGCATCAGCGATCTTGGCAAGCCCGGCATCGCATGGAAGAGGATTGCCGGGTACAGCGACAGGATTACCCAGATCGAACTCAAGGGCGACGCCCTGTACTTCACCAGCTATATTGGCGCGCCGCGCAACCGGGTGCTTAAACTCGACTTGAAGCAGCCTGAGCTGGCCCGGGCGCAGGTCGTGGCAACACCACCGCCTGATACCGTGCTGGAGCATTTTTCCCTGAGCCGCGACGCCGTGGTTGCCAGCATTCGCGAGGGGACGTCGATTGGCGTGCGCCTTTATGCGCCGGGCGACAGCACTGGCCAGTCCATCGCACTGCCTTTTGCCGGTGCCGCTGGCGTGCATGCCGATTCGGCGCACGCCTACAAGGATGTTCTTTACACGCTCAGTGGCTGGACCGAGCTGCCGCGCAGCTTTGTCTTTGACGGCAAGCGCTCCCTGGAAGCGCCCTTGCGCTCCAAGGTAATCGGATCACCCATCACCGACGTGGAGATCGTCGAGGTGAAGGCGCCCAGTCACGATGGCACGCTGATTCCGATGACGCTGCTGTTCAAGAAGGGGCTCAAGCGCGACGGCAGCAACCCGACCCTGCTGATCGGCTATGGCGCCTACGGCTTCTCGCAAACAGCCCACTACTCGGCATCGAACATGGTCTGGCTGGAGCAAGGCGGTGTGCTGGCCTACGCCAATGTGCGCGGCAGCGGCGTTTACGGCAACGACTGGTACAAGGCAGGTTTCAAGACCACCAAGCCCAACACCTGGAAGGACGGCGTGGCCTGCGCCCAGTACCTCATCAAAGAAGGATATGCCTCGCCCAGAACGATGGCCGTGATGGGCGGCAGCGCCGGTGGCATCTTCGTCGGAAGAGCCGTGACCAGCGCGCCGGAATTGTTTGCAGCGGCGATCTTCAGCGTTGGCATGATGGACACCATCCGCTCCGAGGAGAGTGCTAACGGCATCACCAATATTTCGGAATTTGGCAGCACGCGCGATGCAACGGAATTTGCGGCGCTGCTGGAGATGAGCACTTACCACAACATCAAGGACGGCGCAGCCTACCCGGCGGTCATGCTGGTGCATGGCATGAACGATCCGCGTGTTGACGTCTGGGAGAGCGGCAAGGCCGCAGCGCGCTTGCAGGCGGCCACCAGCAGTGGCAAGCCGGTGCTGCTGCGGCTGGACCTGCAAGCCGGCCACGGCATTGGTAGCACGGCAACCCAGCGCTACGCCATGTCAGCCGACATATACGGTTTTCTGCTCTGGCAAATGGGACTCGCCAAAATCAGGCCCTGATACCACTCGTCCTCAACTTGAAAGAACCTCATGCGATACCGTCTGCTTGGCCAAACCGGCCTTTACGTTTCTGAACTCTGCCTTGGAACCATGACTTTTGGTGGCCAGGGTTTCTGGCAGGTCATGGGCGGTCTGTCACAGGAAGCGTCCACAGCCCTGGTGAAGCAGTCCTTTGACGCCGGCATCAACTTTATCGACACCGCCAACGTCTACTCGGTCGGCCAGTCCGAGACCATCACCGGCAAGGCCATCAAGAGTCTGGGCTTACCGCGTGACGAATTGGTGGTGGCTAGCAAGGCAACCGGCGTCATGAAGGAGGGCTCTGTCAACTCGCTCGGCCAATCGCGCTACCACCTCATGAACGAGCTCGATGCCAGCCTGAAACGCCTGCAGCTCGATCACATCGACCTGTATCAACTGCACGGCTTTGATCCCCTCACGCCACTGGAAGATGTGCTTTGCACCCTCAACGACATGGTGCGATCCGGCAAGGTGCGCTACATTGGCCTGTGCAATATGGCCGCCTGGCAGATCATGAAGGCGTTGGCTCTTTCAGAGAAAAATCACTGGGCGCGTTTTGAGAGCGTGCAGGCTTACTACACGATTGCAGGACGCGACCTGGAGCGCGAAGTTCTGCCACTGCTGCAAGACCAGCAACTTGGCCTGATGGTCTGGAGCCCGCTCGCCGGTGGCCTGCTCAGCGGCAAGTTCGCCCCGGATGGCAGCGGGCCAAAAGGAACCCGCCGGGCTAGTTTTGACTTTCCGGTGGTGGACAAGCCCAGAGCCTTTCGGGTGCTGGACGTCATGCGACCGATCGCGTTGCGCCATCAGGCAACGGTCGCGCAGGTGGCGCTGGCCTGGCTGCTCAGTCGCAAACAGGTCAGCACGGTGATTCTGGGCGCCAGAACACCGGAGCAACTGGCAGACAATCTGGGCGCAAGTGGACTTGAATTGAGCGCCGACGACCTGAAGGCACTCGATGAAGTCAGCGCCCTGCCCCCTGAATATCCAGGCTGGATGCTCTCCAGGCAGGGCCAGAGTCGCACCACACCACCGGTTCGGAGCTGAACACCATGAGCGGATCTACCATCGCTATCAGCAGCCACGACGGCAAGAGCTTTGGCGGCTATCTTGCCTTGCCCCCACTCGGACGCGGTCCGGGCCTGATCGTGATCCAGGAGATATGGGGCGTCAACGCCCACATCCGCGCTGTCGCCGACCAGTACGCGCTGGATGGCTATGTAGTGCTGGCGCCAGACGTCTTCTGGCGTCAGGAGCCCGGCGTCGACCTGAGTTACGACGAAGCCGGCACCAAAAAGGCATTCACCCTGATGCAGGGGCTCAACGGCCCGGATGCGGTAGCGGACATGGTGGCAAGCGCGCAGGCACTGCGCAATCACAGCGAAGTCAAGGGCAAGGTCGGCGTCGTCGGTTTCTGCATGGGTGGGCGCCTGGCCTACCATCTGGCGGCGACGGGCGCGGTGGACACTGCCGTCTGCTACTACGGCGGCGGTATTCAGAATCACCTTGAACTGGCCACCACCATCAGCGTGCCCATCCTGTTCCACTACGCGGAACTGGACACCCACATCCCGGCGACTGCTGTGGCGGCGGTGCAGGCGGCGTTCGCCGGCCGCTCCAACGCCCACTTTGATGTATACGAGGGCGCAGAACACGGTTTCAACTGCTGGGGCCGACCCATGTACCAGCAGAAGACCGCGGCCCTGGCGCGCGGGCGCACGCTGCAGTGGCTGTCAAGCCATCTTGACTGATGCTTGACCATCTGTCGCCCTTTCTCACGCACTGGGCCGTCACGGCCGTCTCGCTCTGGGTCGCGGGCCGCATCTTCCAGGGCATCCGTTTCGCTGACGCCACGTCGCTGATCGTCGCCGCGCTGCTGCTGGGCTTTGCCAACGCCATCGTGAAGCCACTGCTGATCGTCCTGACCCTGCCTCTCACGCTGCTCACCTTCGGCCTGTTCCTGCTGGTGATCAATGCGCTGATGATGATGCTGGTTTCCTCGCTCGTTCGGGGCTTCAAGGTATCGAGCTTCTGGACCGCTTTCTTTGCCAGCATTTTCATTTCGGTGCTGAGTTTCCTGATCGACGCCTTTGTCATCAGCAGCAGCCCTTCGCAGACGATCCAGATGCCGCACAACGGTGTCTGGCTCTAGGTCAGAGTTCAGCCTGAACCGATGCCAGTTGAAGCATCCGCCCGCTCGGATCCTTTTGCTACTCTCAATGTCGAGCAGCGCCAGGCCGCCGAGCATGGCGTGGGCGAGCATGCAATGGATGAGCGCGCTCTGCTCATCATTGCCGGCGCGGGTTCCGGCAAGACCAACACCCTGGCCTTTCGTGTAGCCCGACTCATCATGGATGGCGGCGACCCGCAACGCATCCTGCTGCTGACTTTTTCGCGCCGCGCCGCTTCCGAGATGGAGCGCCGTGTCGGCAGCGTGCTAAGCCGGGTGCTGGGACTGGGCGCCGGACCTGGTCTGCCCTCGCTGCCCTGGTCCGGCACTTTTCACAGCGTGGCGGCGCGCCTGCTGCGCGACTACGCGCCGCGCATCGGGCTGGACGAGTCCTTCACCATCCATGATCGTGGCGACTCCGAAGACCTGCTCAGCCTGCTCCGCCACGAGTTCGGTCTGTCCACCAGCAAGAAGCGCTTCCCGCAAAAGGGCAGCTGTCTGTCGATCTACTCGCGCGTGGTGAACAGCCAGCAGCCACTGACCGAAGTGCTGCAGCAGGTCTTCCCCTGGTGTGCGCAATGGGAGAGCGAACTAAAGCAACTGTTCGGCAGCTACGTGGATGCCAAGCAGGCGCAGAACGTGCTGGACTACGACGACCTGCTGCTGTTCTGGTCCGAGATGATGACCGACCCTGCCCTCGGTGCCGAGCTTGGCGCGCGTTTTGACCATGTGCTGGTGGACGAATATCAGGACACGAATCGACTGCAGGCGGCGATTGTGCACGGGCTCAAACCTGGCGGCAAGGGCGTCACGGCGGTGGGCGACGATGCCCAGAGCATCTACAGCTTTCGCGGTGCTACGGTACGCAACATTCTCGATTTTCCGCAGCAGTTCAGTCAAGGCGTGCGCCTGGTCACGCTGGAGCGCAACTATCGCTCAACGCAAGCGATTCTGGATGTCTCGAACGCCGTCATCGAACTCGCGGCCGAGCGCCATGCGAAGAAGCTCTGGACCGACAAAGCCGGCTGCACACGACCCCAGTTGATCGTGGTGAGCGACGAAGCCGAGCAGGCACGCTGGGTTGCCAACAGGATCCTGGAACAGCGCGAAACCGGCTTGCTTCTCAAGTCCCAGGCCGTACTGTTCAGAACCTCATCGCACAGCGCGGCGCTGGAGTTGGAGTTGACGCGGCGCCAGATTCCTTTCGTGAAATTCGGCGGTCTGAAGTTTCTCGAAGCGGCGCACGTCAAGGACCTGCTGGCGATCCTGCGCTTTGCCCAGAATCCACGTGGCCGTATGGCCGGATTTCGGGTCATGCAACTGATGGCCGGCGTGGGACCCGCGCTCGCCGCACGATTGCTCGACGCCATGGCGCAATCGGCCGACCCTAGTGCCACACTGGCGTCGTTCCAGATGCCTGCGGGCGCTGCCACGGAGTGGCTCTGCTTTGTTCAGATGTACCGAGCGCTGCAGACAGCCCAGGCACCCTGGCCGGCTGATATGGAACTGGCCAGGTGCTGGTACCTGCCGCAGCTTGAACGCCTGCACGATGACCATGCGCAACGCCGTGTCGACATCGACAATCTGGAACGCATGGCATCGAGCTATCCGAGCCGGCAACGCTTCCTGAGTGAACTCACGCTGGACCCACCGGAGGCGACCAGTGACCTGTCCGGGCCCGCACAGCGCGATGAAGACTATGTGATTCTCTCGACCATTCATTCGGCCAAGGGTCAGGAGTGGACTTCGGTTCATGTGCTCAATGTGGTGGACGGTTGCATCCCGTCCGATCTGAGCACCGGCACGCAGGACGAAATTGAGGAGGAACGCCGCCTGCTCTACGTTGCCATGACTCGCGCCAAGGAGCACCTGCACCTGCTGGTGCCGCATCGCTTCTATGTCACGCAGCAGGCAGCACGGGGAGACCGGCACCTCTATGCGAGTCGCAGTCGCTTCATCCCGGACGCCTTGGCAGTGAAATTTGAGACGGTGATCTGGCCGCCGCAGACCCCTGATATTTCCGGCGCAACGAACAGCGGACCCGCCAGCATCCAGGTTCGCGATCGGGCCCGCTCGGCCTGGCGTTGAAAGGCGCGTTTGCTTACCTCGCCGTCGGTCCGCCTGATGCTGCCGACGGTTCAAGAAACAAGGCCGGATCGACCATCGCCCGATTCAAGCTGACTGACCAGTGCAGGTGCGGCCCGGTTGCGCGGCCGGTGGAGCCGACCTTGCCGATCAGCGCGCCAGCGCTGACACGCTCGCCAGGCTTTACTTCGATCGCCGACAGGTGGCAGTACATGGTGAGCAGGCCTGAGCCATGGTCGAGCCAGACCGTGTTGCCGTTGAAAAAATAGTCGCCCGTGTCAATCACCACACCGGACGCGGCGGCCAGAACTGGCGCCCCCTGGCCGGCTGCAATGTCCATGCCGCTGTGCGGATTGCGCGACTGGCCGTTAAAGACGCGTCGCAAACCAAAAGAACTGGAACGCCGACCGCTGTTTGGCTGCAGCAATTGCAAAGCCTCGGGCTGCACCTCGGTGAAGGTCGCCATCACTTGCGCCAGGCGCACGCGCTCACGCTCGTAACGCGCCGTGTCATCGGCCGACAGATCCACATGACCGGGCGCCACCTTCAGGCGCTGCTCGGCGTAGCGAAACGGCTTGATCTGAAAGCTCAGCACAGTCTCGCTCGACCCCTGGCGCCGGACCTTCAGAGTCGCCATACCTGGTGTTGCCGACAGCGGGATGCCAACCAGGGCTGTCCATTGCCGGCCGTCCTGTGTCACCCACACCGGGACGCCATTGAATGTGACCTGAGGTGCCTGCGCCGAGGCGCCCAGAGCCACTCGGGCAATGCCGCCGGGTGTTGCCCGAGCCCTGGGCAAATCGCTGGCGCCGGCGTGTCCGCAAAGCGCACAAAGCAGCAGCGCCAGCCAGCGACGGAACAGACCGATTGTCAAACCGGTCCACCAACAAAGGAGACGGCAGACTGCGTAGCGGTGTTCACTTGCAATGAAAACACATCCGGCCGCGCATAGTGCCCAACCACATCAAAATCGAGCTGCGCCATGGGGATCAGATCGAGATCAAGTTCTGCGGTCAGCAAGGCGTCCTGATCGCGCAGCGGCCCGGCCAGGATTTTCCCGAGCGGGTCGATGATGACGCTGCCGCCGCGCATCAGCACGGTGTCGCTGGCCTGCGGCAGGCGGTTGCTCATGCGATCCGACGGAAAGTCCGAACGGCGCAGATGCTGGCAGGCCGAGAGCACAAAGCAACGCCCTTCGAGTGCGATGTGCTGCATGGTGCCAATCCAGGTATCGCGGTCATCGGCGGTGGGCGCACAGTAAAGCGTCACGCGCTGCTGGTACATCGCCATGCGCAGCGCTGGCATGTAGTTCTCCCAGCAGATCACAGCACCCATCTTGCCGAACGGCGTATCGACCGCCTGCAGCGTCGAGCCGTCGCCAAAACCCCAGATAAGACGCTCCAGCGCGGTCGGCATGAGCTTGCGGTGCTTGCCAAGCACCTGCCCGTCGGGACCCAGGTACACGGCAGTGCAGTAAAGCGTGCCGCCATCGCGCTCGATGATGCCGACGCAGACATAAAGCTTGTGCTGCAAAGCGGCCTTGGCCAACTGGGCTATTTCCGGACCATCGACGCATACAGCGGCGTCAAAATACAGCTTGAACTCGGTGCGACCCTGCATCGTGCGCCCGCCCAGGTAGATATGAAAATCCGCCCCCTTCGGGTAGCCACCCAGAAAGGCCTCCGGAAACACCAAAACCTGCGCGCCCTGTGCGGCTGCCTCCTTCATCAAACCGAGTGCGCGTTCCACGGTGGCAGGCGTGTCGAGCAAGACTGACGAGGTCTGTATCACGGCGGCGCTAAGTTTCATCCTGGTTCTCCGTTGCGTTGAGTGTGAATTATCGGGCTCTTGGGCAACCGTTGAGAGCGTTCTGAATAAGGCTGTCATGCCGGACTTGATCCGGCATCCAGTGCCACGCCATCACTGGATTGCGGGTCAGGCCCGCAATGACAAGAAGTTGCCCGCAATGCAGACCTGGCGCGCAAGATCAGGTTGGTGATGCGCTCAGCGCAGCGAGTTTTTGGGGGCAGAGCCCAAATTCGCCGAGCCTGCGGCTCGCCCAAAGGGTGTGGCGCAAAGCGCCGCAGCGTGGACTTGGGGTCTTGCCAAATTGGTGTCTGACCCCAATAACTCGGGGGACAGCCGCGGAGCTGA